>MDTC01014386.1_pt1 | contig 96688 bp, 68 predicted proteins | sample 811181 | NCBI WGS metagenome assembly MDTC01 (sample SAMN05326644, study PRJNA326480) | marine metagenome | isolation source: seawater | place: Pacific Ocean: North | collected 2011
CAAACGACGAGAGTTGTGAGCGCCCATGGCTGTGAGGCGTCAAAAAAGAAGGTCACATCTGTGGCCGGAAGCTCGGTCCTTTAGGGCCGAGTAGTTCACCATGTGGCTCCTATCCTTGCTTCAAGGTTTTAGGCTATTCCGAGCAAAAAAGTCGATTGGAAAAGCCTTACCGATGACATTTCAAGCTATCATAACATCGACAGACTCGAAACATACGCATCCCTTTTGTCGCGTATTTGGGAGCATATCAACCACAACGTCGTAAGGTGACATAGAGCACAACATCGACTGAAACAGGGACGCAAAAAGTAGTAAGATTTCCAGGAGAAATTGTGATACCTTGCGCTTACAACACATAACGGAGCACAAGATGGATAGACAACGCCCCCTCTCCACAATCAAGAACCCAACACTCAAACAAGCCGTAGAGGTCTTGCGTTCAAACGATTACACCAACTACGACCATCACTACAGACAAGGCCGTATCGAATTGATGGGAAACATGGGAGATGAGGCGCTCCCGTTCTTGATGGAGCTGCTTTACGATGACACAGCCACTGCAATGACGGCCTTGGAGACGCTGGAAAAGATGGGCGCAACGGACGCAATCCCATACGCACTCCAAGCCCTCGCCAATCCCTCAAGTGGACTACGCTCCTTTGCCTCCAGTTATCTCGCCACCCTAAATGTCAAAGAGTCTATCCCTCTCCAACGAGACTTCTTTTTGCAAGCTGAATACGAACACGAACGAGAAACAGCCGCCAAAGCTCTCGGAACACTTCGCGCAGAAGATGAAATGCACATCTTACTCGAATGGCTCGAAGAAGAGACCAAGGAACAGCTCCAACATTCCCACACAATCATATACCTGTACAACACCCTTGGACAGTGCAAAAGCACAGAGGCACTTCCCCTCCTCTTTCGGCATATCACAGACAACGAAGCTGACAGATTGATGAGAGAAAAAGCTGCCCAAGCCTGTCATCACATTGGTATACTCGATACCTACGTCCCCTCCCTGCTGAACATCATACAGGATACCTCACTGTACGATTCTTTGCGTGGAGCTATCACACACTTACTCATCCTTCACGCATGGGAAGACGTCGCAGTCTCGTGTATCCAACTCCTCTTTGATGAGTCTACAGAGAACCGGTCATTTCGAACACATCACCTGATCAAAGCACTTCAAGAACGTCCCGCTGAAGCGCTCAAAAACACTATCGAAGCGCTCTTTACGCAAAAAGATGCTCCTTCAGAGGCGTTGGTGTGGGCATACCAGAGGTTCCAAGAGACACACCTTCAAGACTGGATCGAGCTGTTCGCGAAAAGTGAATACCTTCTACAAGAATACCTTGGGAGCATCCTCGCCACATTCCCCCCAACCCCCCTACTGCTCAACATACTCAGGACAATGCTCGTCCGACCAAGCGAAGACACCAGACGCCAAGGCGCTAAACTCCTCTCTCAACTGGAAGAGCATCCACAGCCGCTCGATATCTTGATGATGTTGCGAAGTAAACAAACCTCCTTACAGCTCGCAGCTTGCAGCGCAATACACAGCAAATATGGTGACGAAGCGTGCTGGATGGAGCTGGACATTCGCGTCCGCCAAGCATTTACGTCATTATCCGAGGAGACCCTTTTCTCAGCGATTTGCGAGGTTTTGCCAGACGCCACAGGAGAGTTTCGAGGCTCCCTCATATATAACCTCGGCAACATGAATCGCCCAGAGACCGAAGCGATGTTGATGCTCTACGCAAAAGATGACGAGCCTTACAGTCGTGTCGCTGCAATCAGCTTTCTAGGAAGCCGAACATCACCAGCCATCACAAAGCTCCTGATCGAAGCTCTTGATGATCCAGACAAAGACGTCCGTGTCAACGCAATCAGAGCGCTTGAAAAGCAACAAAACCAAGAGGCTGTCCCAGCGATCATTGAACACCTACTACACGATCCACATGACCGAGTGCGATTCTTTGCGGGCATGGCCCTAGAGAAAATAGCTTCCACCGAATCGATCCCGGCGCTCCTACAATCACTTCACGACAATGATCATTCAGTGGCGGTAAGGGGTATGAATGCTCTCGTCGCGATCGTTGCGCCGTGGTTGAAAGAAGCTTACTTCAAAGCCTATTCACCACATGATATCCCACCGGAGGACCAACCACAAAACAGGTTTGGGGAGACCTTCTTGATGTCTTTGCGAGACAACCTCATGGGCATCTTAGCCTCCCCAAAAGCCGACACCATACAAGGATATGCATGCCTTCTCTTGGGTGTGCTTGGACGTAAGGATGTTGTCCCACACCTCATTGAGTGGGCCAACAGAGGGCATAATATTCATCACGTCTGTTACGCGCTCGCCACACTCAACACCCAAGAAGGCAATGCGTATATATTCTCACTCCTCGAATCATCAGATTACACGTCCAGACAAACAGCCCAACAAACACTCGACGGACTCGGTCCCCATTTCTACGGTCCAACCCTGTACACGCTCGCAAAGGACCAATTCACAGAAGGGAGCGGTCCAGACATCACAGTCATCGATTTACTCGCAGAAACAGAAGACACAGAGGTTGCAAAGCTGCTCTTTGAACATATCCACAGTGTGGACCCAGACATCCAGCTCGGTTCTATCATCAAAGCCCTTGGAAAAATAAAGTACATTCCCGCGATGGAAACTCTGTGTGAGCTGTACGACGATGAAGAACTCGAAGGCTATACACAAGTGCAGATTACGGAAGCTATCGGCCAAATCCCCTCCGAAGCGTCTATCCCATTTTTGCACCGAGCCTTCGATGAAGGAACAGAAGACATCAAGGCGATGGCTTTTCAGTACTTGTTAGTACGTGATCCAATGTGCCTCAAGCCGACATTCCGGGAAGCCTACACACAATATATCCACAAAAGACCAGAACATTCTTGGTCTTACACAGAGCAAGCAGAAGGTCTCACAAGATGTATGTCTGTCCCCGAAGCGTGGAGACACTCGTGGTCTATCCTTGAGCCGTACATGACCACACATCAATTGACCCAAGATGAATTGACGAAGATCTTGGAGGAATGGTCTCATTCATCAATGGAAGCGCTCAAGTCGCTGCGAGAGTATTTGATTGAAAAAGACGAAAGGATCTGGGAGGACGAAAGTAAGGCGCTACAAGCCTCTTGTGAGACGTGCCTGGATGCCTGGCGTACTTTCTATGAGTTGTTCCAGGGAGAACGACTTGATCATGTCCAAGAGGATTGGGAGCGCACTCTCTTTGAAGGATAAGAAGCCTATGGAGCTTTTGCATACATCAACGGGACATCCAAAACCAGGCCACGAGAGCGAGGAGAGAATCGCAACATACGCCCCACAACATTCCTCTTATTCCCTCTCTGCACAACCTGATACACACGCCTCTTCCGAAGCAATCCTCCCAGACACACACCCATCTTCCGCAAAAGAGACTTCCGCAACCCCTTCACCTTCGTTCTCCCCCAAAGAACACCTGAGACCTTTCCCTCTTCGAATACATCGACACTTTTGAGTTTACCAGAAGGATACACATGCACTCTCATTGTGAGCCTCTTCTTGTTTGTATGTTGCTGCAACAAAAAGTGCGCCCGAGTTGGACTGTATGGGTGGAAAAGATGGTCTTTTTTCTCGACACAAAATGCCCAATCCTCAGGAAGAATATCCAACGTGGGATACACTTGCTGGATCCACTCCAGATACGTCGAAGCATTCGAAGGACCTGTCATATCAGGGACTGAAAAACGCATTGTTGTGTAGCGTTTGTCGTTGATATCAAGTACGCCGTATGGCGCTTCTTGCCACAACGCCTCCACCCTTTTGGCTGGGGGTTCAGAGAACACAACCGCAAAGACATGGACCAAAGACAACACAAAGCCCGTCGAAAAAGACATCAACACAACAAACATCACACAACGTTTGACAAGCTCCACAAAGCCCCCAACAGGCAGCAATGTTCGCTCTCTCTCTTCGGTTGTGAGAAGTCCTCCAGCTCGGCTCATGTAGGACAAACGAGCAGTTGCGATTGCATATATCCAGTCATCCCGTAATCGAAGGGCTCTTCGCAAAAGATACGTCTCCATGACATACGCCAACAATCGTATTGAGATCGCAAAAATCATCCCTCCTTGGACAAGCTGAAACGTCGCCGTTGCAAGTAACTTTATTGAATAATCATGAATCGCGACGTCGAGGCTTTGGAATGCGAAGCTGACATTTACAACCACAACGACTATCCCAGCGTAATAAGAGACCACACCAATCATTCCAATCAGGCGACTTGCACGAATAAGAGGTGAGATACGACCATCGATGAGGCTGATCATGTCTTCTGTGTCGAGGGGTGTCTCGTTGCGGTAGAGCACCTCTTCAAACAACCCCGAAACTGTCATTGTCGACCAATGTTTAGGTTTTCCCACACTCCAATCACGCCGCTTTGCGACGCTCAACCCCCACCGCAAATGGAGCATCGAAAAATAAGCTCTCGCAAACAGAACCATCCCCCACAGAATCATCCCTAACAACGGCCAAATGTAAAGCCCAAAACTATCACCCCAAGCATATAGCAAAAAGTACATCTCAACTCGTCTCCCACGTAAAACCATCGCAAGGAAAAACAAGCTCCTGCAATCACCAAAGCAACCGAATCACACAGGGCAAAAACGGACAACAGTTACAACCCAACCCCCACACCTCATATCAGCCAGACCAACCCGAACCATCTCAGCTCAACCCAACTCAACGCACAATGCACTATCTATGCAGCACCCAAAGCGCACAACCCCAACGAGACTCTCGCATCAGGAGGCCCACATCCCTTGATGGGTGTATCCGACAGAGTACGACAGTAGACAGCAGCCACGACAGTAACAGTAAGGGCAAGTGGCCACTTGCCCTCCCCCTATGCCACTTGCCCTACCCCTGTGCCACTTGCCCTACCCCTGTGCCACTTGCCCGACAGCGAGCATGGACTAGGGTGTCAGCAGAAGGTTTTGTAGGGCGAGTCGGTCAGCGGTCCGGGCGTGAAAAGTAAGCATCTCATCTTGTTCTGGGGCGAGGAGACGGACAGGAAAGCTCGTCTTGTTGTTAAGGTAGCTCATCAAGTTGCTCGCCTTCCCTTGTTGGAAAGCGATACTACCAGTCAAAAGAGGCTGATCCCCCAAAAATGTCATCCCATCGAACGTACACTCGATCTTCTTGGAGGTCGTGCCCAAGCGACAATTGTACCCAGCCCCACCCACCGGGAAGAGTTTTTGATGTACAGGCTTGCGGTCGTCGAGTAAGAACTTCGCAAAGTCCGCAAATGACGCAAAGTTTTTCCACGTGGCTTTGTCTGTTGTTGGCTTTTGAAAGGTGTTGATACGATGAATCCACAACCCACCCATCGCACAACGTAGCTTTCGAAAATCACTGAGCCCCTTAGCACTCACATCATATGGCACAAAGGGTTGCCCAAGGCTTTTCTTATAATCTGCTCCAAAGTGGCCTCTAAGGACCTTCTGAATGTCCGTTACACCTCCCGGTAGCAGTCTTGTCTTGCAAGCATTCGCCAGGAGCTTTGTCGGATCGAGTGTCGCTTGTGTCGCCTGTGTGTGGGTCAATCCAAAGTAATGTCCAAATTCATGTGCGAGAGCGTCTTCTCTGTATTGCTCCTTCATGAAGATCGATCCCCGGTTGATACTGCGATGCTCGAACGACGGCAAGCTTGCATATCCTCCCGGTGTCTTGCCGGTACTGGAGATTAACTTTTTGGCAACAAAGACCCAGATCTCCTTGTCTTCCGCACGAGCGATACGATTCAAGAAGGCGTTGGGGGCGAGCTTCAGATTGAGCGTCAACCGTTGGACCTGTGCAGAGAGAACACCTACACCAGACAAACGCTTCTTGAATGCATCCAACGCATTGGCCGCCGTCGTGTTCCCAGAGAGCCCCAACAACGAGATGATGTCGTCCTTGAGTTGCTGGAGAGTGAAAGAGTTACGATTGTCATACTCTCCATTCGTCGCCAACGCGGTACTTTTGAGGATCGTTGTAGAGTGTGTTGTGAAGGACATGTTGGCCTTCGCAAATCTTTGATTGAGTAGATCCAACCGTGGTTTGATCCACGCCTCCGCTCCTTGTGTATCGTAGAGGAACACCCACCGCACAGCGTACTTTGCCTTGGTCAGTGGTGTCTTGTGGAGCTTGTCACAGAGTGCTTTCTGGGCAGCAGTCAAACTTCCTATCATTCGGCGACATTCCCACCAAGTAAGGACGTTCTCTGTGCCTGCGTCCTTTGTCTCCTCTGGCTGCACAGGCGTCTCTGGCAGAGCTTCCTCTCCTTGATCAGAGGGACCGACATCCTGCGCCACATCAGGGGTAACATCTGCGATCATTTCGCCGCTTGCAACATCGTGAAGCTTGTCATCAGGGAGCTGTTCATGTGTCGTCTCTTGTATCGTCGATGCATCAGGTTGCGTCGAGTCCACGAACTTCTCCGTGGCTCCAACAGGCTTCTCTGTTGTCGATTCATTTTGGTTGGCAGGTGTACCACACCCAACCGACTGTCCAAGGGCCACAAAGAGAACGAAGAAGAGACTGAAGAAGGCCAAACGAGGCGCTCCTGTTGTAAAGGTCGATCCTGGCATGTGTATAGCCTCAAAAAATGATGTGAAAGGTGATGATGTTCTTTGGCATTGTGTCGTGACAACCATCCAAATACAAGTATTTTTCCTTCAGGCGTCCTTATTCTCGACGATTTCTATCCCCGAAAATGCAAACACACACCTCAAAAATGGCAAAACATGCCCCGAAAATAAAATAACATCCCCGAAAACGCGAAATACAGGCTTGTTGTGTCACAACCTCCTCCCTGAAAACCAAAAATACCTCCTCGAAAGTCAAAATCCCCTCTTGAAAAACGTGAAAATACAGTTTGATACACATTTTCGAGTATAGTCTTTTTATTTTCGGGGATACTTTTTACGTTTTCGAGCCTCTATTTTGGTTTTCGAGTAACCTAAAATGATTTTCGGGGTATCCTTGCAGGTTTTCGTGGTGTATCATCTGAGTGTCGAGGATAAAAAATGATTTTCGAGCATGAGATGTTGGTTTTCGGGCATAAGCGCGGCTTTATTGTGGAGGTGTCATGGCAAAATCTTCGAAGGAACAGCTTGTATATGAAGGTAAGAGTATGTCACTGCGAAAGGCGGAGTACATTCCAGAGCGGGTGTTTCGCTTTTTGAACATGGCTGTACGCTACCCAACACTCCTCGCGCAGCTTCGTGAGGCCGGCTACCGAGAAGAAGAGCACCAGGAAGCCTGGAAGCTTTTGGGCGCACTCGCAGCATATCCCACTGAGCAAAAGATAGCGCAACAAGAGGATAGAGACGAGTTCCTCGCACGACTTCAAGAGTGGAACAAAAAGAAACTCGTACTTGCGAAGACAACGCTAAAGCGTCGATACCCCATTCTGTACAACTTCCTCTTTGAGAGTATGGAGAGCAAGGGAAAATTTGCGCATGTCATCGAGACGAGGATGTTCCTCGCTCGCATACAAACGCTCGAAAAAGATCCGTCCTCGAATACAGAGGACAGTAAGGCGGGTCTCAAGTTGTTGTACGACCGCAAGATCATCTCCAAAGACTCCCTCAAGGAGGTTCAAGGATGGATCGATATTGTCGAGACATTTCCAGAGTCCCCAACCCAGCGTTCCGAGTCCGACACAACACAAGAACGCACACGAATACTATTCGAGTTAGACGCCTGGATGGAGGAGTGGTCACAGACCGCCAAGATTGTCGTCACCAACCGCAACCACCTCATCTCACTGGGCCTCGCCACACGACGCAAAAACATGACCAAAACTTGAAGGGGAGCATAAGATGCCTTTGCGCTTCATCATCCCACTTTTTGTGTATTCCTTCCTACTCAACAACGGATGTGTGGAGGGAGTAGGACTTCACAAGTCATACCATTCCTCTTTTCGCGAGAAAAACGTACTACTCTGCCCGGATATTTACTAGAACACTGCTTATCCAGGTGTTGAAGTATACCCAAGATACTGTAACGAAGGTCGAATCCTCTTGCGACAAAATGTAAAAACCGGTGAAGTCGTCCAAATCCATACTTGCTTCCAACAATGTTTTGTCGACGTATGCGTCCCTGAAGGAGAATACAAATATGGCTACAAAGAACCCTACACATGCCCACCAGACACAGAACCAATGCCTCCTTTTCAGGTGAAATACTACAGGACCGTTTTCACCAAAAAGTGGTCCGATGAAGAGTTGAAAACGTGTTTGAGGAAATCAAACGCAAAACTCCCAACACCATACGAAGGAGAAGTACCTTGGCGCGATCACCACGTCAGAAACTGCGGTCTATGAATCACTCCCGAGACCTAACCCCCAAGGGCACCTCTCAACAAACGTATGTTGTAAGTGTATGCCTTTGCATTCTGGTGTTTGTTCCCACCCTCGTATTTGCAGGCAGCTCCCCCAAGGCAAAAGCATACATAGCCCACAACGACCAAGGAGCAACGTACACAGGCGAACACTCGGTTCTTATTTGTACATACTTGGACATCACAGGCAAAACTCCAAACAGTAAGAAGTTCGTCGCTGAGGAGTTTGAAAACTCTAAATGTCCGGAAGGTAAAACGCTTTTGCGCCAAAATGTAAAAACAGGAGAGATCGTTCGCATCGAGAACTGTGGGGTGGGAGAATGTTATCTCGATGAATGTATCAAACCTGGACTCTATCGCTATGGTTTTGCCGAACCTTACGCCTGTCCAGAAGGAAAAGACATTCCAGACTGGTATAAAATTCTCTATTACACCGAAGTAGAGGTCACATCAACCTCATCCTGTGAGCGCTCCAAAGACAAACCAGCTCCAACCCCTTACGCTGGCACTGTTCCTTGGCAAGATGACCCCATCAAATGCAGTGGTGGTGGACCCTTTGGCTGCTCAACCCTCACAAGTCAACCTGCTCCCCTTACTTGGGTTGGGCTTTTCCTCCTTTTGTCGGTTTTACGAAGAAAGCGTTTGCTCAATTCCCAATAAACAAAACAGTCCCCTTCTTGCCTGATAATCCCCCCACAAAAGAACGCATTTTCTGGACCTTTGGCTCGATAAACAACAACGACAAGGCAAGACTCGTACCACCAAGCGCCATGAGCACACCACCGAGGCCAGCCATCCCCGTTGCGGCCTCCCGCTCACGTCGATACCCACGCAGATCATCGAGATAACTCTCGTACTTGCTCTCATTCAAACGAATATACCACCGCAAAGAGATCCCCGTTTTTTGATGCTCCACCTGATAACCTCGATTGAATGACTCAATATCCTTGTACACAACGTCCGTCTCTTGGACTTTCAACAACCCCATCGTCAACAACGTCGTCCCCCCTGCGAGACATAACGCCCCTGTCACAATCCCCACCCAAAATGCCGCGCCATGCACACGCTTTACGGAGACCTTAGGGGGTATCTTTCGTGTCGATATCGCAGCCTGAAGTCGCTTCTGTGAAGGTGAAGCCTGACAAAGAGACGATACAAGCATCACACAACACAACACACAAGCCGCGCTTCTGAGACGTCTGGACAACAATAAAGAATTGGACATGTTCATGCTCTCGCCTACTCCGTGGAAGATGTCGATTCAGGACCGTTTTTCTCCGGCATCGCAGTATCGAGAAGCAATGTGGAGCCATCAGCTGACTTGGGTTCTTCGGTGATAGGCTCGTACCAATCGGGTCGACCACCACAGAACCCCCCTACACAAGGCATCCCTCCCCAACAATCATCGTCAATTTGACAGATATTGCCACGAGCGCTCTCCATCGAGACACAGGCAGAGATACCGCCGAGCAACAAAACACAACAAACACCGATCTTTACAACCAAACGACTCATTCACGTCCCTTTCCTGTTGGTGGATCATTTGTATCCCAAACAGGATCGTTCTTCAAGTCTCACACAAGCAGAATCCCACCACACCGCACAAAACCAAAACACACGACATGTTCTGACACGATCCTCCCCTATAGTGAGTGATGTAAACGCACCACAAAGCGAACATGATCGCTCACGTGGTTATCGGTCTCTGCTGTCAACAAGACCACACAATACCACGGGCGCTACACCGAATAAGGCGAGGTAGAAACAATGGCAATTCCACAAAAAAAAGAACAAAGCTGGCCAAAGCGAGTCTTTCGTCTCACCCAAACACAAACCGAATACTATCGGCAATGTGCGGATTTCTGGAAGGTCCACCTCGAACAAGAACGTGACGCCTCCGAGATCATCGACATCCTTCATACACACGCAGTCCATCCACTGCACGACTTCTTCGACGAGTTGACCCATCTCTTTCAAAAAATCTGCTACGACGTCGGCATGAGAAGTGAAGAGCCTCTCTCTCACACATGGCTGCGTTCATTACTGCAATGGGATGGAGAGAGCACAAGTAGCCTCATCCTTGCGACGAGAGCAGAGCTTAAAAACGTCAACATCCAGCTCAACGCAGAGGGCTTCAAGAAAGGCCAATGGAAGTGGGAAGACAGCTTTGATCCTGGTCCCATCGCGCTGTGTTGGTCGGATTTTCAACGAGATCAATTTGACGCCTTCTTTGCCAAAGAACACCAAGGTTCTTTTTGGGAGTTGATGCCGACACTCAGCGAATCAACAACCATCCTGCTCGATGGTGCGATGCCCATCAAACCGCTATGTTCCAAGATCGGAGGCGCACCCGATATCCCCGAAGGCGTCCAGTGGCCAACCTCCGAACAAGGTACACCGCTGCACTTTATCGCTCAATTCGGCTTGCAAGATCTGCACGCTTGCTTTCCCTCGATTTTCCCAAATGTTCCAGGTGTTTTGTCCTTCTTCTCAGAAGACGGCGATCCATCCAAACCGACAAAAAGCAGCGTGTTCTTTTGGTTTGCCGCCCAGAGCTGGAAGCAACCTCAGTTGAACAACAAAAGCAAATCCTTTTGGGCATTTTGGAGCCGCACACAGTCTCCATCACAGTGGTCTTCAACGTCACCAGCACAACACAAAAGCCCAACTCACCCGGAAGGTGTGAGGGTGCGATTGCGCAAGACGTGGGATCTACCACCACACAACACACGACAACAGATCGACAGTGGCGAAAACATCGTCCCCCTGGAGAGTCGAAGATTCTTGGGGACATTTTGGAAGCTGAGGAAGAGACACAGTTGGATGGGAGGCTCATCAATGCAATTGCTCGGTTACCCGCGCAGTGAGCAGCCCGTTGTGTCCAATGACAAAGGCAAAGTCTGGCGTCCTCTGTTCCAATTCCACACAGAACAAACCCACCACTTTACGCCAGGAGAGGGATTCAGCTACACCTTCTGGATCGAAGAAGGTCGTTTAAAAGCCAAAGACTTCCGCGGTGTCTGGCTCACAGCCCAACTGTAAAGGTGACTCTCGTCAAGGGCCAACAAACCAAGTCGTCACACCTCCTTGCGCGTCAAGACCTGCGAGAGCACCGTTGCCTGGCCTCCAATACAAACCAGAAACTGCATCTGTAGTCACAGAGGCTCCAACAGGGATCCCCTCCCCGCTGCTCTGAAGAGACCACACAGCTACTGAACCGTCCCTCGCCCCCGACGCAAGCAACATTGAATTTGGGGCAAAGGAAAGTGTCGTCACAGGCAGAGTATGGAGGGACAACGCGTGAGGTCGTGTGCCTTCGGGACCATTGCCCTTGAAACTCCACATCGTCACAAGCTCCCCACCACCTGTCGCCAGAAGAAGCCCCCTCGTATCAAAAGCCAGAGCAGAAGGTTTACTGGGATATCCTGTCATCATAGAATCTTCACCTGTTGAACGACGCCAAAAATGAACGGAGCGATCCTGGCTACCACACGCAACAACATCCCCATCAGGACTCAACACCATCGACACCAGTGAGCCTTTCCACTCAAACCTCTGTTGTATCTTCCCACTGAACGCACCAAAAAAGCTCACCTGTCCATAACAGGCCGTTGCCAACTCCGATGTAGACCAAGCCAGCGCGCTGATCGTACTGGGGTGTTCATCAGAGCACCAAACTTCCGAACCATCAGCATCGAATACGTAGACCTTTCGAGACATCGATACCGCCAACCACGCTCCGTCAGGCGACCAGGCGACATTCTCGACCCAACCATCTCCGAGCTCTATGGCCTTCTCGATCTGACCTTTTGTAGCATCCCAAATGAGCACGCGCCCGTCTTGGCCAGTCGTCGCCAACACAACCCCGTCGGGGTGAATGGAGCAAGCCAACATACCCCCTTCATGCACGCCTTCTTGCTTCCAAATGGTTTCGCCAGAGTCCCCACCAAACGCGTAAAGACCTCCCGCAGCATCGCCGACAACAAGCGCCTTCCCACCTTCGATCCAACCTCCCGCGATCGCATAATCACCAACCTCTGTCGACCACCCCGAGCGAAGGATGCCCATTGTCCCTTTGGTGTTCAAACCAGACATGACTTAAACCCCTGTGTCATACTCTCTTCGTCGAGATTTCGGCCGATAAAAACGAGTTGATTCCGCCGAGGAGCATCGCCCCATGGACGATCCGGTTGCCCAGTGATCAGCATATGAACCCCCTGAAAGACAAAGCGCTCAGGCTCCCCTGCAAAGCTGATAAAGCCCTTTGTTCGGAAAATATCGACACCACGTTCGCGAATTAAATTTCCCATCCATACGTTGAACTTTTCGGGCGCAACATCACCATAGACCTCGATCGCAACAGAACCAACTTCGTCGTCATGTTCGTGTTGTGCAGCCCAAACCCGTTCAACTTCAACAGGAATCACCTGTCCATCCACGCTCTTCATTGTGAGGTCAAACTCTTCTGCAGTATGTTGTGCGTAAAGCCCGACTCTCACTTGTTCATGAAGCTCCAAAAAACGACAGGAGCGGCGACAGCACTCTATCCAATCGCCTGACCGAGTGGAAGCACACCTTCAGCTAAATGCATGCCCCGCGCTCCTTTCCGATCAGCAGAGGACACCAACAACGTCCCATTCTTTCAGCGACACTTATGTGAGTGAATGAGTGTGAAAGAACCCATTCCATGGTACCATTCATATTGCTTCCCCGGTGGTTTGCAGCAAAGGAAACGGATTGCGGAGTTCGTTCCAGTGTTTGCTATCAGCAGAAGCCATTTGTTCGTTCAGGAGACACGCATCAAGTTGTTTTCGCATGGTTGACTCATCCATATCCTGGCCGATGAAAACGAGTTGTTGTGTGCGATCGCCGTAGCGCGGGTGCCAATTGGGTTGCTGGTCGGGTCGCCGTCCCTCTGGGTGTTGCCATCGTTCACGGGGAACGGCAGCCCACCACATCCCCATAGGCTGGACCTCACTAATGCCTCCAGCCTGCGCCCACGCATATGCAACACGGTGATCCGCGGCAACCCAAAAGAAGCCCTTGGAACGCAGCAACTTGCGTCGATTCTCGTTGCTATAAAGAAAAGACCAAAGTTTCTCTGCATCGAAAGGATGGTGTGTTTTGTAAGTAAAACTTGAGATCCCATACTCTTCAGTCTCGGGGGTGTGCTCTCCTTGCAACTCTCGTATCCAGCCAGCGGAACTCGCAGCCTTTTCATAGTCAAACAACCCCGTGTCGAGAACACTCTCAAGTGGAGCTTGTCCACGCGTCGCCATTTGTATCTGCGCGACGGGATTCAGGGCTTTGATGATGGCTTTTACCTTCAGCGCTTGTTCCTCGCTGACGAGATCGAGCTTATTCAGTACAATCACGTCAGCAAACTCTATCTGGTCGATGAGCAAGTCAGTGACGGTCCGATGATCTTCTTCGCCCAAGTGCTCGCCACGTTCTTTAAGCGCTTCAGCGGCTTTGTAATCACGCAAGAAATTCGCAGCGTCTACAACAGTGACCATCGTATCAAGGCGGGAAACCTGACTGAGGCTCACGCCATTCTCGTCCTCAAAAGTGAATGTTTGCGCGACAGGGATCGGCTCAGATATTCCTGTCGATTCGATCAAGAGATAGTCAAAGCGTTCTTCTTGCGCGAGCCGCGAAACCTCTGCGAGCAGATCATCCCGCAAAGTACAACAGATACAGCCATTGCTCATCTCAACGAGTTTTTCATCTGTTCGCGAAAGTTCTGCACCACCACGCTCGACCAACGCAGCGTCGATGTTTACCTCGCTCATGTCATTGACAATGACCGCAACCCGACGTCCCTCCCTGTTGTTAAGTACCTGATTAAGCAAAGTTGTCTTTCCTGCGCCTAGAAATCCTGAAAGGACTGTGACTGGTAATCGCTTCTCCATGCTTTCTCCTCATATGTATGCCTTTTGGCTCGTTGAATACGCTCTCACAAACCACCTCTCGGACCTCCTACACCATTGACTTACTTATGACTTTGAATGGTTCACCCAAGCAAAGAGGTGTTTCAGTGAGTTGTTAACTCGCTCTCCCACCACTACTGATAATCCATTATCATTAAGAAGTCAACCCCACTGTTGATGTCGAAGGATGTTTCAGGCATCCAAAACAATGTTGTCAGATTTCGCGAATCCAAAGCGCTCTTTGTGTGTGGAATAAAAAGATGGTGTCTGTCGTATAGGCACACGAATGATATACAACCCATAAGAACGACCAAAGCAAGAGCAAAAGTCCCCTCTGGTGCATTTCCCTCCAACAAACAACCACATGTTTGTCTTCTCTGCCTCAATTGTCTTTTCTGCCTCAAAAGTCATCGATCCATGACCCAAAAGTCATCGATCCATGACCCAAAAGTCATCGATCGAGTACTTCTTGTGACTTCAATATAGACTCTCAGTAAGACATGAGCATGAATACTCTATATAATCCTCCCCCTAACTAACAGAAACATCTTGGCATACAATATGCAGACAGAATATATACATCAAAACATACAAAAAGAAGTTCTTGTTGCAGGAAGACTTTGTACCTTTCTCCCTTCGGAGAGAAGGAAAACAAATCTTTCAAGCATACAAACTGGAATATTTCTTGGGCGCATGTTTCCGTATAGGACACAGTCTTTCTGCAGCTCTAAGATTGGGCTATCGCAGCATAGAAACGACAAGTATCATGCTCGAGCGATAGAAGGAAGACATGCGCTTTCTGGATTGGTTTGTTTACGCTTCTCTCAGAAACAGTGAACTTCTCTTCACGTACAGGAGGATATTATCTCACGATGAACCAAATATCCGTTCTAATTGTTGTAGATACAGAGGGAGCGATAGCCAGCCACTCTCTAAAAGACAACGTTTACTGCGTTGACAACGAAGGTTACCTTGGCTCCTGGCAGGAGGGGACAAACTCACTTCGAACGATTTGCAAAGATGGACAACAGATTTCCTGGTCTGTTACTTCGATCAACGCGACAGACTCTGTCTCGTTGGTCAAATTCGACGGACAGATGCTCACATCTCATGTTTGCAAACCAGAAAAGGTGAGCGCCCTAGGTGAGGTTCATTGGGTTGGACAAGTCCAAAGTCGCGGTCAATTTGCGAGCTTTACATACTCTTGCACCCTCCAATTTGAAGGCAAATCGATGTCATTTTCGGCTGCCATAAAAGTTGTCTAACATGTAAAAAAAGTCATCTAAGACAACTATTTCCATCAACAAAAGGAGAAACGAATGAAAACAATTGACGTACTGATCGTCGTTGACGTCGAAGGCGCGCTTGCAGGCACGCTTTCTGAAAACGTCTATTTGATCGACACAAACAAGTACTTTGGCTCTGGCTCCGAAGGCCAGGAGGAGTTGAGAACGGCCTGCCTTGATGGGCAAGTGATCCAATGGCGGATTCAACCAGTTGCGGTCAGCAACGATGTGGAAATCACAGGTTTTACAGGCCAAATCATCAGTGAAAATATCTGCAATCCAGAGAAGGTGACCGCGTTGGGAGAAACCTACTGGACCAGCCGTGTAGAGACGCAGGGCAAATCAAAAACATACCAGTATTCCGTCAACGTCACAGCGGATGGCAAGGCGATGACATTTGATCCATTCTTGGTTGTAAAGGCGGACTAAACGATGCTCGCACCTGACGCAGTGATGACAAAAGACATTCTCTCTTCCATTTGGAATCAAAAAACCATTTTAAACGGCTACTCAACAACGGTTCAAAATACAGTTGTTGGAAAAGTCCCAACAAACCCACAATGGTTAAACGGTGTACGCACAGAGTTGAAAGAACTTCGGGTCGCCGGAAACAGTTGGATGGATAAATCACCTGAGTTTATCGGCCTTATCCCAGCACAAATAGTTACGCTGAGTTCGACCTTTGAAGCGTTTGCGGACACCATCACCAAGATGTTGAAGTCCAAAGAGACGAACACACCTGCTATTATCGAGCTATTGACGGGCCTAAAGAAGCAATACGACGCCGCCACAACACAAGCATCTGATATCACCAGAGAATGGATGCGTCATATTGGTCAATTTCGTGCAGTGATCCCTCAGATGGAAAAGAGCATCCAAGAAGGCTGGCAAGATCTGGCCGATGAAGAGGAAAAAATCACAGAAATTGCAGTAGCTCTTACACAGCTACAAGATGAAATTGCCACACTTAGTTCTCAGATCACATCGGGCGTGATTTCGAGCGGAAAGGGAGTCACTTCATCATCCGTCTCGATTCTCTACAAACTGGTGAGCACAAGTGGGGTCTCAGTTCCCTATCTCTCCGTTGTATCGTTAGCCTTCACCATCGGTAAATCGTTCTACGATTTAATCAGCAAGACCGACCAGATCGTCGATGATCTCAAAAAAATAACGGAGCTGCAAACAGAAGCGACACAAGTCGCACAAGCCGCAGCGGCGACCAAGATGGTATTACAACTCCTTTATCAACTCGATAAAAACTTCTCCTCAGTAGAAACAGATCTGCCGCGTCTTCAACAGATTTGGACAGGGGAATCCGGGAAGGTTGATGAAATCATCCAGGGCCTTCACGCCGGCGCAGATCCCAAACTGTACTTTGACCTTCAAACGATGCAAACAGCATCAACCATTTGGCAGGAGCTGAAAGACTTCTCCAATAAGATGTCGACCTTTCACACAACTCCAGGAAAACCTGTTGAGATCGATACTAGTACAGGTGAAATCCTACCAGGCAATGATCAAGTGCAACAATTCCTCCTCAGTGCGACCTGACTCTATACAAAAGGAAAAATCATGGCAAACACTTCCACGAAAAAATTGCAACAAAAAACAAAGTCCACCTATCTCGTGCTGCGGATGATCGATCAATCCTGTCAGGGCGTACTCAATACACAATTCTCTAAAAAAGGCCTCGATCCAGTTCCGGACTGGTTTGATGGTCTCGATCAAAAGCTCAAAGACAGTCAAGGCGTCGCAGGAGACTGGCTCAACAATCTCGGTCCCAGCATCGCTGGCGGTGTACCTGCAAAGGTTGTGAGTTACTCAACAACCTACCAAGCGCTCTCCGCATCCATCCAGAAAATCGCCGATGAACATCCAAATGCTCAAGGAGCCGACAACCAATACGTAAAAGAAGTCCATTCGCTTGTAGAGGGTCTCGAAGGCTCCGTCAGCGATATCCTGAAGCAGATCGATGAGACCGCCACTCAGATGACTGATTGGGGCAAGCGGCTTCAAAAGGCACACGACGCACTGTCCGACGGAGCGACGTCTATCCAAGCAGCCGAAACAGACTTACAAACAGATATCGACAAAATGAACAACGCGATCTCGAACTTGCGCTCTGCGATCCACAAAGAGAATATTGCCATCGCGGCATCTGCAGGTGGCATAGGACTCGGTCTTTTGCTCACGGTCGTCGGGATCGCGTTGGCACCCGAGACAGGTGGGACCTCCTTGCTGGTGGCCGCAGGAGGTGGACTCCTCGTCGTCGGGGGCGCTGTGACATGGGGGGTGATGCAACACAAAATCAATGAGCAATTCGATGAAATTGGAAAAGACCAAAAAGAACTTGAAGCCGACAAACGCCAATTGGTCGCACTTCAAGGACTCGCCACCGCCGCAAAAGGTGCGGTCGATTACATGGAACAGGCACAAACTTACCTCACCGAGTTCCGCACAGAGTGGTCCACATTCCAACAAGAAATCACAAGTGTAAAAGACAAACTCCAAAAAGCCGATGAGTCACTCCAGGTCATCGTCTCTGCGGCTTTCACACAAGCCGCCCTCAACGAATGGCTGGACGCCGAAAAATTTGCAAACCAAATTGCAACGGCTGGGGGAGACGCCAAAACAGAATCCGCGACGATGTCCATGTCTGGTGATATCATCAAACAAAGCAACGCCGCTTGAACCTCATATCACCTCTCACCCCACGTCAGCGTGGGGTGAGAGGCATTTTTGACCTGTTTCTCAGAGGAGAAGCTATTGAACGCAGATACTGTAAACGGAGAGATCGTAAGCAGTATGAACTCGATGCTGTTGCTGAGTTCATCTTGCCAAGCTGTGATCGAAGATGAGATCAAAGAAGTCTCGTCGGATTGGTACAAAAAACTGGATCAAGAACTAGGTGCGGCCGAAAATATAGTATTGGAATGGCGACAGTCAGGCTACCTCTACTTCCAAACAGACGTCCTAAAGAAAATCATCTCAGTAGGCCAAACGATCGGAGGACTCAACACCTCAATCACGCATCTCTTCGACGAGATCAATAAAAATGGCCTAACCCCCACGAACAAAGCGACGCTCATTGCTCAATTCAACCAAGCTAAAACCTCGATCAAAGGGCTGGATGGAACCATTGATGGCTACCTGGAAAGGCTCAGAGACTTCCAAAAGCAGATGGAGGGACCACACTCCCAAATGACCCAAACCATCGCAGATGTACAAGCAGAGGAGAGTAAGATAAAAAGCGAAATCAGTGCGATCAACACACATATCAAGGCTCTCCAACACCAGATCTCTGTCGATCGCAAAGCCATCTCCAAAGCAAAGGCTGCTCGAAAGCGTGGGATCATTGAAACTATTTTTGGATGTGTGTTTGCCCCTCTCACAGGAGGTGCCTCCCTCATTCTCGCAGGGATTGGTGCTTCATCCATTTCCGATGCAGAACATGAGATCCAATCAATGGAGAGTTCTATCTCAAACTACCAGGGACAGATCGTCTCAGAACAACACTCACTGAACGAGGACGAAAAAATCGTCGCAACGCTTAACGCGCTCAATATGAGCACCAAGATCGTGTTGGATGACATTGATAGCCTCGATCTCGCGATGACATCTCTCCGTACAACGTGGCAGACGTTTGTACAGGAACTTGATGACGTCATCTCAAAGATCCAGACAGCCAGCTCAGCCCAGGAGGTTGTGCTCCAGCAGGCTTGGTGGAATGCAGCCGTCCTCGCTTGGCAAAACATTGAAACATCAACAAAAACCCTTCTCGACCGACAGACAGACACCAATCATGTCAGGATTGGATAGCATCATAAGAAAGAAAAACAACCTGAAGTCCGAGAAATGGAAGACTCTCCGTCCTACTGTTTGAACTCTTGACACATCATCCAAAACAATGTTGTCAGATTTCGCGAATCCAAAGCGCTCTTTGTGTGTGGAATAAAAAGATGGTGTCTGTCGTATAGACACACGAACGATACACAGAACAGGAGAACACATGCTTTGCCTTTGGTTTGCGCTCAAATCCGCTTTCATCCAGACATGTATTTGGATCGCACTCGTCTTCTCAGTCATCTTGGAGCTGCTCTCTCCATCCATCGCTTGCGCCCAAAACCCACCGGCCAAGCGCGTCGAAAAGACAACGCTCCCCACGACCAAACGCGCCCCTTCCACCCCCACAAAGAGCCAACCCACCTCACAGAAAACCTTTGACCTGAAGGGCCTCAAAAAACAACTCAGCAAACTCGTCAAAAAACACAAACTTCAAGGTGTTGGACTCGCAATCGTCGACAAAGACAACGTCATTTGGCAGGGAGGGTTGGGGTTCGCGGACGTCAAAAAGAAGAAGAAAGTCACGGCAGACACAGTCTTTCGCGTCGGCTCCATCTCCAAGAGTTTCCTCGCCCTCACCTTCCTCAAATGGGCCGAAGAAGGCAAGCTGACACTCAACGACAACATCAAAGGTCTCGTCGGTGATGTCGTCTTCAAAAACCCCTGGTCCAAAGAAGCCCCGATCAAAATCGTCCACCTGCTCGAACACACGTCAGGCTTCGATGATATGCACTTCAACGAGTTGTACAACATCCACCACAAGCCGGACATCTCGATGAAGGACGCGCTGGCGATCGATCCACGCGCGCGCACAGCACGCTGGAAACCTGGAACGTGGATCTCCTACTCCAACCCAGCATATGGACTCGCAGGCTATATCCTCGAAAAGAAGGCCAAGCGCCCCTTTGAGGACGTCATCCGCGACGTCATCCTCCGACCACTCGGCATGAAGACCGCCTCCTTCCGTCTGACAAAGGCGCTCAAACAACGACTCGCCCAAGGATATGAACCTGGCCCACAGAACAAAAAGGTCCCCTACTACCATATCTACCACCGCCCCGCCGGGAGCCTTCATGCATCGCCCAAAGAGATGGCAAAGTTCGTTCAATTCCTACTCCGTCGGGGTAAGCTAGCTTCGGGCAAGCAACTGCTCAAGCCGACCTCGATCATACGTATGGAGACCCCAATGACCGCGCTCTCTGCGAAAAAAGGGTTCAAGAACACATACGGTCTCGGAAATTACGTAGGCTTTATTGGTGGACTCAAAACACACGGCCATAACGGTGGGATCGATGGATTTATCTCGACGGCCCGCTACAGCCTCGACGCCGGAATGGGTTATGTCATCTTGCTCAACTCCGTGAACGGTGCTGGGCTCAAAGAGATCCAGAAGGCGATCGCGGAGAGCATCGCAGCCTTCAAAAAGCCGAGACTCGCGACGATCAAAAAACAAAAGCCTGCATCCTTAAAGAAGTACGTAGGGACATATCAACAGATCCACTCTCGCAACCAACTCTTCGACTTTGCGAGAACATTTGGTTGGTTACGTGTACGGTTAGAGAAGGGGAAGCTGTACAGGGAGCAATTCACGATCCTGAATTGGAGCGGCAAGAAAGAACTATTGCCCCTCGGCGATGGGAGATTCAGGACAAAGACAGAAGCTGACGCTAGCCACGCCTTCGTGAAAGATGACAAAGGTAAGACGTTGATGTTTATCGGCTTTGGCGCGTTCCGAAAGCAGGCTGCTGTGTGGCCTCCTCTGATCGGGATCTGGATCGTGTGCACCATCCTGTTGATGGCCAGCTCGATCTTGTTCATGTTTGTGTGGATACCCAGACGACTCTTTACCAAGGCCAGCTTCCCATTTTTGTGGGCGAGGAGTGTCCCCTTGTTTGCCGTGTTGAGTTTGTTTGGTGCGGTCGCGTCGATGAGCTTCGCGAGTCTCCCAATGTTGACGCGCTTTAGCCTATACTCAGGGCTGTTCACATTGTGTACGTCGCTCTTTGCGCTCTTCTCTGTCGCGGGATTGTACACAGCGTACCGCAGCGTCTATGTAACAGAGATGAACACAATTGCGCGTGTGCATTCGATTATGCTATCACTTGCGAATGTAAGCTTCATGCTCTTGATCTGGCCGATGATCGGTTTGCGTTTTTGGGCCGGCTGGTAGCATTCTCATCCGCACAAAGAGGTCTTTTTGATGAAACGAATCGTTGTTCTCGATGGATACGCGCTGAATCCAGGTGATCTGGACTGGTCCCCCTTGCAAACGCTCGGTATGTGCGAGCTCTATGAACGCACCACACCAGAAGAGTTGTTCACCCGTATAGATGGCGCGCAGATCATCCTCACCAACAAAACTCTCTTGCCAAACGAGGAGCTCTCCAGAGTAGACTCCATCGAGTATATTGGTGTGATGGCGACAGGGATCAACGTTGTGGACAAAACTTTCGTCAAAGAGCGCGGCATCACCCTGACCAACGTCCCGATGTATAGCACACCATCCGTTGTACAGACGGTCTTTGCGCACATACTCGCCTGGACACATCACGTCGCTGCTCACGCGAAGAGCGTTCAAGAAGGACAGTGGGCATCTTGTCAGGACTTCAGCTATTGGAATCACCCATTGATGGAGTTGTCAGGTAAGCGGCTTGGGATCATCGGGTTCGGCGCCATCGGACAGGCAGTCGCGAAGGCAGCGCAAGCATTTGGTATGGAGATCCTGGTCAACACACACATTCAAGATCAAGCCATGCCCGAAGGTATCACGTGGAAGAGTCTCGATGATCTCCTCGCGGAGAGCGATGTATTGAGCCTTCACTGTCCTCTCCTGCCCTCAACCAAGCACATCATCAACGCCGAACGTCTGGAAAAGATGAAGTCGACTGCGCTCTTGATCAACACGAGCCGTGGTGGATTGATCGACGAAGACGCCCTCGCACACGCCCTCCATGAAGGTCAGATTGGTGGTGCCGGGCTGGATGTGTTGAGTGAAGAGCCACCTCCAGCCGAACACCCTCTTTACAATGCACCTCATTGCAACATCACCCCTCACATCGCATGGGCCACCAAAGAGTCACGGCAGCGTCTGCTCTCGACAGTCATCAAAAATGTCGAACAATACCTCCAGCAGACTCCCCAAAATGTCATCTGAACACGTCTGAGAGTGTTGAATAGAAAAAAGACACGATCCCTTCTTTGTATGTTCCTACCATTTCCCTCCACCACTTCGATAGCCACTACGATAGCCACCACTTCGATAGCCACCGCGATAACCACCACTTCGATAGCCACCGCGATATGTTCCCCTGAACCCAGGCGATGAACGATACACCGAGCGACCACCGCTTTTGTAAGCCCGACGTCCAGCGCGTCTATAGACACGTCTTCCACCACTTGATTTCCTTTGGCGTTGTCTCTTCTTCAAATGGGAACATGCGCCCTTTCTTCCCAGTGAACATGCGCGTTGGTAGTATTGGTTGATACGTTCATACCCAACGCCTGCCATATCAGCTTCTTCGTCGAGGTTTGCGACCTGCTCACAACTCAACCCATCTTTGAGTTTACACCCCTTTTCATAGAGGACTCTCGCCATACTCGGCTCCGCAATGGTTCCCCATCCTTTCAACTTCGACCACGCAGCCTCACGACAACCCTTGGCGTATCCCAGATCACAAGCGCGCTTGTAATGCACATAGGCCTTCTTGACGTTTTGCGTGACGCCTCGCTCGTAGTAGTAGGCATTCGCGACATTGTAACATCCGACAGCCTCCTTCCCTTTGCATGCCTTCTCAAAAAATTTGAATGCCGCGGAGAAACGTTGCCATTCACTGAAATATATGATGTCCTTTGTGGCCCAGTCACCTTCTGTCTTGATAGCACGCACAACACACCGACCGTAGTATGTGAAAGCATCATCCGCACATGGTTTTTTGGCATCCAATAAGTAGCCAGCCCTTTGGCAGTTCCAAATGTTACCAAACTCACACCCTCTCTTGCACGCCCGGAATCCAATCACGTTGGCGTAATCGGAACGCAGCTCACAAAGCCGTACACAACCATCCTTGTAGTTCAAACCACACGCTCGATCAAAATACCCATAGGAGCGCTTTTGGTTCTTTTGAACCCCCAACCCTTTAAGCAAGAGCCAGCCGGCGCTGTAGCAAGATGCAGCGTTGTACAGTTGACAACCTCTTTGGTAGGAGGTCATCGCGAATGTGTAGTCTTGTTTGGTACCGCGACCGTAGTAATACGCCTCTCCCACCCGAAAACAAGCGTACCCGTCTCCATTGCCTTTGCAACCAAGACGCGCGACTTTTAGTGCCTGTACAGGATCTTTCTTCCCACCGATCCCACTTTGGAGATAGCGGTTCCAGTTCCCACAACCTCGACCTGAGCCCAGTTCACAGGCTTTTTTGAAGTAGGCTCTCGCGAGCCGTTGTCGATTTGGCGCCTTCGCCAAAGTATGTTTGTGATCGAGTGCCCACCCCATATTGTTGCAAGAGTCGGCATGTTGGAATTCACAACCTCGCTTGTAAAAAGACACAGTTTGCTTGGTGAAGCGCTCCTTGGCATGACCAGTTGCGCGCTGAGCCTTCGTCCACAGACGCTCCCCAAGTTTATAACAGGAGGCCCCGTCTCCGTGGCGACAAGACTTCTTTTGGTAGGTGTTTTGTAATGTATAGATCCCTGAATGAAACGCTTCATCAGAAAGTCGAGGATAGAGTGTTTGATGGGAAGCGTGGCCATAAAAGTAGAGCTTTGACAGGACCTTCTCTTTACCGGGTAGTTTAGTCCAAAAACGATTTTTGCCTAGCAAGAATTGCGTAAGCATCGACAGAATCGCATTGCAACCGTGCAGCTCACCACGTGTACAAGCACGTCTCGCAAAATGAATGTCACGAACAAAATGCTTCCCCTTATCCTTCCAACGCAGGTGCTTTTTCAAGTACTTCCAGTCCGGGTACAAACGCGCCAGGATCTCTCGAAGATAGTAGCATCCGGGAGTATCGCCCAAACGACACGCGTGTTCGAACGCATCAAGTGCCAAAAAGGGAGCACGACCCTGTCTTGATAATTCACCATACACGCCCACATGCATCCGACCGATCTCAGTGCATTGGAAAGGTGTTTTGGGCAGACATACCCGCTCTGCAAAGGGTTTGGAGAGAAAAAGACAATATTCGGCCTGATGACCACAAAAGGGTTTGAGCCAGTCTGCATCCACCTTCCGAAGGAGTGCGTCTCGTTGCTTGCAATGCTTCTTCGAGAATTGACACGCGAGAGAGTGATAACGGTAGGAGACGAGTTGTGCTCCAATACCATCTTGTCCCGCATAAATGGAGGCGAGCTTCTGACAAGACGGTGCATGACCGAGTTGACAACCAGATCGTAAGAAGACCATTCCCTGACGCGTTTCGAGTCCTTTCGTCTTCAAAAAGAGCATCCCTGCGCGGTAACAAAAAGCTTTCTCCAGATCTTGTTCACATTTCTTCCAGTAAAAAGAAATCAGCTCCGGAAAGAGCGCGTCGCTAGGTGGCAAGGCGTCAAACCGAAGGAGACCTTGACAGGCCTTCCAAGAACCACGCTCACAACCTCTTCTGTAGGCAAGCAACCACGCTCGTCTCTTTGCTTTGAGGAACCACGCCTTGGGATCTTCCCTCTGTGGGATATCACCTTCCAGCAGCTGACCGTACTGAAAACACATCTCCGCGCTGCCATAATCACAGGCTGTACCATAAAGCCACTGTAATTTCTTGAGGCTCCGTTTAAACTTTGAGGCAAGCCATAGACAAGAATCGACATCTCCGACCTTACAGGCAAAATGCGAGAGTGTGATACGTTCAGGTAGTGCGTTGTCTCCCATCGTTTTCAATACGTGAAGAGCCTGAATACACGCCTTCTTCTTTCCTTCTGCACATTGAAGATAAGCCTGCGTCATCTGTGAGCGCGCTGCAGAGTGAAAGAAGAGATTGGTCTGTATATACGGGAACGCCCCATACAACGAGAACAACAAGACAGCGACAGTCATCCCCACCGCAGTGTGTTCGGTCTTGTATTCTTGCGCAATGACCCACAAAAAGAACGCAACCGTCCCCAAAATGACAAGCACGCCCCAGACAAACCAAAACCCCCACGTCGACGAAATCAGGAATGTATGTTTTCCCATGAAGAAGACGACAAACATCCCAATGATGACACCACCAAAGATGTACGAAAATGAACGTTGTTGTTTGTCCGTTTTGGTGATTTGAACAGGCCGCAAGCTCCACAAAGAGGCGAACATGATGAGGCAGGGTACGACAAAGAGCGAGATGCTCACAAAAGCCTGCTTGTCATGAGTGAAAGGCTGGAGTGTACCCACAAAGCAAGAGAGGAAAAGTACACCCAACAAACAAGCGACGTCGACAAATCGCGTGGCTTTTTCTCGTGGAGTGGGTTTTCTACTGCCCTCTTCGATCTCTTCCTCAGCAGGTTCGGTAAAAGCACTGTACAAAGCACCGGCGAAACCGGAAAGTAAGCCCACAATCACGTAGGAGAAGGGACCAAAAGACATCAACTGCCGTCCGGCGAGGAGCAGCGACATGATCAGGGCAGCAAAGAGAGGAAGCGGTGCCGCTGTCCGCGCTGTGTAGATGGCTCCCCATAGAAGACCAGCGAGCGCACATGCCCACAACAACGCAGGCCACAGCAACACCTCCAGCCCGTAGACTCCACCAAGACCTCCAAGAGTCGATGCACCAAAGAAGCGATACATGGGGAAAGAGAGACCAAGTACAGCCACACCCCCCAGAGCGATCCCCATCCCCACGGGAAGATCATCTTTTGTCTCGATAAGACTAGAGAGGCCGAGTAACGCAAGCATAACCCATAACCCCCAAAAGACCCAACCTGGCGCAAAAAACGGCGCGAGAAAATACTGCATACATCCTAACAACACAAGCGCCACAAAGAGCAGCATACGCGAATGTCCCTGGTCCATCAGTGACTCCTATTCAATTTGTCTCGGTTTTACGGCATCCTAAAGGGAGACAAACGATAAGGTCAAGACATTCCCCAAACAAAGAGTGCATCCTGGAAAGAACATTCGACAAATGTAAAGAGAATGACAAACAAAAAGGAGAATGATCGATATGGTACAATTGCTACGCTTGTTTCTGCTCACCTCTGTCTTCCTTTTGCCCGGAGTACCCAACTCATCCGCAAAGATGTCCTTTCAATACAAAGCCTCTCAGGGAGCTTGGACGCTTTATTGGGGCGGCAGTGAAGGTATCGCAAAGGAAAAGAATGGAAAGACAAGACATCTATTTGAAGGTCTTTTCCGCATCCCTTCTCATTGCAAAGTAGAGAGTCGCTTCAACAAAGTGTTGTCTTTTGTCGGCTCAATGGTCTCTGTGTCTGGATTTGTGGAGTTGTCCTGTGGAGGGATGCGTCGAAGGTGCCTTCATAAGGTCCGCACAATCGATCTGAACAGTGGAAAACAGCTCGACCTCTCATCGCTGGTCTCCCCAAAAGAGCTCATGACATCGCTGCGAAAAGACGGATACCTTCGTCGCTATATCAAGTACAAAAACGGAGATACATTGGCCACACTGCTACAACGCAACCGCCCTATCCTCGGAGAGTTGACCAAACAGTTCGCCTTTCACCACATCCACACAAGTCGACCACACGTCGCAGCGGTCAGACTCTTTCTACCAATTCACAACCGATGCTCAGGGAAACAGCTCCAGCTGGGCATGTACTTCTCTTTTCCGACACATAAAGCATCCCTGCGCCGAGCAAAACGCAAAAAGCATTTCATGAAACACTTTGATAGTAAGTGGCTCAATAACGCACGTAAACGTTTTGAGAAGAAATGAGAGGTGGTGAACGAAGAGAGGGGGGATGTGTTGTAGAGGCGAGGATGGATTAGTCGACGAGGTAGTTTTCGAAGAGGCCAGCAGCACCCATACCACCACCGATACACATGGTGACAATACCCCAGCGTTTCTTGTGGTCTTTCAACCAGTAGAGGAGTTGAGTGGTGAGTTTGGAGCCGGTACATCCGAGGGGGTGTCCGAGAGCGATAGCGCCACCATTGGGGTTGATCGCTTCGGGCTTGATACCACGTTTGATGAAGTCTTGTGCGCAGTAGTAAGCCTGGCTAGCGAATGCTTCGTTGACTTCGACACAGTCGATGTCTTTGTAGTCGATACCAAGAGGCTTACCAAAGCGCTCCATCAGCTTGGGTACTGCGAGCGCAGGTCCAAGACCCATGTACGCGGGATCGAGACCAGCGGTCACAAATCCGTGGAGCTTTCCGATGGGCTTGATGCCAAGCTCTTCAGCTTTTTTGCGTTCCATCACCATGACTGCGGCTGCACCGTCACTCATTTGTGAGGAGTTACCAGCAGTGACTGTTCCCATACCGGGTCCAGCTTTGGGGTTGGCGAACGCGGGGCGGAGCTTTCCGAGACCTTCAACAGTCGAAGCTCGTGGTCCTTCGTCAGTGTCGAAGGTGAACTCAACCTTATTTCCATCTCCATCGTACTTGTACGCTTGGAGGGGAACGATTTGCTCTTTGAAGTCACCACGCTCAAGCGCTGCGAGCGCTTTGTTTTGGGATTCAACAGCGAATTGATCTTGCACTTCGCGTGAGATCTCGTACTTCACAGCGACGTTCTCAGCGGTGTGTCCCATACCCATGTAGGCTTCGGGGAAATCTTTGGCGAGTTTGATGTTGGGGACGATCTTGTTACCACCCATGGGGATCATGGACATGGTCTCTGTACCACCACCGATACCACAGTCGATCGCGCCAGCGATGATGTCTGCGGTGATATGCCAGATGGATTGCAGACCACTAGAGCAGTAGCGGTTGAGTGTCATCGCGGAGACTTCATCAGGAAGGCCTGCGAGGTGGACACACATACGAGCTACGTTCATGCCTTGCTCAGCTTCGGGCATGGCGCATCCCATGATGACGTCGTCAATATGCTTGGGGTCGATCCCAACGCGCTCAACAAGTCCTTTGAGGACAGTTCCACCCATATCGTCGGGGCGGACGTGAACAAGGGAGCCTCTGTTTGCTTTACCGACGGCAGTTCGGGCGGCGCCAACAATCACGGCATCTCTCATAGATCTTCTCCTTTATATTTTGTGTGCCGTTTCGCACACACATTGTATGTAAAAGATGTGTCCACCCCGGCTCTGTTGTAAAGGGCCGGGCATGGACGACTCGATAGATAGAACGGTCCAGACAAACGGCTGCTAGTTACGCAGTGGTTTGTTGTTCATGAGCATGTATTGGATACGCTCAACAGTTTTCTCTTCACGGAGCAAGTCCATAAAGACCTTACGTTCCATATCGAGGAGCTCTTGCTCGCTGATTGTTTGACCTTCTGCGCGGTCACCACCACCGATGATCCATGCGACTTTGTCTGCGATCAGACGGTCGTGCTCAGAAGCCCAACCGGACTTGACCATACCGTCCACAGCGATCATGAAGGCAGCGGTTGCGCTGACACCACCGACGGGGATGTCAGTGCGTGGTTTTCCTGGGTTGTGTCCAGTGAGGAACATACCGAGGGCCACTTTCTTCGCTTCGTAAATACGGTACTCTGCGTTGGTCACCATGACATCAGTCTGACGGAAGATACCGAGGTCCATCGCGGCTTTCAAACCAGTTGCGACTTCGGCTTTTGCGATATTTTCGAATGCTTTTTGGAGGAAAGGCAACAAAGAAGGTCTGTTGCTCATGTCGACACCTTCGAGGGCACGCATGACCAATTCTTTGGTACCACCACCTGCGGGGATCAGGCCGACACCAACTTCGACGAGGCCAGCGTAGGTCTCAGCGGCACCGACGACGCGGTGTGCGTGCAGCGCGATCTCGCAACCACCACCGAAGGTGAAACCTACGGGTGCAGCGACGATGGGCTTGCTACAGTACTTCATACGCATGTTGACGTCTTGAAGTGCCTTGACCATCTCTTCGATCTGGTCGTACTTGTTCTCTTCATCAGAGTGAAGTCCCATCAACACGAGCATGAGGTTTGCGCCAACAGAGAAGTTTTTGCTGTTGTTCGCGATGACCATCGCGTCGAACTCGTCAGCTTCGAGAAGATCGACAGCTTTGTTTTGCATCTCGATGGTCTCATTGTCGATCGCGTTCATCTTGGTGTGCATTTGGTAGCACAGGACACGGTCTCCGAGATCCCAGAGCGTTGCGCCATCGTTGCTTGCGACTTTGCGGTCATCACCGAGCTCTTTGAGGACGATGATTTTCTCGTCGGGTTTGATCGCGACGTACTCTTGGTTGACGAGATCGTATTGGTAACGAACACCATCTTCTTCTTTGTAGAAGGACTCGTTGCCTTTTTCGAGCATCGTTGTGATGTTCGCGGGGATCTCATAACCGTCGGCTTTCATGCGCTCAACGCTAGTACGAAGGCCGATCGCATCCCATCCCGCGAAGGGACCGATTTCCCAGTTGAATCCCCAGCACAGACCATTGTCGATGTCGAGGATATGGTCAGCGATCTCGGGAATACGTCGTGCGATGTAGAGGAGACTCGCAGCGGTCAATTTCCACGCGAACTTTCCACCACGATCGTCGCTGTTGATCATGTTTGCGAGGCGTGCGCCGGGCTTGCGGATCTCTTTGCTTTTTGCGAGGGAGGGCCACTCGGGCTTCTCTTGGGGGATGTATTCCATGGTCTTCCAGTCGAGCACGAGGCGCTCTTTCTTGGGACCACGTTTGTAGAACCCGCTCTTCGCTTTACGACCCAACCAACCATTTTCGATCATCTGGTCGATAAATGCGGGTGGCTTGAAGATTTCGCGCTCTTCATCGTTGGGGCATTTGTCATAGACAGTCATCCCAACGTGCTTCATAGTGTCGATCCCGACGAGGTCAGCTGTTTTGAACGCAGCGGAGCTTGCGTGACCGATCGCTTTACCGCAGATCGCGTCAACTTCGTCGATGCGGTAATCCATCTCTGTCATCAATTGGAACGTCAGGGAGATACCGTGCATACCGATACGGTTTGCGATGAAGTTGGGGGTATCTTTGGCGAGGATGACGCCTTTTCCGAGCTCGTTGGAGCAGAAGGATTCCATGAAGGAGACGAGCGCAGGTGCGGTCTCTGGATGGGGGATAATTTCGAGCAACTTCATGAAGCGCACGGGGTTGAAGAAGTGCGTTCCGAGGAAGTTTTTGCGCATCTCAGGGGAACAATCACTGACCATCTCAACGACACTCAAACCAGAGGTGTTGGTTGTGATGATAGTGTTTTCGCCACGGTATTCATCGACTTTTGCGAGCAGACTTTTTTTGATGTCCATGCGCTCGACGACGACCTCGATGACCCAATCCACATCTTTGATTTTGTGCAAATCATCATCAAAGTTACCGATGGTAATGCGCTTTGCATCGTTTTTGGAGTAGAATGCCGACGCTGGTGGCTTCCACTTCATCGCTTGTTTCAACGCTGCAGCTGCGAGCTTGTTGCGAACACGTTTATCGCCTGCATCCCGTTGTTTCTGCTCCTTTTCGGAGAGCATATTGTCGAAGGGAACAATATCCAACACGAGACAATCGATCCCACAGCCCGCCAAGTGAGCTGCGATGGCCATACCCATCACACCGGACCCTAAAACGGCTGCTTTTTCGATATTCCAACTCTGTTTTTCACTCACAGTTCTTCTCCTTCATGCCTGTGGTTAAGATCATCGAATGTGGTGGGATTTATCGCCATTATTCTTCTGCGCGTCAAGGGCATGCACCCGAGACAAGCCCCCAAAACCCTCACAGATTGAATCAAAAACAGATACACATCATAGCTTTATGTATTTGCAAAAAAAATGAATGATCATTCATGCCTTTGCGAAAAGCGATGACAATGTTCACAGGAAAGAGAAAATTACTTTGGCTTATTGGAGGGTTGTGATGGTTTCTTTGGGAGGGAGGAGACAAAGTGCGTGAGGGCCCATCGATCTTTCTCGGGGAGATGTCTCCAAGGTGCCATCAATGGGGTGGTTGGAGAACCTTCGGTGATCACCTTGAACAGGTGTCCGGGGGTTTTTCCGTGGCGGTAGGCGCCTGCCGCGAGGTTTGTGGGTTTGATGTACAAAGCTCTCGCGCCAGGTCCATCACCTTTACCTTCTTTTCCGTGACATGAGACACATAAGGAGGAGAAGAGTTTCTTACCACGTGCGATAGACGCAGATGTGGATGGAGGGACTTTCAGTGTCTTCACGTCGATCTTGGGCTCTGATTTACATGCTTGGGTTGTCAATAGCGAGCTGAGGAGCACAAGAAGAAGAGAGAGGTATGTGGGGGTTTGTAGAGGCGTTGAGGAGGTCTTACGCATTACTTTCTGGGAGCAGGAGCAGCTTTGCGTGTTGCAGGAGCGGCTTTTGCACCAACTTGTTTGCGTGTTTTGGGGTTCATTTGGAGGATATAGTGAACGAGCGCCCAACGAGTTTTCTCGGGGAGCAGGTTCTTCCATGCAGCCATCATGTTGTAACGGGGTGAACCGTTGTTAATGATGCGCATCAAACCTTTTGGTGTACCACCGTAACGGTAGTTACCAGAGGCAAAGTTTGTGGGCTTGATCTTCAAAGTGGGCGCGAGTGAACCGTTTCCTTGTCCCTTTGCTCCGTGACAGGAAGCACAGTTCTTTTGGAATTCGGTGTGTCCCAATTGAAGGATCTCTTTGCTAAGTGCAGGCGCGCTTTTGGGGAAGGTACGGTCGACCTTCGCGACAAAAACAGAGCTAACACCAACAGCAGGTTTGAAGGCCTTCTTTGCAGCAGTGGACGCGAGCGTGAGTGCCGAAGCGGTCTCGGTGTGAGCAGAGACTTTTTTGGACTCGGCTTGTTTGCGTACTTTCTCATTTTTGAGAGCAAACTGCGCTTCTTCGCGGTTGAGCACACCACGAGTGGTGAGGTCGAACATTGTGAAGAAGAAGAAGATAGCCATAAACACAACTGATCCAAAGAAGATCAGGCTGAGGAACTTGTTGTCGTAACGCAAGTGCATAAAGAAGCCGACAACGAGTCCGGCCTTCACGAGTGCAACGAGCATTGCGACAGGCAGTGAGAGAGGTCCGAGGTTCCAAAAGGAGACCTGAACAGTCAACACAGTGAGAACGAGCAACGCGAAATAAACGGAGAAGTATACACTATACGGCAGGACATGATGTTCGTGTCCGTCTTCCCCATGTGCGTGGTGTGCGTGGTTTTGATCCGTAGCCATGAGAAACTCCTCGAATTATTTCACAAGATAAAGTAGCGGGAAGAGAAAGATCCAGATCAAGTCAACAAGGTGCCAGTAGAGACCGACGTTTTCAACGGGAGAGTAGTACTCAGCGCTGAATTTGTTTTGACGTGCACCCATGTAGATCCAGATCAACACACCCACACCGATGATAACGTGCAGACCGTGCATACCAGTCAGGACAAAGTAGATACTAAAGAACACCCCGGGATTTCCTGGGATACCAGTACCACTGTAGTATTGACCGGGCAAAAACCCTGCGTGGATCTTGTGTGAGTATTCGAAGTATTTGATCACAAGGAAGAGCAACGCACAGCCGATGGTGACGAGCATGTGAAACTTCAACAGTCGCATATTGCTTGTCTGTGCTGCACGAACACCGAGTGCCATTGTCAAACTACTGGTCAAGAGGACAACGGTGTTGATCGAGCCCATCATCACGTTGAGGTGCTCATGTGCTGCGAGGAATGTCTCTGGGTAGATATATCGCATCGCGATATAGGCCATAAACAGTCCACTAAAGAACAGGAGTTCCTGTCCAAGAAACAACCACATTCCGAGTTTGGAAGCCGAAGCTTGCTGCTCAGGAGTGTAGAAGTGGTGTTGTAAAAAGGAAGGATGCTCTGCGTGAGCGTTTTCAGATGAATGGCTCATTTTGCTACATGTCCTTTTTCGCTAGCGTAATCGATTTCATCAAAGTCATAGGGACCATGAATGGCAACTGGCTGCTCGTGGAAGTTGTGTTCATCTGGAGGAGTTGCAGTTTCCCATTCGAGACTTTTTCCGCCCCAGGGGTTAGGATCGTTAGTCTTCTCACCCGCAACGAGCGAGTACACGAGATAACCAAGGATCAAGAACAAAGATGCACCGACGAAGAAAGAACCGTAAGAAGAAATCTGGTGCAGCTGGGTCCAGAGCGGAAGATCTTGCTTCAGAATCGTATGGTAAGTGTGGTAACGACGGGGCATTCCCAAACTACCAAGGATAAACTGTACGAAGAAGGTCACGTTGAAGCCAACGAAGATCATCACAGCGCCGATACGACCCAAAGTTTCGTTGTATTTACGACCAAACATTTTGCTCCACCAGTGGTGCAATCCGCCCAAGAAGGAGAAGAGCGTACCACCGACCATGACGTAGTGGAAGTGAGCCACAACGAAGTAGGTGTCGTGCAAGTGGATGTCAGTTGCGAGTGTGGACAGGAAGAGACCTGTCAATCCACCAATCGCGAAGACAAACATAAAGCAGATGGCGTAGACCATGGGAGTTGTAAATGCAACAGAGCCTTTGTAGAGCGTCGCGACCCAACTGAAGATTTTAATCGCAGTGGGAACAGCAACAGCAAAGGTAATCGCGGAGAAGACCAACGAAGCAAAAGGTGACTGACCACTGACGAACATGTGGTGTCCCCAGACGAGGAAGCCAATCACAGCAATCGCGACACTGGAGAATGCGATATATACGTATCCGAAGATGTTCTTTCTGGAGTGGATGGAGACCAGCTCACTGATCACGCCAAATCCGGGAAGAACCATGATGTAAACGGCGGGGTGAGAGTAGAACCAGAAGAAGTGCTGGTACAATACGGGGTCACCACCGAGTTTGGGATCGAAGATACCGATACCAAAGGCACGCTCAAAGATCAAAAGAAGCAATGTAATCGCGAGTACGGGAGTGGCGAGCAACTGAATCAAAGAAGTTGCGTAAAGTGCCCATGAGAACAAAGGCATTTTGAACCAAGTCATCCCAGGTGCTCTCATCTTGTGGATGGTCACGATGAAGTTCAGACCAGTCAAGATCGAAGAGAAACCGAGGATAAACGCGCCGAACGTCGCGGAAATCACCGCACCATTGGAGCTTGTACTGTATGGCGTATAAAACGTCCAACCTGTATCAAGACCACCGACGAGCAGAGAGTAGATGAAGAAGCACGCACCCCACACATAAATGTGGAAGCTCAAGAGGTTGAGCCTGGGGAAAGCGACATCTTTCGCTCCGAGCATCAGGGGCAAGATAAAGTTACCCATGGCAGCGGGGACAGAGGGAATCAAGAACAAAAAGATCATGATCGCGCCGTGCAAAGTAAAGACTTTGTTGTAGGTTCCGGCGCTCAGAAAGTCGGCTTTTGGCGTGAGCAATTCGTAGCGAATCCCCATCGCCAACATCCCTCCCACAAAGAAGAAGAAGAGGATAGAAGCGAGGTACATCAAGCCGATACGCTTGTGGTCAAGCGTAAAAATCCATGACTTTGCAACGGTTAAGTAGTTTTCAGACGAGTGCGACTCTGCACTCGAATCTTTTTCAACCGAACTTGCGGCATCAGAAGCTGTAGACATAGCACGTATCCTATAGGGTTGTGGAGGCTCCGCGAGCACAGAGCCTCTTCATCTTGTTGTTGTACTCTTACTTCTTTTTCTTTTTCGCACCGCTGAGCTCTTTGATATAGTCTGTCAAAGCATTAATCTCAGAGGTGGTAATGCGTCCCTTAAAGGTCGGCATCAAAGGAGGATAGCCTACAACGATGTGCTGATTGGGATTGACAATGGAAGTACGAATATAGTTTTCGTCAACCTTGATAGTTTTCACAACGCCACCTTCTTTGACCTTCTCCATTTTACCGAAGAGGTTTTTGAAGGAAGGTCCACCACCGGCTTTCTTCGAACCGTCGATGGAGTGGCAGGTGTTACAACCCAAGTTAGCATACAAGAGTTTTCCGTTTGCGCCTTCGTCTTGCTTCTTTTTGACCCACTTGTCGAAGTCAGCTTGATCAACGACACGAACGCGCGTCACCATTGTGGAGTGATCTTTACCGCAATACTCGGTGCATAGCATGTTATACACACCTTTCTTTGTGGCTTGGAACCACAGCGTCGTATAGCGGTTGGGGAGCACATCACGTTTCAAGCGGAACGCAGGAACAAAGAAACTGTGGATCACGTCAACGGAGGACATGATCAGCTTCACGGGCTTGCCGACTGGTACGACGAGCTCGGGAGCGTTCTTTACGTTTGCCTTAGGATAATCGAACAACCACTTCCACTGTTGAGCAGTCACACGGACTTCAATAGCATCAGCAGGAGCATAGTTCATTGGGACCCAGGCCCAAAAACCTTCGAGGAAGATCCAGACAAGCAACACAGAGGGAATGATAATCCATGTGATTTCCAACACGAGGTTTTCGTGAATGGGGCTTGTTCGCTGATTGGGATCTTTTCGACGATACTTGATCAAAAAGTAGATCAAAGTAGCGATGATAGCGACAAAAAAGAATGTTGAAAGACCCAGGATGATCAGGTAGACCCTGTCCACACTGGGAGCTACAGTAGAGGCCTGCTCTGGCAAACCAAAAGAAGTAGCCAATAACGTCGATAGCAACTTCACACTCACGTCATCTTCTCCACGCGTTGACGTTCTCGCGTCCAAAAAAGCAGTAGCATTATCGCGAGAACGATGACTGTAAGCACTCCGCTGAGTCGAACAATACCATACGCATAAGGAGTGTATTGCCCATCAGTGGAGTTGTAAATGAAACAACTCATGATGAGTTTTTCAAAAATCGAACCAAGCCGGCCTTTTGAAGCCGTCACCAAGGCAAATTTGACATCTCGTGTGACGTACGGAAGACCCAAATACTGGGAAACCTTTCCGTCTGGAGTGACAAAAAAGACCACCGCCGGATGTAAGTACTGCTTCTTTTTGGGAAGATAACGGTACTTGAATCCGACAGTTTTGGAAAGCACTTCGATGTGCTTCTTCTTTCCTGTCATAAACTCCCACTCGATGTCTTTGCGCTTGAGTTGTTTGAGATAATTTTTTCTCTTCGCAGCTGCGAGTTTCGCGTCTTCTCGGTGGTTGATACTGACGGTGACGACACGAAACTTTTTCCCGTATCCTTTGGGGAGCTTTTTCATGGCATCCACCAAAGAGTTCAACTGAATTGTACAAAGCATTGGGCAGTTGTAGTAATTCAGCGTCAACAACACGGGCTTATTGTCAGCAAAATAACTTTTCAAAGTGCGCTCTTTGCCTTTGTGATCGACAAAAGGAAGCGTCAGGTCAATCCTCGCACCGAGCTTTTGTTTGACCTCCACACCACGCAACTCTTTGGGGAGCTTTTCCTCTGCATATGCAAAGGTACCCAAAAAAAACGAAGTACAGAGCACAAAGGTGAGCGATTGGATTAGAGAATTCAAAGAAATCACCTAAAGTTTAGGTAAGACGGAAAGCAATCGTCAGATGACGTTGCTTGCCATCTCACAAGAACAAACTGGAAGTTGATTATGTGTTGAAAAATATGAACGAACAAGCCCCAATGTATAGGTTTTGATTCATCCAATTTCTCAATCGCTACGTATAGTTCGCAGCGAGCTTCCGATCATTGGCGAGCGGCAGGCTTCGTTGAAGGAGCTTTTGCTGGCTTGTTCGCTTCAGGTCGTTTTGCGGGTGCAGTACGCTTAACAGGTGCAACGTTTCGAACAGTAGGCTTCTTTGCAGGAGCCGCTGCTCTTTTCACGGGTGCAGGTGCTACAACACGTTTTGCAGGAGCTGCCGCTCTCTTCGCCGGAGCTGCCACTCTTTTCACTGGAGCTGCAGTTCTTTTTGCAGGAGCTGCCGCTCTTTTCGCAGGAGCTGCTGCTCTTTTTGCAGGAGCTGCCGCTCTTTTCGCAGGAGCTGCTGCTCTTTTTGCAGGAGCTGCCGCTCTCTTCGCTGGAGCTGCTGCTCTTTTCACAGGTGCAGCCTTTCGCACAGCAGGTTTTCTAGCCGGCGCAGGTGCTGCAGCACGTGTTGCAGGAGCTGCTACTCTTTTGACTGGAGCTGCCACTCTTTTTGCAGGTGCCACAACTCTTTTGACTGGAGCTGCTGCTCTTTTTGCAGGTGCTGCTGCTCTTTTTGCAGGAGCCGCTGCACTCTTTTTCGGCAAAGTAGGAAGACCAGCGATCAAGTGTTTGTTCGCCAACAAGAGGTTCATCCCTTTATCAGCGTGTTTCATCGCAAGCTTTTTGTCTTTGCTACGAAGTGCAAGTGTTTTTTTGTTTGTTGTATTCTCAGCTCGTGTCAGGGCATTGGCTCCGATATTTTGGTACCACAGCCACAAAGCAACGACAGCGATCGCGACAGTGACTACGAGACCGAAGACGAGTCCGCCAACAATCGCTGTAGGAGGAATGTCGCTCTCGAATCCTCGCTTTGCCAATTCCTCACGAGTAAGAGCTTTCTGATTATCAGTATGGTTACTCACGATTCAACCCCAATCATACATTCTCGAAAGAGAGAGATTCTGCCAGTCGAGGATCTTGACTGGGCACCAGGTGCTCACTGCGCATACGCCAACCGACAACAGCAAAGAAGATGCCGCCGATACCAATGAAACTTGTCACAAGCGGAAGCAAGTGGATCATCGCAAAGTGATCATGAGGAAGTTTCATGTGGTGTGCATGGTGGTACATATTTGGCATAATCAGCCAATAGAGGTCCGCCAGGTGGATGAGCAGGATCCAAGCAGCGCCAATGAAAGCCAAAAATGGCTTACGTTTGATATGACGAGACATCAAGAAGAAGAATGGAATCACAAAGTGTCCGAAGACGAGCGTCAAGGACAAGTATTTCCATCCACCTTCCCAACGGTGCTTAAACCAAAGTGTTTCTTCGGGCAAGTTACTGTACCAGATCAACATAAACTGGGAGAACGCGATGTACGACCAGAAAACGTTGAATCCGAAGAGCAGTTTACCCATATCTTGATCGTGTTCTGCTGTCACAATTCCCTTCAGGACACCAGTCCCACGAAGCGAAATCACAAAGATCAACAATGTGCTGTAAATCGCAATCAACGACCCTGCAAAGTAGTACACACCAAAGATGGTGGAGAACCAGTGGGGATCGGTTGACATGATCCAGTCAAAGGCAGCAAAAGTCAGCGTCAACGCAAAGCAAGCGATGGAGAGAGGACTCCAGAACTGCATTTTGCGACTCAGCTCGGGGTTTCCTGTGCGATCTTGTTCAATAGAAGAGCCCACAAAGAAGCGAGCGATCAAGAACCACACGAGGAAGTAAATTCCCGCACGAATCAAGAAGAAGGTGACATTCAGGTAACCCACTTTGGCCTGGATGACATGATCGAGTTTGTGACCATGTGAAGGAATCCAGGGGTAGAGAGTCGACATCCCGATAACGATGGGGATGAAGAGAATCAAAAACAGTGGGAAACGGATCTTTCCGAGGGGCGCGGCGAATGTGCCAAGGATAAACTCAGCCAAACGACGGATCACAACACTCCAACCTGCGCGGGTTGCAAAGTGAATGAGGACGGCGAACATGCCACCGAGCGCGATGCTCAGAAAGTACAAGAATGCAATTAAGTAGCCGGCAAAGAACGGCATTTTCATATACAATGCGGTCCCAAAAGAAGCGATAAGTGAGATCACACCAACCACGCCAGCGATCAGGGGAAGTTTTCGCCAGATGCTGTTTTCGGGAAGAGTGACCGCTTCTTCTGGAAGGGGTACTGTTGGGTGTTCTTTCATTACTTTTGCCCCTTTTTCAACGCAGCAACGGGGTAACGAGTCAATTGAAGGGCTCGAACATACGCAACGACAGCCCATCGGTCCTTCACGGACAGTTGGGAGCGATAGCTAGGCATCGCGATTTGCTTTCCGCTCATCTTCCCGTTGGCGATCAAATCGTAGATCTTTCCAGGAGGATGGCTTCTTCTCAAATCATCGTGCAGGTTCGCGGGGTTAATCGCACGAGAGTAATACGTAACAACACCTTTTCCATCTCCCTGAAAACCATGACAGGGAGCACAATAGATGTTGTAGCGTTCTTGTCCGCGTGCAAGCAGAGCTTTGGTCAATTTAATTTGTTTGGGCAATGTTTTCACATATTTGCCCTTCACTTTTCCAGCGTAGAAGTGCTCATCTGCGCGCAGAAAACCGCGCGCAACAGTTCCTTTTACGAGAGGACGCATCCCTCGTTTATCGCGGAAGAATGAACTCGGCTCTTGGGGCTGCAAGTAGGCCTGGTTATCCATGTTTGGATTGAGGTGGATCGGTGGACGACTGGAAACACTTCCTCGACACCCGGTCAACCCGAGACAAGTCACACTTCCTACGAGAACGACAAATGCAATCCAGTTCAGCCTGAGGCGCATCATAGGGTCTTTACTCCAAAGCAAGCTATTACGGTTCGACCAATTCGACATGTTCGGCACCGATCTTTTCCAAGAATGCGACAGTATCTTCCACGTCAAATTGTGGATCGACGGATTCGATGGAGATGAAGAATTTATCATCAGTGACACGAGCAAATCGCTCGGAATGAAATAGCGAGTGATAAAATTGGGGAAGTCTATTCAGTGCGAGCATGCCAAAAACAGCACCTGCAGCGCCAAACAAGACTGTTAATTCAAATGTAACAGGGATAAATGCCGGAAGACTAAACAAGGGCTTACCACTGATGATAAAACGGTAGTCGATGGCGTTCATCCACCACTGCATCAAGAGTGCAAGCGAGCAACCGGTCAAACCCATAACGAGAACGATCCAGGGCACTTTGGAAGCAGGGATACCCATCGCCTTCTCCAGTCCGTGAACAGGAAAAGGAGTGTGTGCATCCCATTTGCGAAAACCAGCGTCCCGGACTTCTTCACATGCGTGGTACAGTGACGATGGCGTCGGAAATTCAGCCAAAGCCCCGTAGTACTTCGAATTTTGTTCTTTCTTCGATGTCATCACTTATTCCTTTTATCCGTGCCCGTCGGTTTAGCTGACGGGTTCTTCTTTGACACCAGTGAAGTGGGGATCGGCTTCTGGCATGACAGTTTTGACTTCTGCCATCGCGACAGCTGGCAAGAATCGAACAAACAAGGTGAACATCATGAAGAACAATCCGAAACTACCTACGAATGTCGAAATATCCCAGAATGTCGGCTTGTAGTATGCCCAGCTACTTGGCAAAAAGTCACGGTGCAGCGAGGTGACCGTAATGACAAATCGCTCAAACCACATACCAATGTTGACGAAGATCGTCACGACAAACATCGTTGGGATGTGTGTGCGGGCCTTGCGGAACCAGAAGATCTGGGGGATGACAACGTTACATGTAATCATCGACCAGTAAGCCCATGCGTAGGGTCCCATCATCCTGTTCAAGAATGCAAAACCTTCGTAAGGGTTTCCGCTGTACCAAGCGATGAAAAACTCCATCGCGTATGCGTAACCAACGAGAGAACCTGTCAACAAAATGATCTTTGTCATGTTCTCAAAGTGGCGCATCGTCACAAGGTGCTCCATACGGAAGATCACACGCACAAAAATCAACAACATCAACACCATCGCAAAACCGGAGAAGATCGCTCCAGCAACGAAGTATGGAGGGAAGATCGTCGTGTGCCAACCAGGAACGTTGGACGTCGCAAAGTCAAAGGATACGACTGAGTGAACGGAGAGAACGAGTGGTGTTGCCAGCGCTGCCAACAACAGATACGCGCGCTCGTAGTTCAACCAGTGACGGTGTGATCCACGCCAACCAAGCGAAAACAAACCGTAGACAAAGCGAGAGATCTTGCCTTTCGCACGGTCACGGACTGTCGCGAGGTCGGGGATCAGGCCGACGTACCAGAAGAGTACGGAGACTGTACCGTAGATACTGACCGCGAAAATATCCCAAATCAGTGGACTACGGAAGTTTGGCCACATTGCCATTTGGTTGGGCAATGGAAGCATATAGTAGAACACCCAAATACGACCGATGTGGATCCCTGGAAAGATCAGGGCACACATAACCGCAAAGATCGTCATCGCCTCTGCAGAACGGTTGATGGAGGTTCTCCATTTTTGTCGAAACAAAAACAAGATTGCAGAAATCAGGGTACCAGCGTGACCAATACCAACCCAAAAAACGAAGTTGACGATGGCCCAACCCCAACCAACAGGGTTGTTGACACCCCAGATACCAATCCCTTCAAATACAAGGTACCCGATGCTCGTAAGCAACAGACCAACGAAGGACATTGAGATCAAGAGAGTAATATACCAACCAATTGGTGGCTTCCACTCGAGAGGTGCACAGACTGTCTCTGTGATATCATGGAAGCTTTGTTCACCAAGAACCAATGGAACCCGTCCTTTGATGGGCTCCATATCTTTGATTTGTGAATCGTAATGTTGCGCTCGCGATACCATCGTTATCCCAACTTCGGATTAGGGTTACGGATTTTCGCCAAGTATGTAGTACGTGGCTGTGTATTCAATTCACTCAACACGGCGTAGTTACGTGATCCGCTCTTGAGCTTCGACACACGCGAATTCTTATCTGCGATGTCACCAAACGTGATGGCTCCAGAAGGACAGGCTTGCCCACAGGCTGTCTTGATGCGTCCATCAGGAATCACACCATTGCCGTCTCTCTTCGCCTCGATTCTTGCTTCGTTGATGCGCTGTACGCAGTAGGAACACTTCTCCATCACACCTCGGAAACGCACAGTAACATCGGGGTTACGCTGCATCTTCAAGTTGGGTGACAAGTCGTCATTGCGACGGTTGAAGTTGAAGTAGTTGAATCGACGAACTTTGTATGGGCAGTTGTTTGCACAGTAACGAGTACCAATACAACGGTTGTATGCCATATCGTTCATACCATCGCTGCTGTGTGCGGTCGCTGCAACAGGACAGACGTTCTCACATGGAGCAGTCTCGCAATGCGCACATGCCATGGGCTGAACCAAGACTTGTGGGTTGTCTTCGCTACCGGTGTAGTAACGGTCGAGACGAATCCAAGACATCTCACGTCCGTGAAGAACTTCCAACTTTCCAACAACGGGGATGTTGTTTTCTGATTGGCAAGCGATGGTGCACACATTACATCCATTACAGCGGTTGAGGTCGATGACCATCCCCCACTGTTGGCCTGCAGTGTTGTTGGGCTCATCCCACAACAACGAGTTGATGTGGTGTTCATCTTTGATGAAGTTCATCTTCTCGATGACTTCGTGATCTTTTTTGTACGTCTCGACATCAGCCTCACGGACGATATCGGAGCGTTTGCGACCAGTGATGGGCTCAACCAAACGGCCGTGCTCTTGCGTGGTCGCGAGTTTGACAGGTGGCTTGAAGGGCACGACGGAGAGAGACACACCTTTCAACAGATAGGAGCTCTCCGCAGTACGCAGCACATTGACGTCAAAGCCGCCTTCCATTGTTGCGTAACGTCCGACTTTGCGACCGTAACCAAGGGGCAACAACAATGTGCGATCAGCCAAACCAGGCGCGATGAAGACTGGAGCCTCAAGTGTTTTCTTGTTGGACTCGAGTTTCACAAAATGTCCGTTTTTCAGCTTCTTCTCGCGAGCGAGTTTGGGGCTGATGTAGACCGCGTTTTCCCAGGTCAACTTGGTCATTGGATCGGGCAACTCTTGCAACCATGGGTTGTTTGCGAATCGACCATCACCAACAGTGGGATCAATGACAAAGTTCACTTCATAGGAATCTTTGGCAGCGAGCTCACCGAGACCTTCCCAGGCAGTGCTGAGGCCAGTCCACTTGATCTTTGCGTCCGTGGCTTTCCCCGACACCGAGACCACACCATCGTGAAGCCACTGTTTCCAGGACTTTTCGAAGTTGGCTTTTTTGCCGAGTTTGTGCTTCCAGTACGCGCGGACGATGTTGTAGCCTTTGTTGCTCTCGTTACCAGAGATAAACGCGAGCAGCTCAAGTCCAGACAATGTGTCGTACAGGGGAGCGATCAATGGTTGTTGGATCGCGACGCTTCCGTCAACGGATTGCAAATCGCCCCAAGATTCGAGGTAGTGATTTGCAGGGACATGCCAGTTTGCGACTTGGGATGTCTCATCGACGTATTGGCTGTGGTGTACAGAGAAAGGTACACTCTGCAGCAAGCGCGTGAAGTCGAGATCTGCGGGCGCAGTGTAAACAGGGTTTCCACCGAGCATCACGAGACCTTCAACAGCACCACCGCGGATCGCAGCGGCCAAGGCCGACATGTCTTCTGTCGCGGGTCCATCGACACCAGCTTTGAAGACGACTGTTTTGCCAACGTTTTCGAGAAGAGCGTTGACAAACAATCCAAGGCTGTGAACACGAGCGGGTTGTTGCTCACCGACGAGGACAAGGGATTTCCCCTTGTTTGCGACGAGATCAACAGCCACTTCTTTGATCCACTTGCTCCAAGGCTCGCTCTTATGGCGTGCTTTTTGCGCTTTACGGAAATGCGCAGCTCTCTCGGAGAGTTTTTTCACAAAGGACTTGTCCACACCTGCAGGTGTCTTCAGCTTGTGCGCAGTCAACAACTCATCAGCGAGCATCACGAGGAACTCACTGATTTCGGAACCTTCAACGCGAAGGCGATGGTCAGCAGCTGCACCAGTCACAGTAAAGTTAGCCTCTACAGAGTAGAGTCGGTTCATTCCGTGGTGGATAGCCTTATCATCGCGACGTTCTGCAAAGTGTCGGGAGTTACGAACATTTGCAGGACCTGCGTCGAGGAAGTTCGCGTCGATGCCCAAGAGGACATCTGCTTTGTCGACGAGGAAGTCGGGTTGTTGACCAGCGACACCAAGTTGAGCACATGCGTCTTCGACGTTTTGTGCAGACATGGGATCGTGTTTAAAGATACGAAGCTTTGGAAACTTCGCTTTGACTTCTTTCAACAATGTTTGAAAGGTAGGAGAAGGAACGTTCTCAACGAGAAGCGCGAGCCCTTCACCTTCTTTTGCTTTAAGCGGGTTCAAAGCATTGTTTGCAGCGTTAAAAAACTTGCTCCAGGAGGAAGGTTTTCCGCCATGGGTGGGTTTTTGGCTGCGATCGGCGTCGTAGAGATCGAGGACTGAGGATTGCGCCCATGTATCGGTAGCACCGAGGCTCATGGGGTGTTTCTCGTTCCCTTCTACTTTTGTGGGGCGACCTTCTTGGCTCTCAACGAGGAGTCCAAGCACCTGCCCACCGAGGTTGGCAGCGGTCGCAAAGAAGACAGGGAGACCTGGAACGATCTCTTCGGGGCGACGAGCGTATGGCAAGATTTTTTCGACAGGCTTGCGGATACAACCGCTGAGTCCTGCGGCAGCCATCGACACACCCATCAACGCCATAAAATCACGACGTCTGACACCGGATGTCTCCGAAGACATACCACGCGACTTCGCTGCTTTCTCGTTATCGAGATCAGCGGAGAACTCAGGAGCCCCTTGAAGATCCTCGGGGCTCCGCCATAAGGACGACTTTTCGTTCATTTTGGAACTCATTTCGCTATTCTTTTTTGTCATCGGTGACACCCCGAGCAATGTTCAGGGGGATTAACAACAATGCGCTCAATCTTCTCTTTTGCCATTTTCCCACCGTGCGATTTTTGAGCCATGCGCACGGGAGTTTTAGCAGTTTCATTCAAGAGAGCTTTGCGCAATCTTTGAATATCAACACGCTTGCTTCGGTGAGTTTCTTTCACCGAAGGCGTATAACCTTTACCAGTCCAAGCCATGTTGGTGACCTGCTCACGTGGTCGCAGGTGTTTGTTGGGTGCACGGTGGCAATCCAAACACCAGCTCATGCTCAACGGCTTCGCCTGTCGCACGACGGTCATCTTATCGATGCGTCCGTGACAGGTCGCACAACCTACTCCAGCAGCAACGTGAACGCTGTGATTGAAGTAAGCGTAGTCCGGCAGCATGTGTACACGTATCCACTCGACAGGTTTGCCAGTGTTGTAGCTCTCGCGTACAAGCGTCAGCTTTTCGCTTTTGTTGCGAATGGCTGTGTGGCAACCCATGCAAGTTTCAGTCGAAGGCACAGCCGCATGACCGGCCTTTTCGACAGTGTAGTGACAATACCGACAATCCAACCCCAGCTCACCAGCGTGCAGCTTGTGACTAAAGGGGACGGGTTGTTTGGGGGCGTAACCAACATCTGTGTACTCTGGGGAGAACCAATAAAGTACAGCAAATGTTATGGATGGAACAGCCAACGCGAGGCCTCCAACCACAACAAGGGGGATCCAATTTGTCCAACGGGGGAATATAACTGCCACTTTCTTTTCCTCTTAAAAGACGGCCAGCAGATGGCGAAACGGCTTATACATCGCTCACAAACTCGTGAACGATCATCACGACTTTTCCTCAACATTAGAATATTCATAAAGGAAAGCCGCTCTTCGTATACCACGCTTCACCTACCGACGCAACCCTTTTTCAACCGACAAAAACCTAGCTTAATCGTAGGCTTTTATCTATCTTAGTGAGAAGCCGCTGTTTTCTTCACATACGCAAGGTCTACAGGTTTTCATTGATGAAATTTCTTGTAGACCACGTGCTGTGTCCGATGAAAGGCTTCGTTGAGGCCCTGCTTTGTAGTGCTGTAATAGCCTCGGATTCGGCCTTTACGATCCACCAAGATCAATTTTCCGGAGTGAGAGATGTCAAACATACTCTCCAACTTCTTTGGACGATTCACGGCTGTTTTCAAGCCCTGGCGAGCGAGCCTCATCACAGCCGCTTCGTCCTTACTTGTCAAAAAACGCCAATCTTGTCCCTTGATCCCAAACTTCTTGCGATACGCACGCAAGATCTTTGGCGTATCGTGTCCGGGATCGACGGTGATGCTCAACATTTTCACGGGCATCTTGTGAAAAGCAAACCCTTTACGAAGCCGCTTCATTGCCTTGATCATTTTGGGGCAAATCGTCGGACACCGTGTAAAAAAGAGCATCACGATGTGGACATCTCCTTTCATGTTGGAGCGTCCATAGGGTTTCCCCTCTTGATCGACGAGTTGAAACGCAGGCAATGCACCAAAGACTGGTGGGGCCTTTGGATATCGCTGTGTCAACGGTCGCATCAAAGGGATCGCGATCAAGCCAACGACCATAAACCAAAAATATGGACTGTGCCAAAATGGTGATTTGGTCGGCTCTTTTGTTTCCGGTCCTTCGTCAACCGCACCCTTTTGCTCAGGTGCAGCCTTTTCATCTTTGGCCGGTTGGGACACTTCGCTCATAAATGGTTCCTTAGAGCACGAGTAAATCGACGACAAGGCCGAGAGATAACACGGGCAAGTAGATCAAGGATGCAAAAAAGAGCTGGTGGGACAACCGCCCTCTTGAAGGAGCGATGACACCTTTCAGCGCGACAAACGCAAACCAAACACCAAGCGCAAGGGCCACACAAAAGTACAAAAGACCTGCCATCCTCATCGGCACAAGCGCCAGACTGAGGGGCAACAGCACGAGTGTGTATCCGAGCGCCTGCAATTTCGCAACCCAATCACCATGGCTCGCTGGCAACGTTTTGATACCCGCTTTTTCGTAATCGTTCTTCAACATCAAAGAGAGCGCGATAAAGTGTGGGATCTGCCAGACCACCATCATCAAGAAGAGCACGACACCAGGCCATTGAATTTGACCAGTGAAGGCTGTCCAGCCCATCAAAGGAGGCATTGCACCTGGGATCGTACCTATCAACAAGGCAGTCCAGCTGCGACGCTTCATCGGTGTGTACACAAACACATACGACACCAGCGCAGCGGCCCCCAAAAAGGCCGTCAACCAGTTGAGCAATAAGCCCAAGATCAAAAAACCACTCAATGAGCAAAAGAGCGCAAACATCAGCGCATCTTTCGGCTCAATGCGTCCTGATGGCAGAGGACGATGAGACGTCCGCGCCATCTTCTTGTCGTGGTGGCGTTCAAAGTACATATTCAGCACACAAGAACCCGCCACAATCAACGTCGTACCGATCAACAAATAGAAAAGCTCAAAAATATCGAGCAGTCCGGGAGCCAACCAGTACCCGCCTCCTGCCATTAACACACACATGCCTGTGATGGAGGGCTTGGTCATACTCATAAAATCCTGAAAACGAGTCGGATTTTCGATGCGTTTACGTTTCACAGTTTGTACCTATTTTCAAACGTTGAAAAAAATTGCTAAGGGGAGGAGTGTATAGATAGGAGCAAGGATGTGTCGCTCAAGACGAAGGCTTCACCGCGTTCGCTTCGATCTTTTTCCCAAGCAATGTGTTGCAGTATCCCCATATGGTCCCATACCCACGAGAACACGCTTTTTTCATCTTGCGGTTGAGCTTCTTTCCATCCTTCATCTTTTTGCCTTTGCACATCGCAAATGTGTACTTTGCGCGAAGCTGATGGAGTTTGTAAGAAGCACACACTGGCTTGCGATCTTGCGCTTTCAAACACGCGCCGATCATCTTGGGGAGCGCGTCCATGCACAAAATATCGAGCGCCTTGCATGTTTTAAACCATGTCATCGCCGTCTCAACACATTGCACTGGATCTTTTTGCTTCCCTGTCGGACCAAACGCCTTGAGAGAACGCTCAATGTACTGCGCCGATGTCGTGAGTTGGTAGTAAGCAAACCCGCCCAACGCGATCGATGCCATAAACATCAAACCGATCACTTTCCAGGCCTGCTTTCCTCGTCGTTCCAACTCTTCTTCGCTGATCTCTGTTGGCTGCAGTTCTTGTTCTGTCATGTAAATGTCTCCGAAAGCCTCATGACAAAGCTTTTCTTATTGTACGCGAACACCATCTTTCCACTGTTGGGTCATCGAAGTTCCATCGAGTGACCAAGTCGTCCAAGATCCGTGTTTTTTTCCTTTGGCCCAGTGACCAGAGAGCATCTTTTTGTGTGCACATCCGGTGGGACGGCAAACCCACCAATACTCATTGGTGACACCATCCAAAAGGCCGTTGCTGTATACTTGCTTGCGCTTGACGCGTCCATTTTCATACCACTCACGCCACACACCTGCGCGTGTGCCATTCACAAACTGACCCGCGACAGCTTTACGCCCGTTCCACCACCACTGGACATACGCACCATTGCGCTTGCCCTGCTCGTACTGTTGGCTCGACTTCTTCTTCCCGTTTTCGTAGTACTCGACACGGGGACCATATGATGAGCCATCTTTGTACTCCGCCTTCCAGCGCAATTTACCGCTCGCGTAAAAACCACGAGAGACACCGTGTTTGCGACCGTAATGACACTTGTGCTTGTGTGCCGTTTTGCTGTCACAGTAGTTGATCTCTACCTTGACGCGGCCATTTGACCACCACCACTTCCATGTGCCGTAATGTACGTTTTTATCGACGTTTTTGTTACCTTTGTGGTAACGAACCATCGCATGGACCGCCAATGAACGGGGTTTTCCGTTCCAAAAGCGCTCTTTATGCGCTTCGTGGAACAACATGTGACCATCATGCCATGCATGCGCTTTCGCGTGTGTATCGTGCTTTTTCGCGTGTGTATCGTGCTTTTTCGCGTGTGTATCGTGCTTTTTGTCCGCCTTCTTACCATGAGCATTGGCTTTTTTCCCATGGTGGTCGGCCTTCTTGGCAGCTTTGTGCGTGTCTTTTGACGCCTGCGCCTGTCCCAACATGACAACCAACGCGAGTACAACAAAAACCAGGTTGATGTTGTTCCACTTCGACTTCATATTTGCATCTCCCGTTTCAGTTCATGTTCGTTAATGTAAACGACATGTTAGACGGACCACAAGGTCCATAGTGTAGATCCCTGAAGGACCATTCATAAATAGAACGAGCCCTTGTCTCCCCAACAGGAGGCAAAGGCTTCCAACAAAGCAATTCGCTGTATAAAGAAGTCGAAGACCTAACAGCCTTCGACGGTTTCCTGAATGAGCATGTCGACGACGTCTTTGAGATCACCGGTCTCTTCAAACTTTTTGATCTGTCGATCTGCGCTCGAACCATTTTCGAGCATGGTGTGGATGTACTCGATTTCTTTCCGTGTGCCAAGCCTGTCAACAACATCATCCACGAGTTCTAGCATCTCAAGCATCAGATCTTTCGTAGGAATCTCGTTTCGACGTCCAAGATCAATCATGCTCCCATCAAGACCATCTTTTAACGCGCGCCACTTATTTTCGGCGATCAGTCCTCGACGGTAGATGCGCCACGTTTGGTTTTGGCGACGGAGCAGGATCAATTTCGCAACGAGCGCCTGCACGAGCGCAGCAATCGCGATCACTTCGTCAACTTTGGTTGTGCAATCGCACACTCGAAATTCCAGCGTTGGGAAGTTGTGATGGGGACGGATATCCCACCAGATCTTGGAGGCATCTTCGATACAGCCTGTCTTTACGAGGGTGTTGACGTATCGATCATATTCGTCAGCCGTCTCAAAACGCTCAGGAACACCCGTCCGAGGCAGATCTTCGAAGATCACGCTGCGATACGACTTCAACCCTGTCTTGTGACCCCACCAAAAAGGCGAAGATGAGGAGAGCGTCAGAATATGCGGCATGAAGTAACTCATTTGCCCCATAATATCGAGCTGAAGATCTCGGTCCGGGATCCCTACGTGGATGTGCATTCCAAAAATCAAAAGACGCTGTGCGACCATCCTCATCGTGGAGACGAGCTGTTTGTATCGTTCGTGCTCGGTCACGAGTTGATCTTCCCAACGGGAGAAAGGGTGTGTTCCTGCAGCGACAATCTTGCGACCGTTCTTCTCCGCGATCTCTGCAACCATCCCACGCAGTCGACGAATTTCGTCCTTTGCCTCTTGGATGTTTTGGCAGACTTTACTCCCTACTTCGATTTGTGATTGTAGGAACTCGGGTTTGACCTGATCGCGAAATACAACGGCCCCCTGATCCAAAAACTCTTGTATAAAGGATGTCAACTCTCGGGTTTCAGGATTGATGATTTGGTACTCTTCTTCGATACCAATCGTTAATGAATCCAATTCGTTCATCGTGCACTCCCGTTCGCAAATGCGTCACTCAACGAGGTGGCCAACAGCCATCACCTTGATACCAAAATGATGAACATTGACGGGTTTGTAACCGTATGTCGGGGGCATTCTATCGAGTTCCCGAAAAACCGTCAAGCTCTTCTGCTCAAGTGGAGACTTTTGTAGGAAAAATGATGTGTGTGAGGCAGGGAGAAGACACCACAAGGTTACTGTTCACCACTCCATCAATCGGGTAACATCAACAACGCGTGGGTTCGCACATCTGCATCAGAATCTCGTGAAGCTTGCACGACAAGCTCCTCCACCATCCCCCATGGAAAACCGAGCAGCGCGTCCAATGCACGAACTCTAAGCTCCGATGAAAACGCCGGCTGTCGGAGAAAACCAACTCGCGCAGACAAGATCTCTTCCAGCACTTTCAGCGCCTCAATGCTCTTCAAACGCCCAAGCAACCAAATCGCGCTTCCTTTTAGTTCCTCAGGATAGGTGTCGAGGAAGATATACTGGCTCAAAAAAGCAGCCCCCTCGATCGTCCCGCTCTCTGTAAGAACACGTAAAATACGCTCTTCCAACTCAGGTGTCTTCGCCATACGTCGTTGCTTTAAGAGTCGCAACAATTGTTTACGCAAGGCAGGTGTATGGAAGGTCAACACTTGTTGACAGTGCCGCATAAGCTGTTGCTCGTCCCGCTCGTATTCGGAAAACAGTGTAAGCCATCTTTTTTCGAGATAGTCGGGGGCCTCTTGCCTCGTCAAGGTGACAAGTTGCTCCTCAAGGCCCTGATCACTGTCGTCAATGTCTTGCCACAGGTAGAAAAAAAACTCTTCTTTCTCTGTGTATTCTAGCTTGCTGAGGACAGTCCTCATGATTTTGAGCAGATGTGTTCTCTTGGTCGGCTCCTTGAAGCGGTTGAGCGCATTGGCGAACAATCGAGAGGTGCCAAGTCCCAACGCCTGTAACCCAAGCACACCGACGGTTTGTTGCTTTGCGTTCCCCAAAACAGCCATACGCAACAGGGACTGTGTCACTTCAGGAGAGGAGAGGGTCTCTAGCAGTGGCTGCAGCTGCCGCTTTTGCTCCCCATCGAGCTGAGACATATCTTTGATTTGACCGAGCTTTCCGACCATAGAAAGGACATCTCGAATCCCTCCCTTTTGCTGCAGCTTTTTGGTCGTCGTTTTTTTGAGGCTTTGGATCACTCTGTCGAGCTCTGCCCCTTTGGCTCCATCGCGAATTTTATTCAAGAAGACCTTCTCAACTCGCTGGGCTTGCTCGCCAGAGAGTCGTTCAAAGATCTCCTCGCGAAGTAGGTTCTCACTGGGTTTATCCCCTAACTGTACGATATGCTCAGCGAGATCAAAAGAGGGTAACTCTGTCAACATATCAGCTGTTTTTTGCAGGAGCCCTTCCTGGAGAGTCGCATCAGGTAATTGCTCAATCGCACCAATCAACGAGTCAATCGCTTGCGTACGTTGTGGCAAATGTGCTCCATCAGGCACTGCTCCCTGCCCTCTTCCGCCGCCAGGGGAAAAGGAACCCGAGCCCCCTCCTCCCTCCTGTGAGAGACCAGGAAGATAGTTGGACAAGTAAGCATCAGAACCATCATTGCGCAAAAAGTCTTGGAATCGCTGCGATGCAAAGAGGGATTGGGGATCGATGCGCTGGAAGTCGAACTGTTTGAGATCAAGATCGCTCTGATCGAGCTGTTGTGGGTTGATGACGATCGTGTCACCTTGTGAAGAGGCAGCCCTTTGATGTCCAGATGGAGTTGGCGCTCTCATCGCAGGCATACTCGGGTGACTCATTGAAGATGCGCGCAAACCAGTGAGGCTTTGTGTGGAGCCATGAAGAGGAGTACCGAGTCCTGGTGTGTTCTCGAAAGAATCACGTACGACCGGAGCACGAAAGACCCCAGAGCTAGAGCGATATGTGTTTACGCTCTTTGTCTGCCCCTGCCTCAAGCGCTCAAGACCTCGTGGAGGGCTCAACTTTTGGTTGCTCGTGGGCTGCTGTGCTCTCAACCGGAGCCCTTCTTCAGCAGCCTGCTTCATGATCTCTTCTTGTTCGGACTCAGACAACGACATCCCCTGAGGGGTGATCAAGCTGTCGCTGTTGAGCGTTGTTCCCGTGCGCTTCACAAGGAGCATATTCAAATTCATACCGGGATGTCCGAGCCCTTTAAACCAATCAGCTGCGGTAGAGTCCCCCTCGTCTTTGTACCAACGGTGAAAGATCGTCGCGAGCGACTCCACCGTAGACTCCGGTAAAAAGACGATATTCTCTATCCCCTTTAATCCAAACATATCGGCTGTTTGTTCGGCTTTTTCCTGCTCAAGCCCAGCCCGTAGAATACGCACACCATTCACTTCGACGGTATGCGTACACGACATCACGACAACGCCAGTGTCTGCCAGAAGCTTTTGCAGGAGCTTGTGAAAATCTTCTGTTTTTTGGAAAATCATTTTATGTCCAGCGGGATAAAACCCGCAGCTCATAAGACTTCCACGTAACAGACGCACGAACTCGATCACGTCGTCCTGTGTTGGTGTCGGTAACTCATCTATAAAGATGACGTCATGTTGCCCAATCCGCTGAATCACACTCATACACTCTCACCTTCGAGGCTTCGGGACCCCCCGAGGAAGCAAGACCATTCTCATCTCTCGGCTATCTATACCTTTCCATGATCCAACGGCCATTTCATAATGATCTTTAGTCACAACGAAATCCATCTGTGTTCCCTTCGGTCTCTTCAATACAAGTGGTGTACGACCAAGCCTTTTTCCCTGCACAACGACTTCGGCGCCAGGAGGCTTGGTCACAATCGAGAGACGAAACAAACCCCTCTCAGGTTGACCGGACGTCACAGAGACCTCCCAACCTGAAGCCGGTTGTAGGATCACTTCTTGGGATGGCCACATCATAAACACAACCCCCCCGACCAAGGAGACAAAAACGAAGACACCCACCCACAGCAATCCACGTGCACGCTTGGGAGTATCGCTTTGCACGGGTTCTTCCTGTGTCGATTTTGTGTCAAAGGGCTCAAGTCCTCTCGCTTTGGCCACCTCTTCGTACGAAAAACCACTGTCAGCCATCGTCATCGCTTCAACCGCAGCGGTCTCAGCGGCCAAAGGTGAAGAGCCAACAGGCTTCGTCATCTTCAGATGATTCGTCGAGGTCGGGATGAGCGTTGGATCACCTTCATCAAACGTCTCGTCTCGGTGGAGCAGCTCCGCCGCCCAACTGTCTTGCTGCTCATCTTCGGCAACAGACAAGTGATGCGGAGAGTGTCCAGGTGTCACGGAACGGTTGATCATCGTGGGGCAGTCATCATCATCGTCCAACATCGTCGAGAACGCAGGGTGGACCGCCGTGGCAGAGACAACTTCGTCTCCTTGGATCTGGTATTCATCGTCGCCAAACTGAAAGCTCTGACCATCCTCAAGCATCCCATTTTCCAACGAATGATCCGTCGTGTTGCTGTGCTCTGTATCCTCACCGTAGCCAATTGAATCGTCGGGAAGTGGTTCATAATCACGAAGCTTCCAGAGCTGTTGGTGATGTGCGTCGAGCATCGGGCGCATCAATGGATCTTGCTCAATCGCCTCCCAAAAGCGATGGCGAAAGGTCGCGATATCTTGTACGCGGTTTTCGGGCTTCTTGGCCATACATTGAAAGAGCAGTCGTTCAAGCTGTGTATTTTGAAAGCGCGGTTGCAATTTGGAGAGGGGTGGTGGTGAGCGGAACATGACGAGGTTCATCATCCCAACGAGGGATTTGCTCACAAAAGGCAGACGACCTGTCAACATTTTGAAGATCAACACCGCGAGGGAGTAGATATCCGTTGCAGGCCCCATATTCTCGCGCTGCGCGAGGATCTGTTCGGGAGGCATATACTCGGGTGTACCAAAGTGTTTGCCCATCTGCGTCAGCGCTTGCCCTTTCGCGTTCTCGATCCGGGCGATCCCAAAATCGACGAGTTTGACCAACTCGTACCCTTCGGCAGAGCGCATCAAAAAGACGTTTGCAGGCTTGAGATCTCTGTGAATCACACCGACGCTGTGTGCAACCTCCAGCGCGTCACAGACCTGATAAATCACACCAGCAACACGAGATACCGGAAGGATTGGCTCTTGCTCGATGAGTTGATCCAACCCCCTCCCAATGAGCAGCTCCATCACCATGTAGAAGCCAACGTTGGTGTCCCAACCGTGATCGTAGATTTGAACGATGTTGTGGTGCTGAAGTTGCGAAGCGAGCATGGCTTCTCGACGCAGGCGTTCAACCATGACCTCATCTTGAGAGTATGCGGGATGGAGGATTTTAATCGCGTAATGAGCGTGGTTCTGGCGGTGCTCAGCCTTATACACAGCTCCCATTCCCCCACTCCCGACTTGATGTAGCAAGCGGTATGATTGCAACTGGTAACCTGCCAAAGGATCCATTCATGCCTCATCTTCTTGTTGGCTCAAGCCATTGAGCCAATCATTCAACCAAGAGAGCACCTCTCAAAAATCAAGAGCTGCATCCTAACCTTTTTCATCAAAAAAGACCACACCCGAGAAAACAGTCGCCCTGTATTCTTATTCCACACGGGAGCCAGGTGGGATGATCCACTAGACTTTTCAGGCTTCTCAAAGCGTACATTTTTTGTTTTGTCTTGACGTTCAAGAGGCAACGACTACAATCCGAGAGCCGTGGAGAGCACTGATCGCCTCCTCTTTTACGATACAAACGATGTGATGGTGAATGTCACCATCCTTTTATAGGGACAGACTATGTTACCTTGGCGTGTACAGGACAAACAAACGCAACTTTGGCAACAGTTTTTTTGGGCGGGATTTTTTTGGCTGACGCTGGGCGGGTTGATGGGATTGATCATACTGGCCCAACAGCTCGCACCTTCCTTCCTCTCGGGGAGCTTTTTGCTGAGTGCAGGACATCTCCAAATCTACGCAGGAAACCTCATCTGCTTCGGCGGTGTGTACTTACTGCTCGTAGGATTTTGGCAGTTACGCCTTCGTAGACTTCGAGCCCAGCCGATCTTCGACTACTTTCCTGTATGGGAGTTGGGGTTTTGGACCTGGAATTTCGCGCTCGCATGGGGTTGTTTTAGCGCTTTGATGGGTCGCCACACACAACTGCCTTTTTTGAGTTTTCAGCCAGAAGCCTACGGTGCGTTGATGGTTTCAGGCTCAGTCATTGCAGGCGCATCGACACTCAACCTCCCAGAAGAGTGGCCCTCTCGCTCTCCCTCACTGCTTCTTTGGCTGCTGGGATTGTGGAGCCTTCCTGTCGCATTATTCGGATTTATCGCGATCCCAGGCGCTGCCCGCTGGTTCTCGCCGTCATTTGTGCAATTGTTGTTGGGCATGGGATTGCTCTTGCCAGTGCTCGGGCTGCTCCTTCCCTTAAGCACCAAACGTCTCTTCGTACTCGACAGGAAGCGGCTCTCTGGATTTACATGGGGGTATATCTTACTGCTCCCACTGTGTGTGTCTGCTTTTTCTGCCAACACCAGATCTTCGGGTCTCATTTTGCTCTTACAATTTGCGCTGTTGTTGTTGTTCCTCTTGTGCTTACCGGCGTTGCGTTCATGGTGGGGCGCGGCCTCTACATTTCATGCGATGTTTATGGACACACTTCCACCGAGCTTTCCCGATAATGACGAAGAACAAGCACGCTATCACGAGCAGCTCCAGAAAACATCGAAAGACTGGCACCCCTTCATCGTTCTAGGGGGAGCCTGTTTGTTCGGAGCGCTGCTCTCCATGTCAGCGTTTTCATTACTGAGAATGATGGGATATACACCTAGCCCCACATGGCATAGTAACCAAACATATCTCATCCTTGGTGGTTGTATTGCGCTGTGGCTTCAAGGCATCGCGCATTTGATTCTCCCAAAACACTCGAACTTTTCGGCCCCCTTCGCACAAAGACAGTGGATCGCAGCGCTTACAGGTGTCGTCCTGTTTATCCTTGGGGGTTGGTTTGAGACGACATTGCACCTGCATCTCGATCTTGTGAGTATTCCCAGGGGAAGCATCGTCCCGTATTTCTCAAGGGGATTGCAGCTACTTGGTGGCCTGAGCACTGCGTATGCTTTCTATTTGTTTCTCCGCTCAGCAGTACCATCCATCCGAGCCATCCGATAAAAATATCCTCACATCATGTGTCACCATTTTTTTCTTGCCAAAAAATTGACTCCCATCCTTCACATTGTATGATCGGCACAGTCAAATCAGTCGAAAACCGCAAGTTTTTCATCATGGCAAGGATTAGTGATATGGGTTGTTCAACCATTGTTCCATCACCTCACCAACCACATTGGACCTCTTACGTATACTACGTCGTCATGCTATGTCCATGTGGCCACAGCTACTACTACCCTTCGAGAAAACAAATTCTTCTTGATGAGGTCACACCGGAAAAGCTCGTAGAAGAGATCAACAGTATCCCCCAACGCATCGACACCCACTGCTCACAGTGTGGAAAGAGCGCGGAGGCTACACACGCACGGCGTGCAGTTGTTGGATACGGAATGCCCGACCGCTCAGGATGTATCTTGTGCGATTTTGTGATCGAAGAAGGCGAAACCAAACGCATTCGTTTTCGGTTTGACGCGACCTCCGATCCCATTCAGTACTTCCGAGAGCACCCGGACTACTTCCGCACACGTCCGCCTGATGGCTCTCCCGACTTCATCGATGACGAGCTGTGTATCGAAGAGCTCAACCGCGTACTGAGCGTTCGTTCCTCCTGGAACGCTGTCCTGTACGATGCACTCGACCATGGCGCAGCCTTTAGAAAAGTCCAGGATGGTTACTACATCTTCGCAACGACGACACAAAACTCCGTAGAAGTCGAATGCCAAATGAGAGAACTCGCAGACGAGGACTTTTGGTATCACTTCCAAAATGAGACCATTCCCCGTCGACGCCTACTCGGGATCGAACGATGGAGCGAAAAACAACGCGAATCAGCCGGTCTCACAGATGGCATTTACAGTGAGTGGCTGGACGAGGAGGTTGTCAAAGCGCTCCAAGAACAACGCGTCCACGCGATGGCCTTTACGATCGACAGCATCGCCTTGCAACGATGTGCAAATGCCGCCGATCACTTCGGCGTGTCTATCGATGAGATCATTCCACAAGACGGCGGCGATCCACAATGGTGGATGACAACTCACACAGGCATTTCACGTAAATTCCCCCCCCTCGAATTGCTTCAACTGACAGCCATTTACAAAGGTCGTCTGCTCAGTGATCAAATCTGGACGACCTTCGAACAGTTGATGAAGTCGATCAACAGGGAAGAGCGAGTATTTGAGCGTTTCTCTCACAGACTCCCCCCTGGATACTCTGCGCAGTGGACCGATCCAGGCAAGTTGTTGATCTGCAACAAAGACAACCCACTTGAGCTGTTGACATTCGCACACATTGCCGACAACGTCGAGCCCACAGATGACGAAGCTCTCGGTCGTCTCGTCAGCTGGCTCGTCTCTCACAAGTCCTGTGAGTGCAACAGATATGTCGGTAAACGACTGATGTCCAAGAGCAGATTCCAAGAGTGCTCCCATGAGTTGCTACAAGACCCTGCTGCCTTTGTCTTTCGAGAGAGAGGTGACGATCTTGTCGAGATCTACACTGATGAATGCGAACACCACGTCATTTATGGACTTCGCACTGTCAATGGTGATGTTGAGCGCGCCGAAGCTCTCTTTCAGCGGGATCTTCCAGTACAGCGGTACTCTCTGCGCTACGTCACAAGAAAAGGTTTTCTGCGTGGAGTCCAGATGGTCGCTTTGATGGGACGTGATGCAGCTTCAATCGCAGCGCACCCAGCTCTCCTCAAAGGAGTCCTGAGTGACCTGAAAATCCGCTTTGGTGATCGTGTGAAGATCTTCGCTCCATTTAATGGCATTATCACCATTGGTAGCGCTGATATGGATGAAAGCAAGTTGGAAAAATTTGCATATGATGTCGCTCGCGACATGCCCGAACAACCGGAACTCAAATCCGATCATTTGAGCTACCACGGGATGCTTGAACTCGCTGATGAACCCCTCGGTCAATTCGAGCTTGAAGCTCACCAAACACACAGCACCCGCTCTTAAAACAACCGCTCAGAACAAGTCCCCCTCCCCCTCCTTCACATTCACGTCTACTTCTTCTTTTGACACGCTGCACACTGCTTACAGATATCAACACAGCTGTTGACTTCTTTTTTCGCTTTGCGCTTCTTCACGATCTGCTTCAAGCTCAAATGCTTAAATGGCGGAGGTAGAGTGAAGTCTTTTTTCTCCGTGAGATCGATACGTCGGAAGACAAGTCTTTGCAGCAGCAAGCTTGGTGAGACCGTCGTGATGGGGATATTCCCGGAGTTTTCGGAGTCGGAGCCATTGAAGACAGTGTAATCGTTACCAGTCGCGAGGATACCTCGAATGACCTGAAGTGAAGGCATATTCACTTGAAGTCCTTTGAGACGTTCAAGTTTTCCGGTCTTTGCATCGAGGCGCAGGACCTTCGCAGGTTTCAGGGAGTAGGTGCCACGGTAGACTCGACTGTACCCCTGGAATTTTGTCAGGATATAGCCATAGCGCTTGCCTTGCTTCTTCATCTCCGCGAGGAGCTTTTTGCGAAGGACGTCGAGAGAGTATGCCTTTTTACTCGACACGATCGTCGTACCAGGGCGACTGAATCCATTGTAACCAAACGCCGCACGACCATGTCCATTTGAACGCTTGTAGGACTTGTACGGTTTCCTGGACATGTAGAAGTTCTTGAGCACGCCATCTTTGATCATGACCATTCTTCTCGCCGCGACCCATTGATCATCGAAGAGATAGTGGCTACTCAAGGGCGTTTTTCGGAAGAACTTGCGTGTGGGATCATCGACGATGCTCAGGAACGAAGGGATGATTTGTTTGCCCAACTTTTTAGCGAAGGCACGTTGAGCGGACTTTCTCAAGAAACGACCTGTTTCGAGCTGTACCATCAGGATATCGTAGAACATCGCCCCTGCGATCAGAGGTCCAACAATCGCGGGTCCTTCATCAGGATCGCCCTCCTCGCTCGCGACACGTTCTTTCACATCTTTCCACAACGCGCGGAATTTGTCTGTGAGCCACTTCTCCGAAGGCAACTTGTCTTCCGTCTGAGCGTACCCGGAGTCGCTGTTGCTCACGTACTCTTTGGTCTTTCCGCTCAGGTAAGAGAGGGAGATCGACCAGTTATAGCTCCTGCGAATTTGCCGCACTTGGGAGCCATCATTTGCGATCCCGAGTCGTACTTTTTCACTCGCAGAGAGCGTCACATTCGAGCTGACAATGTACTTACTATTTTTGGTGAGCTTGGAGACTCTCTTCAGGATCGACTTCCAGCGTTTTTTGTCGAATGTCAGCTTACCTTCGACAGGTTTCATGTAGATCGCTGGAGGCTCTTTACTGAAGTCCCCTGCTTTGTCGAGAATTTTGGGTTTCAAACTACGAACGTATCGCTTACGCCAGTAACGGCCAAAAGCGATACGGTACTTGCGATCTGTGTTTTGCCACAAGATCTTCCGCAGGACCGAGGAGGTTAACTCCCTTGGGCAGTAAGTAGAAGCAGGCAACAGGCTACGGTAGATTTTCCAATCGTAGCCATCACGACCAGTCTGATCGAACTTATGATCGCCGACACGCAATCCGACATGAACACGACGGAAAGGTTTCTTGCGGGTATCCGCGCTGGCGGTGATCACGCCATTGGTCGCTCGCAAACTGACACCTCGCGAGATCTCCATCATGTATCGGAGATAAAAGACTTTTGGACGCGGACGTTTGGAGAAAAATGCAAGGTTACGATTCATCTCCTTGCGCATGATGGAGAGATACTCTAAGTGTTGTTTATGGCGACTCTCTGGGCTCTTTGCGGTGTCCTTTTTCTTGGACACCTTGGCGGACTTGCTCGTAGGAGTCGCCGCCATCGCAGGGCTTGCGCACAACAACCCCCCCAATCCCAAAAGACCAAACGAACGGAAAACTCGTCTCATACTCACCTCAACTTTTCGTGATTCAACAGTACCAACATCACATAGATGGTGTCTTTTGATTGCAATGGCGGTCGCTGTCATTGCAACAAAGACAGGGCCAGACCTGTTCTTTGTCAAAGGCAGACATGCGAGAAGCTGTCAAAGCTGACAGTTCGCAGTCCGGAGTGTGTGGAGCCATATCCAAAAGGACCGGCACGACCATCCACAATGGTGTTTAACATTTATCGTTTGTAAACAATTCCTGATAGTACGCCTGACATGTTGCAGAAGCAGTATCGCTCACATACTGCTCGCATTTTTCTTTTTCTTCGGGGCTCTTTAAGCCAGCGCAACAGGTAGAGAGAACATCACAACACAGAGAGCTATCTTCCGCAAGTGCTGCAGGAGACGGACAATCCGGGTTCCTTTCGGGGAAACAACCAAACAAACAAACACTCAAGAGCAAAAAAACCAAAATCCATTTGCAATTTTTCATGGGGCGCCCACATATTCTTGGGGCGTCTCTTTTGACAAGAGCGCCCAAATACACAATAAACAGCATAGTAACGAAAAGATGACAGAAAAAGAAGAAGCATCAGTGACAAATCAACCATCCATCCCCACACGCTCGAACACACAAGCACAAGGAAGCAAGATGATCGAAAAGGCACGGCGTAACGTAGCCCTCGCCCACCAACCATTTGGCCACGAAGAATCCGAAGAGCATATCAAGGAGATCGAAGAGGAGCTCAAAGTATCCGACAAAATTGACATCTCGTCGCTTGTGCAAGAGTTGCAAGATGTGGGAAACAATTGTGGTTCTCCAGTCAAACCGATTTACTCTTCCTTTGGGGGACATCTTCTACCGAGCCGTGAGGATATCTTCGAAGTGATGGATTTGCTGCTCAGCGTGATCTTCCCAGGCTACTTTGGTAAGTCCGAAGTCTCCTTCCAAAGTATCCCTTTTCATATGGGGACGACCATCGATCGGGTCTCTCGCATTCTGAAAGAGCAGGTACGTCGAGGATTTTGCTTTACTTGCCCCGTCGCAGATATGAGCATGGCCAAATGTCGCCACAAAGCAGAGCGCATCACTCACACCTTTTTGCGCAAACTCCCCCATATAAGGCGTATGCTCTGTACAGACGTGTATGCAGGATACATTGGAGACCCGGCTGCGACCTCAACACACGAAGTGATCTTTTGCTATCCAGGTCTCCTCGCGATCGCTTACCAACGCATCGCACATGAGCTATATCTTCTCGACGTCCCCATCATCCCCAGGATCATCACAGAACGCGCACATACGCTTACCGGAATTGACATTCATCCTGGCGCGTCGATCGACGAAGGGCTCTTTATCGACCACGGAACAGGTGTTGTCATTGGGGAGACAGCGACCATCGGCAAAGGTGTGCGGATTTATCAGGGTGTAACGCTCGGCGCAAAGAGCTTCCCACTCGACGAAGAAGGTAACCCCATCAAAGGGATCAAACGACACCCCAACCTCGAAGACAAAGTGATCGTATACTCAGGCGCAACAGTCCTTGGTAACGTCACAATCGGTGAAGGCTCTATCATTGGTGGTAACGTCTGGCTCACACATGATATCCCCCCATACACTCGCCTCGTCCAACGCACACACAAAGAAGATCACTTCGAAGCGAGTGAGATTTCGAAGGCCAACAAAAATATCTGAGCTATCTCCCCCCTCTCAGCGCGCCTCCAATCTTCTGTTGTTGCATGTCTTTCAATCGGTACGCCAAAAACTTCCGCAAGAAATCAAGTCGGTGTTCTTGCTCCTGTGTGCGTTGTCGCATGCGCTTGAGCATACGATACTCTTCGATCTCGGCATGTAGGGATTGCAAGACAGGTGGTGCAAGTTTCTTCTTCATCTGTCTTGGCTCTTGTGGGGCCTGACGAGGCATTTTCTTGCCACCGATGGCCTTGACGATCATCGGACGAAACAAGCGAGAGAAACGGTCCAACAAGTAGGGATCAAATTGGTTCCCAAGACGTTGTTGCATAAAGACCAAAGCCTCTCCAGGCTCCATTTTAGGACGGTAGGGACGTCTTGTACACAACGCGTCAAAGCATGTGCATAAGCTGATGACACGGCTGTAGAGCCAAGAGGGCGAAGCGACAACCGTCTCGCTCATCGGAAGCGGCTCTTCATGTGCAGGACGTAACGTCAATCCAGCCGCGATAATTGCAGCCTTCATTTTACGCCAATCAAACCCACCATCGAGCAAGCTCCGGACCGTGTAAAGAGGAAGCCGCTCAATCTCTCGTCGCTCCTCAGGTGTCAGCTCACCTTTTTTCTCCAGAATCTCCGGCGGCAAAGACATTTTGCCAAGATCATGCTTGATCGTGATCTGCCCTAACTCCAAGAGTTGCGAACGCTCCAATCCCAAATAGTCACCAAATAACAACGCCAACAACACCGTATTGGCGATATGGTAATGTTGATACTCACGTGGATCAGTTTCGTTTGAGAAGCCGAGGAATTGAACGGGGTGTCCTTTGCACAGGTCGATAATTTCCTGCAAAATATGAATCGCCTGACGCTCGCCAGGGTTCTGCGCTTCTGGATCATATAGAGTGCGAATATACCGAAGCAAACGACCATAAAGCAAGACCGCGTAGCGACGCCTGTCGGCCTTCTGGTTTTTCACCTTCTCCAGCTCTTCTTCTTCGATCTGGTTGAGCTTCTCGCGGATCTTCTTCAAGGGCTCAGCCCGAAATGCCGAAGAAGACAAAGGCGCCCCTCCAACTTCAGGTCGAAAATACTGCAAAAACTCCTGAAGTTGGCCGAGGGTGATCGGATGCTCGACAGTAAAACCAGCCAATTCGCGTTGCTCGAACTCTTTGAGAAGAAAATTCACATTCTCCAGAGAGTTGCGATCAAACTTGAGCAACGTCTGGTTGAGGTAAATGGTCGATGAAGAGCCGTACAACGAGATCAAGCCTTCTTTCGCAACAACCCAGTTGATCGCCGACTCCAGCTCATGTAGAGGCTTTACAAAGATGTCGTTTTCGATGTCGTACAGCTTCAGTGAGCGGATGATCATAAAGAACCCACCGACAATCTTACGCCCTAGTTCCTGAAACTTCCGTTCCGAACGTGCTGCTGCGTCTTCATCTCGCCGTTCTTCCAGGCTCTTTTTTTGTTTCGCCATGCAGAAATCCTCCAGAGGGTAGACTTTTCAGGGGTTAACGCTGAAACTCGCGCTTGCTCCTCATGTGTTCAAACTCGCGCTTGGCCTTAAATTGCAAGGCATCGATCGACTTCGTAAGTTCTTCCCGAACCAATTTGGAATGAGTACCATTCTTGAGCGTACGTTCGACAAGCTGGATGGCTTTGGGGTGCTCTGATTGCACAAGCGCATCGATCACCAGCAGCTTCATTTTGTCCACACGCCCCCGAAACAACCCACTTTTCGCTTGTAGCAGCTCTAAAAACCAGGAAAACACCGAGCGACTTCCGCTCTTTCCGAGAGTACGAAACACCGCTTGCTTCTCCTGATCAGAGAGCTTCTGGAACGTTTTGGAGCGCACATAATCCATCAACAGCAAGATCCCTTGGGAGCCTGATTTGCTGAGCACTTCAATCGCCGCACGGTGTGTCGCGGTGTGATTGTCTTCCAGCAGCTGGTGTGCGATCGCGACGGCCTCCTTTGGATACAAAGCTCCAAGAGTGAGAAGCCCTTCCATCCGAATCAACGGCACAGGACTCTGAATAAACTTTTCGAGGGTTTGCAACGTAAATGAGCCTGGGATCCTCTTGGCAACGCCGAGGATATCGAGAATCACAGAGGGTTCGTCTGCGTACTCTTTGACAAGCTGCTTCATCACATTTTTGCCTTGCGGCTGCCGGAGGATCACATCCAAAATCAAGCGACGTCCAGCCGATGAGAGCACAGGTAATCGTTCGATCAGGAGTTCATGGGCTTGCTCACCGAGCAGCGAGATATAAGAGAAGAGATCTTCTTCGAGCTCTTCGTTCATCTTGGCGTTTTGAGAGAGCAGATCAAAGACAGGGGTTAACCGTTCGGGTGTCCCGAGTTGGGCGATCAGTCGTTGTTGTAGATGCAAAAAGGCCTGTCGCGTCGAATCTTGGAGCTCCTCCCCTATCGCCAACAGATCCTCGACGAGAAAGCACATCGCTCCAAAATCGTGGATGAGCAAAAGGTTTTCAGCGATGGGCAGGATGATATCCTTGAGCTGCTCGATGTCATTGGGATGATCGAACTGTGTGAGCAGCATGAGGACGAGCTCACTTGACTTGAGGGGGAGCACGTCCTCTTCCTCGGCGAGCAGGTCGTGGATGGCCTGCACTTCTTCATCAGCAAGAGGCTGGACGTTGACGCGCAACCCTCTCTGTGCTTGGGCTGATGCGAGGTTTTCTTGCAAGGACAAATCCTCACCGGAGAGTCCGCGAAAGTTCACCGCGTGGGGACTCTCGGAGTGGAGTTGAGAACGCAGGTAGTCGATAATCTTTTCGAGATCTTCGTGCTCTTCTTCGTCATCCTCGTCTTCTTCGAAGCCTTCTACGATCAGGTAAGAGAATCCCTCGATATCAGACTCCCAGAGCAAGGAGTTCATATTGACTCCTCCGCTCACATCTCGCGGAACACGCAAGATCACGTCGAGCAGTGCCAACAAAGCACGATCAGTGATACCGACCTCGAAGGAGAGCGAACGAAACCCCTCGCGATAAAATTTGTACGGTAGATTGCTCTCTTGGCTATCATCGGTAAAGACAGGTTCATGTCCGATGTGAAACTCGAAGGGGCGCACTTTGACGTTGAGCGAGCCAAAAGACTCATGGTATAGGACAAGACTTTGGTAGGCAGGGGCGAGGAAGCGCAAAAAACCATCTGTTTGGTGGCGGTACAGTGAGATGTTTTTAAGCGCCACAGCAAAATTTTGGAAAAAGTCACGCGCTTTGTCGAGTTTTGGACTGGATGCAGAAGATTTCGACATCGTATATCCTTATGTAAGCAACAGGCAGAAGCACAAAGAGTGGACTCTTTGGAGCGTAAAGTTATTGTTTTGCGTTGTCAAACAAAGGGGGACGTTCGCTTTTCTGGACAAAACCAGGCGCGATCACTTTGAGCCGAGGAATACGACCGTTGAGTTTTCGACCGCGAACCGTTCCACCTTTCCCACTCCCTCTGCCACGCGAGCCACCACGTACGGCTTTGCCAAGTGTCGTGCCTTTGGGCAAGCTGCTCTTTTTCTCTTCGACCTTCTGGATCGTCGCAGGGACGTTATCTGCGAGGTTCTTAATCGCGTGATTGAGTGCAAGTCCACGCAACTTACGCAAGTGTTGGGTCGTCATTTTTGTAGGACGATTAAAAGCAGCTCGACCATTCGAAGAGGCTGTCACGACCATTCGGCGCTCGGGCATCATGATCATTTGCATGCGCAATCGAATGGTACAGGAAGGAACATCACCGGTGTCAGTCTCCTCCAATACAGACATCGCAAGCTTCAGATGGTACCCCTTGCTCACCCGCGAACGAACAGAGAGACTGTTGGCAACAAGTCGTGCACGCATCTTTTTGTTTGCCATTCGCTTAAGATAGCCAGCATCTCGAACACGTGGTACACGAATCGAGAAGGAAACGGATTGTGCGTGCACGCTCCCCCCAATGAGCAAACAAACCAACGCACAACAAACACTTACCAGACGCATATTCCATGTCATCTATATCTCTCCTACAAGAAGAACGATCAACTCGTACCAATACACACCGCCCACTGTAGCACACTTACAGCGCAAATAAAATTACCAATATCAAGGCAATGTCCAAAAGCGCAAAAGTGCCCGCTTGATGACAATCACAATGCGAAAAAATGGGGATAGAGAAATGGTCATTGAACCAGATTGATGGGAGACTCCACATGGAGAGCGAAAATATGTCTAGGACTCACAATCAAAAAGCGATATAATCCTCCACAAAGGTCCGAGCAGAAAGACCACAAACACCAAAGAGAGTACGCACTTTACCACGTGTATTTGGGAGTACGATGAGCGCAAAATTCCGCCCCTCCGGGCTTCATTCAAATCCAGGCGAGCATACACAGCGCTCCTCGCATACAAACACGCAAAAAAAGCCCCACACAGACAGCCAGGAGCACCTTCAACAATCATCTCACACACCACCTGGCCAGTATAGTCTCTCCCGCTCCAACATTCGTGCGGTGCAAAAGGCGCTCCCTGACTCCGACACTGGGCCAATGCCCAAACTCCAAGCCCAACGAAGCTTACAATCACACACTCCCAAAGCAGGGCAACGCATCCTCTCCAAAAAAAACCTCTCGACGGACAGCAAATACGCCTCTTTCGATGAGCTAGAAGAAGCCTACGAAGCTCCACATATCGCAGAGCAAGCGCATCGTGTCGTCTCTCTACTACATCGTTCCTACCAAGCTTTCGGCCTCTACCCCTTCAACCACAAAATTGTCCAGCAGTTTTGCCAGGATCTGTTCCGAGAGCTGCAGCAGTTTTTCCAATACAAAAAACACCTCACGCTGCGACTTGAGCGCTTTTGTATCTACTACAAAGACGAGCTTCTTCTCGAAGACCAAAGCCCCTCCAACAACTATATCTTCCTGCTCTACTCAGACGGTATCAGACGACTGATTTTTCACGAAGATCTGACCCTCGACGAATGCATCCAGTTCTTCGACATCCTCCATTTCAGCTCCAGAAGCCGCTCTCTCCAAGATGACATTGTTACGCTGTTATGGGAACATCACTTCGACAACATCGAATACTACTTGCTCGAAGATCTCACAGAGATGTACATCCCCCAACTCGAAGAACTCTACCAAGATCTCGAAGGGTTTGATGCCGGGAACGTCATGGGACAGGTGAGTGGTGGAGAGATCGCGGTCCACGCAGCCGCCTCGCTGTCTCGTAGCCGCCTACAGCTCAACGAAGCAGAACGTCAACAGCTCATTCACTACGTCGCAGATGAAGAAGAGGGACTTGTCAAACGTTTCTTTGAGATCCTCTCGCTCGTCTTTGCCTACACAAAAGAACACCCCGATCTCGACAGCCTTGTCCGGCTACTCAAACATCTCCAGCCGCTCTTGCTCGGCTTCGATGATCCGGAGCACATCCTTCGCTTTCTCGAGCTCATCGACAAATTGATGTTGGTCTTTCAACATCGTGAGAGCCGACAAGCCAAGGCCTGGCTCTTGTCTCTGGAGGAAATCAAACACCAAGCGACCAACAGACAGGCCATCCGTGAGCTGATCAGAAAATACGAAAAGCATCCAACAGATCAACGAACACGAGAGATCATTCAACGCTATGTGAACTTCCTCACCCCGCACGATGCCAAACCACTTCTCGACGGTTTCGCCGAATGTCGTAACAAACAAACAGAGGAGTTTTGGTCCAACGTGCTCGCCAAACGCTTTGAGCACCAACCAAAAATGTTGATGCCTGGCATCCGAACCCATGCCGAACCACTCGTGATTCAGACATGCAGAATCCTCGGAAAAACGGGAAACGCAGAGGCTCTCTCGCTATTGGATCGAGCCTCCCAACACGCTCACCCCTTGGTCCGTTGCGAGGCGTTGACAGCGATCGTAAAGCTCGACCTGAAAGACGCTTCAGCGGTGCGAATTCGCAACATTTTGGAAGCACATATCCTCGACGAGGATCCACAGGTGAAGCTCAACGTGTTACGACAACTTCCGCTCACTCCGAAGCACGGTATTCGCTTGCTTCAACAAGTGCTCGAAGAGAAGTGGTACGAATCTTGGTCCAAAGAAGTCCTGAAAGTGTTGGCCTCAAGTATCGCGAAGATCGGAAAGAAACAACCGGCGCTCCTCGATACGTTGATTCGCGTCCTTGAGGAGCGATACAAAGGGCTCTTTTCCGGAATGAAAAACCAGGATTTTCCGCGCTTTGTACTCCATGCTCTATTTCATGAGAGTTCACTCCCAACACAAAGAGCACTCCAACAACTTCAGAAAAGTCCAGCCAAAATCCTACGCAAATTAAGCAAAGAATTGAGCAAAGGTTAAACACGAGGGGACATGACACAACACTGGAAATATGACCTGTCCGAGAACGATGAGGTCAAAAATCTAGACGCAGATCAACAACAAGAACTCGCGCGTGCCTCACAAGACCTGCTTATCAATCTGCACACTTTATTGCGAACGACGACGTTTCACGACGCACAAAACCACGCAACACACCAAGTCACAGAAAAGCTCATCGACTCCATCAACACCTTGCTCTCCATTGAATACGAGATCAACATCGTCTACACAGGCACAGACTTCATGGTCAATGACCGATGGGCTCGAATGTCTAGACAGCTTCAAGACTTGGTACAAAAGCTCGGTACGATGCTCGATCGATGCCAGATCGGTGGCATCAACATCACAGCCCTCCCAAGTCACCAAGAGCTCGCACAATTTGCGCAACTTTTCCACGCCACCAATCCTCAACAACAAGATCCCTTTTCGTCGTTGCAAACACAGCTCTGGCGTTTTCAGGTCCAGTGGCTCACGCTCTCTCGCTTTGAAGAAGAGTCACACAAATCGATCGGTAGGCTGGAGCTTCGGACGTACATCAGACAGACGTACTTTTACGCCATACAGATCGTCCAACAGCTCTACTTACAGGCAGAACAAGGCAAACCACTCAAGCTCAAGACAGCCAAACGGATCATCCAGGCGTTTGTTGAAATCTTTCACAACCCACGCGCTCAACAAGATATCGACTTTTTGTTGTTCTTAACACAAGTCAAAAATTGCATCGACTACCACTTCAATCACGTCGTCAACGTCGCGATCTTGTCGATAGGTTTCGCGCACCATCTGGGTCTTAAACGTTCGACATTGCGGGACATAGGCATTGCAGCTCTTCTGTACGATATCGGGATGGTCAAAATTCCAGCGGCGCTAAAGGAAAAAAGAGGCCTCACAGAGCGAGAGCGTTTGGAGTTTGAACAACATCCAGCCTACGCGATTCCAGTTATCTTGAAGACCTCCTCCATCGACAGCGCAATCCTTCGCGCTGTGAATGTCGCCTTCAGCCATCATCTAGGAGCCCAACAAGGTGGGTACCCACAATATGGTCGTGGCACACAAAGCCTCGCCTCCCAGCTCATCATGCTGATCGATCGCTACGACGCCATGACGACATCACGCCCCCACCGCCCACAGGCAAAATCTCCCCCCGCTGCAATGGCCGAGCTTGCGATGACACCAAGCAAGGAACTCAACTCCGCGCTTGTGCGCCAATTCATCGCTTGGTTTAGCCCCATGCCGCTTGGGACGGTCGTCCAGCTAAACACAGGAGACATCGGATATATAGTCGTCTCAAGAGAGCAGGGGCGCCCACAAAACCGCCCAGTGATCAAACTCCTGTTTCAACCCGCTGGTGAAGAAGCCTACTATGTCGACTTGATGGACAAAGACATGGAGGGTCGCTATCTCTACCATATCAAGGATATTCTGAACGCACATGAACCGCGTATCCAACGCACAATCATCGAAGAAATAATGGGGTAGTGGATGTCCACACTCTTCTCCCTGCCCTCGTTGGGGTGGGGTTCCTGGAGCCTGCTCGTCGTCGTCGGTGTGATGTGTGGCTTCATCAACACATTCGCCGGCGGTGGTTCGCTCATCACCCTTCCGTTGCTCATCTTCTTGGGGATTCCTCCTCATCAGGCAAACGCAAGCAATCGACTCGCCTTGGTCTTTCAAAACGCAGCGTCAGTTTCGGGGTTTTGGTGGGGAGGTGTCCGCGACACAAAGAGCATCGTAAGGTTGGCAGGGCCAGCCCTTGTTGGTAGCTTCCTCGGCGCGTATCTTGCGGTCGTGATCTCTCCTGAGTTGTTCAAAAAAGCGCTGGGTGTCTTTATGCTCATCGCACTCGTCCCCCTCATGCGTCCCCACAAAGCCTCCCAACAAGAAGCCCCTGAGCATCCGTCTGTTTGGTTGATGATTTTATTCTTTGGCGTTGGAATCTACGCCGGCTTCATCCAGGCAGGAGCAGGTATCTGGAGCCTCCTCGCGCTCCTTCTTGTCGGAGGATACGATCTAAACAGGGCGAATGCGGTCAAATCGCAGCTGCTCTTCTTGAGCACCCTGCTCGCGACGGCAGTCTTCCTCTGGAAAGGTCAGGTCATTTTTGTCGTAGGACTCGTTCTCGCAGTCGGTAACTCGCTGGGCGCGTGGCTCGCGACAACCCTCGCCTCCAAAGTCGACATGCGTATGATACGGTGGCTTTTGTTGCTCGTCATTCTATTTTCCTCGGCGCGATTGTTTGGCCTCCTGTAAGTTCATATGGTTGCGTCAAAGGCCCCCTCTTTTTCGATCCCATCTACGCTCCGTACACCTTGACAAAACGGCCGATTTTACTCTATAGTGTCAACTCTGTATCAAACACAGAATCCTCTACTTCAGGAAAGAACACTTGGGATACATCGTCTCGGTCTTGAAGCCCAAAGACCACAGAGACGCGAAGTTAGCACAGTAGGCATGATGTCATCGAAACCTTCAAAACCCAAAATGGCCAAAGGTGAGTTGCTCAACCAACGATATCTGTTGGAAGAAAAGCTCGGCAGTGGTGGTGTAGGGAGTGTGTTCCAAGCGTTAGACACACAGCTCGATCACGTCGTCGCTATCAAGTTCCTACGCCCAGAGCTGTCAACAGACGAGCGACAAAGACACAGATTTCTCCGGGAATTTCGTGCCATCTCCAGACTCAACCATCCCAATTGCCTCAAAGTATTCGACGAAGGTTCCGATAGAGGTCTTTACTACTTCGTGATGGAGCACATCCGTGGCGGAGATCTCTCCGACCTACTCGAAGCCTCTCCCTATCAAAAGCTCTGCGCGCTGTTCCAAATCACAGCCGCCCTCGCCTATATCCACAGTCTACGTATCGTACACCGTGACCTCAAACCTGCGAATATTCTCCTAGGCCAGGGCGAACATCCTGTACCAAAGCTAGCGGACTTTGGACTCGCTAAGATCGAGACCTCCAACACAAATGCCAAGTCTGCCGTGACAAAAGTCGGCGAGATGATCGGGACAATGGCATACATGTCCCCAGAGCAAATACGTGGTGAGAGCGTCGATCCAAGAACAGACCTCTACGCATTGGGATGCCTGATCTACTACCTTTGGAGTGGCCAGCCACCATTTGTCGCAGATGACCCCAACAACTTCTTTGAAGTCCTCTGCAGCCACCTCGACAAACAACCCATCCCCTTACAAGAACGAACTCCAGAGGCACCTCTTACGCTCCAGATATTGGCGCAAAGACTGCTGGAAAAATCACCCTCAGATCGCCCACAAAGTGCACTCGAAGTCCTCCAGGTTCTCCAAGAAGAACTCGAAACCTTTGGTCCCTTGCCACAACACCTCATCGAGGCGATCCCCTCGGAGGAATCAGAGGCTTTTCTTTTCTCTCCCCCCTTGATTGGACGCGAGCAGGAACTGAATTGGTTGCTTGAGAAAGCGGAGACGATCCTCAACAACCAGGATCCAGCCCCCCCTATCATCGTCATCTCAGGTGAAACAGGGGTCGGCAAAACACACCTACTCGACACACTGCGCACGCATTTCTCAGAGAAAGGTATCCACATCATCAATGCCTGGGCCAGACAGGATGCCGTCCAGTCTCTTTCCCCATTCGAGGAAATTGAAGACGAGATCAACGAGCTCGCTCTTGCGCTGCGCAAACATCCTCCCTCCAACACAACACCTGTGCTCCTGAGACAGATGGACTCTCACTCCAGCCAAAGTCTCGATGGAGTCGACGCCTCTTTGACAATACCAGCGTCTGCGGGTCTGGTGTTGGATCCTTCGCTCCTCGCACAATTGACCCCCAACAATGCGCATGAGCCTGCGGCCTTCGCTCCCACAGATGCATCAGTAAAAGCCATCTCCGAACATGACCTCGATCTCATCGAGAGCGAAGCCATCCCCTCCCAATCCCCTTCCGTCGTCGTGCAGTCCTCCTTCGACCAACATCAAACCAGCGCGGAAGACTCTATCCCCGCAGGAAAAACGCTCCTCACAGATGAATCCAACCTGCTCACAGAGCAACTCAAACAGCAGCTCGCGACAGCCACCACACAGAGCAATGACTCCTTCTCGTCTCTCGCAGCAGTTGCACCAACCGCCAATTACGAGATTATCCCTCCAAGCAGCAAATTGCTCTCAAAGGACGAACTCACCTCAACCACCCAAGATCTCACAGACAAACTGGACCCCCCAAAAGAACAACACGCCAGTATCGCAAAGAGCTTGGATCCTGGTAAAACAATCCCCTCCAACTTCCAACTCGATCTGAACGACCTTGACCTCCACCCTTCACTCGCAGAGAAGCAAGAGAGCGCGCAAGAAGCCATTTCATCTTCCGAAGAGGAGCCGGTCTCCAAACAGGAAGAGACACTAGAGCCCGAAGAGACACTAGAGTCCGAAGAGAAACAGGCTGCGACATCCCCCGAGCAAGAAGAAAGCGCCTCCTTTGATGTCAGCCAATCGACACAAAATCTGATGGGTGAGTTGTCAAGTACCCTCGGTCAAATCGACAGCATCCTCGCATCACTCAAACACCCAAACGCCTCCTCTGAGACAGAGGAGGTCACGGACACTGCACCCCCCTCCTCACAAGCGACCAGCGCGCAGGAAATGCAGGCCGTTTCACTTGAAGACCTGGAAGCCGTGGCTCCCGAGCTGCTCGAAGAAGTTGTGGAGACTGCAGAAGACGCGTTACCACAAGAAGTCTCCGCCAGCCAACAAGATCTCCCTCCGGTCGATCCACTCTCCCCCACACAAACGCTCCCTCCCTCGAACATTTCGGCCCTCCAAACTCCCCCCTCCAACGAAGAGCTCGAAAGTCTGATCCATGCGAGGACAGACAGACTCGCCCTTGACGACATTGCAGAGCTTCAACCATCGGCACCTCCGAAGGTCGTCATCCACCCAGCTCACATCGATGAGTGGGGGGAAGATCCCGCGATGCTCCCGACCAACACACTCAGCCCAGAGCTACTTGCGCAGCTCAACAGTTCCGTCGAAATCGACATCGAGCAGCTCAACAAACAAGAGCAATACACACAACGCGCACACGCATCGACAGAAGATGCCGTCTCCATCGACCCCAAACCTGTTGGCTTCACGACGAGTCAAATCCAACGCGCAACGTTGCTCTCCAGACGTCTTGGGTTTATCGCCAGCAAAATATACAGCGCGCTGTTGATCGAAAACTTCCACGATGCATCCCCAGGCGCGTTTGCCTACCTGAACAACATTCTCAACGCTCTCCCACAGGACTCTCCCTCGCAACCTTGTATCGTCCTTACAGTCAAACCCGGTGAGAGCCGACAAAAACTCGAACAGATCCTCAACAAACACCACACCTACGCAATACTCGACTTACAGAGACTCCAAGATCAAGATATCGAGCAACTTATCTTCGCGCTGCTTGGCCTGAAAGAGGAGCAAACCAAAGAGCGCTCCAATGTCCAACCTCTGCTTCAAACACTCTTACCAGAAGCTGCTGGACTCCCCCTGTTCGCCAAGACGTACATTCAGGCGTTGATAGACGAACAACAACTCATCTACAAAAAAAACCACTGGCAACCCTCGGAAACATTTAAAGCGGCGCCCCCACGAAACATGGAAGAGGTCGTCTTCGAGCGCGTTGAAAAACTCCCAGAGACAGTCCGAAGCACTCTTCAAATGGCCGCTGTCATTGGTCAGGACTTTGGCTTCAAACTCTTGCAACAGCTCACAGGGCTTCCCGCAGACACACTCCTCGACGTCGTCGATAAGGCCATTCATGCTCGTGTTATCAAGAGTGTACAAGGCCGCTCCTCCGAGGACGCTTACACCTTCGAGTCGGGAAATATCGCGGTCCAATTGTACACAGCGCTCTCTCCAGAGGAGCGACAAACCATCCACCATACGATTGGAACCCTCTTAGAACAGGAGACTGCGCCGCCTTTATCACAGCTCGCTTATCACTTTGGACAAAGTGACGATCTCGAAAGAGCTGTCTTGTACACACAACAAGCAGGCGAAGCAGCACTTAAAGAAAAAGACTACACCTCAGCGATCGCACATTTCCAAGCAGGATTTCGACAACTCCCAGCAGGGACACAGCAACGCAACCTCCGCATCTGGTTCCGTAAAAAGCTGGCCCATGCCCACTTCGAGAATGGCGATACAGACGAAGCAATCGACCACTACCAGCAGCTACTCAAGCTGATCGACTCTCCAACTGAACAGACCGAAACTTACAGGATGTTAGGGGAATGCTACTTCCGAAAGGGACAACTCGACGAAGGCGTCACCCATATACAGCACGCTTTGGAGTTGCTTGGTGACAAGCTCCCAACAGGCAAGTTTTCACTTAAGTGGCGCTCAGGGTGGGAGTCTTTGGTCCGAGGATGGGGAAGCAAGCAAGACACAGATGATCCCGAAAAACTTCGAACACGTGCACGTTTGCATGTGTCGTTGCTGGAGCGACTGTACTGGTCCGATGGGGAGCGCTTTGACACACACGCGTTTGCGTATCTCCAGCTCGCCAATAAGCTCGACGACCCAAGTATGAAGCTCGACGCAGAAGCCATCCAGCTGACGAGAACAGAGTATATCAACCACCCGGCAAAGCTCGCCCAGCTAGAAACAAAGCTACAGGGCGATGCTGCCGCGATACACGATCTGAAAGCGCTCACGAGGCTCCATACACAAGTTGGGATCGCGTCCTTTTGCTACAGCGATATCACCAAAACACTACGCTCCCTCCAACTCGCTCTGCAACTCGCAAATCAACAAGGCGATCGCGAGCTCCTCTGTCGCTCGCTACACACGTGGGCGTGGTTTCGGGTCTTTTTAAGCCAATGGGACGACGCCCTCCAAGACTTCAGTTACATCTCAACACTCTCTCAAGAGCTCGATAACCCTGTCTACCAGACCTCCGCACTTTGTGGACTCGCGCTGACCTCCTTTATGAAGGGAGAATCACAACAAGCACGTGAATACGCACAATCCGCGCTCACAAAAGCACGCGCACAGAGCTTGCAGAGATGGGAGTTGATCGCATTACACATATCTGCAGCCGATGCGTTCTTCCAAAGACAATTCAAGAAAGCCTCCAGACTTTTCGAAGAGGCCATTGAGCTGACCCTCTCCCAACACCTTTTTTCAGGCTTCACCCATCTGCTGTTTTTCAACCACATGGAGTCACTGCTTTGGCAGCTCGACACAAAGAGCGGTTCAGAAGCAGAGATCATACAACAACTCAAACGCAACCAAAAGCTGAGTAAGCAATATCTCCACGAGTTTCCCATCTTCCAAGGTTTTATACACGTACTACAGGGCACATTGTACGCGCGACAAAATCGTATCAAGTATGCGCAAAAGTCATTTCAACTTGCGCTTGAGACAAGAAACGCGTTGAAGAAACACTACTTCTCTGGATGGATGATGCAGCGCGTAGCCATCGAGCTTTCGCACCTGAAAGACAATCCAAACATCATCCAAACCTTGCTCGACAAATCGCTCGAAACGCTCAGCCACACACAAGCCACCCAACTCATCGAATGGCATCATTGGGTACGCCAACAGATCCTTTGACCTCCCCCAACTAATCGACTTCATCAAAAAGCTCTCCAGCAACAAAGCCTTTCACAACAGGTCTATCAGTGCTACAGTTAAAGGGTGGCATACAACACAAAGATGTACCCTGCTATGTTTGCCAAGGCAACACCTGATTGTCCTCAACTGTATGTGGAGTCAAGGATGACAATGTATCGTATATTCAAAAGTATTATCACAAAAATGTCTTCAACTTTTCAACTCTGTTTGTGGGCTGGACTCTTCCTGACAGCCTCACTCTTTTCTCCATTAACAGCCTGTACAGGCACCCCTACCGACACTGAAAAGGCAACCAATCCAGACGGAGGAGATAACAAAGACGGTGGAACCACCGACAAAAAAGTCGTCCCTCCTGGCTGTGAAGCCAAAAAAGGTTGTTGTCTATCCGCCAAAATCCTTCAGCAATGGACTTCACATGGGATCAGCAACTACAACTCGTACAGAAATACGTGGAGTAGTATCGCCCTAAGTCCAGATGGAAAGTACCTGGTTTCAGGCACCGCAGACGGCAGAGAGGTTTGGGTGTGGCAAACAGAGGGTATGAAACTCCACAAGGTCATGGGAGGCTCTGGTGGGCACACCCAAGGTGTCCGCGCAGTCTCGATTAACAAACAAGGAACGTGGGTCGCGTCTGGCTCCTATGACGATCATCTCGTCATCTGGAATATCGACACAGGTACACAACGCTCACGTACAAAATACAACGGTGACATCTACGCGGTCGCGTTCAATCCCGGTGGAAGCCTCGTCGCTTTTGGAGGTTCGGGGCGTGAGGTCCGTATTATCAACGCGGCCACAGGGAAAGCCGTCCACACACTCAAAGGGCACAGCTCCAACGTCCAATCACTCGCGTGGAGTCCTGACGGCAAGATGCTCCTCTCAGGTTCGAGAGATAAAACAGCCCGCATGTGGGATGTGACAGAGGGTAAAGAGCTCTACCAATTCAAAGGAAACGGAAGCTACGTACAAGGTGTCGCGTTCAGTCCAGATGGAAAAAAGATCGCAACCGCCGGCGAAGATCGAAAAGGTAGAATTTACGAAGTAGAGACACAAAAAGAACTGCACAATGTCGATTTGGGTGAACGCGGGCGTTCTGTCTCATTCAGCCCAGATGGAAAAGAAGTCGCTTTTGGTGTCAACAACAGCAAGATCGTCGTCTACAAAGTAGAAGATGCCTCAAAAATCCGCGAAGTCACAGGCCACTCGTCATCGATCAACTACGTCGAATATGCCCAAGACGGGAAAAGCCTTTACTCCTCCGCAAGCGATGAGACGATCCGTGTCTGGAATACGAGCGACGGTAGCAACAAGCAAGTCCTCTCCATCCGCAACAACCGCTCACAATACTTCGCGATCAGCCCCAACCAAAAGTACATCGTGCTCGGAACAGGCGATGACATCAACATGTACGTTTGGGATATCCAGAAGAAAGACATCATTCACGTTCTCTCTGGACACAAAGGCGGTATCCTCGCGTTGGCCTTTGCGCCAGACAACAAGACGTTGATCTCAGCCTCCCGCGATGCGACCATCAAGTTCTGGGATGTGGAAGAAGGCAAAGAGACCAAAACCCTCACAGGACACAGTGTGAGTGTCACCTCCCTCGCGCTCGATAAAACAGGTAAAATCCTTGTGAGTGGATCGTATGATCAAACCGTGAGGATTTGGGATGTCGCGAGTGGAAAGTCGACCAAAACCCTCACAGGACACAAAGGCTTCGTGAACGACGTCGCCATCAGCGCAGACGGAAAATGGATTCTTTCAGGCTCTGACGATGGAACAGGCCGCATCTGGGACGCATCTGGTGCCGCAAAAGCAACCCTCACAGGACATGTCGCCGGTGTCACAGCGGTCGCATTTAGTCCAGATGGCAAAACCGTCGCGACAGGTTCAAGAGACCAAAGCGCGAAACTCTGGCAACGTGACAGTGGTGCGCTCTCGTTCACATTTAAAGGAAGCTCAAGCAACGGTTACCAAGTGTCAAGTATGGCCTTCTCTCCAAAGGGAGATCTATTGGCCGTTGGCTCAAGCGACTCATCCATCCGATTGTGGGCGCTCAAAGATGGTAAGGTAAAATACTCGATCAGCGGTCACGGCGGACATGTCAACCAACTCACTTACCACCCCGATGGAAAGACCATTATCACAGGGGCCTGGGATAAACTCGTACGTTTTTGGTTGACAGATGTTGGTGATAGCTTGAAAGCCGAGCTCACAGGACATGAGAAGAAGGTAAAATCCGTCGCAGTCAGTCCAGACGGACAACTCATCGCGACCTCTGGAGATGACAAGAACATCAAGCTGTGGGACGCAAACACCTACAAAGTCGTCAAAGAGCTCAAAGGACATACGGACGAAGTCGTTGGTTTGAACTTCAGCCCAGATAGCAAACACCTCGTGTCTGCGTCATTCGACAAAACGGCACGTATTTGGGATGTCGCGACAGGCAAACAGGTCTTCGAGTTTAAAGAGCATAAAGATCGCATTTACCGGGCGATTTACAGTCCAGATGGTACATGGATTGCAACCGCTTCAGGCGATCAGAGTATCAAGGTGTGGGCTGCAGCAGATGGAAAGGTCAAGTACACCTTCGAAGAAGATATCGACAACAACAAAAAAGGACACACAGCCTACGTCACAAGTATCTCCTTTAGTCCGGACGGCAAACTCCTCGCCTCTGGTGCCTACGACAAAAAAATCATCGTCTGGGATCTCGAAAAGGGAGAGTACAGTTTCGAGCTCAAAGGCCACTCAGGTGGAGTCAGTATGGTGGCCTTCCACCCAACAGGAGGAGGATTGCTCTCCGTCTCCTTCGACAAAAGCATCAGACTTTGGAGCATCAAGGACAAACGACAAACCAAATCCATCAGTAACGCTCACACACAAGGGATCGTCGGTCTCGCATACAGCCCAGACGGGAGCTTGTTTGCGACGACTTCGTACGACAACAGCGTGAAGGTCTGGAACAACAACCTGACCCTACGCCAACCTCTCGAAGGGCACACCGGTCCAGTCATTGACGTCGTCTTTAGTCCTGATGGAGAGTCCATCGTCACCTCTTCTGAGGATAAAACAGCGAGAGTGTGGGGTATCCAAGAAGCGCTCACAGATGTGTATAGCAAAAACAAGACAGGCGTCACCGCCGTCGCGTTTAGTCCTGATGGCAAGTTTGTCGCGACTGGTTCGTTTGATAAGAGCATCAAGACGTGGAACACAGTCGGCAGCAAGAGCAAAGAAGTTAAAAAGATGAGCGACTCAACAGACGTCCGCTCCATCGCTTACAACGCAGATGGTACGCAGCTCGTCGCGGCGTATAAAAACGCGAACGTCCGCTTGTGGGATGTCGCCTCTGGGAAGATCGCCAAAAACCTGGAAGGACACACTGAGCCCGTAAATATCGTCGCTTTTAGCCCTGATGGAAAGATCTTGGCTTCCGGCTCTGATGATAAATCGGTGCGGTTGTGGGACGAGAAAAACCAACTGTTGGATCTACTACGTGGACACGAAGACGCAGTCATCGCGCTCAGCTTCTCAGCCGACAATAAGTCTGTTGCGTCCGGGTCGAAAGATGGTTTTGTGTTTGTCTGGGGTGTCAGTGATGGCGCGCAAAAACAAAAATGGAAGGCACATGATGGTCCCATCAACGCCCTCGCGTATAGCCAAGATGGAAAGTTCTTGATGTCGGCATCTTCGGATAATAAGCTGCAGATTTGGAGCACCACAGGCTACAAGAAACACAAAGAGTTGTGTTTTCCAGCCTCTATCATACGACTGAAGACCAACCCGAAAAACAACCTGGTCGCAGGCGCGTTTAGTGATGGAAGTATCAGAATCTGGGACAGCACAGACTTTTCACTCAAGCGCACATTGCAACCCAAAAAGCATAAAGTGGCAGGACTCGCCTGGGGTCCGGAAGGCAAAATGCTGCTCGCAGGCAACGCAAATGGGAACACATTTATCTGGGAAATCCTCCCCTGAATCCCCCCTCCTCTCCCAACAGCACTCTCCCCAACAACCAAACACACCGTAGACATCACCCAACCCCCACCCAAGCCCCTTAAAGCGTAGGAAAAAGGCTTTCTTTTTTCTCGGCTTCTGGGTATACTTTCGAGTATGTCCGCATATCCCAAGTGGATCCAATAAGCTATGTCAACAAGGTTGTGATGATGGCTTCTGGGCGAAGAGAGAAGCATGGATGATTCTTTTTTGCCAGTCCTTCCGCTCATATCCCATCGTTCTGCACTCCATCACAGGAGCACGGTTCGTTTTGAAGAATGTTCAAGCAAATCCACACACCGCAAATCATGTGTGGCGAGAAAAGTATTCACTCATCGGCATTGGATTGTGTCTCGTATACATATTCCTTTACACAGCTTGCGGAGGGGACGACCCCACCAAAAGCAGTAACCGCAAAGTTGAAGCATTCTCCCTGATCGTCGAACAACACACCCTCCCCGACGATCTCGCAAAAGACAACACACTCACCGTCAATAGTATCGAAGGCCTCGGAACACTTATCGGTGTCAAGAGCGGCCTCTATATCCTCAACGGAAAAAAATTCAACATTCTCGATCAAGAGCAACCCACCGTAGGCATCGAAGCCTGGAAGAGTAAATACCTCGTCATCGCACGTCCAAAGTTCCTGCAAGTCTACGATGGCTCCATCCACCGCCTCAATGTGAATGAAGAGTTCAGCCAAACAGAGAAAGAAGAAGACAAAACCATCACATCGATCGCCGTCCAAAAAGAGGCGGAGTTGTGGGTGGGGACTAAGAACCAACTGTGGCTCATCGTCGGCAACGACGTCGCAGGTTTCAACCAGTTTGGTCACGTCGAGCACCTCTCGACGTTTTTGGGCGCAGAAGATCTGCTCGTGAAAGAGCAAGGTGGTAGTTTCAAATCAATACGCGCAGCGGCTGCTAGTGGCTATGACCTTCGTGACTTCTCCAAATCAGAGCTCTCTCTCACACAACTTGTGCCCTCTTTTGGAGGCAAGCTGTGGGGTGTCGCCGCAGAAGGCCTTTACGAATGGCGCAAAGAGGAAGACAAGTCCGCATGGTGGGCTTACCAATTGGTCACAGAGGAAGGTCAGGATGCCGCTAAGGTCGAATACATTGCCCAGTCGTCTCTCGATGGGACGTTGTGGGTCGTGACCAAGGACAAGATTTTTCAGATTGGACTTGAAAGCGCACGCTATGCAGAGCGTCCAAAAGAACTAAAGACGATTATCTCGGCGAGTGCAAGCTACACAGGTGACCTGTGGCTCAACGATGGCACCTCGCTCTTTCACATCACAGTCAACAAATCGGGTCCAATCACTTACAAGGACCACGTCAAACCTTTCTTTGACAAGAACTGTCTTCGATGTCACGGCGATGTGGGCCCAGGACGCCCCATTAACAGTTACGAGTTGACCAAAACGTATATCCAGGATTCGATCAAAGCGATCGAAAACGAATCGATGCCAGCGGATAAAAAACCCCTCGTCGGCGGTGATATCTCGCTCCTTAAGAAATGGGTAGAGGAAGGCCTCAAGCCCTAAGCATCGAACCCTGGACCACAGATTGTACATTTTTTATTCCGTGAGCGCGCAGTGCAGCGATATTCGAGCCCGAGAGGGCCAAGGCACCCTTGCAATGGATGCAAGGATTGGTTGGATCCGTTCCACCGAAAGGAGAAAAGAGTATGAGCCGACTTAAAATACTACCTGTATTTTTGCTCATCCCGTTCGCTTTCACCACTTTTTGGAGTCCCACCCCACAAGCCCAGGTGTGTGAATCCAAAGAGCCCCACCTCGCGTTGCAGTATCTTCGACGTCTGAGTCTCGACCTCAGAGGATATCTGCCAACCCCCAACGAAGCCAAAGAAGTCATCAAAGCCCAAAAGGTTCCCGAGAAGATGATCGACACCATGCTCGACTCTCCGGAGCTGCTCAAACAACTTCGCGATTACCACCGCGATCTGTTGTGGGCAAACATTGGGACGCTGTCTTTTGACAATGACTGGCGGATCAACAAAGGAAATGGCAAGGATCAGCCATACTGGAGCAGCTACACAGCTGAATTGATGGGTCGTCCAGACACTAGCTGTCTCGACAAGCCTGCAGAGTTTAAAGACGGAAAACCCGTCACAACCTGCAGCACCAACAAAGAAGGCACCAAAGTCTGTCAGGAAGGGTATGTCATGGTGAAGCCATACTACGCTCCTGACACTGAGGTCAAAGTGTGTGCATTTGATGCACAAGGGCGATGTGGGAAAAATCTGGAGAAATGCCAGGTCGACAACGCCAAGACACAACAGACCATCACAAAGTCCTTGATCAACCAACTCGTGATGTATGCAGAGTCGCTTTACAAATCAAAGCGTCCCTACACCGACCTGATCACGGCAAAAGACATGTATGTGAATGGGCCACTCTCCCACTTCATGCGCCACCAAATGAACACTCTCGACGGGATCAGCATCGGCGACATGAACATCAAGGGTGACATTCCAGTCGTGGCTTTCCACAAGCAAGAAGAGTGGAAGAGCGTCGATCGTGGCACATTGCACTCAGGGATCCTGACGATGCCAGCGTATCTCTTACGCTTTGCCTCGAACAGAGGCCGTGCAGATCGCTTCTACAACTCCTTCTTGTGCAAACCTTTTCAAGCACCTCCTGGCGGTCTCCCTCCAGGACAAGACACCTGCCACAAAGAACCCAACCTGCAAAAACGTTGTGGGTGCAAGTACTGCCACGCGACATTGGAGCCGGCAGCAGCACACTGGGGACGTTGGTTGCAGAGTGGGATCAACGCGCTTGATCTGAAAAAGTTCCAATCCTTCAACGAAAGTTGCGCGGGAAGCCGCGTCGATCGTGACAAGTGCAAACATTACTTTACAAAACCTAGCCACCCTGATGAAGAGCGGTATCGCGGCTACCTCAAGTCCTACCTCTTTTTAACAGACAGAATGCGCAAAAATGTCGACGAAGGTCCTATCCGATTGGCTAAACAATCCATCGAAAGTGGTGCCTTCTCAACCTGCGCAACTCAACAGCTGTGGACCTGGTTCTCCGGAACCAACAACCTGCACAAAGACACCATCCAGGAGATCGCTGGGGCGTTTAAAGGCAGCAAATACAGCATGCGTACATTGATCAAAACGATTGTGACGAGGCCTGAGTACCGACTCGGTCGCCTCCACACCAGCAACTAAAGGAGGACTCGTCATGTCACGATTTCAAGTCGTACTCATGATCCCGGCTCTTTTGTGGCTCTTCGCGTGTGAAGGACAACAAGTGACCAAGACGGCAGATAACCCCTCAACCGGGTATATCAATGATCACTGGAGCCGCATCCAACCCACCCAAAAGAAAACCATCCGCACCCAGGTTAGCCCGTCATACGGACGTCTGGGACGTCGGCTTACCCTTGCCCAGCTGCGCACCATGATCCCCAAACTCTTCGACGGGATGACTTGGGAAGATAGCAGAGGGAACAACCTTTTTAACCGATACGCTCGAACTCTTGGAGAGGCTGACTATATTTACCTCACCTCCACCAACAGACAAGCGACTGCGTTGTTCATGAAATTTATGGACGATATGGCGACCAACCTCTGCGATCGAGCGGTCAGCAAAGACCTCGCAGAGAAAGATGAGTCCAAGCGCATGGTGGTCCTCGACCAAAAAGACATCGATCGCACCCTTCGTCACTTGCGACTGAAGTTTCATACGATCTACGTCCCGGAGAGCACCAACAAAGGGATCAAGCAGCTGCGTGAGTTGTATGACAACGTCTTGACGCAGACAGGTGGAAGCAGCAGCACATCCAGAGCGTGGCGCTCTGTTTGTTATGCCGTCCTTACTGCACCCGAATTTTTCGCCTACTAAGCTAGACGTGGAGGAGCTTTCTCATGAAACGACGTTACGTTCTTAAATCGCTAGGTTTCGGTGCAGGCGCGTACATGCTCGCACCGTCCCTTCAATCAACCCCCATCCAAAAAGTCAAGGCCAATCCCGAAGAGCCCGAGCGCTACTTCATCCAGTGCTACTTTAGCGGTGGTTGGGATATTCTCCTCAGCCTCGACCCCAGAGATCCCGGCAAGTTCACGGACTCCCGGATCAAAGAGACACGTATCCAACCGGGATATGATCGTCTTCCGACCAACACAGCGGCACAATTTCGCCCAGATCTGCTCATGCCAAAAGGCTCCAACATCGATTGGGGTCCAGTCATGGGCGGTTTTGCACGTCACTTTGACGTCAGCTGTGTTGTGCGCGGTGTCGCGATGGATACAGTCTCTCACGTTGTCGGTCGTCGCTACTTTATCACTGGGATGATGCCACGCGGACAAAACGCCGTAGGTTCATCACTGTCTTCCTGGATTGTCTCAGAGCAAGGCGCAAAGAGCCCAATCCCCAACCTCGTCGTTGGTGTCGAATCGTACAACCGTGGTCTTCCAGCCTACGCAAGTGGTCTGAAAGTCTCCGGTGTCAACGACTTGAAAACCACGCTCTCGGACATGTACCCCAAGAGCATCGACAAGACGATGCGGCACTACATCGAGGATTACAGACAAAACAATACCTTCTGTGATCCCGCAGCCCTCGATGAGGACGGATTGCTCAGCATGATCCAATCCGCACAAGTCAAGGCGCGCTCTTTGGTGTCGAAGGACCTCAACCAGTACTTCGACTTCAACAGCAGCAAACTCCGCGACATCCGCGATCGATACAACACTCGCTCTGGTAGCGGCGCACAAGCAGCGATGGCATTCCAAGCCATCAAGCACAACGTCGCACAGACCATCACGATCCACCTCACAGGTGGTCTTGATACACACGGTACAAACTGGGCGACAACACAGTCACAGCGACAATACGATGCGTTTAAAGCGCTTGGTGTCCTCGTCGATGACCTGAAAGCAACCCCACACCCCACCGTGGAAGGTGCCAAACTCATCGATTACACCACCATCATGTGTTGTTCGGAGTTCTCCAGAACCCCCATCCTCAACGCATCAGGTGGTCGCGATCACTGGCTCGCAAACGCCTCACTGCTCGTTGGCGCTGGTGTCCCACACAACAAAGTTGTCGGTGCCACTTCCAACAGTGGCTTCAACCCCATGACCGTGGATCCCATCACAGGTGAACCCGCAGATGGAGGTGTGATCATCACGCCGACTCGCATCTTCGCATCGATCATGCAGGCTGCAGGCTACCAGTACAACCAATTCCGGGTAGATGGGTTGCCTTGCTTGATGGACACAGCCAAAACCTGACCTCCTCCCTTCAACACTCCTCCCCCATCCCCACAAAACATTGACCCCCTTCGCCCTCTTTGCTACAGTTTTGTGACCTTACACCACACATCAAAGACATGGGTGTCTTTGTCATCTTTGCACCCATCTGTCTTTGAGGCACCATGAGGTCCAATCGATGGTCAACACGTCACAACCCTCCTCGACAAAAGCAAAACGCATCCTCTATTACAGCCCCTCTGATGAACGGTACCAACACTTTATGGATGCGCTCAACACTCTCCCTGAGTGCCAAGAGTGCACCCAAACACAAAGCCCTACTATGCGTTTTGGAGATGTCCAGCTCGAATGGCTCGTCAAACACGACGCAGAAGAGACCATCGAGCTGCTCAGACAGCTTTACACAAACCTCCTCATCATCGACGCACGTTGGACACAAGGGATGGACCCACAAAGCTTTGAAGAGACGATCAACAAAGCCAGGAGTATCGTCCACAAGCTCGATAACGCAGAAGATATGGAATCCCGCTATGGTTTCCACCGCATTCTCCTGCTGCTCTCTGGTCCTGACCCAGAGTACATCGACACACTCTTGACGGAGTTCGGACGTAGAGGGATTGAATACATTCTTCGAGAGCGTCCCGCGACAGGAGACAACGATGACACCGAATTTGTGAAACGCGTGATGGACAAGTCTGTCTCACTGATCTTCCAACGCCGCTCGCGTAAAACAGCGATGTGCCTCGCCGGTGGTGGGATTACAGGGATCTACTACGAGATGGGTGCGCTCAAGTGCCTCGATGACTGCCTCTCTCAAACGGGCTCCTCCATCCCCATGATCAACGACTTTGACATGTACTTTGGCATCAGCGCAGGTGCAGTCGTTTCGGGCATTCTGACTGCGGGATACGCCCTCGAAGAGATGATGGGAGCGATCGTCGGTTACGAAGGCGGACGCATCCCTCCACTCAGCCTCAACCTCTTTCGCGTCAACCACTTTAACGCAAATGGTCTGCTCAAACGCTTCAGCTCTGCGGTCACGTCCTCTTGGGGGTCCATCTGGCACTCGCTCTACCGCAAGCAACTCCCGGCGATTGACGCCTTCCTGACGAGCTACTTTGAGAGCGTTGGTCCCCCCTTCCACTCCTACCAATTCCAAAGCATGCTCAACAAAATCCTGACGGCGACAGGCGCGACCAACGACTTCAAAAAGCTCCCAAGAGAGTTGTATATCGGCGCATCCGATCAAGATGCCCGTAAGCACGTACTGTTTGGCTCCGAGTCAAACTGTAACATCCCGATCAGTTCAGCGATTCAAGCATCCCTAAGCATCCACCCTGCCTTCTCTGCGGTCAAATTGCACGGACGTTACTACGAAGATGGTGCGGTCACGAAAACATCCAACTTCGCCGAAGCGATCCGCCGTGGTGCCAGCCTTGTCCTCGTTCTCGACCCCTTCCTCCCCTTCGTCTCCAAGGAGGTCGGGTACGCGAACAAACGTGGGATCCTCTACAACATCGACCAAGACATCCGCACCCTCTCCTTTACTCGCTACGAAAACACACGCAATTGGGTGCTACGCAAACATCCCGATGTCAGCTCCTACACGTTCGTTCCGAGCAACCGGCTTCGACAACTCCTGTCGATCAACCCCATGGATCATCGCCCCCACCTCGAAATATGGAAGGGAGCCTATCTCTCGACTTTCCGAAGAATTCAATCCCTCCAACACAGAATGCACGGCGATCTCAACGCACACGGAATCCAATTCCAGCTAGACAAAGCCGATAGCATCGCGCAGCAGCTCCGTCACGCCAAAAAACCCTCCTTTGAAGACTTCTTCGTCGATCGACAACCCATCTTCCGGGCTCCTCCACTCTCCACCAAGCAACCAAACAAACGCAAAGAGCACAAAACCAAACCATTCGAACCTGCGTACATCTCCAAACACACACTCCCCTAACCGACCTCCACTGAAAAGAAAGATACCACCGGCCCTCCCCCTCACTCATTCTTACAAAAGTAAACAAAATACAAAAAAATCAGCAACAAATGTTGCATTTGCGCAGAAAAATAGAATAGCCTGTTGTATACACAAAGTACGCAAAAACATACAGATGAGGTCAACGAGTGGTGCCCTCATCGTACACTGCATAGACTTCATCAAGACATTGATATACCGATTTTATCGGTCTCCCTAGATATTGGAAAGGAGTCCAACATGAAGATACGTCATCTGGCACGTCTGTTTGCCGGTTTGATATTGAGTTTCGCGTTGGTGGGAAGCGGATGCGACTGCCAGGATGTCGGAGGATTAGGCTCGACCAGACACCTCGTCGCCAGCCCTGAGAGCCTCTCGTATGATGCCCAAGAGGGCGAAGAACAAACGAAGAATGTGAAGGTGACAGCCAAGGTAGGTATCGTTGGCATCGAAGAGATCAAGCTTATCACGGGAAAGAGTAACTTCACGATCGTCCAGGAAAGTCTCCCAACGCTCCCGATGAACCTCGAAGAAGGGGACTCATTTGTCCTCAAGATCAAATACAAAGCTCCCGCAGGGATCCCAAGCTCCGGCCTCCTGAGAATCGTAAGTGACTCAACGATCCCCGCAGAAGGCAAACTCGACATCCCCCTGCTCACACAGCTCAACAACCAACGCCTGACATTGACTCCCAACCCCGCAAACTTTGGGGGTCTTGAAGAAGGGCAAGAGAAAGAAATCGAAGTGGTTGGCAAAAACGAAGGTCGTGCGGTCCTCAACATCGAAAAAATCGAAAAAGACGCCAGCACAAGCCCCGCCTTCACATTTCCAGATGGATTGCCCACAACACCCCTCGAAGTCAAGCCAGGTGAGAGCTTTAAATTCAAGATCAAGTTTATCCCAACACAGAGAAAACCCGATCTTGGCGCTATCTTGTTTACGTGCAAAGGCGGCTGTGCACCAGAAGATCCCAACCCTAACAACCGAAAAGATCCCTATACACTCCCCCTCAGTGGGACCATTGCTGTTCCCTCGATTGAGGTGACGCCGCAACAGATCGACTTCGGTTTTGTCGCGAGTGGAACGACTGTCAGCAAGACGTTCAAAATCAAAAACAACGGCGGGGCTGAACTCAACATCTCCCAAATTACTTTTAAACCAGGTTCTTCAGGGGCGTTTATCATGCCCACACTGGAAAACATCGACATCGCTCCCGGCGCGAGCAAACAGGTCGCCGTCCAATACCGCCCGAGTATTGTGATCGAAAACAAAGGCGCAGTCGTCATCGAGAGCAATGACCCCTCGCGAAAAAGTGTGGAGGTACAACTCAATGGAAAAGTCTCCGCTCCCAAGATCCAGGTCACTCCGACCAAACTCGCGTTTGGTAAAGCACCTGTGAAGAAGATCCTCTGTGTGACGATCGCAAATGTCGGCGATCAACCCCTTGAGGTCTCTCCCGCCCAGATCGTCGCAGGCAGCTCTCCTGAGTTTACGCTCGAAAAAGCACCCGCGAAGCTGACACTGCAACCAAACGGCAACGACAAGCTCTGTGTCGTCTATCAACCTGTCGATGCAGTCGATGACACAGGAAAACTACGTATCAAAAGTAATGCCCCCGCCAGTTCCATCGTCGATGTCACACTCACAGGAAACGGACTCGCGCCCAAGATCTGCGATCTGATCGCGCAACCCACACAGACCAGCTTTGGGTTATGTGCGCTTGGAAAATCGATCACCAAAAAGGTGAAATTCTACAATACGGGCTCTTCCGACTGTATTGTGAACAGGATCGCTGTCTCCACTGACAAAGGTGGTTTCCCCCCATACATCGGTCCCGACGTCTTTACGTTGAGCAACTTCCCCACACAATGTCCAGGTGGAACCTGTAATCCCCCGATGACCGTCAAAGCAGGTAATGATTTCACCGTCGATGTGACCTTCTTGCCAACGATGGAGCGTCCAACTCTCGGTGCACCAGGGTTTAACGGCCTTGTCTCCGTCAACACAAACGCAACCCCCAGCATCCGCCAAGCGAAACTTCATGGGATTGGTTTGCCCGGCTGCGTCTCAATCGTTCCAGATACCATTGACTTCGGTCTGATCACGATCAATTGCGCATCACGTAACGAATCGATCCTCGTCTACAACACCTGCTCAACAGAGATCACGGTCAACAAAATCAGATTCAAAAACAACGCCGCGAATGGGTTCCAGTTCACCAAAGCACCGAATACTCCCTTTAAACTAGCGAGTGGAAAGACCGCGACAATCGAGGTCAAATACAGAGCGACAACAGCCAAGCAGCAGAACGCTGTCGTCGAGGTCGAGCACTCATTCACACAGCTCTCACCATTGACCTCCGCGCTCTCCGCCAAAGGCACGACGAGCGCAGATCAAACAGACACATTCAAACAGGCCAACAACGAAAAAGCCGACATCCTCTTTGTCATCGACAACTCTGGCTCCATGTCCGATGAACAATCTTCCCTTCGAAGCAACCTCAAGGTCTTCGTCCAGTGGGCACAAACCCTGAAGGCAGACTTCCACATCGGCGTCACCACGACAGAGATCGACCCAAAAGCCACACCAGGAAAACTGAGAGGTTCGCCTCCATTTATCACAACAAGCACCCCCAACCCGACAACCGTCTTTAGCAACAACGCCAACGTGGGAACTGGGGGACTCGGCGTCGAGGCCGGTCTGGAGGCTGCCAGACAAGCCTTTACCCCACCCCTCTCCACCACAGGCGCCAACAAAGGCTTCTTGCGAAAAGATGCCACCCTCACAATCATCGCAGTCTCCGACGAACCGGATCAATCCTCCGAAGCCACAGGCTTTTACATCAACTTCTTTAAGAACTTGAAAGGTGGTGCACGCTCAGACCGATTCCGCTTGCACGCGGTCATCGGTGTGGATCCCTCCAACAAAAATATCAAGAACTGTAAAACGGGAAGTGGTGGTTCATTCGATGGTGGTAGTTCTTCAGGTCGATATGCAGATGTGGCCAACAAGACAAATGGTTTGGTCGAGTCCATCTGCAACACCAACTGGTCGTCGGTCTTCCGAAAAGTTGGGACACTTACGTTCTCTCTGCGTAAGCGCTTCTTTTTGAGTCGAGCCGCTGACCCCAAAACAATCGTCGTGAAAGTCAACGGTGTCGTTCAAAACACAGGCGCCAATACATGGACGTATAACGCCACCACAAATAGCATTGACTTCGCGTCGTCTCCACAAGCCGGAACGACCATCGAAGTCAAGTACAAGGCGATCTGTTTCTAAGGCTGCTCCATCACTCTTCTCTTTCCTTACTCCCAACTCCCAGACAAACATCTCCAGGGTTGCCATCGCGCCCTTGCGTCCCCACCATGACACCACAAAGGTGCTCACATCACAACAATACCCACATACCAGGAGAGAAGATGTCCATTTACGAGATCCCACTGCAAGATATCAATGGTCAAGAGGCCCCTCTTTCAGCATACAAAGGCAAAACCTTACTGCTCGTCAATGTCGCCTCCAAATGTGGCTTGACCCCCCAATACAAAGGACTTCAAGCGTTGTACGACGAGTACAAGGACAAAGGTCTCGAAGTTATCGCCTTTCCTTGCAACCAATTTGGTGCACAAGAACCCGGAACACACGAAGAGATCAAGACATTCTGCTCCACGCAATACAATGTCACCTTTCCTCTCTACGCAAAACTCGATGTCAACGGTCCCAACCGCCATCCCTTGTACACACATCTCACAAACCAAGAGACCACGCCCGACGGTCCCGGCGATATCAAGTGGAATTTCGCCAAGTTTTTGATCAATCCAGAGGGAGACGTTGTGGCGAGATTCTCCCCCCGCACCACGCCCGAAGATCAGACATTGCTTGAAACACTTAAAGCCCAGCTCCCCAAGTAGCTCCCCAGAAGCGCAAAGAGAGCAAGAGAAACCAAGAAGCAAACTCAGAATAAAGACGACAGAAACAAACACGCCCCCCTAAATAAACCCCTCACCATCGCCCCATATAACTTGAATAAAATACAAACCTCACACAGCACCATTGACGACAGCAATAATCGTTTTTATTCTACAAAGCGTTCCGATTTACACAAAAGGAGATCAACATGTCACGAAGTTTGAAGATCGCGTTGTTTGCCAGTATAGCGCTTGTACTCGCAGGCCAGACGACGAGCGCCAAAAAGCCGACCAAGGCAAACACATCGCCCTCTATCCACACATTGACCGTGAAAAACATCGACGGAAAAGATGTGAAGCTCTCAACATACAAAGGAAAAGTCCTGCTACTCGTCAACACCGCGAGCCGATGTGGGTACACTTACCAGTACAAAGGGATGCAGGAAATCCACACCAAGTACGCCAAAAAAGGCTTCTCTGTGCTCGCATTTCCATGTAACGACTTTGGAGGTCAAGAGCCCGGTACACACAAGCAGATCAAAGCCTTCTGTACAGGCAAATTCAAGACGACCTTCCCGATCTTCTCAAAGGTCAAAGTCAAAGGGAAAAAGAAAACCCCACTTTACGCGCTGTTGACGGACAAAAGTAAGCATTCTTTTGGTGGGGCGATTACGTGGAACTTCAACAAATTTTTGATCGGAAAAGATGGGAGAATTTTGGCGAGGTTCGGCTCATCAGATGAACCCAATGGTGCGAAAGTGACCAAGGCAATTGAAAAGGCCCTCAAGTGAATGGACGCTCCAAAAGAGCTTCTGCCCAGAAAAATGTCCCCCCTCCCCCAATGTTTCTATCTGCTCTCAACTCCCTTCAATTGAAGATCAAGACTTCTCTGGCCGAAGACGAATCAAGCCCTCTTGTGTAGTCGAGGCGACGAGTTTGCCATCTCTCGTAAAGAATTGGCCTCGAACCAAACCTCTCGCGCCGCTCGCGCTTGGGCTATCGATGCTATAGAGGAGCCAATCATCAAACCGAAAATCACGATGAAACCACATCGCGTGATCCAAAGAAGCCATCTTCATCCTTGGCGACATGAACGAGATACCGTGGGGCTGTGTTGCTGTCGGTAGAAAATTAAAGTCCGACGCATAGGCGAGCAAGTAACGATGGACGATCGGATTGTCAGGTAGCTTTCCATTTGTACGGAACCAAATATGTCGGACAGGTTCCATCGGTTTGGGATTGAGCGGATTGTGGAATTTAACAGGCTTCATCTCGATAGGCTTGTCGCAGGTGATCTGTTCGCGGATATGCGCGGGGATACGTTCCTGGTATTTGCGTGCGATCTCAAGCTCGGACATCAACTCTTCAGGAGGTGGGACCGAAGGCATCTCAGCCTGGTGTTCGAGTCCTTCTTCGTCAACCTGGAAAGACGCGGTCATGTAAAAAATCGACTGACCGTGTTGAATCGCCTCCACACGTCTCATATGAAAACTACGACCATCTCGGACTTGTTGGACATCGTACACGATCGGCTTTTGCGCGTCACCGGCGCGCAAAAAGTAGCAGTGAAAGGAATGCACATGTCGATCTTCCGGTATCGTCTCTTTTGCCGCTGACAAGGCCTGACCAATCACCTGCCCACCAAAAACAGCACCAAAACCGAGATCCTGACTTTGTCCTCGATAGATACCTTTCTCAATCGCATCAAGCGACAACAACGCCAACAACTCATCAAGAACCTTGCTCATCCATTCCTCTCCTTACTCCATGAAGTGAATATTGCTCCTTTGAAAGATCAAAAATGAACTCTCATTCATTCGTTGAGATGAATATAGGAATAAATTGATTCGTGGCAAACAAGGAGGACAGGAAAACGTTTGGGGGAGCGTGTGAAGACGTTGTATCAGGTGGAGTTTTTGCGCTCTTTGAGGATTTGTTGCAGATCTTCAAGCGCAGAGTGGAGCTCTTGGCTGCGTTCGAGCTCCAAGCCTGTAAATTTGAGACCTTCGAGCAACCACAACGCGAGATCAGGATTCGCGAGGGAGTAAAACACGTGTCGTCCCTCACGATGCATTTTTACAAGACGATACGCCCGAAGTTTTGAGAGGTGTTGAGAGACACTCGAGTGGCTGATCTGCAGCTCCTCTTCAAGTGTATTGACGTCCTTCTCATCATCACGCAACAACTCGATAATTTGAACGCGATGAGGATGAGAGATAGCACTTAAAAACCGAGCAAGTTCGTTGGCAACTATTGCGCGCGCAGGCATAATGAATCTTCCGTCTAGTCACAGGTTATGATCAACACTCCTTCAAGCCATGCTACTCGATCACACCAAGTTTGTCATGTCCCAACAACAAGTTTGATGTAGAGCCACCCTTTTGGGTGGGAAACACAAAGACGGAGGAGTACTACAATAGAACCAAATCCTCTCTCAAGTCGAAGCTTTTGAGTCAGTGGGAGGCATGGTTGTGTTTCTCGCGTCCATGTTCTGCTTGACAGCTTCGATGGGTCTATCATTAAACTTTCGCCTCAAAGTATCCCACTCCACAATAAGCGAACCACCAGCTGTCTCGATCTGCTCATCCCAAGAACAAAGAAACTCGATACAAGCGTGATCGATGTGTTGAAGTGCGCCCAAGTGAATGTGGATTTCAGCGTTGGTCGGGAGCGCTTCGAGCGTCTCGGCCAGATCAGGCATCCGTACAAATGTCAACGCACCGTGGAGGTCGATGTCGTAAACGTTCTCTTCGTCTTCGCGCTTGGAGACGTCAATCTCGACATGTGTGAAGTTGTAGATCAGCTTCATCACAGAGAGTGTAAAACCAACCATGACACCTTTGAGCAGACCGAAAGATACGATCACGATGAGTGTGGCCATATAGATACCAAACTCGCTCTTACTGGTGTTCCACAGATCTTTGATCGTATTGAAGTTGACGAGTTTATAACCGATATACACGAGGATCGCGGCGAGTGCAGCTTTTGGAATAAGCGCGAGCAGCGCAGGGAAGGCGATGATAAACGCCAAGAGCCACACACCGTGCAGAATCGCAGAGTAACGAGTCTTTGCGCCAGCTGCGACGTTTGCAGAGCTACGGACGATGACACCTGTCATGGGCAACGCGCCGATCAAACCACAGAGAATGTTTCCGATCCCTTGCGCAGCGAGTTCTTTGTCGTAGTTGGTACGCACGCCTTGGTGGATCTTATCCACAGCAGAAGCACACAGCAACGACTCAGCGCTCGCGATCAACGCGGTCGCCAAAATCGCGACGATGATCTCACCCTTCGCCAACAATGCAAAAGACTCTGACGCCATCGTTCCCACACTCGCGAAGACACCTGTTGTCGTAAAGTTCGTCCAATTTCCAACGAATGGGATGTTCAAAGAGTCGAGTAATTTAGCAGGGATCTTCACCTTTTGGATGGGGAACTTGAGCAGGATAGTCGCTGCCGTACCGATGATCACAGCGAGTAAGGGAGCTGGCAAAAAGCGCAGAAGAAGGACTGGACTGGAAGCCTCTTCATCCTTGGCAGCCGCCTTCTCAAGGCGACCACGGACAAAGTTCCACACGACGAGGACGATGATACAGAGAAGGCCGATACCTGCAGCCATGTGGTGCGTGCTGCCATCAAGAGGAAGGACCCCCTTGTAGATCGCGCCGGGAATCGAGAGCAGGTTCATCAAGGCACTCTTAACGGGCTTATCATCCACCATAATGTGAAACTGGCTCGCGAAGATGATCACACCAATCCCCGCAAGCATCCCGTAAATGACGGCAGGTGCGACAGCACGAAACCAACGCCCAACACGAGACACTCCCGCAAGAAGTTGGACAAGACCAGCACCCAATACGATCACACCAAGCGCTTTAAGGCCAAACTTCTCCACTGCATCGACAACAAGGACCACAAGCCCCGCCGCAGGACCGCTCACCTGAAGCGGCGAACCTGCGATAAAACCCACAATAATACCACCAATGATACCCGTGAATAGACCAAGCGCAGGCGGCACCTTACAGGCTACAGCGATCCCCATACACAGTGGCAACGCTACCAAAAACACAACAACAGACGCCATCACCTCCTGTCCCCAGGAAATTCCGCTCGCTTCGTTGGCTTGACTCATTCAAAATTCTCCTCAGCAAAATCAATCGCTCGCTCAAAACTACTTGAAGTGTTTGCTCTCTACGACATATCAATGACTTCAAAAAGATTGAACATACCATTGGTTTTTATATTTCATTGAATTTAACATTTAACATGTTCAAACTTTTGAACATGTGATAGCCACAATGATGAATCTTGTCAAGAGTTGCCAGCAAAAGGAACATACATTTTCTCATTTTCACAGATGTCAAAGGTATTTGGCTAACTTCCCTTGACATCGCACAGGACGCCCAGTACTCTGCGATGTGGAGGCACCTGTCGCCCGGCGGCGTCCTTGGTCTTCAAAACCAATGTGCGGAGCGTTCCTCCGCAGGCGGGTTCGACTCCCGTGTGCTTCCGTCTCTCTTCCCCTCTCTTATCCCCTTTGCGCGTTTTTGACACACAGTGCCATAGAGTGCCCGACTCGGAAAGAACCGCACATTCGACGACAACAAAGACGATTTGACAAGGTCGTTTCTCCCCTGCTACCCTACCGAAACAGAAAGAACAATTCCCTTTTTGGTTTTGACACATTTGAGACAAACGCCCCACATACAGGTATCACTATGTCCATTGCCAACCCATTGCGTTTTCGCCGGGTTCTTCTCCGGCCTCTTGTTCCAATCCTCCTCGTCTTGTTGCTCCTGTCAGTCGGATGTGACGATCGCAGGACAGCCCCACCACAAGGAACCGTTTATTCCTATGCTAACGGCTGCTATGCGATCGAAGTCTTCGATGATGAAGAGGGTGTTCGTTACATTAGTGTAGGACAATCACAGGACAAGTTTGCGTTTACGGCCAAGACCTTCGAGACCGCGACCCCCTTTCACCTACGTGCGTCGGATCTCGGAACATATCTTCTCTACGATGCAAAGCGCTACTACTTCACAGCGACACAAAATGCCGACAAGTGGGTGTTCAACAGGATCGCCAAGCTGACCTCTGCGCAGGACAAGCTCGATGAAAAGTACAAGTCACCAGCGGAGTGGACACTGCAAGTCTCCGAGCGCGACCCAAAACGTTTCCAACTTTTGCACTACGCAACAGGCCGCTTTTTGAGCACATCAGGTTTGACTGATGACAAGACCAAGGCCGCGATTATCACGCTGCACCCGACAAAAGGCTGCACGAGTTATCCAGAGCTGAGTGTCGACGCGACGGGAACCGTAAGGTCCAAGAAATGGGATGATGGTGCTGTTTACGGGATCGCGGAGATCCACTCTCACTTGATGACAAACCACGGTTTTGGCGGCGGCGGCATCTTCCACG
>MDTC01028218.1_pt1 | contig 96133 bp, 83 predicted proteins | sample 811181 | NCBI WGS metagenome assembly MDTC01 (sample SAMN05326644, study PRJNA326480) | marine metagenome | isolation source: seawater | place: Pacific Ocean: North | collected 2011
CCAGCCCAACTTCATCGTTCTCGGTTACTACGGCTGTTTCTTCGGCTTCGGTGCCCTGGCCTACGATCGTCAACAAAAGGATGGTCAGGGGCTGATTGACTCGGTTGGAACCGGTTGGGCAGCTCAATTACTACTCGCATCTGTGGTGTTATTCCCAGTGGGGCGAGTACTAATTGATGACTCTTGGGTCGTGTCCTCTCTACTTCAAGTTACATTCGCCTGGACAATGAGCTTCGGACTGATCGGCCTGTTCCTTCGCTACCTTTCGACTCCCCGTTTCGAAGTGAGATGGATATCTGATGCCTCCTACTGGATGTACCTTATGCACCTGCCGTTCATCGGCCTCGGCCAGGGAATTGCCAGCCACTTGCTGCTAAACGCGCTTGTCAACTTCACATTAATAGTTGTCGCAGTAACGTCTGTGATGTTGATCTCTTACCGACACCTTGTTCGCTACACGCTTGTTGGCAAGCTCCTTAACGGTTCCCGCACTCGAGACCAAGATATTGCCATTCGCAGGGATATCGATCTCGCCCGGCTGACGAAAGGATGACACGGGAACAACCCATTTACGGACTACCGGAGATGAACTGCTAACAGAAAAGTCATCCGCCGTTTGCCCGGGCATTTAGCTTGACCCCAGATCAGGGCGTTATCGGCGTGAATCGGCGTGATCGGCGCAGACTTCACGGCGACGAATGACACCGCTAATTGGTCCAAGCTGGACATCGGTAGCTGTCCCTCTAGGGCGGCCGCGTACGAAGGCTACGCCTCCGGGCTGATCGTAACCTTGAAGGGTTGGGGAGTGTCGGCGGGACACGGCTGTGTGTTTCGCCGGAGACGCCGCGACTTGAGGCGCAATGTGCCCCCCCGTTTGATAATCAACGGCCAGGTTCTCGCACCTTTCTGGGGAGAGATTCTGGAGGCTGCGACCCTATACTCGCTGCATGCGCCAAATACCGGCGGTCGACGCCCTCCGAAACCCGGTCTTCCGCCGGCTCTGGTTCGTCACGATGATCGGTGGATTCAGCGTTGGCGCCACTCTGACGACCCTGGGCTGGGCGGTCGTTGAAGAGTCCGGGTCGCCTCTGCTCGTCTCGCTCGTGCTGGTGAGTTTCCTGGCGCCCCAGATGTTCGCTGGCCCCATCGGGGGCGTACTTGCGGACAGGTACGACCGGGCACGACTGATACGGCTCGGAATCTCGGGACGGATGATTCTTGCGCTGGTGATGGCCGGGTCACTGTTTCTGTTTCCACACGAGCTGACCCCGTTGTTCGTGATTAACGCCGCCCGTTCGGTGACATCCGGCGCCACCATACCGTCGCGACGGGCGTTCATGGCCGACATCGTGTCGCCACACCAGTTGGCGAATGCTCTGGCACTGGACGAGTTTGCCCTCACGATGGTGTTCATCACCGGGCCCGTGGTCACCGGATCTTTGCTCGTGTTGATCGAACCGGAGGCGATATTTCTCCTGCTGGCCGCCGTCTCGTTGATTGGCGTAGCACTGGTGCCGAACGGCCCCGAACGCTCCCGGCCGGAGGTCAGGCCAGAAACCATGAGCGCTTCGGCCGAACGGACGTCTTTCTTTCGCGATCTGGTTGATGGGATTGGCTACATCCTCCGCAGCCGGTTGCTGCTTGGCATCAGCGCGATCACCCTCACCGCGGAGATGCTGGCGTTTAACTACATGACCCTTGTGCCGGTGTTCGCCAGGGACGTCTTCGATGGTGGATCGGGATTGCTTGGTGTTCTCAATGGAACGATGCCGGCCGGAGAACTCGTTGGCGCCGGATTCATGGCCGCGTTTGCGGCTAGGGTCGCCAGACCGGGACGACTGATGGCGATCGGCATAGTCGGCACCTTCGCCGCCGGCATCCCGCTCGGCGCGTCATCCTGGTTGCCGGCGACATTCGTGTTCCTCATGCTGATCGGGGGATTCGCCCAGATGTTCTTCGTGATGACATCAATGTTGTTGCTCAGGGAGACGCCGCCGGAAGCGCGAGCGAGGGTGCTGGGGTTACAGCAAGTGACGTGGGGCGCGGGCGCTCTCGGCGGCCTGATGTCCGGCGCAATCGCTTCGGCAACCAGTCCGCATATGGGAATCGTGATTCCCTCCAGCGTCGGACTGGCGATCGTCGTGATCATCGTTGTCATATCGCCTGAACTCCGGCGTGGCGGCCTGGCTACTGGTGTTGCGCGCCCGCATCCAGCGCGTAAATCCCCGGAAGTCCGCGGTACTGTTGGTCGTAGTCGAGGCCGTACCCGACGACGAAGTGCCCGGAGAAGGTGAAGCCGGCGTAGTCCGCCTTGACGTCCACCACCCGCCGCTCGGGACGGTCGAGCAGGGTGCAGACGGTCAGTGACGACGGACGCTTGCGTCGAAGGTGCCGGAGCGCAGCGCTTGTGGTGAGGCCGGTGTCCAGGATGTCCTCGATCAGGATGACCGGACGGCCCTCGATAGCCTCTCGTTCCGGACTGGAGGAAATTCTCACCCGGCCGGAACTTGCGGTACCCGCGTCGTAACTCGATAACCTCATGAATTCGATCTCGACCGGCGTCTGGATCGCCCGCACGAGATCGGCGAGGAAGATAAACGCCCCTTTGAGAGCGCCGACGAGAACCGGAGGGTTCGACACGTAATCCTGGTCGATCTCGGCGGCGAGGTCGGCGACGCGTTTGGCGATCTGTTCCGGCGTCCACAGGGGTGTAAGTACGGGACGAGCCGGTAAAGAGACGGGGTGTGAGTTGCTCGGCATTGTCCGTCCGATTCTTGGGTTTAATTTTTGCTGAACCTGGTGACGAACGCGGAAAGCGGGGACTAGCCCTCCAACCGTGGTCGAACGCCGTGCCGAAATGACCGGCTTGGGTTAACGTTGACTACCTTACCGACAGAAGACCGGACTGACGACGAGAACGATAGCCCCGTCAAGCCTGATAGCCGAATCCTGAATCAAGTTCAAGATGACATCAGTCATCTTCGGGATGGGGGTGACCGGACCCCGTAGGTCCCCAAGGAGAAATATGGTCCAGACGCACGATATCGAACGTCCATCGAAAGCGCTGGTGGAGGGGCTGTCGAAGATCGGCAGTGCGACGGCCACCGGCGAACTGAACCGGCTCGGGGTAAAAGACGCCCAGATCCTTGGCCCGCTCCCGTACACGCCTGGAAAGTCGATCTGCGGCCCGGCGATCACGCTGCAGTACATGCCGATGCGGGAGGACCTGTACCCGCAGGAGGAGTACCGGGACCCGGAAAAGCAGTTGCACCGCCATGCGCTCTATCACACGCAGCCCGGAGACGTGGTAGTCGTTGACGCACGCGGGGACATGTCGAGCGGTGTCTTTGGATCGATGATGCTGACCTACTTCCAGGGACGGGGTGGCGGCGGGATTGTGATCGATGGCGTCATCCGTGACGTTGAGGAAGCGGCCAAACTTGATATCGGCATGTGGTTGCGCGGGGTATCCCCAAACCATCACACGCAGACGAACATCATGCCGTTCGCAGTGAACGAGCCCATCGCATGTGGTGGAACGCTGGTAGTGCCGGGCGACATCGTGATCGCAGACGACGACGGCGCCGTGAATGTGCCGATTGCGTTGGCTCCTCAACTTCTGGAGAAGGCATCCGATCACGTGGAGTGGGAAGAGTTCACCCGCATCCGATTGTTTGAGGGCGGCGACCTCCGGAAGTACTACCCGCTTCGTGACGATGCCCGGGCCGAGTACGAGGAGTGGAAGAAAACGCAAGGTTAGCCCGACAGGTCCGGGGTGGCGTCGCCGCGGTTACGGGCCAGAATCGTCACCGTACGCGGCTTTTCACGGATGTTTACGGTGTCGCTTCGGTGGTACGCTAAACGCGACGAAATTCGTCGGGCCCACGCTCCACGCACTGTCGAGCACCTGACTTGAGCAAGTGACACACGGTCCGGAGCGCGGAATTCGACCGCTGGTTCCGGGCCTTCTCGCGTTTCCGGGATCACATATCCGTCCCGGCGCAACAGAGGCAAAATGTCTATGCAGACTCGTTCAGATCGCCGCAACGTCGCGATCATCGCCCACGTCGACCACGGCAAAACAACGCTGGTCGACGCCATGCTTCGGCAGTCGGGTTCATTCACCGAGCACGAAGAACTCGTGGATCGGGTGATGGATTCCAACGAGCTAGAACGTGAGAAGGGCATCACCATCCTGGCCAAGAACACGGCCGTTTGGTGGGACGACACCAAGATCAACATCATCGACACGCCCGGACACGCCGACTTCGGCGGCGAGGTGGAGCGCGGCCTCACGATGGTGGACGGCGTTCTTCTGCTGGTCGACTCCAGCGAAGGCCCCCTCCCGCAGACTCGCTTTGTGCTTCGGAAGTCGCTCGAAGCCCACCTGCCGGTGATCCTGCTCATCAACAAGATCGACCGGCCCGATGCCCGGATCAAGGAAGTCGTGGACGAGGTCTACGAACTTTTCCTGGATCTTGACGCAGGAGACGACCAGATCGATTTCCCGATCGTCTACACGAACGCCCGGACCGGCACGGCGACGACCGATATCGAGATGCCTGGCGTCAATCTGAATCCGCTGTTTGAAACGATCATGTCCGCCATCCCGGCGCCGGCGTATGAGGATGACCACCCTCTGCAGGCGCTCGTGACCAACCTGGACGCTTCGTTGTACGTCGGGCGACTGGCGCTCTGCCGGGTTCGCCAGGGCACCATCAAGCGCGGCCAGCAGGTCGCGCACTGCCGAGTCGATGGCAGCGTCGAACGCGTCAAAATCACTGAGCTTTATGTGACAGAAGCGCTGGAGCGTGTTGACGCTGAAGAGGCCAGGGCGGGCGAAATCATCGCCATCGCCGGGCTTCCGGATGTGACCATCGGGGAAACGCTTGCGGATCTGGAAGACCCTCGGCCCTTGCCCGTGATAGCGGTTGACGAACCCAGCCTGTCGATGACCATCGGCATCAATACCTCGCCGCTATCCGGCAAAGACGGAACCAAACTCACCGCGAGGCTGCTGGAGAACAGGCTCAAGCAGGAAATAATCGGTAACGTTTCCATCAGGGTTCTAGACTCCGACCGGCCCGACACGTGGATAGTGCAGGGCAGGGGAGAACTCCAGCTCGCGATCCTCATCGAGATGATGCGGCGCGAGGGATTTGAGCTGACAGTCGGCAAGCCGGAGGTGGTCACGAGGACTATCGACGGCAAGCTGAACGAGCCGATGGAACGATTGTCTGTTGACGCCCCGGACGAGCACATGGGCGCCGTTTCCAAGCTGATGGCGGCCCGTAAAGCCCGCATGCTCGAGATGGTCAACCACGGCCACGGCCGGGTGCGCATGGAGTTCGTGGTCCCCGCTCGGGGCCTGATCGGGTTCCACAACGAGTTCCTGATCGAGACCCGTGGCACGGGCATCGCCAATCATGTTTTCGAGGGTTACGAGCCCTGGCACGGCGAGCTTCGAACCCGACGCACGGGAAGCCTGGTGGCGGACCGCACCGGCCAGACGACGGGTTACGCGCTGCAGAGCCTGCAGGACCGAGGTCAGCTTTTCGTGGCACCCGGCACGCAGGTATACGAAGGCATGATCGTGGGCGAAAACCCGCGCTCCCAGGACATGGACGTAAACCCGACGAAGCCCAAGAAGCAGACCAACATGCGGGCGGCGGCGGCGGATGCCACGGAACACCTGTCGATGCACAAGAGCCTGACGCTGGAAGAGGCGCTTGAGTTCATCATGCCCGATGAGTGCCTGGAAGTGACGCCGAATACGGTGCGCATCCGCAAGGTGACGCTCTCGCAGCTGCAGCGAGGCCGGGAGCAGGGCCAGAAAAAGCACGCCAACGCCCGCTAGGGCCTTTCTGGACCGTTATTTTGGAGTGTTTGAGTGACCGGTGATATTCCAGTTGTAGGGGCGTATGGCAATACGCCGTTCCGGGTGGCGCTCTGAGGCTCTCGAAGGGCCGGGTAGTGCGATAACGTCGTTTTTCCGGCGCACTACGACCGAATCGTGCCGACGTCTGCTGGGTACCAATACTTAGTTTCGGGAAAATTTCATAGCACGGCGCCAACGAGACCAGGTACTGCCCGTTGGCCCCACAGATTGAGAGTCGGAGGCAGTAATTTCGGCATCGTCGTCCGCTTCCTTTGAATAGGCGCGACCGATCTCCAGAGATTTGGGAATTGGTCCACTAGCATGTTCTTCACGATGTTGTGACTTCTCTCTCACCCCAGCCCTCTCCCGCTGGGAGAGGGGGAGACGGGCGGAGCAAGTGCCGCTCCGACGGCGTCACCCGGCATACTTCCCGACAACCACACGTTCTGCTACGTTTGGCCGTAATGCCAGAAAAATCAAGCCAATCCAGCCGACCCGTTCAATCCACCAGACCACAGCGCGTCCAGCTTTTCGTGACCTGCCTTGTCGATCAGTTCCGACCCGAGGTCGGCGAGAGCGTCGTCAACGTGCTCGAACGGCTCGGCGTGAACGTCGAATTTCCCGAAGGCCAGACCTGTTGCGGACAGCCCGCCTTTAACTCCGGTTTTCGGAACGAAGCGCGCGACGTGGCCCGGCACTTCCTTGACGTTTTCGACGCCACCGAAGGCCCGATCATCGTGCCCTCAGGCTCCTGCGGTGCGATGGTTCGGAACTTCTACGCCGAGATGTTCGAGGACGATCCTGCCGAGAGGGAGCGCGCGAGGCGCGTAGGCGAGCGCATCTACGAGTTCACGGAGTTCCTCGAGGATGTTCTCGGCGAGGACGAACCTTATTTGAATCTCGGAGCGAAGCTTGAAGACACGGCCACGTACCACCAGTGCTGCCACCTTGAGCGCGAACTCGGCGTCGACCACCAACCTCAGGAGCTTCTAAGGCAGGTGGAGGGCCTTCAAATGCTTCCGATGACCCGGCCGGAGGTGTGCTGCGGTTTTGGCGGGACATTTGCGGTGAAGTTCTCCGACGTGTCCACGGCCATGCTGGATGAAAAACTGGACAACGCTGCTGCCACCGGCGCCTCAACCATCGTGGCCGGGGATACCGGCTGCATCATGCACATGGCCGGCGGCCTGAGGCGGCGCGGTTCCGGGCAGCAGGTTCGCCATATTGCCGAAATCCTGGACGAAGCCAGCGGGGCGCAGGCTTGATGCTGCCGAAGACCGAGCGGTTCAAGCAGGGCGCGAGAGAGACCATCGCAGATCCCGTCATCCAGGAGTCGATGGAGGCCGTGTACAACGGCTTTCACAACAACCGGCAGTCCGCTGGCGCCGCCACCGAAGGCTGGGATGACCAGCGCGACAGAGGCCGGGCGATCAAAGAGCACACGATCGCCAACCTCGACTACTACCTGGAGATGTTGACGGACAAGGTCGACGCAAACGGGGGCAATGTCTTCTTCGCCGACGACTCTGCGGCGGCGACTGAGTACATCCTGAGCCTGGCGCGCACCAGGGACGTGAAGACCGTTATCAAGAGCAAGTCCATGGTGTCTGAGGAGATGAGTCTCGCCCATGAGATGGAGGCGATAGGCATCGAGGCTGTGGAGACCGACCTGGGCGAATACATCATCCAGCTTGCCGGTGAAGCGCCGTACCACATCATTGCCCCGGCGATTCACAAGTCCCAGGATCAGGTCGCCGAGATGTTTGCGGAGACGACCGGCACGGACCCGGGGCAGACGCCGGAGGAGTTGACGACCACGGCCAGGGGCATGCTCCGGGAGACTTTCCAACGGGCCGACATGTCCGTCACAGGCGTCAACTTCGCCGTGGCCGAGAGCGGCAGTATCGTCCTCGTCACTAATGAGGGCAACGGCCGGATGTGCACCTCGATTCCCCGTGTCCACGTCGCCGTGATGGGTATGGAGAAGATCGTTCCGTCCATGCAGGACCTGGCGATGATGCTTCGTATCTTGATCCGGTCGGCGACCGGCCAGCGCATTAGCAGCTACGTCACGATGGTCAACGGACCGAGGCGCGACGAAGAAGAGGACGGCCCTGAAGAGTTCCACCTGGTGATTGTGGATAACGGCCGGATGCGACTGCTGGCCGATCCTAAGCTGCGGGAGGCCCTCTACTGCCTGCGATGCGGCGCCTGCCTGAACGCCTGCCCGGTGTACCGCAAGGTCGGCGGCCACAGCTACGGCTGGGTGTACCCGGGGCCGATCGGCGCCGTCGTTTCGCCGGTGTTGTCCGGGTTAAAGCAGGGCAAAGATCTGCCGTTCGCGTCGTCCCTGTGCGGGGCGTGTCGGGAGGCCTGTCCGGTGAAGATCGATATCCCGAATATGCTCCTGCACCTGCGCCAGCAGATCGTGGAGGGGCCGTCCGAAGTGCGTAGCGTGGGGTGGATGGAGCGACTGGGCTGGAGGGCGTGGCGCTTCGGCAATATGAAATCGGGCCGGTTCCGGACCGGAGGCAAGATGGCGAATTTGATGGGACGCCCGTTCGCCCAGGGCGGTATGTTCAGACGACTCCCGCCGCCTCTTTCCGGCTGGACTCGGAGTCGGGATCTGCCACTGACGGCATCGTCGCCGTTCCGTGATCGATTTAACAAGCGACGTACGCGAAGTGAAGGCTGATGGCCATCACTGGACGAGACACATTTCTTGGCCGCGTGCGCGGTGCGCTTGGCCGGTCTCCGGGCGTGCCGGAACCGGACGCGGCTACACATCTGGGGCTAACGCAGGATGACGTTCGGTCCGCAGCGGACGGTGTGCGGCGGGAGATGGCCGATCAGGCTGACTCCCTTTTAGATGCGGTCGCGGACTCGGCCGCGACGGCCGGTTGGAAGGTTCGTCGTGTCGGGTCGCCGGAGGACGCTGCCGACGTCGTCACGGAGATCTGTATCGCGACGGATGCGACCAGGGTGTTGCGATCGGATCAGGACGTCTTCGACGCCGTTCCGGTAGATGCTGCACTGGGCGCAAAAGGCGTCACGCCGGGGATCGCCACCGTTGGAGAGGCTGGGGCGGACATCCCGTCTCTCAAAGACGTAGCTTTTGATTCTGAGATCGGCATCACCGGCGTGGACTACGCCATCGCAGAGACCGGCACCGTTGTGCTGCACCCGCGTCAGGGTCTTTCACGGCTGGTCTCGCTGGCACCGGGGCGCCACATCGCCATCTTGAACAAAGGTGACGTTTTGCCGTCACTGGATGAACTCTTCACGCTGGAACGCGCGGGCTACCAGGACGGATCGTTGGAAGGCTCGATGAATCTGATTTCGGGGCCGAGCCGCACCGGCGACATCGCAGCGACCATAGTTGATGGAATACACGGCCCGTTTGAGGTGTACCTGATAATCGTGGGGTGACTCCCACGGCGAAAGACCGAAAGCTGGCCTTCTAATGAAATTGACAGCTAACGACGCCCTTGTGATCGTCGATGTTCAAAACGATTTCTGCCCCGACGGCTCGCTGGCGGTTTCGACCGGCGACGGGGTGGCGCGCACCATGACGCGAGTGTCCGCGGCGTTTAATGAGCAAGGTGCACGCGTCTACGCCACGCAGGACTGGCACCCGGCCGGACACTCATCGTTTGAGGCGCAGGGCGGGCCGTGGCCGCCGCACTGTGTGCAGGGCAGTCGTGGGGCCGAGCTACACCCCGATCTGGATCTACCGGACGGCTGCGTGAACATCAAAAAGGGCGGCGACCCCGAGGTGGACGCCTACTCCGGATTCATTGATTCGGACCTTGAAGAGCAGTTGAAGACCGCCGGAGTGACGCGCGTGTTTGTAGGAGGCCTGGCGACCGACTACTGCGTGCTCAACACTGTTCTGGACGCGCGTCGGATCGGTTTTGAAACGTACCTGCTGAGCGACGCGATCGGCGCAGTGAACGTGGAGCCGGGCGATGGCGAACGGGCGATCGCGCAGATGGTCGGCGCGGGTGCGGTGGTGATCACAGCGGGTGAAGCGACCACACTGTAAGGGCAGTTGACCATCCGCCCTACGCCCATCAATCTGACAGGCCAATAGACGTCAAAGCACTATGTCGGAACGGCCGATTGTGATTCGCGTCAATGCACCTCAACCGTGAGCGCGGATAGTCAGCCGCCCCTGCGGCGTGCCGTACTACGTCGTCACACTATCACCAGACGTAAACACCCCCAACCCTATCCCCGCGTATAGGTCGCGCCACCGTGGTTCCATGTCGTCGTCTTGCCGGAGCCGTTCGCCCCGATCAATCCGATTCGTTCCCCGGAGTTGGTCGCGAACGAAACGCCCGTCAACACGTCTTGACCGACCAGGTTGACGGTGGTGTTTTGCAGACTTGTTACTTGCATCTGCCCGGCCTGGCTCTTTGGCCCCCTCTCCCGGTCCTATCGTCGTCAATTTGTTCTTGCTGGCCGGACCTCCCCGTCCTAGGGCCATCCGATCTCAGCGTTTCAGGGAGCGTCCAATCTCTACGGTCCGCATGATCTCTTCTGTAACACTAGAGAGCAGGTTCGCGGTGTCCGCCATGGCATCGTCCAGCGACATCGGGCCGCTGATGAGAGTGAACGTGGCATCGATGCCCTTGTCGTGCGTCTCGCGATAGCCCTCGCCAAGGCCGCCTGCGATCGCTATCACGGGGATGCTGCGTTTCTTCGCTCGTTCAGCGACGCCGACCGGAGTCTTGTTGAAAATGGACGAGTGGTCGATCTGGCCCTCGCCGGTTATGACGAGGTCCGCCCCTTCGAGCGCGGCGTCCAGTCCGACCGCGTCCAGCACGATGTCCACCCCGGCGTTCAGACGTGCGCCCAGGAAGGCCATCAGCCCCGCGCCAAGGCCGCCCGCTGCCCCGGCGCCTGGCAGTGACCTGACCTCGACATCAAGGTCGTGCTCCACCACATCGGCAAATCTGGATAGCGCGTTGTCGAGCTGCTGAATTATCTCCGGCGTTTTGGCTCCTTTCTGCGGACCGAAAACCGCAGAAGCGCCGTCATCTCCGCAAAGTGGGTTGTTGACGTCGCACGCCACCGTGACTTCTAGACCACGGAGTCGTTTATCAAAGCTCGACATGTCCACATGGTCGATACCCGCCAGTGCGGCACCACCACGTGCGAGTTCGTTTCCGGAGGCGTCAAGAAGGCTGATCCCGAGCGCCTGCGCAAGGCCCGCTCCACAGTCATTAGTCGCGCTGCCGCCGATGCCGACTATGAAGCGGCGGTACCCGGCGTCCAGCGCCGCCGTGAACAACTCGCCGGTGCCGTACGTGGTCGTGATCAGCGGGTCAAGTTCGTCCCGCGCAAGCAAGGCCAGCCCGGACGCGCCCGCCATCTCGATCACCGCAGTCTCGCCATCGCCCATCGCACCCCAGGTGGCCTCGATGGGCCTTCCCAGCGGATCAGACACCGCCGCGGTCTCGATGCTCCCTGCCGAGTTATCGACGAGCGCCTGCAGCGTTCCGTCGCCGCCGTCCGCCGCGGGGACCAGCACCGTCTCGGCATCGGGCATGACCTGTTTCACACCCGATTCGATGGCACGTGCAATATGGAGGGCGGTGAGAGAGCCTTTGAACCCCTGGGGGGCGATCACAATTTTCATGCCGGAAAGTATAGGGGCCGGAGGCCCGGTTATCTGTAACTTGTGTTCGTGTCACAGTTGCCCGGATCGTTTCCAGCGCCGTTTCCGACCGCAGGCCTACCTTAATCCGGAAATCCGAAGATACAGGTGTTTCTCTTGGTACACTTCAGCCTTTCCCGGTCCGACCAAGTCCCAATCGGAGCAACAGTTGGCCACATCTCGCACAGCCGTAGACTTGAAAGATGCCGTTTCGGAGCACATCTCATCGCACGGCGCGCCGGCGATCGATCTGGCGCGCGCCGCGCTGAGCCACCCGGAGACCGGCTACAAGGAGATCAAGACGGCGGCGGCCACGGCGGCCGCTATCCGGTCCCTTGGGCTTGACGTGCGGGAGGACATCGCCGTCACCGGTATGACGGCCACCCTGCGGGGCGGATCGCCCGGGCCGAACATCGCCATCCTCGCTGAGCTGGACGCACTGCCGGTTCCGGGGCACCCGAACGCCGATCCGGATACGACCGCGGCGCACGCCTGCGCACACCACTGCCAGCTTGGCAACATGCTGGCCGCGGCAATAGGCCTGCAGGCGCCGGGGGTGCTTGAGTCGCTCTCGGGCAGCGTGACCTTGATGGTCGTGCCCGCAGAAGAGTACGTCGAGATCGAATGGCGGAACGAGCAACGCATGGCGGGTCGCATCGAGTTCCTGGGCGGGAAACCGGAGTTTGTGCGGCTGGGCGAGTTGGACGACGTCGACATCTGCATGATGACCCACGTCACCACCGAAGATCCGCACGACGGATTTGGCGTTGGCGGAACAAATACCGGGCTGGTGGCAAAGTTCGTTCGCTTCAAGGGCGTGAAATCGCACGCCGGGGGTGCGCCGCATCTTGGGATCAATGCCCTGAATGCAGCGCATCTGGCGATCGCCGGGATTCACGCGCAACGTGAGACGTACAAGGACGGCGATACGATCCGGGTGCATCCCATAATCACGCGTGGAGGTTCTGTCGTGAACGCCGTGCCGGACGATGTGCGGATGGAGACTTTTGTCCGAGGGGCCAATATCAACGCGATCAAGAGTGCCAACGAAAAGGTGGACCGTGCACTGCGTGCCGGAGCGCTGGCCGTTGGCGCGACGGTGGAGATCACGACACTCCCGGGTTATCTGCCGCTCGCCCCGAATCCAACTCTGACGGTGCTCCACCGTGCAAACGCCGAAACGCTGGTCGGCAGCGAGCGCGTCCGCGAGTTCGGACGGCGGGGCGGCTCCACGGATATGGGCGACCTGACGCAGATGATGCCGGGCATCCACCCGTACGTCGGCGGGGCCGTCGGCCGCTCCAACCACGCCGAGGATATGGTCGTGGACGACTACAACCTGGCGGTCCTCGACGCGGGCAAGGCGATGGCGATGACGGTGGTCGATCTGCTTTCCGACGACGCGACCGAAGCGACGCGGGTGATATCGGAACACAAGCCGGCGATGACCAAGGACGAGTACCTGGACCTGCAACGGGCGTTTCTCAGCGAACGGTCGTACACGGAATGAGCACAGTACGAAACCTGAGCCGGGTCGAAGTAAAAGCGGCGGTACGTCGGACCATCGAAGGCGCTTCTGACGAGATCATCCGTCTGGCGCGTGACGTTTACGAACACCCGGAGCCGGGATTCACCGAGGAACGCACTGCCCGGGTGGTGGCAGAGGCGCTATCACATGCGGGCGTTAACCCGGAGACGGGGATCGCCATAACCGGCATGAAGGGCGTCAGAACATTCAACGGTGATGGCCCGACCGTCGGCGTGATCGGCGAGCTCGATGCCGTTAAAACACCGGGGCATCCCGGGGCGGATTTAACTACCGGGGCGGCGCATGCCTGCGGGCATCATGCCCAGCTGGGGGCGCTCATCGGCGCCGCCATCGGCCTCGGTGTGCCGGAGGTTGTCTCCACGCTCTCGGGGCGCGCCGCGTTCATAGCAACGCCGGCGGAAGAGTTCATCGACGTCGGGATGCGTTGGGGCTTGCGTGAGACGGGCCATCTGGGGCTGCTCTCCGGCAAGCAGGAGATGATCCGGCTGGGCGCGTTCGACGACGTGGACATGGCGATGATGATCCACACCAGCTCCAGCAAAGCCCAGCGACGCTTCGTCGTCGGCGGGACGAGCAACGCGCACGTGGTCCACTACGTGAAGTTCATTGGAAAAGCGGCCCACGCGGGCGGGGCTCCTCATCAAGGGGTAAACGCTCTTCAAGCTGCGATGCTGGCCCTATCCGCCATCAACGCGCAGCGTGAGACCTTCGAGGCGGAAAACCAGACCCGGGTGCACGGGATCATCACCCACGGGGGCGTCGCTACGAACGCCGTGCCGTCCGAGGTTGTGTACGAAGGACGTGTGCGAGGGCGCACCATGGAGGCCGTGGACATGATCTCGGCCCGGGTAGAGGACTGTTATCGCGCCGGCGCCCTGGCGATCGGCGCCGACCTCGAGTTCGTAGCGATCCCCGGTTATCTGCCGCTCGAAAACAACCCGGACCTGGCTCGGATTTTCTCGGAAAACGTGACCGCAGAGTTCGGCAAAGACAGCCTCATGACGCAGGCCGATAACGTCAACGCAGGCGGGTCGACGGATATGGGCGACCTGTCCCAGATAATGCCGGCTCTGCACCCGTACGTGGCGGCGGCAGATGGTACCGGACACGGCGTCGATTACGTTATCGCCGACTACCGTCGCGCCGTGGTGGACTCGGCCATCTCGATGGCGATGACGGTGGTCGATCTGCTGTCGGACGGCGCCTCGGAGGCGTGTGGAGTTATCGATTCCCACACGCCGTCACTAACGCGGCAGGGCTATCTACAAAGCCAGGCCGCCAGACTACGAAACATCAACTACCATGGCGCCTAAGGCCCGGCCGGGTAGCAATCGCCTGGCGGCGGGGCGGACGGACGGTTGTCGTCTGCGTGTGAGGCTCCGTCGACCGATTGTTTCCTCTACTGGGGGCTATTGGGTCAGATGGGCGGGTCATCCGATGCGGAGTGGTCCAGCCCGGACAATTCGCCCGGCAGGGCTACCATCGGTCGAAGTGTAGGACCTCGTCAACAGGCGCACGGCGGGTCGGGCCGTAACCGTGCCCCTCTTCCGGGAACCCGAAGGGCAGCAACGCCGCCGTCTGGACGTTCTCCGGCAGCCCCAGGATCTCGCCGACCTCTTTCTCGAATCGGGTGTGGAAGGTCGTCAACACACTTGCCAGCCCGAGACCGCGCGCTGCAAGCAGCATGTTCTGCACGGCCGGGTAGACCGATGCGCCGCGGCCCATCGTCTCTGGAGAACCGTTGTGCCTGACGCAGATGATGATCCAGAGAGGTGCCTCGGCGATATGGCTGGCGAGGTGTTCGGCGGAACTGTATGAGCGTGCGCCGAGACGGCCGGGATCACGTGACTGGCCGTAACTGTCGTCCCACGCCTGCTTGTAATACCTAGCGATCTGGTCCTTGACGTCCTGGTCCTGGATGATCACGAACTCCCAGGGCTGGTTATTGCCGCCGCTCGGCGCTCTTGAAGCGGCCATCAGAATGCGGTCCAGCATTTCGGACGGGATCGGATCAGGCTTGATGTAGCGGAGCGCCCGCTGGGTGTCGATGGCCTCAAACAGGCCGATCTCGTTCGGCATTTCGGACTCCGTATGTGTTGCGGGCGGGCGTGGGTTTGGCCAGGACGTTTGGATTACGACCCGACTATAAACGCGTTACAGGTCGAAAACCCGGGGCGGTTCACGTTCAGACTCGCTGTCGATGACGCCGATCACTTCCCGGACAGCGTCGTCCAGCCGGTCGTCGTGGTTGACGATGCTGACGTCGAACCAGTTCGCGTCGTTTATCTCATCCATCGCCCGGGACTGCCGTTCGGTAATCGCTTCAAGGGCGCCCACGCCGCGCTTTTCGAAGCGCGCCCGGAGGCTCTTCAAGTTTGGCGGCTTGATGAATATCAGGAGCGCATCGCTGACGAGCTGCCGGATGCGGGCCGCGCCCTGGACATCGACCCTGATCATCACGTGCCGGCCCGCCGCCAGCGCATCACGAACCTGCTGCTTTGGCACCCCGTACATGTTGCCGTAAACCTCGGCATGCTCCAGCAGTTCGTCTGAATCGATCAGTTCTTGAAAGCGCGTCCGGTCCACGAAGTAGTGATTGACGCCGTCCACCTCGCCCGGACGCGGGTCTCGCGTGGTGGCCGTAATCACGAAGTGGTAGGGGTATTTGAGCTCCGCCATGCGCTCGAGGATCGCGTCTTTACCGACGCCGGACGGCCCTGACATAACGACGATCATCGGCGTTCGGTTGCCGGAGAATTTGAGCGTGCCTTCCGGGTTGGTCACGCAACGACCCCGGACAGGGTGTTTAGGTCACGCCAGAATGTCGGGTAGGAGATGTCTACAGACTCCGCTCTTTCGATGCCGATTGTTCCTTCGCTCACAACCCCGGCGATCGCCAGAGACATCGCGATCCGATGGTCGTCAAAACTGTCCGCTACGGCGCTCTGGATTCGACCGCCGCCGTGGATCGTGAGGCCGTCCTCTGCCTCCTCGTGTTCCACTCCGGCTGCTTTGAGCCACGCGACGGTCGCAGAAATACGGTCGGACTCTTTGACCCTCAACTCCGCCGCTTCTGTGATCTTGGTCGTGCCCTCGGCCATCGCCGCCGCGACCGCTACAACGGGTACCTCGTCGATCATGAGTGGGATCACGTCGCCGCCGATATCGACTCCCTTTAGATCCGAAGAGCGCACGTGGAGATCGGCCACCGGCTCCCCGGCGACGGTGCGCTGATTCACGAATTCGATCTCTACTCCCATGCCGCCTAGGACCTGAAAAATCCCGGTCCGGGTCGGGTTTATTCCGACGTTGGAGAGGGTGATATCCGCGTCCGGATGGGCGGCTGCTGCGACTATCCAGAATGCAGCGGAAGACACATCGCCGGGCACCTCGACGTCCGCCGCCGAAAGTTCGCTGGCTGATGTCGTGACGGCGAGGCCGTTGACCTCTATGACGGCGCCCATGCCGGCGAGTATGCGCTCGGTGTGGTCACGGGTGACGTCCGGCTGATTGATGACCGTGCTTCCTGTGGCGCGTAACCCGGCAAGGAGCAGGCACGACTTGAGCTGAGCGCTGGCCACAGGCATGTCGTACTCGATGCCGTGCAGATCCCCGCCGTGGAACACTATCGGAGCGAGCCGGCCGCCGCCGCGCGCAGAGATCTCGGCGCCCATGCTTCGCAGGGGGTTGATCACGCGGCCCATGGGCCTGGACCTGAGAGAATCGTCGCCGGTGATGACGGTCATGATCGGGCGTCCGGCGAGCAGCCCGCACATCAAGCGCGTGGTCGTGCCGCTGTTGCCCGCGTCAAGGATTTCGATCGGCTCGGCCAGTCCGTGCATGCCGACGCCGGTGATATGAATCGTGTCTCCGCGTCCGGCAGGTCCGGCCGAGCGTTGGATCTCGACGCCCATCGCCCGGAGGATTCCGATGGTGGACGTGCAGTCAGCGCCGCCCGACAGGTTGGTGACGGTAGCCGATCCGTTCGCGATGGCGTTGAACATCACCGCGCGGTGGGAGATTGATTTGTCGCCGGGTATTTCGATAGCGCCGCGAAGGCGCTTCGGACGTGAGACCTCTCGTGCCATCGATCCAGATTAACCGCGGAAGGATGGGGTTTTCAGGAATTGTGAGGCCAGTTCTGCTAATTCCGCCCGTTTGAGTCGTCTTTTCCGTCGCTCCGCCCGCCACGAATGCGTCCCATGATCCCGCCACCCAGGAACATCGTTCCCAGGGTTTCGGTCATGGTCCCGGTCTCGTCCCCCGGCATCTCGGTATCCGGGCTAACGCCGGCGGTCCAGCGCAGACGCTGCTCGTATGCCTCGGTCAACAACGGCTTCAGCCTGCCGTCCTCGCCCTCATCATTCACCTCAGCCAGAGCGTGCCGGAGCTCGGTTAGCTCCGCGAGGTACGTGTCCAGCCAGTGCAGCATCATGTCCGGGTTGGTCTTGCAGATGCCGTGCGTGGTCTCGGGAAGCATCCCGGCGAGGCGTGAAAGATCGCCAAACTCTGCCGATGCGAACTTGCTGATCTCTCCCCAGGCGGGGCTCTTGGCCGCCGTCAGGACGAGGGCCGACGACATGAGAAGGGGGCCGTTCGATACCGCCGCGATGTAACTGTCGTGTTCGGCGACGTCCACAAACCTGGGAGTAGCGCCCAGAAGTTCCACGAACTCGACCACGGTCTTGACGCACTTCTCCGGCGCGCGGATCGCAGGCATGAGCGGGTAAGAGACGCCCGCGAACATGTCCGGGTGGGCAGCGTCCTGTCCCGAGAGCCCGCCGCCGGCCAGTGGATGGCCGCCAACGAAGCCGACGGAATCCGGCATCTTCTCCGCCGCCCACTCCATGACCCGGGTCTTCGTGCTTGCCGTGTCGGTGACCGCCGTGCCCGGTTTCAACCAGCCCGCCATGTTGTCCATCAATATCGGGATTTCCAGGACCGGGACGGCTAGGACCACCAGATCGGCGTCCTCGATCGCTTTGTTCAGGCGCCACTCTGTGTCGTCGATAGCGCCGATCTTCTTGGCACGGCTCTGGACACCCGAGTTGTGGTCAAACCCCACAACCTTCACGTTCTTGCGGGCAGAGCGAATCGCCATGCCTATCGAACTGCCGATGAGGCCCAGTCCGATGATTGTTACCTGTGTCATGCGGTTTTCCCCTGATGCCTCCCGAAACGATTACGGATGCCTCCCGGGACCCAATACGGCGCGAGGGAGGCGTTAGGAAGCACTGTTGGCGGGCGATGTGGCGTCAACTCACCGTTCGCCGAATATGCGTTATTGCCCGGGATGCGGTGATCATATGGATCCCGTCTCACGAGCGTGAATCAGCTTTAAATGCGCCTGAAGAATAGCACAGCGGAGTCCCGATTCTTGCGCGTCTGCTGTATTCCGGGGAACCTTTGATGCCCCGGGCTGGGCCGTACGTGGAGGCGTATATCTGGTCAGGAATACGAAGGCCGCGTAGAAACGGGTTGCCGTCCAGGCTATGGCGGTCAACCCCCTTGGCCGAGGCCGGACTACGGAGAAGGCGCCCGGTCGTCCCAGTCGTCATCATCATCGTGATCATGCTGGTGACCGCCGGTCGGGGCGCCGGTCTGCGGCATGGTCGCATCGGGGTGATCGCCGCCGCCTGCACGTGGCTTGCGGGGAGGCAGGCCGTCAATGCAGTCACGATACTTTTTGAGATCGGATTCGGACGTGCTGGTCAGGTCGATCAGCAACGCGTCTACTGGCAGGTTGCGCACCATCTCAAGATCCCCGGATGACGGCGGTTTTTCCACACGGAGGACGAAGTGGCTTCCAACGAGCCCGATGGTGCTCTCTAGGGTGATCAGACTCGAGAGTTTGAGGGGCCAGAGGTTTTTCGGTGGGGTCAAAAACAGGAAATCCACCGGCAGGAATTCGAGCGCCCGCGCCACGCTTTCGCTGAGCATGGTGTCGACTTCGTAACCACGGCCCATGTCGTCATCGCGTAGCACTGTGGCAGGATGGTCGTCGGAGGCCGGTACGACGAAATCGCAGCCCTTCTCCTTGAGTCGATCCAGCCCTTCAAAGTCGATATCTCCGATCGACACGCCCCAGATCACCTCGGCTAGCGCTTTGCTCGGGCTCCCCTTTGTCGCCAGCTTTTCGGCGCCGGTCAGCATGAGCGCGTCGACGCCTCTCCAGTCGGCGTACTTGTCGGCGTGGCTCGCCGGGGCTGACCCCAGCAGTAGCATCGTTGCCGCCGGTTTGACGCGGGTGCGCGGCGCAAACCCCATGGGGGCTGGAGCAACTCGACCGAGGGCATCCAGGCGATCGGCCAGTTTAGACACTCGGCGAGTTCCCTTTGTCTTGATCTTGATTACCGGACTCGCCGTCTGGTGTCTCGTCGTCTTGGGATTCGAGCGGAGCGCCAGCTTCCTGCCGCAGGAACGCCTCCAACTCAGCGATCAGCGGGGCCGCATCGGCGCCTTCGGTCTCCTCGGGGCCCGACGGGGAGTTCTGTTTGTCCCAGCGCTCTTCCAGCTCCGTGACGTATTTCGTGATTTCGTCCTGGTCGGCCAGCGCCTTTGTCAAACGGCGCATGAAGTCACTCCCGCGGCGCACCAGCCCCTCCGTATCGACCTCGACCGGGATGATCTCAGTGACAGCTTCCAGTAGTGCCCTGGTGACGTTCGGATTCGGCTTGGCCTGCACGTAGTGAGGAGAGTGGCCCCAGTAGCTGGCGCATGGGATCCCGGCCGCCGTCATGCGGTCCAGGACGATCGACATGATTCCCGTGGGGCCCTGGTAGCTGGAGGGACGGAAATTTAGGTGATCGAAATCTGGGCCAAGGTTCTTTGTCTGCGACGACCGGGTTACCTTCACTGGGCGGGTGTGCGGAACGGCGTCCAGTAGCGCTCCCAGGGTGACGACCAGCTCCACATTACAGGCTTCTGCGACCTCGTAAATCATCGACGAATATGCCCGCCACTTGAAATGCGGTTCCACGCCGCGGAACAGCACCATGTCCGGGCCTTCGCCATCGGTGTTGCGCCAGGCGTAGAACTGGTTTTCTGGCCAGGAGAGGATTCGCTCACCGTTTGCGCCGTTTCTCACCTTCGGGCGTAGTTCGACGAAATCGTAAAAATCTTCGTGGTCGATGGAGGCGAATTTTGTCGCCGCTATCTGGTCCGCCATGTATCGGATAGCCCGTGTGGCTGCCTCAGACGCGTCTGGCCATCCGGCAAACGCCGTGACCATGATCGTCCGCCGCAATTCCGGGCGGTCTGTGAATTCGAGGCTGTCCATAACGGCGCGCCTCACTCCTGGGTGCAATGTCGTCGGGGGGACGCCGGGCCGACAACACGCCGGTCGTTGACAGGACGAGTGTAGCATCGGCGCAGACGTATCGAACCGGCCCGCGCAATCAAAGTGGGACGGACCAACGCAGACAAACCTGCACAGGCCAGCAGCGCCCCAACACCGTGGGAGCTGACTATCCGCCCTTAGCGCCTCGCCCGGCACGGAAAGTTATCTCGCACCGAGTTCCGCTGTAACCGACGACGCGGACGCGTTTTCGATGGCGTTTACGTACGGCAACCGTGAGGGCGGATAGACAGACGTCCCGACGATGTGATCACACATATTGTTCCTGCCCACTAACCCCGGGACGAGTACCGGGCGCTGCGTGTCAGATACCGGACGAGACTGGAGTCGTAGGGCAGGGCATCCGTGTCGTATTGCGGGAAGGCTGGCGGCATCGTGGAGGACAGGGGGGTGCCGTGCGCCATCTCCTCCACCATGAGCTCGGTCAGGCGGGGGAGTGAGGCGACGTCCTCGGCGTTGTAGCGGATGAGCGTCGTCAATGCATCGGGCTCGCCATCGTTCGCCATCTTCCAGAGTCGCACGGCGTCGTAACCGCTAAGGCCGGAAAGTTCGCTCGGTCGACCCAATCCCGTCGCCTGCTCGATCTTCTTCAATCCGCCCTTGAACCCGAGCCTTCGCAAGGGGTACCGCAGGTCCAGGTGTGCGGCATGGGCGAAGAGCGAATCACCGCCATAGATGGCGACTCTGCCGAACTCTTTATCGAGGAACGGCATGTCAAACGATGCGCCGCTAAAGCTCACAAATAGCGCGTACTGTCGCAACGCATCCGGCAACTCGTCCAGGTTCTCGCCACGTACGTACGCCGTGAATCCGGTGTAGTCGATGATCCCCACCATCGTCACGTACGAGTTCTCGGGCGACAGGCCGGTCGTCTCGATGTCCAGGAAGGCCGTCTCGCGCTGGAAGTCGGCGTAGAGTCGCCAGCATTGGGCCGTACCCAGGACGTTCTGGAAATAACGGGCGTTCCGCCCGACAAGGCTTTGATTCGCCGCTTCAAGGACTTCCGAGTGCTGCGGTTGTACTGTTAAGAGTTCGTCCCATGTAGTCACGCCGTCGGTCCACAGATCGGATTCCCTTTCGGGGCCGATGCCGTCAATGAGTTGGAAAGAGCTGCGCAACAAATCGTTTCGCCTGTGTGGGGCCTAGCCCGTGTGCTTGAGGGTGTCATCACAACGTACCGTTACCCGGGATATCCACGGGCGTACCTGTCACCAAGCTCAGGACGGACGACACGGATCATCGACCCTAACCCATCGTGGCAAGGACTTCCGCCGTAACCTCGTACTGGAGCGGGCATTCGTCCGTCCATTTCTCGAACTCCTCGATCACGCAATCGGCAACCCGCACCACTTCGTCGCCGATGGTTCCGCCGACGTGTGGACTGATGACCACGTTCGGAAGCACCCACAACGTGGAATCCCCGGGCGGTGGTTCGGGCGAGGTGACGTCCAGCGGCGCTGTGAAGTCGGGGCGAGCGCCCAGTACGCGAATCAGATCCGGCTCCACGATCTGGGCGCCGCGCCCGGTGTTGATGAAGATCGCGCCGTCGCGCATGGCTTCGAAATGTGCCGCGGTTAACACGCCCTGCGTCGATTCCAGATCTGACGTGTGATTGCTGACAACTAGCGACGCTTGAACACCTCCCGCAGCGTGACCGACTCGACGCCCATTTCGGTTGCACGTTCCGGGGTGAGAAACGGGTCGTTAGCGATCACTTTGATCGGACAATCCGCCAGGAGGGTTCGCAACCGTGCTCCGATCTTGCCGGGCCCGATCACCCCGACCGTCTCGCCAAAGATCCCCGGCGCGCGGGAAAACCTTCGCTTCGGGCGTCTGCATGTCTCGATACCCGCGTATGGCTCTGGAGTAGCCGCGTGACGACAGCAGAATCTGCGACAGGCACATCTCGGGAATCGGGATGGCGTTGATGCCCCATGCGCTAACCAGCGTCACGTCCCGCGGGATCAGCGGTTCGGCAAAGGCCTTCAATCCGAGCATGCGCGAGAAGTGGTGATTCGCGAAGCGAGGCATGCTGCCGGTGGCGAATATCACCTCGACATCCACCAGTTCCGCAGCGTGCTAGTCAAAATTCCCGGCGTTCACGACGTGCGGGTACAGGTCCGTCAACTCGGCGATACGCTCGCGTCAGCCCGCGCCAAACACGTTGTCATCGCCCGGCCGGTAGTCGTAAAAGAGCGCCGAGTTAACACGCAGCACAACGCTCCTGTTCCGGCTGAATGAAGAACGCCCGGCCCCTCCGGCTTCAACACCCCTAAGCGCCGAACTCCCGGCCCATCAGCAGTGCGACGGGGCGGTTCGTCTCTTCGGCCTCCGTGAACGCCATCGAGATGCGATCCATGTCCTCGCCCTGCTCGACCAGGTAGTAGCGGATCCCGAAGGCGTCAAGGACGGGCTCGATGAAGCGTGCGGCGGAGTCCGGGGTTGCGCCGTGCCGTGTCCAGCCCCGGTAGCCGATCAGCAGGACGAGTGGCATGCTAGTGTCAAGAGACATCCCGCGGATGGAATCGCCGGACTCAAACACACCGGTGTTCTGGATCATGACGACCGGTTTCCCGCCGCCGACCCAGAGACCGGCGGCGATCGCCATCGTCTCGCCCTCACGGCACACCGGTACGAGGCGGATATCGGGATCATCCGTCAGCAGGATGTGCATGAAGTTGGTCTCGCTGTCCGGGAGCCATACGGCGTGGGTGATGCCGTGTTCATGCAGGGCGTCCACGACGGCCGTGGCGCTGATCGTCGATGAGTCGTAGGCGTTGGTCATGTTGTCCTTTTCCCCGGTGACCGTTCGAGGCGAAAGCATGGGTGTGATGGCTGGGAATTATAGGGCGCTCGTGAATCAATGGGTGGTCTGGATTGGAGATGGTGATACGCCGTCCGGCCTCGGGGCTATAATCCGCCTGCCTCATCTGGCTCAGTCAATCAAAACGCACTCGCAAATTCTTCCCCCAGCAGATCAATAGGAGATCTTTTCATGGCCCTGCCTCAGGTAGCCGTAATCGGCCCTAACGACTCGCGCACGCAGGCCGTTGTGGAGCGCTACAACATGCTCGCCGGTCAGTACGGGGGGGCGGTGCAGGTCCGCTGGATCGACAACGCCTCGGGCGACGACAGCGTCCTTGAGGGGGCGCAAGAGGCCATCGCCGTCATTCCGGCTGGGCCGCGCGCCATCACTACCGAGCTGGCCCTGAAGTTGCCGAACCTGAGGCTCATTCAGACGACCTCCGCAGGAACCGACTACCTGGACAAGACGGCGCTTGGCGAGAGCGGCGTGCTGGTCGCCAACAACGGCGGCGGTAACTCCGTGGCGGTTGCGGAACACGCTATCGCACTCATGATCTCCGTCTACCGCAAGATGAACCTCCAGCTCACTAGCACGCGCGCCGGCACGTGGATGGCCGGTGTGACGGGCGAGCAGGACGAGTATCACAACCTTGTCGACAAGACGGTCGGAATCGTAGGACTGGGCCGTATCGGCTCCCGGGTGGCGCGCCGATTGCGCGGCTGGGAGTGCGACATCATCTACTCCGACGTGGTTGCTATTCCCGACGACGTGGAGAAGGAGACCCGGGCGCGGCGCGTCGAGCTGGACGAGCTGCTGGCGACGTCCGACCTGATCACCCTCCACGTCCCGCTGGACCGCTCGACGCACCACATGATTAGCACACGTGAGCTTGAGTTGATGAAGCCGACGGCCATCCTTATTAACGCCTGTCGCGGCCCGGTGGTCGACGAAGCGGCCCTGACGGTCGCCCTGCGATCTGGACAGATCTTCGGCGCCGGGCTGGACGTGACGGAACAGGAACCGACTCCGACCGACAACCTGCTATTGACTATGGACAACGTGGTCGTGACGCCGCACCTGGCGAGTCTCTCGGAGGAGTCAGGCATCCGGTCGACCGACTTCGCAATGGCCAACGTCTCCCGTCTGGCACGGGGCGAGGGCCTAGAGTCGATCGTCCACCCGGTTTAGACGTGGCCGGACTTGAAACAGAGAGTTCGCGAGGCCGGCTAAAAGCCGTCTGTTTCGATATGGACGGCGTGATCGTTGATTCCGAGCCCGTCCATTACGAAGCGGATCGGCGGACGATGGCCGCGCACAGCGTGGAGTTCACCCTTGAGAACAAGCAGGCGAACTACATCGGTCGAACCGTCCGGGACACGATGTTTGAACTGTCTGCTATCCACGGAATCCTGGACCCGGAGGCGGTGCTGCGTGAGCGACAGGCTCTGTTTGTAGAGTTGATCGCCACAGATCTGGAACTCCGGGACGGGCTTCGGGAGTTGCTGTCACAACTGGCCGAGAGAGCCGTGCCGTGCGCGCTGGTCACGTCCGGAAACCGCTGGTACATCAATAGCGTGTTCGATCGCTTCGGGCTGGCGTCTTTCTTCGCCGGGATCGTCTCCGTAGAGGACGTCAGCGCGCACAAGCCGCTGCCCGACCCGTACCTGGCTGGAGCGAAGTTGCTCGGCGTCCCGCCGGTTCAGTGTGCGGCCATTGAAGACTCAACCACCGGCGTGGCTTCTGCCAAGGCGGCCGGAATGTACTGCATCGCCGCCCCCAGCGAGTCGACGCTTGATGCGGACCTGTCCGCAGCGGACGTGCGGGTGGAATCGTTTCGCGAGATTGGTTCGGCGGCGCTGGACGAGTTATTTGGGGTGAGGTGATCTCGCTCGGGATGGCGGAATAAATTTGCCCGGAACAGAATACTGTCATCCCGAGCGAAGCCGAGGGACCTTAACCAAAAGTTACGGCGTGCAATTAGCCCGATTCCCACAACAACTCCTGACCTTCAATCAATCGCTAGCAACCGCGCCCTTACAACAGATCCTCCGCCCAGTAGTACTGACCGTGCGTGAAAACCAGGTTTCTGGAGTTCGCCAGCACCGCGTTAACCGCCTGCTTGCCGGGGAAGATCGCCTTCCAGAAGCTGGCGTCGCTTGCGGGCCACGCTGCGTACAGCGAGTCTCAGATGAAAGACGGAGCATTTGCTGCTGCGACGTCACAGGTGTCCGAAATCAAGCTGGCGCTCCGGGATATCAACCTGTAAGAGGCGGCAGAGCGGGCCTGATCCTCCGGTTGGTGCGCTGTAGCTCCATAACACCAACCAAATCGCCACCCGGCCGGGTTAGATGCCGGCGCGGGTTTTGCCCAGGACCTCCGGGTTGATGATGATGTCCGGAGGCTCGCCGTTCAGCACCCGCACAACCTCTTGTGCCGTACGCTCCTCAAGCTCGATCGTCGATGCCTGGGAGAAGAAGGCAGTGTGCGGGGTGATGATCACGTTATCCATAGCATAGAGCGGGTGATCGTCCGGTGGGGCGGTCTCTTCCAGCACATCCAGCCCCGCTCCACCGATCTCACCGGCCCTGAGCGCCTCCACCAGCGCCGCCTCGTCGATCAGGGGACCGCGTGCCGCGTTGATCAGGAAGGCGTCGTTCTTCATCAGTTTCAGTTCATTCGCGCCGATCATCCCTGTCGTTTCCGGGGTCAACGGCGCGTGCAGCGTCACGAAATCGGACTCGGTCAACATCGAGTCCAGGGAAGTCATCTGGACGCCATCCGGGGCGTCGCTCTGCTGGACAAAAGGATCGTGCGCAAGCACCGTAATGCCGAAAGCGAGCGCACGTGTGGTGACGGCGCGGCCGATGCGGCCCATGCCGACGATGCCTATGGTCCGGTCCCGCAGCCGGTGCATGGTGTCGTTGAGGGTCACCGCTCCCCAGCCGGAAGCCTTTACCTGGGCGCTGTGGCGGACGATCTTGCGGTTGAACGACAGCGCCATCGCCATGACGTGATCGGCCACCTCGTCGATGCAGTAGTCAGGCACGTTCGTCACCACAATGCCCAGTTCAGTGCAGGCTGCGATGTCCACGTTGTCGACCCCGATGCCGTAGCGCGACGCGACTTTGCAGTTGGGGGCGTTTCGGAGCACTTCGGCAGGGACCTGCGCAAAGCAAAACATGATTGCGTCGACGTCCGCTGCCAGCCGGGTTAGGGTCTCGACGGACGAATCCGGGGCAACGATGGGCTCGATGCCGACGGCCTTCAAGATCGCCGTCTCGGCGTCGATATTGGGCCACACGTAGTCGGTGATCAGGACCTTGCTCAAGTTGTGTTCCTTCTAGGGCCACTTGTGGATCGGCCAGCGTAAAGCGATGCCTGCGGCGCTACAGGGTAGCGCGAAAAGATTCGGTGGTCGTGCACTGGCGGGAAGAAGTAGGTCGGATCCATGCCCTGTCGCTTTAACCCGAACGATGAGGTCGTGACTCCCTCGGCCACCCCGTCAATGACGAGATCGTCTTCGTAACAGAGACGCCGGGCAGCTATCAGGTTGGCGATCCACTCAACCCGGACATTTCGGCCACGGTTAACGTGTTTTAGGCAGGAAGCGCAAAGTTACCTGGTCGATCCCGGCGATTCTGTCTTGCCCTGGAATATCGTATTCATGTTCGTGGACGTTACCTTTACCCGTTAGCACGAAGAATTCGATTCACCCGGTAACGACAGGCGCTTCAGCGGGCACGATGCCAAGGTTCTCGCAGGTTCTGGCGACCACGGCGGCACGGTTGAGCGTGTAGAAATGGAACTCATCCACGCCCTCTAGCATCAGGCGATGGGTGAACTCGGTCGCCACGCTGACGGCGATGCTTGAGCGGGCCTGTGTGCCGCTTCCGACCCTGCCGAACCGTGACACCAGCCAGTCAGGGACGCTCGCCCCGCAGCGCTCGGCGAATCGGCTGACGCTGATGATGTCCACCACGGGCAATATGCCCGGGACGATGGGCGCGGTTATCCCGGCGGCGCGTGCGCGGTCCATGAATCGCAGGTACAGGTCAGGCTCGAAGAAGAACTGCGTAATGGCGCGCGTCGCACCGGCGTCGATCTTGCGCTTGAGGTTGTCGAGATCAGCATCGGCGTTCGACGCTTCGGGATGCGTTTCGGGGTATGCGGCAACGGAAATCTCAAAATCAACGACCCGTTTCAGCCCCGCGATCAGGTCCGAGGCGTAGTGATAGCCGTCCGGATGTGGGTGATACCCGTCGGAGCCGGCCGGAGCGTCGCCGCGAAGCGCAACGATATGTCGAATCCCGGCCTCCCAGTAGTCGCGCGCTACCTGGTCGACCTCATCACGCGTCGCTCCGACGCAGGTCAGGTGTGCCGCTGCCGGGACATCGGTTTCCTCCTGCATCCGCTGGACGATCTGATGCGTCCGTTCGCGAGTGCTGCCCCCTGCGCCGTACGTTACAGACGTGAAACGCGGTCCGTACGGCTCAAGCCGCTTGAACGATCTCCAAAGGGTACGTGCGGCGTGAGACGTGCGCGGAGGGAAGAACTCGAACGACACCAACGGCAGCCTGCGGGTGGATGAGATCAACTATCGGGCACCGGGGCGATTTCTGAGCCGGCGCTGGATAGCGGTAAGGAAATGTGTGACGCCAGCCAAACGTTCACGGTCAATGGTTCGCCTTTCAACTCTCGGGCCAGCTCGGACCGCAACCCGGCGCTTTCGCACCATGCGGCCACCTCTTCTTCAGCCAGACCGAGCCTGTGGTGGGCGTGCTCTTCAATCAGAATACGCTGCTCGTGTGGAGCGAAGTCGATGACAAGCAACGGCCCACCGGGTCGCAACACCCGGGCGGCCTCCGTTATCGCAGAAGCCGGCTCCTCGGCATAGTGCAGAACCTGGTGGAATACGACCGCGTCTTGCGAGGCGTCGTCGAACGGCAACTCATACATATCGCCGTGCCGGACCTGGCAATGCTCCAGCCCCGCCTTTCCCAGGTTCACACGTGCGACGGCAAGCATCTCGTGTGACAGATCGATCCCGACGCCGTTCTGGATATCCGGTGCCATCACCTCAAGAATCCGACCGGTGCCGGTCCCGATGTCCAGCAGGTCTGAGGGGTGGGCGCTGCTGAGCAGGTCTCGGACGCACGCCTCCACTTCCTCCTCCGGGACGTACATGGAACGCATCTGGTCCCATTGGGGCGCGTTGTTGCTGAAGTAAGAAGCGGCTGCCTCGGCGCGTGCCTCTTTAATCTCTTCCAGACGCTCGAGATCACGAACATATACGGGATCACGAGACGGGATCAGGTCGACAATGGCACGGCCCAACCGTGGGCTTTCGGGTCCGTTGGCGATCCGGTAGAAGGCCCACTGTCCCTCTCGAAAGCGGCCAAGTAGCCCGGCCTCGACCAGCAGTTTCAGGTGGCGGGACACGCGCGGCTGACTCTGGCGCAGGATCTGCGTCAGCTCGGTCACCGTGAGTTCGGACCGGGCGCAAAGAGCCAGCAGGCGGAGCCGTGTCGGCTCGCCCGCAGCCCTCAGTCCTGCCAGAAGTTGATCCATCAGGCAGTCACCTGTCTCCTAAATGATGAAAACGGATCAAACACCTGCATATAAACATTTCTTTATATATTGGTCAAACGGAACCGGAAACCGGAATCCCCTGAGACACCCTCAGGCGGAGGCCAGGTCCTGTTTCATGGGCTTGAACTGGCACCCTTCCACGAACAGGTCAAAGAAGTCCGGCATCGTCTCAAGCTCCACGTGCTCGATGTCGCGGGTCAACAACTCGATTTCTCGACGCTTGACCCGGGAGGTGAGCATGATGGTCGCTCCCTCAAGGGCGGCATTCCCGACCTGGGAGACACGATCGGCCGGGACGTTGGCGATGAAGCCTATGTCACGGGCGTTCTCGACGTTGATATAGTTGGCGAACCCGCCGGCCAGGTAAAGGCGAGACAGCCCCTCGGGCGGCGCCCCGTACTCGCGGAGGACTATCCACTGGCCGCAGTAGTTGGCCGCTTTGGCCTGTGCCAGCGCGCTCATGTCCGCACGTGAGATGGTGATGCCGCGCTCGGGGACAACCGTGTACTCCGAAGAACCATTCTGCAGCACGCCGAGCTCGTTTATGGCCTTCGTCCTGACCAGCTCTGCCAGAAGGTCCACCAGGCCGGAGCCGCAGATCCCTTCCGGCGTGACGCCGCCGATCGTGCCGTACTCGACCGCACCGTTGATGATTCGCACGGACTCGATAGCGCCGTCATAACCGGGCATGCCGAAAGTCACCTCGGCGCCCTCAAACGCGGGGCCTGCGGGGCAGGACGCGGCGAGCATGCGGTAACGGTTGCCCACGATCACTTCCGTGTTGGTGCCGATATCGACCAGCGCCACGACCTCTTCAGATTCGTCCATGCCTATGGCGAGGATGTCGGCCGCGACGTCGCCGCCGATGTGGCTTCCCACAAGCGGCGCCCCGTACACGTTGGCGTCCGGGAAGATGCGCAGATCCAGGTCACGCGCCTTGACGTTGAGCGCGGTGGTTTCACGTTCGCCGGAGATAAGTTCCTCTTCGATGGGCGACCGATACGGTTTCTCGCCGATGGGCTGGACATCAATCCCGAAGAACAGCTCGCGCATCGTGGAGTTGCCCACGATCACGGCCTCGTAGATGTGACGTCGACGCACCTTGAGGCGTCGGGCCATGTCCCCGATCTCAAAGTTGATGGACGAGAGCATTACTTGCCCCAGCTCGCCCTTGTACTCGCCGCTGTCGTAAGAGATGCGGCGCATCGTGTCGCTGCCGCCGAAGCGCTGCGGGTTCTCGAAAGACCCGATGTGGATGATTTCACCCGACTCCAGGTCGACAAGGTTCAGTACGACGGTGGTCGTGCCGACATCGATCGCCAGTCCGTAGATGTGGCCGCGGTAGCGGTCGATCACTTCGCCGTCGAACACCACATCGTCGCCGACGCGGGTCGTCAACGGGTCGTGCGCGACGCCCAGTGAGACAGACTCGGTCAGGATGCGGGGTTGCCGGCGCAGGACGGCGAACTCGATATCTGCGGCCGGGTCTTTCACCACGGCCTGGCATGCGAGCCGGTAATTCTCGTTCAGGAGAAAACGCTCTGACTCGGCCGGATCGTTGAGCGCGCCCGCCCCGCGCTTCACTTCGACGATGCACTCGTGGCACTCGCCGGTGCGCCCGCAAGAGGTCGGCACTCGGACGTTCAGGGCGTCTGCGTAGTCGAAGATGCTCTGATCAGCGACCAGTTCCAGAACTTCGTCGCCGTGGTGGAGGGGAGACATTACTTGGCGGGTTACTCACTGAGGTGTGTTGTGTTGGCGGGAATCGTTTATGCAGTCATGGGAGCGCGTTGGACCGGCCGGCACTTGATGCGCCGACGGGACAATCTAGGTTTCCCACGCCGACCAGTAGTCGATGTGGTCGCTGCCGGTGCAGATCGCCTTCTCGCCGCCGACCTTGAAGAACTGATTCCGGCAGGGGAACTTCGCCGTACATCGGGACTTTGCGTCCTTGTACGGGCAACGGGCCTGTCCGGGAGCGGCTGCGGTCCTGGAGATGTCGGAGTAGATGTCCATGAGCCGCGACATACTCGCCTGCAGACGCTCGGGATCGATCCCGTCTGCAGGCGGATTTTCCGGCTGTACATCCGAACTGTCTGGCGTGGAATTGTCCCTTGAATCCGCCATGCGATAGCCCCCCCAAATCTGGGCCGAAGTGTTACCCGGAGCTTGCCACCTTGGCGATCTCGATCAGCTCTTTCGCCTTCTCCACGCAGGAAATGGCGTTGTCGCCGTAACCGTCGGCGCCCATGTCATCAGAGAACTCCTGGGTCACCGGCGCCCCGCCGGTCATGAACTTGTACTCGTCCCGGAGCCCCATATCCTCGAACTCGGCGATCGTACGACCCATGTTCGGCATCGTCGTCGTGAGAAGGGCGGACATCAACACGAGGTCGGCGTCCTTCTCGTCCGCAGCCTCGATGAACTCGTCCGGCTTCGTGTCGACCCCGAGGTCGTGCACGACAAAACCGGCGCCGCGCATCATCATGATGCAAAGGTTCTTACCGATGTCATGAAGGTCGCCCTTCACGGTCCCAAACACTGCGGTTCCGATCGGTTCCACGCCGGACGCCGACAGGATCGGGTCGATGTGGGCCATCCCGGCCTTCATGGCGCGAGCTGCGATAAGGACTTCCGGTACGAAGATAAGGTTGTCGCGGAACTTCACACCGACGACGGCCATCCCGGGAATCAGGCCTTCATCAAGGACGTCGTTGGCCTCGCGGTCCTCGCCGAGCGCCTTCTGAGTCAACTCATCGACGGCGGCGTGGTTGCCCGTGATAAGGCTGTACGCCATCTCCTGCATAAGCGCGTCACCCGCCTCGATCTGCTCGAGGATCGTGGCACGCTCTTCTTCCTGCGTGACGTACTCGAACTCTCGAGCGAGCCCTTCATGAACGATTGGCAAGGATCAATTCTCCGGGACGACCGGGTAGGCGACCGCGCACGTGCACGGGCAACTTAACCAAGTGATATTGATACATAAACATATCGTTATATATCTGTCAATACAAGATATCCGTACGTTTACCGGAGTTTGTACGCCCGGGTTCGTATTGCCGGATTAGAGGCGTTCAGCGCTCCAGTCTTTGACCGCGCCCGGGATGGCCAGAAGGTTATGCAGTTTCGTCTGCAGAGGAATGGCGCATTCCGGGGCGATCATCTGCACCCCGGCCTCCAGACAGGCGTAAACCTCTTCCCTCACCTCATCGGGTCCACGAGAGTAGAGGGTCTGCGGGTTATTGATGTTGCCCACGAGGCCGATACCACCGTCGACGGCGTCCATCGCTTCCTGCGGGTCGTTTCGTGAGTCGAAGTGGAACGACGCCATGCCAGTCTGGGCGATGTAGGGCATACGATCCAGCGTTTTGCCGCAGATGTGCAGGATCAGCGGCGCGTCGATACGCTCCGCCATCTCCGTGTGTATGTCCTGGAGGAAGCGCTTGTAGTACTCGCCAGACACTAGGTCCCCTGTGGCGTGGTCCGGCACGCATATGGCATCGGCCCCGGCTGCGATCTGGGCGTCTGCGAAGAGGACGGTCGCCTCTTTCAGCTTGTCCATGATACGCATGGTCATGTCCGGGTCGTCGATCGTCATCAGGAGAAAACTCTCGACGCCGAAGACGTGGTAGGCGAGCGTCCACGGCCCCATGGACTTGCCGATGATCGCGACCTCGTCGCCGAACTGTTTCTTCAGGATCTCGATGGCACCGGTGACCGAGACCATGTCACGGTGCTCAAGGAAATCCGCCGGGATGACTACATCGTCCTCGCCCTTCCAGATCGGGTTGGACATGCGCACCGTTGGCCAGTTGTCCTTCTGCTCCCACTGCATTTCGCAGCCGAGCGCAGAGGACTCCTGAATAATCGTGAAGTAGGGCTGTATCGAATCGAAGCCGAGTTCGGTGTAACCGGTGGCAGCCAACTCAGCATTCAGCTGTGGATCACGGCAAGCGTCCGGGAAGGGCGCGTCCACCATGTCCATGAGTTCGACAGTGGCGACGTTGGTGGGGTTGGATACCGGGGTTCGGTCCACCGGGAGATTGGCGAGCGCGTTCATAACGCGCTCACGAGGGGTCATAGTCTCTTCATATGGCATGGGTAATCTCGCTCTTTAAACGGGAGAAGTGGAGCTAAGTGGAAGCAAAACCGAGGGTGGAGGTGGTCATCTGCCCGCGCAGGGCATCGGCCTCCATAGCGTCTTCCACGGCGCTGATGTTCCGGGAGTAGGGCAGTATCAGCCTGGCGAGTCCATCGTGGCGCTGCCCACAACTGAAAGCCATGGTGGAGTCGTCGATCTTCTCCATCTCTCCGTAGCGAATGAACCCGGCGATGATGGCCCGAAGACGCAGCGCCGGGTTCTTTGCCTCGCCGGACGTCGAGACGCGGTAGGCGTATCGTTCGCCGGCCTGCTCCCCGGTCATGTCGATGGTCAGTGCGCTTTTTGAGTCCTTGATCTGCAGCTCTTCAGGCCGGTCCCGCTCCGCCGTGCGCTCGATGGCGGCGGTGGTGAGGAACTTGAGCGGGCGCGTGTGGAGGTGGCCGCACGGGAAGCGCAGCCGGTTCCAGGCGTCAGCGACCTCCATACCGCCGAGCTGCACCAGGCGTTCGACGATGTCACGGATCCGCTCTTCCACGCCGGGACGCCTGCTGAAGGTCCAGACGGTGGAGACGCCGTCCCGCTCGTACAACCCGACGCTGATGTCGTGGAAGTTCGGGTCCATCGGCACCAGCTCAACGCAGTGGCCGTAGCGGGTGACTACTTCCCGGGCGCTGAGCAGTTCCAGGGTTGTCATGTGTAGGCGGTTCCTTCTGCCTGTTTTAGCCCTTTACCGCAGTCACCAGGGACTTGATGTGGTCCGGGCCGGTGCCGCAGCACCCTCCCAGTATGTTGATCCCGAGGCCCTGCAGGGTCTTGAAGTGTTCTGCCATGAATTCGGGCGTCTCGGGATAAACGATCTCCATATCGACGATCGCCGGGATGCCGGCATTTGGGTGGATGAGCATGTACCCGTCGTCCACGGCGCGCATGAGGCGGGCGATCTCGATCATCCGCTCGATACCGTTGCCGCAGTTGGTCCCCACGACATCTGCGCCGGCGGCGCGTAGTTTCTTGACGCCGTCTTCCGGCGCGACGCCCATCATGGTGAAGAAGCCCCGGGGTCCAGGGTCGTACACCATCGTGGACATCACGATAAGATCGGTGCTTTCTTTTGCGGCTCTGACGGCCAGGGTTGCTTCCTCGATCGCGGTCATGGTCTCGATAACCACGGCATCTGCGCCGCCCTCGGCCAGCGCTGTGATCTGTTCGACGAAGGCGTCGTACATCTCGAGCGATGTCACGGGCCCCAGTGGCTCCAGGAACTCACCCGTCGGTCCAACAGACCCGACCACGAAGGCGCCGGGAGGCGCCACGGAACGGGCGTGTTCCGCTGCAAGTCGGTTGAACTCAGCTACCCGGTGTTCAAAACCGTACTTTTTGGTCATGAACTTGGATCCGCCGAACGAGTTGGTGAGGACCATCTCGGCACCGGCATCGAAGTAACGTTTCGCCATGTTCTTGACAATTTCCGGGTGGCTCACGTTGAACTCTTCAGGGCAGCCGCCGGGCTCCAGGCCGTTTTCCTGGAGGTAGGTGCCGGTGGCTCCGTCCGAGATTATCGTGTCGCCCCGTTCGAGGCGTTCAAGAAATGTTGGCGTGGATGTTGATGTCATGAAGTTCCAATTGGCCGTGGCGCACCCGGGTGTTGTCCCGGGACGCCCTCACGGCGTTATAGCTGTAAGCAGTTTACTTCGGCTCAGGTCGTGTTGGTGCTTGATTGTGGGCGATCACTCGTTCGACCAGTCGTCTATAGCGCCCGGTGTGGTGTCTCTTTCACCGGCCCGCTCAAGGTCCCGAATCCGTGACACGAAATCGTCCGGGAATCCTTCGTTGAAACGCTGGGCGATGGCGGCGGCGGCTTCCTTTGGGCGGGCGTCGACCTCCCCGTAATCCTTCAGTTCCCAGGCCATCAGGTAGTCGTCCGTACCGACGCTTCCGTCAAACATGGCAATAGCGTCTACGCCTTCCTGAAATCTCGCGTCGAGCGGATGCGAGATCATCTCGCTGTCATGGTTTGCCTGAATCGAGACGGGGATTTCTTTCCAGTACATGATTCGAACGAACGCGATTGGATTGCCTCCCTGTGACCTGAAGATTCGACGTTGTCTCGCTAATCCAAACGGCCGTCGCGAAACGCCTGGATGTAGTTCATGCAGTAGTCGTCATGGCCGCGCAACATATCCAGCGCAAGCTTGACCGGTTCGGAGCCCGTGTCCAGGTCCAGCACCTTCTGGATGGAGGCGGGAATCGGGTCGATGATCCCGCTGTCCAGCCCGTTCTCGATCGCCAGATGGAGGAAACAGTCGTTGATCAACCTGCGTTTTGGCAAGCCGAACGACACGTTGCTTACCCCGCCCGTGATGTGGACCTCCGGGCCGTACTTCTCCCTGACCGCAGCGACGGCGTCAAGGTAGTCGTTGCCGTAGGTCGAAGCCACGGAGATAGGAAACGCCAGGCAGTCCACGTACACATCGCTCAACGGGATGCCGGCGTCCTGGATGTGCACCATGATCTGGTCGATGTTCTCCACCCGTTCGTCCGCGTCGTCCGGCATTCCGGACTCGCCGGCGGCCGTGACGATCACGTGCGCGTTGTTGTCTGTGACCAGCTTGATGGCTTCCACGCGCTCAAGTGCGACCGAGTTGATCATGGGCCTGCCGGCGGCGCCGGTGTAGGTGGCCAGTCCGGTCTCGATGATCTCGGTGTTGGACGAGTCGATGCTCGCCGGGATGGTCGATACCGCCTCGACGGTCTTGACGAGCCACTCCATCGACGCCTTTTGAATATCCAGGTACGGGCTTACCTCGTCGACGTTCAGATCCAGGAACGTGGCCCCGGCGTTTGTTTGCCGTCTCACCTCGCGGTGGATGTATGCCGTTCCGATGGCCTGCTCTTCGGCGTCTCCGTTCAAACCCTTCCAGACGGCGATCATGAAGTGCTTGACCTGGTTCTGGCGGTAGGGCTGTTGTTCCTTGAACTCGTCCGGGATGGAGAGAAACAGGTCGTTGCCGTTTTCGTCCTTGAACGGAACGCCCTCGGTGCCGTCGTCGAGCGTGCGCACGCGCCGCCCGTTGAGCAGAACGATGCGCGTGGTGTGAATATTTTCGCCGATTGTGACGAAGTCTTCGGCGGATTTCAGGTGGCGAGGCACGATCACTCTCCGGGCTGGGCGTGGCCTGAAAAGGCCAGCTTGTCAAGATATATAAACATTTCGTTATATCTCAGTCAATCAGAACCGTTTGCGGAACCTCCAGCATCTGGATTCGCGAGGTTCTCACTCCCGTTGCCCTCGATCGCGACCGGGGCGTTGTGATCGCGCTTCAAGAAGGTGTTCCCCCAAGCCGAAGTTCCCCGCAAAGCACCGTTTTTGAACACCACCGGCCGGTCCAGGATCGTTTCCTCTTCGCCGTAAGCCTTGGTGCGCTCGTACGCCTTCACCCAGATACATCGCTTGTCGCCGACCTCGCAGATGCCGTCGTGCGATCCGCCGCAAGGGCCGTTGCGCTGGTTTTTTGCGCACTGCGATTCCGGACACAGGTAGGCGATATCGGGGAGCGAGCAGTCGCCACAATCCCGGCAACCGTACATGGGGATCTTGACGGCCTGCTCGGCCAGGTGGAGAAGGTCGCCGACTTTCCGCCGTTTGTCGGCGAACCAGTACAACTTTCGAGCCAGACCGGACGCCGGTGCGGCGCTGTCAAACACCAGGCCATGTGCGGTGCGCCCGGCTTTATAGGCCGGTGAGACATGCCCTCTGGCCCGCTTCATGCCCTTCGCGGTCTTCGACTCCAGATACTCCCGATTGACCTGATCAGAGGCCAGTCCAGTGTTCTGGTCGCGCTCGTAGTAGTTGAACTCGCCGGGCTTCTGGAACTGGATCTCTTTAGAGAATTCACGCCAGTCGTCCGGCCCAAAGCTTGCCTCAAGGTCCAGTATTCGCCGTATCCGTGTGAGCGGAAGACGGCCGGAGAGGTAAACGCCGCGGTAGCCGATGCCGCGTAGCACGGCGATCTGCTTGGCGGCGAACTCCTCGAAGAAAGCCCGCCCCCGATCCTCAGAGTCGGCGTGTTTCTGGACCAGCTCAAAGAGTTCATCCGGGACGGTGATGCCCGGGATGCCGCCGTGGTGGAACACACGGGCGGCGGGGGCGTTCAGAACGTACACCGACCCCAGAATCGGGATGTCCATATCGTTGACTGCGGCGTACTTTTTGAGTTCGTCCAGTTTCCGGGAGTCATAACCGATCTGTGTCACCGCCCACGCCGCGCCCGTCCTGATTTTGTAACCGAACTTGAAGAGCTGGGGCAGCAACTCGGCCTCGGTGGACTTGAACGGATTGATGGCGACGCCGGGAAAGAACGATGTCTGGCGAAGCCGTGACGGGTCGCCTCCGGGACGCCTGGACGGGATTTCTAGCCCGCCGTTCATTTTGCGCATCACCTCAAGCAACCCGACCGAGTCGATGTCGAAAACGGGCTGTGGCCCACCCGCGTGGCCGGTGATCGGATAGTCGCCTGTGACGGCCAGCACGTTGTCGAACCCGAGGCTGCCGAGGGACCACAGGCGGCTTTCGATGCCGTTCCGGTTGTAGTCCTTGCAGGAGAAGTTAATGACCACTTCCTGCCCCCGCGCCAGCAGTTCGTAACCCATAACCTCGGGCCGGATGTGCGGGTTGCCGCCCGGGTTGTCCGTGATGCAGATCAGGTCGACGGGGTTGGAGCCGGCAAGACGTCTGGCCAGGCTCAGCGTTCGGCTAGAGCTCTCCTCCATCGCCAGACCGCGTGTGGTCTCAAGCTCCACGGCTACGATGAAACGGTCGGTCTCTTCGAGGAGGTGGCGGAACGAACCGGAAGTAGGACTGGACGCTGGCTGGGTCAAATTATCCTCAGGTTGGTGTGCGTGAGGGCGCCGCCATTCCCTGGCGCCCCCCCCTGGAAATCCCCGTGAACCCGTAGATACAGGAAATGCCGGGGTACCATGCGCCCCGTCAGCGCGCGCCAAGCCGGAGTCTATTATGCCCAAGTTTTCGCCCGTAGACCTCAGTTCTGCATACAACCGCACACGTAGCGATCGGTCGCCATGGGACGATGGCACCGCGACGGCGATCGCCGGGTTGCCGGGCGGCGAGAACGTCTTCTGGGGCATTCCATTTTCCGGCGCTGACGCCTTGGAACCGTCGATAATCGTGGCGGGCGCTGACGGCTCAACAGAGCCGATTCAGATCGAGATCGACGCCCCGGATTATCCGGGCATCACCGGCGTCCCGTACGTGGTGTTTCAACATGTATGTGACGCCCGAGCGCTGGATGATGCCGGGCAGCTGCGAGGGCCGTACCCGTTGCAGGCCGGCCGCCCGCCGGTGGCGCTGAATCCGGGCGAACTCCTTGCCGAGTACACGTTGCTGTACGAGGACGGGTCAGGGCAGGCCGTTCCTGTGCGCCGACAGTTTGAGATCAACAACCCTCGCAACCGAGGCCAGAGCACCTACGCTGCCAAGGACCACCTGGAGCCGGTGGCGCTCGACTTTCGGGGACCTTCCCCAAAGAACCTGTGGGGCCGCATGCAGCTCAACGTCAACGTGGGCTCGCTGGACACCCTGACCAACGATCAGGGTGTCTGGCTACTTTACGCGCTTCCGAACCCGCAGCCTGAGAGGTGTATATCCGGGATAAGGGTGACGCCGACCGGCCAGGCTTCGATCGGCATCGGGGCCATCACGCTGTTCCACGGAACCAACCACCCGCTGCGCCACAGCAAGCTGGAAAGCGTTGCCGTTGATCTGCCTGACGGCGAGGGTTCCGACCTGGCGGCCAGTGACGTTGAGATCGACCTCGGCACCGTGGCGCGCACTTACGCCGTTCCGGCGTTCGACCCCGACACCTGGATGGCCGAGGAACGAAAGGGATGGGGCGATGAGGTGGGCGGTGATTCGTCGCTGGTGCTGGATGTAGCGGCAAACCCGGACGCGACGCTCACCGTGGGTGGCCACGAGTTCGATATGTCGGAGTTGCGGTCTACCGGCGAGGTGACCGCATCGGAAGGCGCTGCAAAGATCAGGCTGCTCACGGCGGATCGGACATGGGTGCACACAACGATAGTCGATGCCGCAACCGGCAAACCAACCCCCGCCCGCATCCACTTCCGAGCGCCGGACGGGCGTTACATCCCGCCGTACGGCCACCGACACGAGGTCAACGACAACTGGTTCGAAGATTACGGGGCCGACCTTCTGCTTGGCTCCACCCAGTACGCCTACGTGGACGGAACGCTGCAGGGCGAGCTGCCTGTGGGTGACGTGTACGTGGAGGTTGTGAAGGGCTTCGAGTACGCGCCGGTGCGTCAGAAACTGCACATCGAGCCCGGCCAACGGGAGCTTCGGATCGAACTCGACCGTATCGCAAAAACCCGTCCGAAGGGCTGGGTCACCGCCGATACGCACACACATTTCCTGACGCCTGAGACCGCCCGGCTGGAGGCCGCGGCTGAGGACACGAACCTGGTCAATCTGTTGGCCGCGCAGTGGGGCGATCTGTTCACAAACGTGGGCGATCTGACGGGCGCGCTCTCGGGCTCTTCCACCGACGAGACGCTGGTGTGGGTCGGGACCGAGAACCGCCAACATTTGATGGGCCACATCAACCTGCTGGCCTACACCGGCTCGCCCATCTTCCCGCTCTCCACCGGCGGTCCAACCGAGGGCTATATCGGCGACTCCGTAAAACGGGCGATGAGTGAGTGGGCGGAGGAGTGCCGCCGCAAAGAGGGCGTGGTGATCGTGCCGCACTTCCCGTTCCCGGAGTCAGAGGTGTACGCAGAGGTAATCCGGGGCGTGGTTGATGGACTGGAGATCAGGGATTTCTGGTCGCCTAGCATGGATACCTTCGCCGTTCATGAGTGGTATCACCTCCTGAACGCGGGATACCGTGTGGCGGCCGTGGGAGGGACCGACAAGATGTCTGCCTCGATGCCGGTCGGCGGCGTTCGCACCTACGCACACATCGGAGGCGACGAGTTCTCGTTTGCAGCCTGGGGCAGGGCTGTCCGCGCCGGAAAGACGGTGACGACCTCTGGCCCGATCCTCTCGTTCTCCGTGGATGGGCGTGTCCCGGGCGATGAGATTCAGATAGCCGGCGGGGGCGCCACCGTGCATGTCGAAGTGTCCGCCGTGTCTACCTCACCGATCCACACGCTGGACGTGGTGTTCAACGGCCGGGTGATCGCCAGTGAGAGCGTTCCCGCCGGTGCGCTGTCGCTGTCCCTGAGTGAGGATATTCACCTTCAGGGAAGCGGCTGGCTGGCGACGCGCTGCGGCAGCGAGAACGTCGCCTGGCACGTGTGGCCGGTCAACATGAACGCGCACACCTCGCCCGTGTACGTGGTGGAGGGAGGCAGTGAGCTATTCCAGGAGTCGGCGGGTGAACACCTGATAACGGTGATGCAGGGTGGGCTGGAGTGGCTGGACACGCTGGCCATCCCGGAAAGCCCGGAGCGTCACGAGGCCATAAAGAAGGTGTTCCACGACGCAATTCACGATGTGAACATGAAGAGGAAACATCACGGGCACGGGCACTAAGGCGCTGCGGCGCCTCCTCCCGCAGAAGGAAGGGGCCACGCGCCTCCCTCCAAACGGGAGGGGGCTCTACTACGCGATGTTCAGGCGGTCACGCCCTGACGTAACTCCCAGCTCCTGATGAAGTCGCGTGCCTGGACGATGGCCGACATTGGCGACGGCGTTGTGAGCTTGAATTCGATGCCGATCCCGCCGTCGTAGGGCAGCGAAACGAGCGTCTCCAGGAATTCGTTGATCACCGGTGCCTTCAGCACACCGTCAAACAGCGCCACGTGATCGTCAAACTCGCCGTGGTTGTCGTCGATGTGGACGTAACCCAGCCGATCCCCGGCGTTCCGAATGCTCTCGGAAGGGCTCTCTCTGGTGATGAGGCAGTGGCCGAAATCGACCAGGACATGGACGTTCTCGTGGCCGGTCTTCTTCACGAACTCCAGGCAAGCAGCATCGGATGGGATCGAACGACCCGGATGTGGCTCGATGGCGAGTTTCACGCCGGCCGCCGCGGCCCGATCGCCGAGCGACCGTATAGAAGCAAGGAACTGTGTGTCGTCCGACGGGTACTCCATCGGCGTGACCATGTACACCCGTTTCACGCCAAGTCCGGCGGCGGAGTCGATGGAGCGGTACATGATGTCTAGTACGGGCTGCGCGTTATCGCCCGTGATGTCATCCAGTGACAGCCCGCCCGGCAACGCTCCCGCCAGCAGCCCGAAGCAACCCGGTTTCAGACCGCGGTCGGTGATCTCGCTGGCGCTGCCTATCGCACCGAAAGAGTTGGGCCACAGGTCCACCGTGTCGAAACCGGCCAGTTTTATGCGGTCGAGTGAATTGAGCGGACTCGTCGAAAGCGCCCAGGCGCAGGCTGAAAGTTGAAGCAAGAGGACCTCTGGTGGCTGATGCGTTGCCGGAATACCGCTTGAACGACGTCGAGATCGTGCCGGACAATGTGCTGCGCTGCCGCGCCGGACAGAAACCGGGAAGCAGCCGGGATATCAAGCTCGTTCGTAGGGCGGCGGTATGTTAGCACGCAGAAATACGAACGCTTTCATCGTGTCACGCAATCCGGCAATCAAGTTCCGGGCTAGAGCGACGCAGAGGAATCCGGGCAGAACATTTGGTCAAACTGGTAGTAATTGACGACGCACCGCCCGTGTTTAGCGACACCCCGGCGCTGGTGCGTCTGCGTTCAACCCCCAATGTCGAGTTGGAACTGTTCGACAGTCTTCCCTCGGGCACAGACGAAACGGTGGAACGGATAGCGACCGCACACACCGTCCTGAACGTCCGGGCGTCGACCAACTTCGATTACGAAGTGTTGTCGCGCTGCGGGCGACTCAGGCACCTTGCTCTGTGGGGCTCAAACACCGGCCATGTCGATCTGGAGAGTGCCCAGCGATTCGGCATCACCGTCACTAATACCCCTGGAATAGCGACCGCCTCCGTAGCGGAGCACGCCCTGGCTCTACTTCTGGCGATCGCACACCGGGTGCGGCAGCTCGACTACCGGATCCACCAGGGGGAGTGGCCACGGGGGATGATCACCCAGCTACACGGCAAAACCCTGGGCATCCTGGGCGCCGGCAGGGTCGGGCAGCAGATGGCCGCTATTGCCCGCGGCATCGGAATGAACGTGATCACCTGGACGCGTCACCCGGAACTGTACAACCCCGAAACCACGGAATTGGAGTTCGTCGATCTTCCGACACTGCTGGCGGATTCCGATGCGATCTCCATCCATCTGCGCGGATCTCAGGAGACTTACCACATAATCGGTTCCTCTGAGCTGTCGCAGATGAAGCCGTCGGCGTTCATCATCAACACCTCCCGCGGCGACATGATCGATGAACTGGCGCTGGAAGAGGCACTCCGGGGCGGCGCGCTGGCCGGCGCCGGACTGGATACATTCGAATCGGAGCCGCTATCCGCCGACAACCCGCTGCGCACTCTGCCGAACGCGTTGCTGTCTCCGCACACCGCCAGCACCACGGACGCAGCGCTGGCGTCGAGTCTGAAGATGGTGGTCGATAACGTGCTGTCGTTCCTGGACGGTGACGTCCAGAACCAGGTTCATTTCGATCCGACGCCCGGGCAACGTCAATCGGACCCGAATCTGCCGGGCGGGTAAACGCCCGGTCAGGCTGGCATTGGCGTAGTCGGTCTCCAGTCCACCAGCTCCCGCACCGGGATCACGGTCGGATGCAGCGGCAGCAGAACGCCGGCCTCGCTGGAGGCGTTGAACACGGTGTGCCGGACACCGGCCTCGGCGACGAACATGTCACCCGGCCCGAACGGGATCTCGTCACCGCCGTACATGGCGACCAGCTCGCCGGAGACGCAGTACATCGCCTCTTCTGTCTCGGGGTGATAGTGCGGAGGGGCCATCGAACCGGGCTCAAACACCAGCTCGCTGAATGCCGTCGACAGGGCGCCGCGCTCGTGGTTCATCATGTCGTAGCGGGTGCATAGCTCCCACGGCGTCCAGGCCTCGACGCTGGAACGCAGAGCGATATTTGCCGGAAGCGTGCCCGTCGCGGCGTTCCCCGGGTCGAGGTGCTCAACGTCGGGAGCGGTGTGCGGAAACATCGTTATGACCCGTGCCGGACCGCTCCCATTGTTCGTGAAGCCGTGTCCGGTCCCGGGCGGCGCAAGGACCAGGTCGCTTGCGTGCAGGTCTACTCGGTGGTCACCCACCACGGCCGCGAGCTCGCCCTCGAACACGAAGTAGCTCGCCTCGGTGTTGCCGTGGGCGTGATATGGGATCACTGCTCCCGGCTGGATCATGGCGTCAAAGACGCGTAATTGACTTGCACCGGTAGCTGCGCCGGCGGGATTCCGCTGGCTAACGCCGGGGTACGGCTCCGTAATCTTCTGGTCCGTCAGGCGGAGGATCGACATATGAGGGGTGGCTCCAGTTATTCGATGCGTCTTAGTCGGTCGGTATCGCGGGAAGGGGCTTCGATGGCGTCCAGTCGACCAGCTCCCGGATCGGCGCAGTCGTTGGGTGGATTGCGATCAAGGTCGCCGTTTTATTCGAGGCATTGAATATCGCGTGATGGGCGCCTGGTTCGGCCAGGAGCATATCGCCGGCGTGCAGGGTGAACTCCTCGCCGTTGTACATTGCCATGAGCTCGCCCTCAAGGCAGTACATGAACTCCTCGGTCTCCGGGTGGAAATGGGGCGGTCCTATGGATCCCGGTGCGGTCACGCCTTTACTGAACAGGATCGTGGACGACCCAAAACTGGCATCCATCGGATCGAATCGCTCGGTCCCCGGCCACGGGTAAGTGGGGAGCACGTCCTCGGCGAATACAACGTAATTCGGCAGCGGGCCGTGGCTCGGCGGTTCAGGTTCATGATCTATCCGCGCCGCGCCGATGGTCGTGCCCGCTGTAATGAACTTCGCCGGTGCGCCGCTCCGGTTTTCGAACGAGTGTTTCACGTTGACCGGGGCGAGCGCGCCATCTCCGGCGTGCAGGGAGACACGGTGGCCGTCGATCACGCCCTCGACATCGCCCTCGATCACGTAATGCATGATCTCGGCGTCCGGGTGCGAGTGGTAAGTGATGATCGCTGCCGGCGCCAGCGTGTTCAAACCCGCCGTGATCTGCGTTGCGCCAGAGTTCGGACCGCCGATACGGCGACCGACGACCCCGGATGTCGATTCGGTAATGATCTGGTCAGCTAAGCTCAGGATCGCCATGCGTGGCATCTCCATATGTGACATCAAAGTGCTTTTTGCGGTTCGGTTCTCCCCGGCGATGTCAATGCGCCGGGACGTGAGAACGGCCGGGCACGGAGTATATAATCGCTCCCGCCTTGATCGGGCCGATTTCTGTCCATCTCCGTGGTCCTCAGCACGATCACATCCCGCGTCGCACACCACTTATCACTGAGGTTCGCGCCTGATATGCCAGCAACAAAGGTAGGGTTCATAGGACTTGGCAGCATGGGACGCCCGATGGCGGTCAACCTGCTGAACGCCGGGACCGACCTGATGGTACACAACCGCAGCCAGGAGGTTGTGCGGGAGCTCGCCGGGTTGGGCGCGGAAGCGGCCACGAGCGTTGCGCATATCGCTGGCGAGTGTGATCGGATATTCGCATGCCTGCCGAACGAGGAGACGTGCGAGACCATCCTTATGGGCGATGACGGCGTGTTCGCCAACGTGAACCCCGGGGCTATCGTCACAGATCACAGCACGGTTAGCGTCGGACTCTCGAAAAGAGCTGCAGAGTATGCCGTCAGGTCCGGCGCCCAGTTCCTGGACGCGCCTATCTCCGGCGGGCCGGTGGGTGCAACCGACGGGACGCTCTCGATCATGGTCGGCGGCGATGAAGCCGCGTTCAACTCCGTACTTCCGGAGTTTGAAAAGATGGGGACGAACGTCATCAGGTTCGGCGCTTCTGGCGCCGGCACGGCGGTGAAGCTCATCAACCAGCTCCTGACCTGCATCCACACCGTCGCCGCCGCAGAGGCGTTCAATCTTGCCAACGCGGCGGGCGTAGACATCCTGAAGGCGACCGACCTACTTCAGAAAAGTTTCGGCGGCAGCACGATGGTCGGCCGCTCCGGCCCGATCACGGCTGATCGATCCTTTGAGCCTTCCGGCGCGCCCATGCGCAACTTGATCAAGGACATCGGGATCATCATGTCGATGGCGGACGACATGAAGCTGTCGATGCCAACCGGCACCGCCGCCGCAGAGATCCTTTACGAGGGCCGGGATGCCGGGCGGTCCGAACACGATATTGCGGCGACAATCATCTCGATAGAGGAAGGCTCCGGCGGGCAAGCTTCACGATCGGCCCGGCAATTGAAACGAAACAATTAATAACCAACCCTTTGGGTTTGGATTAACCAGAACAGGCGGATACATGAGCAAGCGCAAGATCGCCGTAATCAGGGGCGACGGAATCGGCGTCGAAGTGGTCGGCGAGGCCTTGAAGGTGCTCGAGGCGGCGGGCGCGAAACACGGCATCGAGTGGACCTTCGACGAGTTCCCGTGGAGCTCTCAGTACTACCGCGAGCACGGCCAGATGATGCCGGACGATGGCGTGGACCAGTTACGGGACTACGACGCTATTTTCCTGGGAGCAGTCGGCCAGCCAGATATCCAGGACCACATCACACTGAACGGTTTGCTGCTGCCCATCCGGCGCACCTTTGATCAGTTCGTGTGTGAACGGCCTTCGATCCTGTTCCCCGGCGTCACGTCTCCGCTCTCCGGCAAGAAGCCGTACGACGTCGATATGCTCGTCATCCGGGAGAACACCGAGGGCGAATACTCCGGTATGGGCGGCTTCATGTACGAGGGGCAGCCCGATGAAGTGGCGGTCCAGACGGCGGCGTTTACCCGGCGCGGTTGTGAGCGGATTATCCGCTACGCCTTTGAGGCGGCTAGCAAGCGCAACAAGCAGAAACATGTCACCTCTATCACCAAGTCCAACGCGCTGGGCTACAGCATGGTGCTCTGGGACCGGACGTTTGAAGAGGTGTCTGGGGACTACCCGGACATCAGCACGAATTCGCTGCTGATCGATGCGGCGTGCATGGACTTCATCCGCAAGCCCGAGTCGTTCGATGTCGTGGTCGCCAGCAACCTGTTCGGCGACATCCTGACGGACATCGGGGCGGTAATCACGGGCAGCATGGGACTCGCCTCCAGCGCCAACTTCGACCCGACCCGCGAAAACCCATCGATGTTCGAGCCGACGCACGGGAGCGCACCGGACATCGCAGGACAGGGATTGGCGAACCCGATGGCGCAGATATTGACCGGGGCGATGATGGTTCGACACCTGGGCGATGAGGCCGCCGCGGACGCCATCGAGGCCAGCGTCAAGAGCGTGCTGGAGGTCGGAGAGTTGCTGACGCCGGACCTTGGCGGAAGCGCCAGCACAAGCGGGGTGGGCGACGCGATCGCCGGGAACTTGGCTTAAGTTTTCGGTCTGCACCGGACTCGGCAGTACACACGAAATCAGGCAGGAACGACCCCGTGAATCCGTTTGAGAGCATCCCGGTCGGCGAACATGGAGCGGGGGTAACGCGCCTCGGCATGGGCGGCGTGTTCATATCTGGACGGGGCTCGGCGGACGGAAGGGAAGCGGAGCCTGCGTACGACACGGCGCTCGCGACGATCGCCAGGGCCCACGAGGTAGGGATCAAGTACTTCGACACCGCTCCGCTATATGGCAATGGCCGAAGCGAAAGGCGATACGGGAAGGTACTCGGACGATACCCACGTGATTCGTTTGTGCTGTCGTCGAAGGTCGGGAGGGTGCTTGTGCCGGACGAAAACGACCCCGGTGAGTGGGAAGTCGACGGCATCCCGCACCTGACGGCCAGATTTGATCTCTCTCGGGATGGGATCTTGCGTGCGCTCGACGAAGGGCTGGAGCGGAGCGGACTGGACCACGTCGACATCCTGTACCTCCACGACCCGGATGTTGAAGGCATGGAGGACAAGGCCATCACCACGGCCTTTCCGACGATGATCGAATTGCGTGAGCAGGGTGTCGTGAAGGCGATCGGTTGCGGGATGAACCAGTGGGAGATGCCAGGTCGATTCGTCGAGCGATTTGATCTCGATATCATCCTCCTCGCCGGTCGATACACCCTCCTCGACCACGATGCCTACCCGGAGTTTTTGCCGCTCTGCGTTGAGAAGAACGTCAAAATTGCAACCGGTGGCCCGTACAACTCCGGCATCCTGGCCGCCCCGGACCTCGATGGACCGCTGGCGTTCAACTACGAACAGGCGCCGCCGCAGTGGATCGAAAAAGCTCGGGCGTTGAAGCGGGTTTGTGAGAACCACGGCGTTGATATGCGCGCGGCAGCACTCCAATTCCCACTCGCGCACCCGGCCGTGGCATCCGTAATACCGGGGGCGGCGACGCCGGAGCAGGTCGAGCAAAACGTCGAGCTGATACGGGTCGAGATCCCCGGGGACATGTGGTCCGAGATGAAGTCCGAGGGGTTGATCCCGGCCGACGCGCCTACTCCGTAAACGGCTCCTGCTGGATTGCGTCCTTCGATAGCCTCGGGATACCGTTTGGAGAGGTATTGCGACGAAGCAGATGTATTCGGCCGCATCACTGACGCCAGACCGACGTGTGCGGGAATACGAAACCAATCGGGGAATAACAGGCTGGTGGAGCCCAGGGACCTTCACCAACAGGCTCTACATAGGACCAGGCCGGGAGCGTCAATCTCGACCGTCAGCAACCATCCGTCCGGAAACAGGCCGTGACACTACATCCAGTGTTAAACGCGTGGTTTATCGTGTGTATTCCCCTCACGAAAATCTCATGTCCGCCGGAGTACAATCTCCGCCGCTGCCACCCTGTTGACCTACCCGTGGCGAAGCCCGTATCCGCCCGCCGGTTTGGGCGAATCAACCGAAATCTGACTCTGCAAAGGCCGATGAATGTTCTACGACACTTCCCCCTATCTCAAGCCGCTCAAGGGAATCCGGGATGATCGATCCCATGGGCTGGTCATGCTGCGCCCGACCGAGGGAAAGCGCCTTATTGCGAAGGCGGTCATGGAGCTTGAGGAAGTGAAGCGCGTGATGGACAAGGGCTGGTTTGTCGTGTCTCGTGGGGTGACGATGGCGTACGTACTGGATGAGCTCGGCATCCATGTCGAGAAGCAGAACGCGACGGCCGGAATTGTTGCTCAAGGCCGTCTGGGTTCGGTCGTTGCAGAAAATCAACTCGGACCGTGGGTGTTCAAGGACGGTAAGCTGTCCGAGACTCCCCCGGACGTCGCTCTGAATCAGTTCTCCCACACCGACGTGTCGATCAAAGGTGCTAACGCCGTCGACATGGAAGGCCACGTCGGAGTGCTCGCAGCGCACCCCGCTGGCGGCACAGTCGGTGGGATCTGGCCGGTCCTCACCGCCCGTGGCGCGCACTGGATCTCCCCGGTCAGCATGGAGCGCCTGGTTCCGTCTGTCCTTGAAGCCGCCAAATACATGGGCAATTACCTGCACAACTATGTGATGGGTGGGATCGCCGGACTGATGCCGATCACCGGGGCTAAAGTGGTCACCGAGATTCAGGCGCTTGAGCGCATGACGGGCGTCAAGGTTGTCCACGTGGCATCTGGCGGTGTGGCCGGATCAGAAGGTTCCGTGATCCTCGCGCTTGAAGGCGACGACGAGACGGTCCGCACGGCGTTTGAGCTGTGTGAGTCGGTTAAGGGCGAGGCGGATATCAACGAACCGGTGATGCAGGACTATCTGAGAGACGTCACGATAATGTAATGGAACGCCAGAACCTCTCCTTCAGGGAGAGGACTGGAGTGAGGGTGAAGCCTCGATCCGAGGACAGTCGATTCCTGAAAGAGGGCGTTCCACATACCGTGGGGCGCCCTCTTCGCGTTTCCCGGCCCTTCTGACCTCAGACGGCCAGTTTGTCGAGCCGCATCCGGGTGATCTTGCCCACCTCGGTCAATGCGAAGTACAGCTCCATGTCGGTGCTGTCGTTGCCCAGATGCTGCTCCGCCAGCGCCAGAATCTCGGCGGCGTTACGGCCGCGAAGCGCCGCGACAAACGGGAAGCCAAACCGGGTTCTGTACGCGGTGACCAGGTGTTCGATTCGCTCTTGCTGGTGTGCCGTTAGCTTGTCGAACCCGGCGGCGATGTGCTCCTGCTGCGAATCCGGCGTCATGGCGGCGATGGCCTCGGTCGTGACCTGCATGTCGGTGTGACCGGACAGGAATTTGATCTGGTCGCCGCGGTCGGCGCCCTTTAGCGATTGCATCAGGGCGTCTTGCAGCCCGTCGACGCTTTCGAACGGTTTGCTGCTCCAGGTGTTCGATGCCACCCACGGCGCGTACTCAAACACCGACCCAAATGCCTCGACGAATTCGTCGTGGTCCATCTCGTTTGCCCGGGCTACCGATATGCGTCCGTCCGATTGGGTCATTCCCCCAGCACTTTCTCTGCGACGATCCACTGGAACGTTGTTGGAGTCCCGTCGACGTCGAACTCAACTGTTTCGTTTCTTGCGCTGATGATCCTCAGTCCTGCCGCCTCGACCATCAGTCGATTGTCCTCCGGGCCGTAGCCACTCCAGTACATCGGAGCGCCAAGCCAGTTGGGATCGTAGTCCTCCGCGCTGGCTCCTGAGTGGAACGTCCCGATAAAGCGTCCCCCGGGACGTAACCAGGTGGAGATCTTTTCGATCAACCCGGGCTGTAATTCCCTCGGGACGTGGATTATCGAGTAGAACGCGGTAATCGCGTCAAAGTTGTCCGGCGGAAACTCGACCTCGGCGATGTCCGCAACGATAAATTCGCCGGCCGGGACGTGTTCCTTTGCGAGTTCGATCTGTCCCGACGAGATGTCGACCCCGGTGACGTCGAAATAGATGGAAAGCATCACCGTCCCGGGATCCCCCGCGCCACACCCCAGATCGAGGACCTCAGAACAGCCTGAAAAGCCCTCTGTTAGATAACCGATATATTGCTCCCGGAGCCCGTCATGGTCTTTGCGCGCCTCCCTCAGATAGGTCTTGCCGATGGCGTCATAACCATCGGCAACAATCTGTCTCGGATCAGCGCCCGGCGGGAGGGGGTTCGGCATGGACTGACGTTAACGCAAGCTCGCTTATGGAAACAGATGACGACGATGCATACCCAACGGGAATCAATGTCATCCTGAACTCGATTCAGGATCCGCTATTTTTCATATTCGACAGATTATCGGATGCGAGGGTCATGTTTAGATCGGTCCTGATCATCTGAAAAGGTTGCCGCTGAATGAACCGATGCTGAATCAAATTCAGGATGACAGATCGAACGTGCACTACATGGTTAGCGTGCCGGAAGCGTCACCGGCGACCGTCCGCGATCGGCTGTCTCGCCATTACCCCGCCGAGTGCATCTCGGCATGCGTTGGCACCGGATCGTTGCCCACCAGGAAGTCGAAGTCGCAGCCGTGCTGGGCCTGCATCACGTGCTCGGAGAACATCAGGCCGTAGCCACGTGTATAACGGGGAGTCGGCGCGACCCAGGCCGCCTTGCGCCGCTCCATCTCGGCGTCATCGATCAGAAGGTCGATTCGGCGGCCCTCAACGTCCAGCTCGATCATGTCCCCGTTCTCCACCAGCCCCAGCGGCCCGCCGAGCGCAGATTCCGGCGAGATGTGCAAAACCACCGTCCCAAACGCCGTTCCGCTCATTCGGGCGTCGCTGATCCGCACCATGTCCCGGACGCCTTGCTCCAGCAGTTTCTTTGGTATCGGCAGCATGCCCCATTCCGGGATGCCCGGTCCGCCGACCGGTCCCGCCGACTTCATGACGAGTATGTCGTCCTTCGTGACGTCCAGATCCGGATCGTCCACGCGGGCGTGCATGTCTTCGTAATTCTCAAAAACAACTGCCCGTCCCGTGTGGTGCAGCAGCTCCGGCGATGCGGCGCTCTGCTTGATCACAGCGCCGTCCGGGGCGAGCGAGCCCTCCAGCATAGCCAGGCCGCCTTCCTCGAACATAGGCGTCTCCAGCGTTTTTACGATTTTGTCGTCGATCGCCACGGTCTCGGCGATGTTCTCGCCAAGGGTTTGCCCGTTGACCGTGATGGCATCCAGGTGGAGCAGCGGAGAGAGCCGGTTCAGGACGGCCTCGATACCGCCGGCGTAAAAAAGGTCCTCCATCAAGTACTCGCCGGACGGCTTCAGGTTGACGATGGTCGGGGTGGAGCGCGAGATTTCGTCAAACTTTTCCGGCGTGAGGGTGACCCCCAGGCGTCCAGCGATAGCCGTCAGGTGGATGATGGCGTTCGTAGAACCGCCCGACGCCATAAGGAAGCGCATGGCGTTTTCTACAGCGTCTTCGGTCATGATGTCGGACGGTCGGATGCCCTTCTCAACCAGTTCGACCGCCTGACGTCCGGCAACCTCGGCAAACGCGCTCCGGCGCATGTCGGCCCCGGGGATGGACGCCCCGCCCGGGCCCGTCATGCCCAGCGCTTCCGTGATGCCGCCCATCGTGGACGCCGTCCCCATCACCATGCAGTGGCCGGGCGACCGGTAGATGGCCGACTCAAGCGAGTCGTACTCCTCCTGGGTGATCGTTCCGGCGCGCAGCTCCCCCCAGTAACGCCGGCAGTCGGTGCAGGAGCCAAGCTCTTCGCCCTTCCAGTTGCCTTTGAGCGACGGTCCGCCGGTTACGACGACCGCCGGAAGGTCCGCGCTGGCGGCGCCCATGAGCGCGGCGGGGGTCGTCTTGTCGCAGCCGGTGAGCAGCACCACTCCGTCGATCGGGAGGCCACGGATCATCTCTTCGATGTCCATCGCCATCAGGTTGCGGAGTAGCATCGACGTTGGTTGCAGGAAGAACTCCCCTAGCGAAATAGTTGGAAACTCCAGTGGAAATCCGCCGGCGGCCATGATCCCGCGCTTGACGTGACCCGCCAGCGCCCGGAGGTGGACGTTGCAGTGGGTGGCCTCACTCCAGGAGTTGGCAATGCCTATGACGGGCTTGCCGACGAAGGCCTCTTCCGTATAACCCTGGGACTTGAGCCCGGCGCGGTGGAGGAAGCCTTCCAGGTCTCGTGGCCCGAACCATTCGTGGCTTCTGCGGACCATGTTTACGCCGTTCGCATCGTGCCCGTTGCTGCTCATGCGGTCACCTGTTCATCACTGAATATTGATGCCCTAAACGAACGATGCCGCCAAACCTACGTGCAACGTGATCTTGAAGGGCGGCGCGGAGTGTAGCACGGGGTCATCGAAATCCCGTGGCTGGCGTGTAGAGTGGTGGCGCGTATTCATATCCGACTGACGAGGATCGAAGCGGCCACCCGACCGGCGCAACGAGAGGACAGCTCCAGCAACATATGAGACTCTCCGGGTTTACGCGAATCGGCGCAATGATCGGGTTCTTTGGCGCTTTCGCCATCATGCTGATCTCCGCGCTCCAGTTCGATTCCGACGAGGTGTCACGTAAAGATGTGCTCCTGGCGGAGTTGCTGTTCGGGGTGCCGATATTCACTATCGCAGGCGCTGCTATCGGCGCGGGGTGGGACTTCTTCGAGAAACGGAGCGCTCCAGCAAACGCGCCAGATGTGGTCGAGACGGATGTAGATCCCGAGTCCGTGCCTGACGCCGCCGGCTCGATTCCCAATCCAACCCGCCGCCGCCGTCGCAAGCCGCCTGGTGGCCGACGCCAGCGTTGACGTTTGAGCGTTGTTCATAGCGATCGCTCGAAGCCTTGGCGATGCCAATTGTGGACGGGCTATTACGGTTATCGACCGGTAGATGTATCATCCCGTCATCACAGAGGCGTGGGCTTGCGGCGAATGCCCCTCACATGCCAATTAATGCGTGATGAAGGAGAAAAGAGAATTGGTCGAACAACAGGCGGCGATCCTTAAGCCGGAGACTCTCGTTGAAGAGTTCAAGAAGAACGGCGTAACCCACGTGGTTACGATTCCGGACAGTGAGACCAACTACCTGTATGAGCTAATGCTGGAACAGGACTGGCTCGACGTGGTCCCGATTTCACGCGAAGGTGAGTCTCCGGGAACGGCGCTCGGGCTTGCGATCGCCGGAAAAGTTCCGGTAGTGCTGATTCAGAACACCGGGATGATGGAAGCCGGAGATTCGATCCGCGGCATGGCGATAGACGCCGGGTTCCCGATGGTGTTCATTGTCGGATACCGGGGCTGGACTCGCAGAGGCGTAATCCGTGACAGCGCAGCGAAGTACACGGAGCCGTTCTTGACCGCGTTTGGGCTCGACTATTACCTGGTAGAGACCAACACGGACGGCGACCGTATTTCAACCGCTTTCGAGCAGGCGAGGGCGACGAGTCGTCCGGTCGTCGTGCTGATCGGTGACGAGTACCACGGCTTCAACCGGTAATTCGTTTTCTCACGCGGCAGCGAAATGTTTGCGGCTGCGTGCAAGGCGACCGGTATCGGATATATTTCTACGCCCGGAGGAAAATTAGATGATCAAAGCAGATGATGTTTACCGCATCTTTGAACCGCACCGCGGGAAAGCGATTATTACCGCAAGCGGGGTCGCTGGACGCAAGTGGCCACAGTCGAGCAATAACCCGGAACGTGACGTTTCCATGGGAAGCGCCATGGGCCAGACCACGTCCGCCGCATTTGGACTGGCGCTGGGATTACCGGACGAAAAGGTAGTCCTGTTCGACTCAGAGGGCGCGCTGCTCATGAACCTGGGCGTGCTGGCCTCGATCGCCAACAAACAGCCGAAGAACTTCGTCCACTTCCTTCTCGACAACGAGGTTTACGCCACGACGGGCGGGCAGCCTGTCCCGAACAACACGAATATCGATTACGCGGGTATGGCGAAGGCCATCGGCTACGCGTCGACGCACCACTTCGACGATCTCGAAGAGTTCGCGACGCAGATCGAAAGCATCATGGCCGAAGAAGGCCCTGTGTTCGTTTCGATAAAGATCGTTCCTGAGATCGAAAACTCGCCGGTGGGCTTGCGAGACTTGACACCGGCGCGGCCCCGTCCACAGACCATCGAGGAACTCAGGGCGGAACTGGGCATTACCGCTTAAGGTTCCCGTCGCTGCCGGATCCTGAGGCACAGATAGCAAAAGGCGTCACCCGTGGTGGCGCCTTTTCGCGCGCTGCGCGATGGACGAAGAGGAAGTTAGCCGACCGCCAGGATGATTGCGACGATGACAACTATCACCAAAGCAGCGCCGATCGAAACGCCCCAGTTGCCGCCGCTTCGCGTCACTCTGTCGCCCACGCTGCGGCGTCCGGCGCGCTTGTTACGTTGCTCGGTGCAGGTCACGCAGGTGCAGGTTGGAGGGTGTGGGCTGCGGCCGTAGTCTCTATCCAGCAAAAGGGACTCCATTTGAGGGGCGTCGTGGCCTACAGCATAGACCCGCCCGGCGATTCCCCTGAAACATCGGTGTGCAGACGGCAGCGTTGAGGGGCAGTGACCGAATGCGACCTATCGTGGATGCCGCTTCCGGGTCTGGACTGGTGGACATGGCGCCGAGGGACCTTCACCAACCGGTTCTCGATCAGACCAAACTGGAAACGGCACCCGCAACCACCCCTCCGACGGGGCAACTCGGTTGGTTCTGAACGGCGGTCCTGAAGGCCGGACACGTCAGATACAATCCCGGTCCTTACTCCCGGCAAGCCATGAGAACGACCCGTATTTAGAAAGCTGCGACTCGTTGACATCAACGCCTCAGATCACCACCGATACCGCTTTTGCCATCGACAATTCGTCCATACACTTCGGCCCCGGCGTGACGCGAGAGGTCGGATTCGAAATGCGGCGGCTCGGGGCGAAGCGGGTGATGGTGGTCACCGACCCGCGGATTAAAGACAGCCGTGCGGTCGGCATCACTATGGAATCGTTGGCCGCAGAGGGCGTTGACGCCGTCCTGTTTGACCGCGTTGAGGTCGAACCGACAGACGCGTCGTTCAAGGATGCCATCGCGTTCGCGGTAGACGGTGGGTTTGACGGCTATGTTGGAGTCGGTGGCGGGTCCGCAATCGACACATGCAAGGCCGCCAACCTTTACGCCACGTTCCCGGCCGATTTTCTCGACTACGTGAATGCTCCTATCGGCAAAGGCAAGCTGGCGCCGGGACCGCTGAAGCCGATGATCGCCATCCCGACCACGGCGGGCACCGGAAGCGAGACGACCGGCGGCGCAATCTTTGACCTGTTGGAGATGAAGGCCAAGACTGGGATTTCCGACCGTGCGATCCGCCCGGCGATAGGGCTGGTGGACCCGGACAACACCGACACGATGCCGGCCATGGTGGCGGCCTGCAGCGGATTCGATGTACTGTGCCACTCGCTTGAGTCGTACACGGCGATGCCGTTCAGTGATAGAGAAGCGCCGGAGGACCCGGGCAAGCGGCCCGCCTACCAGGGTGCAAACCCGATCAGCGATGTGTGGGCGATGGCGGCGCTCGAGATGGTCGCAAAGAACATCATCCCAGCCGTCGAGGACCCGACGGACCGGGCTGCCCGCTCCAACATGATGCTCGCCGCCACGTTCGCCGGAGTCGGCTTCGGCAACGCCGGGGTTCACCTGGCCCACGGTATGTCGTACCCGGTGTCTGGAATGGTGAGAGAGTACGTCCCAGCCGGGTATCCGGAGGGCCACGCTATGGTCCCGCACGGCATGGGCGTGATCCTGTCCGCTCCCTCGGTATTCCGGTACACCGCGCCCATCAATCCCGAACGGCACCTGCACTGCGCAAGGCTGCTGGGCGCGGACACAGCGGGCGCCGGCCTCGAGGACGCTGGAGACCTTCTCGCGACCGCTATCGTCGGGTACATCCGAAAACTGGGTATGCCAAACGGGCTGTCGGGAGTCGGGTACACGTCCGACGACATAGACGCCCTGGTGGCGGGGACCCTGCCGCAACACCGGGTGACCAAGTTGTCACCGCGGGCCATCGATAAATCCAGCCTGCGCGAGATGTTCCAAGACTCGATGACCCTCTGGTAAGAGCCGCACTGCGGACTGCACTCGATGAGCGTGATATTTAGAGAAGGCTCGGGGCGTTTAGAATCCTGTTTTCATGCCGATAGATAAGACCGTAAATAGCTTTACAGAAGCCGTGTCCGATATTTCGGATGGGGCTGTTTTGATGATCGGCGGTTTTGGTGGCGCAGGGGGGATGCCGCATCTCCTCATGCTTGCGCTGCGCGACCAGGGCGCCCGGAACTTGACCATCATCGGCAACACCGCCGGCATCGCAGCGCCGACGGGATTTGGCTGGCCCGACGGTGTGGAGCCGATCGACCACGCCGTCTTGATCGAGAACGGCCAGATTGCGAAGGTCATAGCGTCCTTCCCGGTTTCCGGGTCTGTGTCCCGTCCCAACGCGTTTGAGAAGGGTTTCCGTGCCGGTGAAATTGAGCTTGAGCTGGTCCCGCAGGGGACGCTCGCGGAACGGATGCGCGCGGCAGGGGCGGGAATCGCCGCGTTCTACACGCCGACCGCAGCCGGCACGATGCTGGCCGACGGCAAGGAGTCACGGGTATTCGGCGGTAAAGAGCATGTGCTTGAACACGCCCTGTATGCCGATTTTGCGCTGGTGAGGGCGAGGACGGCAGACATGGTCGGCAATCTGGCATACACAGGAACGTCCCGGACATTCAATCCGCCGATGGCGATGGCAGCGAAGGTGACGATCGCCGAGGTCGACGAGATCGTTGAGCCGGGCGGAATCGACCCCGAACGCGTCGACACGCCGGGGATATACGTCCAACGCATAGTGGCCCGCCCACCGGCGTCCGGTGGTGGGATGGTGCTGCCATGAGGGAGTTTCGGATGCCCTCTCTTCCAGCGGGAGAGGACTGGGACCCTGCTCTTCTGCGGAAGGGTGAGGAAGAACATACTGCTTAGCATTTCGGGAGTTCGGACCCCATGACAGACCTCGCACCGCGCCTGGGCCGGGATGTGATAGCCATGCGCGTAGCACGGGAGTTCGGTGATGGCGACGTTGTGAACCTGGGGATTGGCATCCCCACGTTGTGCTCGGATTTCGTGCCGCCCGGTGTGCAGCTCATGTACCACTCGGAAAGCGGCCTGCTCAACTGTGGCCCGCTGGCGGACGATGGCCACGGCGATGTCGATCTCATCAATGCCGGGGGGCAGTTTCTGAGCCCGATCCCCGGGATGGCGTACTTCGACTCCGCAGAGGCGTTCGCCATGATTCGCGGCGGCCATATCGACGTCACCGCTCTTGGCGCGCTTCAGGTCTCGGCGACCGGTGACCTGGCGAACTGGTTCCTGCCCGCACGCGGCGTCGGAAACGTAGGCGGCGCAATGGACCTGGCGGCGGGCGCGAAACGCGTGATCGCTGCGATGGAGCACAACGGTCGCGACGGCACGCCCAAGATCGTGCCGGAATGCAGCTATCCGTTGACCGGAAAGGGATGCGTCAGCCTGATTGTCACCGATATCGCCGTGATCGAGGTGCTTCCCGGCGGCGCCGGGCTGCAGCTCATCGAGCACGCTCCGGGCTGGGATGCGGCCTCTGTCCAGTCACAGACCGAGGCCGAACTGGAGGTATCGCCGGACCTGACCGAGATAACACTCGTCTGACCGATGACAGGGAGACTGTGCGCATTCGTCGGCGTCCGGAATGCGGTCTCCGACGCGTCTGTCCGGGTTGCGTGAGGAATCTGACCTGGTGATCGGGCTCAGTCGGAATGCGCGATTTCACTTATGTCGTTGTCCTCCACCCACCGCGGTGGCGTACGAGCTTCACCGACGGCGCTGAGGTTTAATAGTCTCTACCTGAGTTCTCGGAACGACCTAGAACGGGCAAACATCACGATAATGACGATGAACGAGAACCCGTTACCAAGTATCAATGCTGTTTCGGCGCCAAACTTTTCGGCGGTAAACCCACCCAGCATCCAGCCCAACGGGAAGAGCTGCAAAGTCAGGCCGAATACTGCCATGATCTTGCCCCTCAGATGCTCGGGTGCATACGTCTGGAACAAAGTAGCTACGGTTGAAATGTAGAAAGATGCGGCGATTCCAAACAAGAACAACAACACTGCCGAGAAGTAAAAATCCCGTGAGAACCCGAAAAGAATAGCTACAGGGTCAAAGATAATAACCGTAAGGATCAACAGCCAGCCCTTGTGTTTAACGTCTCCAAGGAAGGCCAGTCCCAACCCCCCAACAAACCCCCCGATTCCGAACGAAGCCATCAGAATTCCGAATCCCGACTCCCCTACTTCAAGAACGTCACGAGCATAGACCGGAATAATCGGAAAGATAAAACCGGCGATCAACCCCAGAACGTTCAGGGCCACCAAAATTCGTAACGGAGGAGACGACTTCACGTAAGAAAGTGCATCTTTTATATCGGTCAACGGGTTCGATCCCGGCAAGCGTTCCGTACGTGTACGTGTCTTGATCTTCCATGTGGCGTAAATCACTGGTACGTAAATCACAGTTATCACGAAGTACACCGGCGCTACCCCCATCACACCCAGCAAAGCACCACCCGCCGCCGGACCCGCGATCCCCCCAACGGTAGCCAGAGACTGGTTAAGTGAGACTGCCGAGAGCAGTCTCCGACGGCCAACTATGTCCTGGACGATTGTCTGGGTGGCTGGCATACCGAATGCAATGGCACCACCTTGTGCAATCGAGAGAAAAAGCAAATGCCAGATAGAAATCGCGTCGATAACAACCAGGTAACCAACGACAAGATTAACCAGCCCTAACCCTAGCCGCACCCACAGTAGTATGTCCCTCTTGGGCCAACGATCTGACGCGACACCTCCTACGAGGCCCAGCAAGATTATGGCAATTGCAGGCGATCCATTAATCACCCCGACCCAAGCCTGTGAATCAGTTAATTCAAGCGCAAGCCATGACTGCACTACATTCCGCATCTGGAACGCCATGAACAGCATCATGTTCGCTAGGAAAACATACCGAAAATCGGTAATCCGCATGAGCTGCAGCACGGCGGACTGTTCGTCGGAATCTTCCTGCAATATCGACTCTTGCTCGATATCCTGAGGTTGATCGTCCGTGTTCGATTCTTCGCCGGTACCTGAATTCGCCATACCATCAAGTCTCTAACTGAACGGACGGTGGTGCAATCCGCCACCGCCTTAGGCCTTAGATGGGTCTGTGCCTACGTCTTCACAATTGATCCGATCTGATGCTGCATCTACACTCGCCGGGCCATGTAGAAAAGCTCTCAGCGGAACGGATCATTAGCTTGCAATTCGGTATCGCCATCACCACGTCGGTCAATCCCGCAACTACGGCGGAAGGGCAGGCCCGATACGTAACCGCGATGTCGGACGAAATAGAGCGGCTCGGGTTCGATTCGCTCTGGGTTTCCGATCGTACCGTCTACCCGAGTGATCTCGGCGGGCGTTATCCAGATATGTACGGTCCGGGTCTCGCTGACCCGGATGCGCAAAATGTTCTGGAAGCGGTTACGACGCTTTCCTACGCCGCCGGCCGTACCGAGAACTGTCGGCTTGGTATCAGTGTTCTTGTGCTTCCCTTCCGAAACGCTGTGCTAAACACAAAGATGCTCAACACATTGGATCAACTCTCAAACGGCCGCTTGATCCTGGGCGTGGGAACAGGGTGGATGTCCGAAGAGTTTGACTCGATGGGCGCATCGTTCGAACACCGGGGCGATGTGACTGATGAACACATGGACCTGTTCCGAGCGTCCGAAGGTAGCGACGAGCCCCGAATGTCAGGCGATTATGTGCGGTTAGACGGCATGAAACTCTTTCCACAGGCGGTCCAGAAACCCAGAGTCCCGATATGGATTGGAGGAAATTCCCTCCGTGCCCTCAGGCGCACCGCGGAGTACGGAGATATCTGGCACTGCATCCGGCTAACGCCAAGTGAGATCAAAGCACAGAAGTACGCGTTATTCGAGGCGTGTGAGGCAGCAGGGCGTGAACCCGACGAGGTGGGTATCTCTATCCGTACCAGCGTCACCGTGGGAGGCACCGAAACCAGCCATGCTCACAGCGAGCAACGTGGGTTAATGACCGGTGACCCCGCTCAGATCATTGACGACATTGAAAGCTACCGGGCCGCCGGCGTGGATTACATGGTCCTATCCGTGGTCGGTAACTCAACCGAACAAACCATCGAAAATCTCAATACCTTTAGCGCTGACGTAAGGCCTTATGTCGACTGAGACTCTACGGCTGGGGGCAGCGCTCCTCGCTCATATATCAGGGTGATGTTAGTCAGCACCACTGGAATTGTTTCCTTAAGGCCAGTACTCCAACGAAACCACCAGTTAATGTGCGTGAACGGTTACTCAACAAATACCGAGATAACAACGGAATGATGATCCAGTGCTGTTCTCAGTCACAACGCTGTCGAAATCAAGCTCATCCAGCAACAATGAACCGGGGTCCACATGCGGTAGCTGGCCGGAGCTCGCCAGCAGGGCGGTGGGGAGGGGCAGATCGTACGGCGCAAGACTGGCCGTGTCCGTTTCATCGGGAACTTGGTCCCAGAATTGAATTACGGATCGCAACACACACGCGCTCGGTCGACTCCCGGACGGCGGCAGCCGGCAGCCCCGGTGCGACCTCCAAACGGACATGTCACACTTGCAGACAGATCTATAATCCGGCCCACACCGACCACGCCTTTCCAGGCCGTTCCAGCAGGAGCCAGCCATGGCCGAAGAATCACGCACGTTCACAGACGCCGATATTGACTCCATGCCCGTGTTGGTAAGGCGGCGCATCGAGGCCATGGTGCTCGGCCCGATGATCCGCGCCTTCCAGAACGAGTTCGGCGTAGAACAGGCCAACAAGGTCGCTCAGGAGGTGATCGAAAAAGTGGCGTTGGGTCAGGGCGCGGCGATGGCGGAGCGGGCAGGCGCCAACGACCTCACCACGTACCTCGCCAACAAGGGTGCCTGGGCGGCCAACAACGCCCTGGAGATCGAGGTCCTGGAGCTGGACGAGAATCGCTACGACTACAACGTGACCCGTTGTCGTTACGCAGAGATGTACCGGGAGCTTGGCATGCAGGACCTGGGCTTCATCTTCTCGTGCGGGCGCGACTTCAACTTCCCGGCGGGGTTCAACAAGAACATGAAACTTACCCGCACACAGACCATCATGCAGGGCAATGCCATCTGCAATTTCCGGTACGCAATGCAGGACGAGGGGTAGTCGACGCCGCCTCGTACGACCGGCGCCCTAAACGACCGGCGACTGCCCGCCGTCGATGTTGATCGCCGTGCCCGTCACGTAACTGGCGCGCTCACTGGCCAGGAACGCGATCACGTCGCCGACCTCCTCCGACTCGCCGATACGGCCTAGGGGCACCGTGGACGCGATCCGCGCGTGAAAGTCGTCCCGGGTTAACGACGGATTGGCCTCCCGTAGCGTCTCGAAGATGCGGTCGGTCTGACCGCTCTTGATGACGCCCACACACACGGTGTTTACCAGGATGTCGTCCGCCGCGTAATCCTTCGACATCGCCTTCGTGAGTGAGATCCCTGCGGCACGTGACAGCGATGTCGGCATCGTGCCGCCCCGGGTGGCCTTGCCACCCCAGGTGGTCAGGTTAATGATGCGCCCGCCGCTGCTCTCCTTGAGGTGAGGGAGCGCCGCACGGGAGCAGTAGATCGCTCCGTACACCTTGAGCTGGATGTCGTATTTCCAGGTGTCTATCGCGACCTCCTCGAACTTGCCTGTGGCGGAAGTCCCGGCGTTGTTCACGAGGATGTCGATCCCGCCCCATGTGCCCACGACGGTATCGACCATGCTCACGACCTGCGATTCATCCATGACATCGGTCGATATGCCGATGACCTGGTCGCTGCCGCTTGTACGCATGATGTCGGCGATGGCAGAATCAAGCCGCGTCTGATCGCGCGCCGCAAGCGCCACCTTTGCGCCTTCCGTCGCCATGCGTGTTGCAGCGGCCTTGCCGAGGCCGTCGCTGCCGCCGGTGATGATGGCGATCTTTCCGGTGAGTCCAAGATCCATGGGGTGAGTTCCGACGTGAAGTTAACGGGCCTTCATCCAGATCGATCACTCGAAAGCCCGTTGCGGTTGCCTGCTGGGTCAGTGGGGCCGTCTTTAGACGCCTCTAAACTACGGGGGACGACCCGCCGTCCACGTTGATGGATGCGCCGGTGATGTAACTGGCCCGCTCGGAAGCCAGGAATGCGATCACGTCGCCCGCCTCACGCGCCTCGCCGATCCGCCCGACCGGCACGTGTCCGCCCATGTTGGCGTAAAAGGCGTCCAGCGTGAGGCTCGCGTCCTGGGCGTTCGCCGCCTCCCAGCGTCGTCGATGCTGACGGCTCTTCAGGATGCCGACGCAGATCGTGTTAATCAGGATGTTGTCGGCGGCGTAGTCCTTGGACATGGCTTTGGTCAGGGAGATGCCCGCCGCGCGGGACAGGGATGTCGGTAGCGAGCCGGCCCCGGAGGCCTTGCCCCCCGGCGTGGTGGTGTTGATGATCCGGCCGCCACCACGTTGCTTCATGTGGGGAAGGGCGGCGCGCGAGCAGTGGATAGCGCCGTAAACCTTGATGCCGAGGTCCGTCTCCCAGGTTTCGTTCTCGACCGTCTCAAACTTGCCGGCGGATGACGTTCCGGCGTTGTTCACGAGGATGTCGAGCCCGCCCCACGTGCCGACCACGGTATCGACCATGCTCTGGACCTGCGCTTCGGCCGTGACATCTGCGGCGATGCCAAGGATGTCGTTGTTGCCGGTCTCTGTCTTGATGTCCGCCGCTGCGGCGTCAAGATCGACCTGCGTCCGCGCCACGATTGCGACCTTTGCGCCTTCTTCGGCCATGGCAGTCGCTGCAGCCCTGCCGATTCCGTCGCTGCCGCCGGTCACGATAGCGATCTTCCCGTTAAGTCCTAGATCCATATCCTTGGGCCTCCGTTGCCTGTTGTTGGGGGGACGATTGTTGGCCAATCGCGGCTGGTACGTCGGGGTGAAAATCAAAGCTGTGGCCCGATTGAAGGGCAGAGGTATTATACGACCGTTTGGGGCGAGTTCAGGGCGGTGTCTTAGCCAGCGTCGTCGCCGAGCCGGTACGACTCATCCAGGAGATCGATGATGTATCTCACCTGAGCCCCCTCGCCCGCACGAGCCAACGCCTGCTCCATCTGGATCACGCACCCGGGGTTGGCTGTCGCAACGACGGCAGCGCCAGAGGCCACGATGTTGTCGGTCTTACGCCGTGCCAGCCGGAGCGACATCTCCTGTTCAAACAGTGAGTAAGTGCCGCCGGAACCGCAGCAAACCAGCGACTCATCCATCTCGACAAACTCGATGCCCGGGATGGCGTACAGCAGTTCCCGGGGGGGCGCCGTGATGCCCTGAGCGAGCCCGAGGTGACAGGAGTCCTGGTACGTGACCTTCAGATCGACCCCGTCGGTTGCCATTGAGCCTTTTGGCGTTTCAAATCCCAGCTCGCTCAAGAACTCGTGGATGTCCTTGCTCCGCTCGCCGACCTCGGCCGCCTTCTCGGCGTACTCCGGGTCGTCTGCCAGCAGCTCGCCGTATTCCTTCATGGTCGATCCGCAACCGGCCGCTGCGACGATGATGGCGTCGGTCTCGACCTCCAGGAAGGCGTCGATATTTCGGCGGGCCATCTTGCGCGCCGAGTCCTGTTCACCGGAGTGGACATTAAGCGCCCCGCAACATCCCTGTGCCTCCGGCACGTAAACTTCGACACCGTTGCGGGCCAGTACCCGGGTCACCGCCTCCAGTGTGGGACCATGGGTGAGCCGCATCACGCAGCCGCCCAGCATCGCCACGCGGGCGCGAACCTCTACCTCCGGACGGATGATCTGGCCTGACGTGACGAAAAACTTGTCGCCCAGTTTGGGCAGGTACTTTTCGAGCGATCCGCCGGGCGCCAGCCGCACCGCGCCGGTCTTCCTTGCGATCGTTTGCAAGCCCGACTTCTGGTAGAACCTGAGTGCCCCTCCGATGCGGTTGAGCCGCTTCGGGTTTGGCAGGACGCCGTTGAACCCGATGTTCCGGGCACGCCGCTGTTTGAGCCCCCGCTTGAACACTTGCTCCACGTTGGCGCGCGTCGCCTCCATGAGCCTGCCATACGGCACGCCGGACGGGCACACGACCTCGCACGCACGGCACTGGAGGCACTTGTCCCAGTGGCCGACTATCGCAGGGGTGATCCCAGTCCGGCCCTCTTCGACCGCCTTCATAAGGGCGATGCGGCCCCGTGGAGATTCGGCTTCCAATCCGGTCTCAAGGTATGTCGGACACACCTGCAAACAGAAGCCGCAATGCACGCACTTGTACATGTCTTCCGAGGGCGGCACGATCGGCCCCAGAAAATTAGAGGTGCGTGGCGCAGAAGACGGCCGGGGTTCGGTGGACATCTAAATCCTCCCGGCGAATCGGCCCGGGGACAGCGTCCCGGTGGGATCGAACTGCTGCTTCATGCGCCGCATCACGGCCAGCGATGCGCCGAGGTCGCCGAACACGTCCAGCTCGGACTTCAGGTCGATCGGGCAGCGTTCGATCATCCATGCGCCGCCCGCGTTTCTGATGGCGGATTGCGCCGATCGAACCAGCTCCGGAGATACGTCGCCTCTCCAGTGGGCCTCGACCGTCCCGAACCCGATCTGTGCCACGACATGCACGTCCCTGGAATCGGAATCGGCCGGTCCCGCCAGTGCGCCGGCCAGGTTGAAGGCCTCCGTGGGTTTGACCGTCGAACGTACGGAGAAAGTTGGCGGGGGCGGATTACCCTCACCGGCGAGCGACCAGACGCCGAACTGGGCGTTGTCCTCAAGCACAACGAAGCCGTCAGCCATGGCGCTACCGAGGATTGACGTTGTGTCGTTCACCTGCCGTTCCACGGTGGCGGGCCCGGCAGCCAGCGCGACCAGCAGCATGACGGCGTTTTCTGAGGCTTTACTCGAGTCCTGAGCGGAAAGTTCAGATGCATGCTTTGCGGCGCGCGGCCCGGCGACCAGCGTAACGGCCTCCGGCATGAAGGAGCCGTTGGTGATGCGCATCCCGGCGACGGCGGCCGATTCGGCGGAGTCGAACCAGGAGGCAACGGTGCGCATCGTATGCGGAATCGGACCGATCTTGAATGCGACGGTGGCGATCGCGCCAAGCGTGCCGAGCGCGCCGATGTGGAGGCGGGCCATGTCGTATCCGGAAACGTTCTTGACGACGCTGCCGCCGCTCTTGGTCATCGTCCCGTCCGCCTGAACGACCGACATGCCGATCACAAGATCACGGATCCCGCCGTAACGGCCCCGCAGCGGGCCGACGGCGTTGGAGGCCAATGAGCCGCCGATAGTGGCGTGTTCAGGCGACTGTACGTCGAAGGGGAGGCGCTGATTGTTCTTGCCAAGCTCCGCCTGCAATGCGGCAAGCGTCATGCCGGCCTCGGCGACCACGACAAGATCGGGTGGGCGGTAGTCGACGATGCGGTCAAGGCCCGTCATGTCCACGGCGACGTCGTACCGGGCGATCTTGTTGCCGACGTGCATGCGCGATCCACCGCCCCAGATGACGGCGGTACCCGCGTCCGCGTGTACCGTTCTCAGAGCGGCGGATAGGTCTTCAACCGATGCCGGGCATTCCACCCGGGACGGCGTTATGCCGTCGATTTCATAGGGTTCAGGCAAATGAGTAAATCGATATTCGTCGTTCAGGCCGCGCCTGTCCCGCCGAGCGGTGGGATAGCGAATGGTGGTGGATAGTCGGTCGGCGTTATCGCAGCAAACTCGTCGGCGATTCGGCGCACCTCCGCCATCACGTCCCGTGACGCTTCTTCCGACCAGGCATCGATTATGCCCTCGATATGGTCCTCGCGCCGCGCTCCAACGATGGCGGAGGTGATGCCGGGGGACTCACGTACCCATTGGAGCGCCAGTCGCATGGTGGTGTTGCCGGACTTACGCGCCAGCTCACCCAGCAAGTCCACCACGTCAAACATCGCCTCGTTCCAGTAGCGGTTGACCAGGGTCCCGCCGCGCGCCGCATCCCGATCCCCGAACTTGGTATCGGACTCCGGAACCTCCGCCCTGCGGTCGTGCTTGCCGGTGAGCATGCCGCTCGCCATCGGGCTGTATGCGGTCGCCCCAATGCCCTGATCGACGCACAGCTCAAGCACGTCACAGGCCATTCCCGGCCGCAGGAGATTGTAACCGGACTGGATGCAGTCAAATCGCGCCAGATTCTTCACGTCGGAGATCCACAGCCCCTCCATCAGCAGCCATGCCGGGAAGTTGGAAACGCCGATGTAGCGGACCTTACCCGCACGCCGGAGATCGGTAAGGGCCTCCAGGGTCTCATCTAACGGGGTCGTCGGGTCAGGGGCGTGGATGATGTACAGGTCGATGTGGTCCGTTTGCAGGCGTTTGAGCGACGCCTCGACGGCGTTCATAAGGTGGTAACGGGAGTTGCCGTAGTCGTTCGGCCCGGGGCCTGTCGGCGTCCAGAACTTGGACGCCAGGACCACGTCGTCCCGCTTCTTGCGTGAGGACAGGTACTCGCCGATCACCGTCTCCGAATTGCCTTTTGCATACTGGTCGGCCGTGTCGATGAAGTTGACACCAAAATCGAGCGCCCGGTCGAGGATGCGAAAACTCGTTTCCGGCGATGCGCCAAAGGAATTGCCGAAGTTGTCGCTCCCGAGACACATCTCGGAGACCTTCAACCCTGTTCGTCCAAGATTCCTGTACTGCATTGCGTTCCTGTCTCAGATTCGCTTAATTCAGCTCCACCCAGCGGTCCTCTTTTGCCGAGAGGAATGCAGCGTCCACGATCTCGGCCGCCTTCATACCGTCGTAGAAGCTGGTCCGCACGGGCGTACCGTTGAGGATGGCGTCGACAAACTGGCGGTAGGGCTGCGGGTACTCCGGTCCCATCTCGACTTCTTGAAGTGGACCGGATACGCCGCTGACGCCCAAGATCCCGGTGATGCCGTCGTTTTCAAGCCGTCCGTCCGACCCCGAGATCTCTATCCGGGGTGAAGTCCGTCCGTCGGCATCGTTGCCCTTAGACACGAAGCTAGTGTGCACGACCGCGTAGCCGCCGTTCACCCACTCGAGCAGGTAGCCGCCGGAGTCCGGCACATCAACATCAACCGCCTCGCCATTCGCGAAAGTTCGATGCGGGACGGCGGTCGTGAGCAGGGCGCAGACGCGTTTGATCTCGCCGCCCAGCAAACGAGCCATGTCAAAGACGTGAATCAACTCGTACACCGGCCCGCCGCCGTCTTCCGCTTTAAATCTCCATGAAGCAACGTCCGGCTTGTCCTCGATGGCCTGCGTCTGACCCCACCAGATGTTGGCGTGGAACAGCCGGCCGATGTACCCGGCGTCCATGTGCTGCTTCATTCGCCCCACAGGCGTGCGGCCTCGCTGATTGAAGTTGGTGGCGTGCACCACGCCGGCGGCCTCGGCTGCGTCCAGCATCTCTTTCGCATCGGTGGCGACCAGCGCCAGCGGCTTTTCGCAGAGCACGTGCACCCCGGCGGCGATAGCGTTCAGCGAAATCTGTCTGTGCGAGCCGGTCGGCGTGATGATCGCTACCGCATCGAGACCGTCCATTTTCAGCATGTCGCGGTAGTCGGTGAATCGGTGCTCGACGCCGTACTCGTCCGCAACCTCGTTCAGCGCCGCTTCATCCCGCCTGCAAAAGGCGACGACTGCCGCCTCCGGAATCTCCGAAAAAGAGTCCATGTGCGTGCGCATAAAACCGCCAGCGCCGATGATGCCGATACGAACAGGAGTGGACTGGGACATGGGGTCACCTCGAATTGGAGATGGGGCGGGCGGTCAGTTTAGCGAATCCTCGATGACGCGCAGGGGGCCTATGGCAATACGGCCGCGGCACCCAACCGTCATTTCGAGCGTAGCCGAGGGACCTTTACCGACACGCCTGACCGTGACCTAAGCACTTTCCCGTCCGAACCGTGGCCCTCCCTCACCTTTGATGCATCGGGCCTCTCCCACGGGGAGAGTGGGCGCACAGAACGGAAATCATGTGCGCCTTATGTAACGACAACGCGTAGGGGCGTATAACAATACGCCCAGGCGTTCCAGCAAATGGATGCGTCCGCGAAATTCCGATCGTTACCGAACATCGTCGAAGGACGGATAGCCAGCCGCCCCTACGGCCCGGTGAACTTCCATCCTCCCCTAAATCACCACGTCCGCGGTCAATCGCTGCATGATCGCCGCGTGCGGGACCCCGGTTCTCAACTCATCCGTAGGGAAGATCTTGCCGGGGTTGAACATCCCGGCCGCGCCAAAAGCGGGCTTCAGCCGTGCCATCGCTTCCAGATCCTCATCAGTGAACACGAGCGGCAGGTAGCCCTGCTTCTCAAGACCGATCCCGTGCTCGCCGGAAAGCGCGCCGCCCACTTCCACGCACATCTCAAGAATGCGGCCTCCCGCGATCAGCGCCTTCTCCACCTGTTCCGGGTCTCGTGAGTCGAACAGGATGCAGGGATGCAGGTTGCCGTCGCCGGCGTGAAGCACGTTTGCGATCGGAATCTCAAGTTCGTCCGACAGGGCGTTGATCTTGGACATCGTCTCCGGAAGCCTGGTCGGCGGGATTACGCCATCGATCAGGTAGTAGTTGGGTGCGAGTCTGCCGAGCGCGCCGAGTGCCTTCTTGCGGGACGCCCAGAGCGTCTCCCGTTCCTCCTCGTCCTCCGCCGTCCGCCAGTCTGTGGTGCCGTGCTTGTGACAGAGCTGCTCCACAAGCTCCGCCTGCTCGGCGACCGTCTCGTGCAACCCGTCCACCTCCACCAGCAATATCGCCTGTGCGTCCTCCGGGTAGCCCGGGTGGAACGCCGGTTCAACAGCCTCGATGCAAAGCCGGTCGATCATCTCGACTGCCCCGGGAATGACGCCGGACGCCACGATGTCCGCCACCGTCTCGCTGGCCGCCTCCACGCTTGAGAACGCAGCCACCATCGTGCGGATAGCTTCAGGGACGGGGACCAGTCGCACAGCCACCTTGGTAACGACGCCCAGCGTGCCCTCTGAGCCGATGAATACGCCTCGCAAGTCGTATCCTGGCACCTCCCGGGACTCGCCGCCCAGCCATGTGATCGAGCCGTCCGCCAGCACAACCTCCATGCCGAGTACGTGGTTGGTAGTGACGCCGTACGCCAGGCAGTGCGGGCCGCCAGCGTTCTCGCCGACGTTGCCGCCGATTGTGCATGCGGCCTGGCTGGAAGGGTCCGGGACGTACTGGAGGCCGTACGGCGCGAGCGCCTGGCCAAGCTCCAGGTTGACCACGCCGGGCTCGACGATGGCGATCCGGTTTTCTTTGTCGATCTCGAGGACCTTGTTCAGGCGGGTGAGCGCCAGGACGACGGCGCCTTCCATAGAGATAGCGCCGCCTGATAGCCCGGTGCCAGCGCCGCGCGGCACGACGGGCACGCCGCGCTTCCGGGCGATCTTGATGGTCTCGGAAACCTGTTCGGCGTTCGCCGGAACGACCACCGCATTCGGGGTGTTGCGGTCGATCGAGCCGTCGTACTCGTAAACAAGCAGGTCTTCCGGCCTCCACACGACGTGCGTGGGCTCGACAACCCGTTCGAGGTCTCGGACAAGGGCGGATTTTTCTGGCATGAGATCAGGATGACATATCGGGAGTGGTTGCGGGTGAAGTGGCTGGTCTGTAAATAGCCGTCCGCGGCAGTCACCCGAGTAGTCATTCTGGGAGGTCTTGCGACGAAGGTTCAGGATGAGTTGGCGCAGGAGAGCGCGAATGCGTCGATGTGTTTACCCCTTCCGCTCCCGGTCCAGTTTGTCCAGGTAGAGCGCTATCAACGTCGGGCCGTGGGTGAGTTCTCCTGCGGTAACCCGCCGTTCGACCTCTGCCGGCGAAAGACTCACGACACCCCGGATCTGGTCCGCTGAATCGCTGTGATCGGCGTCCCACCCGACGCAGTCCTCGGCACGGAACACGTAGGTGTCGTGGGCCAGCAGGCCCGGATCGACGTTCACGAGCCCGATACGAGTAATCCGGCCCGCATCCAACCCCGTCTCTTCCTTCAGCTCCCGAAGGGCCGATAGGTCTGGAGATTCGCCCTTCTCGCCGAGACCGCCCGGCAGCTCCAGCACCCAACGTTTCACGGGGTGCCGGTACACCTCCACGAAGACGATGTCGCCCGAAGGCAGGACGGGCACGATGTTGCAGACAAACGGGAACTGCAGCTCCATCCAGACACGCGCGCCTTCCGAGCCATCTGAAAACCGCAACTCATCCTTCTTGAAGCGAATCCAGCCGTCGTCGTACGGCGTGATGCTGGAGAGAACTTCCGGTGGTTTGTTTCCGACCCGATCGCTCACTGCGCCGTGTATCCGCCGTCCACGCTCAGTGCAGTTCCGGTGACAAACGACGCCTCGTCAGACGCCAGGAAAAGGGCGCAGTTGGCGATCTCGATCGCCTCACCTAAACGGCCCATCGGGTGTGCCTCTTCCATTCGTGCCAGCAGTTCCGGGTTCTCGCGCAACCCGGCCGTCAGCGCCGTGTGGGCAAACCCCGGGCAGAGGGCGTTGACGCGGATGCCCTCACGGGCCGTCTTCACCGCCAGGTCACGCGTGATTTGCAGCACGGCACCTTTTGAGTGTGCGTATGCGCTGAAGCCGTCTCCGAGCCATTCGGTACGTCCGACCAGGCCGTAGATCGAACTCAGGTTGATGATCGATCCAGTGCCAGCTTTACGCATAGCTTCGACCGCGATCCGGCACGCCAGCAGGGTGCCTTTCACGTTGATATCCATCACCCACTGCCAGGTCTGGTCGGTGTCGAAGTCCGCTGGCGCGCCCCGGTCCGAGACACCGGCCGAGTTCACAAGGATATTCAGCCCCCCGAACTCCCCGACAACGGCCCCCACGACGCGCTCTACGTCGGCGCGACTGGTAACGTCCGCCTGCAACGCGATCGCCCGGCCGCTCGCGTCCCGGATGCGCGCCGCTACCGATTCCGCCGTGTCCAGGTTAACGTCGCATACAGCGATCGCAGCACCCTCCCGGGCAAAAAGCTCGGACGACGCTTCTCCGATGCCTGAGCCGCCGCCGGTGATCAGGGCAACCTTGTTCTCAAGTCGCATCGAGAGTCCTTTCATGTGGGTAGGTCAAGAGGTCGGCGTCAAGCCGGGCCAATCTCTGGCCCAGGATGACTCCTGTTAGATCGTCTGCGGGCATCGTAAAGACGGCGAGATTGCCGGTCAACGCGGCGCGCCTGCGGGCAGCGATTCCGCATATCATTTATCGAAATGCCCTCCCCACCCGGCAACACGGCGTCAGAGCGAACCTCCTATCCGTTTGTGTACGCGCACACCTTCAGGCGCATGTACGCGAGCGTGGTCGATATCGGGCTGCTGCTGATCATCATCGTGATCGTCAACATGATCACCGGCGGCAACGCCTTCGCTGGCCCGGATACGGCGCCTCAGGACATATTCATCCTGCTCGGTTACCTGATCCTTTTCACCGGGATCAAGGGCCAGACCCCGGGCAAGATGGTCGCCGGCATCATCGTCGTGGACGACGAAGGGCACGTGCCGGGCGTTGCGGTGGCCATTCCCCGCGAGATGGTTGGGAGGCTGGTCGCGAGCGCTGCACTCGGGCTCGGGCTGGCCTGGATATCGTTCGACGCCAGGCACCAGGGATGGCATGACAAGATCGCCGGAACGTACGTCGTCATGAAGCCGAAAGCTGAACGCCCCGAAAAGGCGGGCGTCGACGGGTTCAGGCCAGGGGCGCGACGGAACAGGGAACGGCCATGGCGCTTCCGGCGAAAACGCTAATCGCCGGTCGTTAAGGTCGCTACCGTGGCGCTGAGAGCGTCATTGAAGGCCGTGTACTGCAACCCCAGCTCCCTGGTGGCGCGGCCGCCGTCGTAATCCGGCGGGCCGATCCGCAGGGCGCGATACCCGCTGACCGGAGGCCGCCGCCGCCTCGCCAGCGAAACCAGTGCCCAGGCCGCCGCCCCGGCGATGGCCAGCCAGTCCGGTAGAATCAGCCGCGGAGGACGCCGATCCAACACGCCTGCCAGTTCGACGAAGAACTCGCCGACCGTCACCGTTGGCTGTGCGAGGACGTAGCGTTCGCCGCTTTCGCCGTGCTCCATCGCAAGAAGGCTTCCCCGCGCCACGTCGTCTACGTACACAAGCGGCATAGGCCTGCGGGCGAACGCGATGGCGGGCAGACGACCGTGCATAAAAGCCCGTATGAGCTGCACAAAATATCGATCGCCTGACCCGAATACGACAGCCGGGTTGACCGACACGGCGTACATATCTCCAGCCGCGACACGTACCAGCTCTTCAGACTTGAACTTGGAGCGACCGTAACCCGGACGCCAGCGCCCGTGCGGCGTCGTGAACTCGTCGGCGTGCGCGCCCGGCTCAGCGCCGAGCGCCGCGATGCTGCTCACTTGCAGGAATCGCCGCACGACCGACGCCCGGGCGGCGTACAGTACGTTTCGGGTGCCGCCGACGTTTACTCGATCGAAATCATCAAGGTTCCAGTGGAACGGATCGACCAGCGCTGCGCAGTGATAGACCTCGGAGCAGCCATCCACCGCCGCCGCAGTTGAAGCCGAGTCCGTGACATCACCGAGAACTATCTGAGCGCCCAGCGCCTCAAGCTGCGCCGCCGGGCCTTCCCTCCGGCGCACAAAAGCCCGCACCCGGCCACCACGTTCAAGAAGCGCCCGGGTGATCGCTCCCCCGATCATCCCGGTAGCTCCTGTTACGAGTGCCAGTCCGCCGGACGCATTGCGATCCCATTCTCCGGCGAGTGACAACAACGTGGCTCCAGTAAGTGGGATCGGGGTAGCAGACCTATAATAGCCGCCGCTCCCGGGCGGCCCGACACCCTGTATTCACCCCCGAAAAGGATCACCGATGGCAGTTTCTGAAGCGGTACGCGGCCAGATGGAAGGCGCATCGTGGATCCGCCGGATGTTCGAAGAAGGGATCCGCCTCACCGCCGAGCACGGCAGGGAAAACGTGTTCGACCTCAGCCTCGGTAACCCGCTTCTCGAGCCGCCTCAGGAGTTCCGGAACCGGCTATTGAAGCTCGTCCAGGACGATACACCGGGTACCCATCGTTACATGCCGAATTCGGGATTCCCGGACGCCCGAGCCGCTGTGGCATCAAGCCTTGTACGTGAGTCAGGGATTCCCCTTGAGGGCGACGACATCATCATGACCAGCGGAGCGAGCAGTTCGCTCCACGTCATCCTGCGGTCGCTGCTCGATCCGGGCGATGAAGTGGTGATCCTGACGCCCTTCTTCGTGGAGTACGTCTACTACGTCAGCCACAACAACGGGGTCCACAGGCTGGTGGGATTCCACGACGATTTCATGCCGGACATGGACGACCTTGAGGCGCAGCTTTCGCCGCGCACCAAGGCCGTCATCATGAACTCGCCAAACAACCCGACGGGCGTTATCTACCCGGAATCGGTGGTCGCCGAGATCGGCGCACGGATACGCGCCGCCGAGGGCAAGTACGGCTCGGAGATCGCACTGATCACGGACGAGCCGTACCGTAAGTTGATCTACACGGATGAGCCGTACCCGTTCGTGTTCAAGCACCACCTGCGGACTATCGTCGCCACATCCCACTCCAAGGACCTGGGGCTGGCGGGAGAGCGCATCGGCTACATCGCCATCAACCCGGACTACCCGGATAAGGGCGAGATGCTGGACGCCATGGTGTTCTCATTGCGGACGCTGGGCTTCGTGAACGCACCTGCACTGATGCAACGGGTTGTGGCCGGCCTTCAGGATGTCACCGTGGACGTGTCGGTTTACCGGGGGAAGCGCGATTTTATCTACGACGCACTGACCGATATCGGTTACGACGTAGTGAAGCCGGACGGCGCCTTCTTCCTGTTTCCGAAATCGCCGCTTGAAGACGATGTTGAGTTCGTCCGGAGCCTGCAGGAGAAGATGGTGCTGGTCGTGCCGGGCAGTGGCTTCGGCGCGCCGGGCTACTTCCGTCTGTCGTTCGGCGTGGAGGACCGGGCGCTGGAGGGATCGCTGGACGGGTTCAAGGCGGCGCTGTCGGAGGCGCGGGAGCGGTAGCTGCGCGGATAACGCTGTAGAGGCGGCCAGACACATCCCCGCGAAGCATCCACCCTGAGGATCTCGATCGACTAAACTGCTGTAAGTAGCTTTGGCCTATTCACAATTTGGGTAAATTAGAGCAGTCGGCTCATAACCGGTTCTTCTGCGACTGGCGCTCATCACCCATTTCGTTCGATCTGGCATCCCATGACGGCGAGAATGGGAAACGGGTGTCGTTATTAAACGAAGTGCCGGTGAAGGTCTTTACAAGTTCATTCGGGATGACAGTTACAAAGCGCTTCTTGTCTCCATGCCACCCGATCAGCCCCTCGCCAGCGGTTCCTTCAGCCCTGAACCGGTAATCGGCATTAAGACCTGGGCGTCTCTGGAGATATCGCCTCTTGCGATCATCGCCTCCAACCCGGCGAAAGCCGCCGCAGAGGTCGCTTCGCAGAAGATCCCGGCCTCGTATGAGAGCCGGCACTGCCATCTCAGCATTGCGCCATCGTCCACCGCTATGCCGGAGCCATCAGAGAGTTTGACCACGCTCACGCACTGCTCCAGTCGCGGCGGGTGCGATACGGAGATACCGCTCGCGACCGTCTTCAGGTCCGGGTTAAACGTCCACTCCTCATCGTTTAATGCCGCCACAAGCGGTTGGACCGGTTCCGCCTGTACCGCCCGCAGTCTCGGAGTGGCGCCGATCCGCTCCGACGCCTGCAGCTCCTCGAACCCTTTGAACAGGCCGATCAGCAGCGACCCGTTGCCCACGGGCACAACGATGTCCGTAACAACGGCGGCATCCGACCCCACGACCTCATACGAGAACGACTTCATGCCCTCCAGGAAGTAAGGGCTCAGGTTGTGCGACAGGTACGGCAGCGAGTGCTCTGCGACGTACGCCACCGCTGCATCGGTCGCCGCCTGCCGTGGCCCGGGCGTCGGGTGCAGTGCCGCGCCGAAAATACCGATCTGGTCGACCTTCCCCTGCGCTGCGCTATCCGGGAAGAAAACATGGGCGGTGATCCCGGCGGCGGCGGCGTAAGCGGACAAAGATGCCCCGGCGTTTCCGGATGAGTCCTCCACGAACTCGCTTACCCCTGCCTCCAGCGCGGCCGACACCAGTACGGCCGATCCCCGGTCTTTGAACGAACCGGTCGGCGCCATCATCTCCAGCTTGGCCCAGAGTCGCCTGATGCCAAGGGCGGCGGCGATGCCGGGCAGCGCTACCAGCGGCGTGGCGCCCTCGCCCAGCGATATGCGCTCAGATACCCGGGACAGCGGGAGCCGCGGCGAGTATCCGTCGGACGGCTCGTCGTACGCCACGTCCAACACCGAACCACAGGAATCACAGGCGAGGTCACTGATGCGTGCCGGTTGCGTTGCTCCACACGAGACGCACCTGAACTCAAACGACATCGCCATCAAACGAGCGGGTTGAACCGCGCGTCGGAGTTGGCCGGTCCGCCGCTCAGGCCGGCCGGCACGCCGTCTGCCCGCCAGCACGCGGCACCCGTCATGAGACCGCGCTCGTGGTCGATCAGGATGCCATTCATGCCGCCGGCGACGTTAGGCACTCGCACCACCGGATGGCCGAGTCCCGACATCCCGGCGCCTGGACCCTCGCCAAACTCGTGCTCCAGTTCAACGTCCTGGCCCTGCGTCCACAGCCTTGGCGCTTCCACCGCTTCCTGGAGCGTCATGCCGTGGTCGATCACGTTCATGATCGCTTGCATGACCGATCCGAAGATACGCACACCGCCGGGCGTTCCGATCCCCAAAAACGGCTTGCCATCCCGGCTCACGATCGTGGGCGCCATGCTGCTCACGACGCGCTTGTTTGGCAGCACCGAGTTCGGGTTCCCGGGATGCGGGTCGAACATGGCCTGCGTGTTGTTGAGCAGGATTCCAGTGCAGGGGACGGTGACCTTGGAGCCGAACACCTCGTTGATGGTCTGCGTCATCGAGACCATGTTGCCTTCGCCATCGGCGGTCGTGAGATGCGTCGTGTTTGATGACTCTGCCGAACGCACTCCGGCCGCCTGGGCACTGGACCGGGAGACGTCGATCCCGGCGGCCCGCTGTTTCGCGTAGTCTTTGGAAGTCAGCCAGTCGACCGGGATCTCCATGGTTGCGGGGTCGCCCAGGTACTCGAACCTGTCTGCGAAGGCGATCTTGAGCGACTCGGCGATCAGGTGCAGGCCTTCTGTGGTGCCGAAACCCTGCCCGGCTACGTCGAAGTTCTCCAGAATGTTCAGCATCTCGATGATGAGCGTGATGCCGGTATTGCCGGGCGGCGGCCCGGATAACTCAAAACCCCGGTAAGTTCCGCGAACGGGTTCCTTCCTGAGAGTGGAGTAGCCGCGCAGGTCGTTCATCGTGATCAACCCGCCGTTGCGCTTTATGTCTTCCGTAATGGCATGGCCAAGCGGCCCGTCGTACAGCTCGGACGAGCCACCGGATGAGATGGCCTTCAGCGATTCGGCGTAGTCGCGCCGGACGATAAGTTCCCCCGGGACGGGCGGTGATCCACCGGGCAGGAATATCTCCGCCGTCGCCGGGAATCGCCCGATGTCTTCACGGTTCTCGGTGATCAGCCTCACCAGATACTCGGACGCCGGAAACCCTTTCTCGGCGTACCTGATGGCGGGGGCGATGATCGTCTCCCAGCTCAATTTGCCGTATTCGGAGTGCAACTCCTCCCACGCCTTCAGATTGCCGGGGACGCCGACGGCGAGGTAGCCAACCTGGCTCTCCCGGTCCTCGGTCTGCAGGTAATCAGGCCACGTGTCCGAGACGGGCCGGTACATGTCCGGCGTGGCGGCAGCGGGCGCCAGGGTGTAGTTGTCGATACAGACCGATTCGCCGTCCGCCGTTCGCAGGTTGATGTAACCGCCGCCAAAAGGTCCGACCATCATCGGTTCGACAACGCTGAGCGCGAATACGGTGGCTATGGCGGCGTCGATGGCGTTGCCGCCCATGGACAGCATCTCAAGCCCGGCGGCCGAGCCCATCGGGTGGTTGCTGACCACCATCCCGCGCGACGCCGTGGCGGGATGTTTGAAGGTCTCGAAGGTGACGCCCGCGCTGGCACGCCAGTCAGTAGCGGTGGTCAATGTAACGTCTTTCTGCGGGATTCAGGGCCGATTGAGAAGCGGGGTATGCCGATTATATTGCCGTGATTCGTCATATCCGACCTCTTCGAGGTCACAGTTGAAGCTGGCGGTCCTTACTGACCTGCGCGTCTCTCCGACAACAAGTCATCCTGAACTTGATTCAGGATCCGATGATCGCTGGCTTCGAGGAGTTCTTGACGACCGGGGCGCCGTTCCCGAGTTGTTGTGCTCTCTTGAAAAGGCTGTCGTTGTATGGGCCTATCCTGAATCGGGTTCAGAATAGGCATGATGTGGATCGGACGTGGAGGCAGCCAACGGGCGGCGCGATTCACTTCGTCAGGCTCAGCACGAGCTTGATCTCAAACTCCTCAGGATGACATTTCTGTGGAATCGCTTTCTTGCCGCACATCCGAGCCGGGCGTACCGTGTGGCTATTCGCCCAACTTGAAACCAACCCACATCCGGAGTCACCTCATGGACCAGCCCAATCGAGTCGTAACCGCCCTGCGAGAAGGCCGGAAGGCGTACGGCTTTCAACTGACCTTCCCGGCGCCGCAGATCATCGAAATCATGGCGCCGCTGAACTTCGACTACGTCTGGCTGGACTGCGAGCACGGCCCTTTTTCGCTGCAGGACGTTGAGGCCGCATGCCGGACCGCAGAGTCCGTAGGCATCACGCCGATCGGGCGCGTGCCAAGCATCCAGTCGCACGTCGTTCTCCAGTACCTGGACCGCGGCATGAAGGGAATTATGGGACCACACATCGCCACTCGGGCCGACGCCGAGCAGCTTGTCCGGGCCTGCAAGTTCGGTCCGGAAGGCGACCGTTCATACGGTGCCAACAGGGGAACCGGGTACGACTTTGTCGAGCCGGGGCCGGACGGCTGGGGCGACCGCCGGGAGTTCTACAAGAACGCCAACGACAACATGCTCGTCGGCGCCCTGCTTGAGGACAAGCAAGTGATCGAAGAACTGGACGGCATCCTGGAGGTCGATGGGATCGACTACTTCGGCGTCGGCCATAACGATTTCGGCCAATCTATCGGTTTGCCCGGGATGGGTGACTCTCCAGAAGTGCAGGCGGCGCAGGCGAAGATCTACGACCGGATTCGCACCGGGGGAGGCCGTATAGGCGACGACTTTATGGTCGCCAACTGGGTGCACTCGATACTGCTGGACGGCGGTCGGAAAATCGTGGAAGGACGGGACTAGACGGCCGACAAGGGACCAGGCTTGCTCCGCCCGCGCGCTGTTCTTGATGTCAGGGGCACCGGCGTGAGGGGGGACCCACAACGAGTCAGCCCGTGCTCAACCTCCAGGTCGCCGGACCGCCTCATCGTCGCCGACTACCCGTACGTAAACCGCGCTGCGTCAAACTCCACCGGAATCGGGTCCCGGCCGGAGTTTCCTGTAACTGCTCCCGCCACCATGCGTCCCATCACCGGGCTCAGCAGGATTCCCTTCTTGCCCGCTCCGTTGGCGGCGAACAGGCCGTCGTAACCGGGCATCGCTCCGAGTATCGGCATCTCGTCCGACGTCACCGGGCGGAGGCAGGCCGTGTGCTGCACTATCTCCGCGCTCTCCAGCACAGGAGCAAGGGCCAGTGTCCCGGCCATGATCGAATCCCGGGCGGCAGTAGATGGCCTGTCGTCGAACCCGACATCCTCCTCGGTGGTGCCTACCCAGACGAGCCCGTCCGGCTTGCGCGCTATGTAGTGACCGGCCAGTGAAATTCGGTGGACGAAGTCACGCCCGGGGAATCGCAACCGCAGGATCTCGCCCTTCTTGGGCTTTACGGGGAAGTGGGGCAGGCCTTTGCTGCCGTCTCCCGACCAGGGTCCGGTCGCCAGGACCACCGAGCCGCCGGGGACCGATGACCCGTTGCCAAGCGCCACGCCGGTCACGCGATCGCCATCCCGCAACAGCCCGACCACGTCGCCCGGCTGATGGCTCCCGCCGGCGCGCTCAAAAGCCGTCACGAGCGCCAGCGTGTACTTGTAAGAATCGACCTCAAAGTGACTCCGTTGCACCAGCCCGCCTGTCAGTTCTCCGGTGAGCGAAGGCTCCTCGGAGCGGACGCCGTCTGCGTCTAGCAAATCGACCTCCAGGTCCTCTTCCCGTTGCCACTTGACCGACTCCTGGAGATGGCGATAACCATCCTCGTTCACAGCCAGGTCCAGGGAGCGAACGGCCCGGAGTTCGATATCGATCCCGGTGGCATCCTCCAGCTCCGGCGCGAGCCGCTTGTGCAGGGAGATTCCCCGCTTGGCATGCGACAAAATCGGCCCGGGAATACCGGCTCCCATAGTCGGAAACAACCCGCCGTACGCGAAACCGCTTGCGTGGCTGGCGATCGAATCACGCTCGATCATCGTCACGCCGAGCCCGCGTTTCACAAGCTCATACGCAACGGAAGCGCCGGCCGCGCCGCCACCCACGACGATGACATCTGGGGCGCTGGTCACATCACACCTCGTTCCACACGAACGCCGTCCTGGTACACATCGACCACACTCCAGAGCGACTTCAGGTTACGTGAGGGATCGCCGTTAACCACAAGCAGGTCGGCGGATCTTCCGGGGACAAGCCGCCCGGAGACACAGCCCATGCCGATCGAATCAGCAGCGCCCGACATACCGGACGCCAGGGCCTCCGGCGCAGATAGACCGGCGCCCGCAAGCATCAAAACCTCGTTCACGAACTCTCCCGGGGCGTAATCACCCCACGGCGAATCGGATCCGGCGGTCATCTTCACGCCGGCCTCCATCATCCGCCCGCACGCCTCCATGCGGTTGTCCAGACCGCGCTGGCGCTGATCGAGCGATTCCTGCATGACGGCCCGTTCATCGCCCGCCGTTTCCACTCGCTCGGCCAGCCGTTCGATACCCGCCTGCACCACGTATAACGTCGGGTTCACCCATGCGTCCGCCTCGAGCAGCCGATCGACCAGGTCCGGCCTGTATTCGTAGCGGCCTTCTGAATCCTCGAATACGCAGTGGACGATCATGTCCACGTCGGCGTCCAGGCAGTTCTGAACGCCTTGGGCGGATGCGCAGTGGGCGGCGGTGAGTTTGCCGAAGTTGTGCGCCTCGTCCGTGGCGACGCGTAACTCGTCCACTGTGTAGGAGGGGAGCAGGGGATCGGACTCGCGCGTGCTTCCGCCTGTGGCAACGAGTTTGATGTAGTCGGCACCCTCTTTGATGAGTTGACGCACCTGTTTGCGCACGCCGTCTGCACCGTCCGCCTCGCCGCCGAAGTACCACATGTGGCCGCCGGTGATTGTGACGGGGCGGCCGCAGAGCGTCATCTTTGGCCCCACAGCCAGCCCGCGCTCGATGCCCTCACGCAGGGAGAAGGTGACGTGGTTCTTGGCGCCGTTCTCGCGGATGGACGTGACGCCCGAGTGGAGGATCGTTCGGGCGTTCTTGATCGCCTGCATGAGCAGAATGTCATCCGCCTCCTGGCCGACCACGTCCGATGGCGTGCCGTCGCCCGGGGAGACCAGGTGCGTGTGGGCGTCGACCATCCCGGGGAGGATCGAGGCGTCTCCGTAATCGATCACCTCCGCCGCCGCCCCATCCGGGGCGCGTACCTCGGTCTGGCTCCCGACCAGTGCGATCTCGTCGCCGTGGATCAGGACGGCGGCGTCCTCAACGGCGGAGCTTCCCTGGCCGTCCAGCAAACGGGACGCCCTCAGGAGCGTGTACCGGTCATCTGTCGCCGATGTGGAGGCCATGCGGCGCTACTCCCATTGGATTCCGAGGTCGTGGAGGTCCGACTCAAGTTTGGCGACGGTGGTGAAGAGCAGAGCACGAATACCGGTCGCTATGGCCGACTCAACATTCTTCTGGTTGTCGTCGATGAACACTATCCCACCCGGCTCCACCCCGCAGGCGCTCACCAGGTCGCGGTAGATCCCCTGATCGGGCTTCATCGACCCGACCTCAAACGACAGGATTACGGGCCCGAACAACTCGGTTACGGGCACCGTGGCGCGCATCTCATCCCAGTGTGGGCCGCTGGTGTTGCTGCAACAGCCAACGGTGAACTGCGAAGCAAGGGAGCGCACGACATCGAACATCGGCTCATGCGGCGTCAGGACCGAGGTGAACACAGCACGAAACTCGTCGTCATCCATATCCAGTTCCAGTTCCGAACGGATCATGGCGGTGTACTCGTTCCAGGTCTGAAACCCGGATTCGAGCGGTCTCTTGCGCTCCGGTGAGAACATGGCATTTTTAATGTCCGCCTCGGTCCGGCCGGTGCGCGCCGCAACGACGCGCACCGGGACCGATTCGTCGACCAGCGACAGGACCTGGCCCAGGTCGAAAATGACGTGGGAGATGCCAGGAGTTGCGGGCATCAGTAGACGACCGGCATCCCCGGGGTCTGGACTCGGATGCTGTAAACGGACGTCCGGGCGGTGAACACTAGCGTCTTCCGGTCGTCACCGATGAAACCCAGGTTCGCCGGCAACTCCGGCGCTTCGATGACGCCAATTGTCGCCCCGTCTGAAGAGAACACCCAGCCGCCGCCGTTGCCCGTGCAGAAGACGTTGCCGTCCTCGTCCACTTTGACGCCGTCCGGCACGCCGTCCACGGTCCCGTTGGGGCCGTACGGGATGTCTGCGAAGCGTTCACCGGCGCCCAGTGAGCCATTGGCTTTCACGTCGTACACGTTCAGATACGGCTCGGTCCGGGTGTTGGACACGTAGAGCTTGCTTCCGTCCGAGGACATCGCGAGCCCGTTGGGGAACTCCATGTCCTTTGCCTCCATCGACACCTCGCCGTCCGGGGAGATCCGATACACGCCGGCGAAATCAAGCTGGCGTTTGGATGCGTCCACGGCCCATGGCGGGTCGGTGAAATAGACTGTCCCGTCCGGGCGGGCGATAACGTCGTTTGGAGAGTTGATCCGGAGCTTGTTCCATCGCTCGGCGATGATCTCGATACGCCCGGTGTCCTTATGGGTCCGGGTCAGGCGGCGATGGCTGCCCTCGCACATCAACAGGTTTCCGTTGTGGTCAAAGGTCAGGCCGTCCCCGGAACCGGTCTCCCGGCGGATGACCTCAGGCTCCCCTCCGGGTTTCATTCGCAACAGGAGGTTCGTGCGGATGTCTACGAAGTAGAGGTACCCGGAGTCCCACACGGGACCTTCTGTGAACACGAAGCCGGTCGCTATCTGTTCGAACTCGGACCCGGGTTCGATAATGGTGCTGAGGTCGCCTGCCATTTAGTACTCCAGTAGTTGGTTGCCGGGTGATTTTCGCGGCCGGGCGAACCTACTTTGAAGTGGCGCGCGTGTCAATCAATCCGGGGCGTCTGAATAGACCGATGGTTACGCGTCTGACGGTGGCCCGGAGAACGGGATCTGGACCGTGAAGGTTGTGCCCGAGCCGGGGGTGCTGGAGGCGTCCACGTTGCCGCCGTGGACCTCCACCAGCCGTTTGACGATTGTCAGTCCGAGCCCTGCGCCGCCGGTCACACGATTACGGGACGGATCGACCCGATAGAAACGGTCGAAGACGTGGAGGAGATCGTCGGGCGAGATGCCGGTCCCTGTGTCGGAGATCGAGATGGTCGCGGTGGCCGCGTCAGGCGTTGGGGCCACCGTAACGGCGACCCGCCCGCCTTCCGGGGTGTGGGTGATGGCGTTCTCGACGAGGTTGGACACGACCTGCCGGATGCGGGTCGGATCCAACCGGGCGATCGGCATGCCCGCGCGGGCGGTAAGTTCAAGCGTGATGGAACGTTCTACCGCGCGCGGCCGGAATGCCTCCGCTGCGTCGCGCACCAGGCAGGACAGGTCTGATTCGACCAGCTCAAGCCGCAGACTTCCGGCTTCTACCAGCGCCAGCAAACGCAGATCTTCGACAAGTGCGCCGAGGTACTTCGTCTGCCAGTAGATCGTGTCTATCGTCCCGTCGTCGGGCTCCAGGACGCCGTCTTTGATCGCCTCCAGGTAGCCCTGGATGTTGGTCAGCGGACTGCGCAGCTCATGAGCGATATCAGCGGTTAGTCTTCGGCGTTCGGCCTCTGAATCTTCCAGTGCGCCGGCCATTTCGTTGAAAGCGAGTCCCAGGTCGCCCAGCTCGCTTCCGGCGTTCGCTTCGACACGCTGTGACAGATCGCCCCGGGCGACTTCCGATGCCGCGATGCTCAGCTGGTGAACCGGAGCGAGGGCGCGCCGGGTCGTGAATGTGACCATGCCGATGCCGGCCAACGCTGCGATGAGACCGGACAGTAAGAGCGAACGGTTGAATGAGGACGCCAGCTCGGAAAGCTGGGGCTCGGCAGCAAGGGCGATGTCTGAGACCGGGTGCTGGTCGTCGTTGCCCGATTCCCGCGTGGGAGGCGGTTGCAAACCGGTCGGGTCACCAAACCCCCTTTCCCTTTCACCATTGGCCAGTTCACGAATAAAGGCCGACCGCGAGCCCGGGGGCGCGACAAACGCCTCGCCCGTCTCGATGAAGAAATTTCCCATCTGGACTCCGCCAACAACGACCGGTCGCTGGAGGAAGAACTGTGAAAGGAGCGGGTTCCGATCGAACGCGGAGTGGGAGTCGCCGACGATAAGCCCGCGCTCGTCTTCGATCACGATCCGCCAGTCGTAGAGCCGGGACACCTGCACCAGCGCATCCTGCACTTCAACCCAACTGTCGTTCTTTGTGTAGGAATCGGCCACGACCTGGTCGAGACGCTCCGCACGCGCGACGGAAATCTCGTCGCTGAATGCGTCGATCTTCCGCTCGGTGGTGGCGTAGGCGAAAGCGCTGACCGACAGCAGTGCGCCGCCCAGGATCACGGTGAATCCCAGCGTCAGCCTGAATTGAAGAGATCGCGCCCAGTTAGGCATCGCCAAACCGGTATCCCATCCCGTACACGGTGTGGACATATCGTCGGCCTGCGGACTTCTCAAGCTTCCGGCGGATGTTGGATATGTGGGTGTCGACGGTTCGGCCCATGCCGTCGTAGCCGTACCCGAGCACTTTCTCGATGATGCTGTCACGGGACAGAATCTGGCCGTTGTTGAGCATCAGGTATGAGAGCAACCGCATCTCCGTGGCGGTGAAGCGGAGCATCTCCCCGTCGACCTTGACCGAACCCGCCCGCATGTCCAGCTCTATGGGGCCGAAGGACAGGGTTTTCCCGGCGTTATGATCATCTTGTTTTGGGCTTGTTCGGCGAAGGACGGCCCTGATCCTGGCGGCCAGTTCACGCGGTGAGAACGGCTTCGTAACGTAGTCGTCGGCGCCGCTGTCGAGGCCGGTCAAACGATCCGACTCATCGACCCGTGCCGTCAGCATGATTATCGGGACGTCGGACTCCGCCCGGAGTCTCTCGCACACGGCGAGGCCGTCCATGCCGGGCAGCATGATGTCGAGCACCACCAGACGCGGCGACTCGGTGAGCGCCTTACGAAGGCCGTCTATGCCGTCCCTCGCCTCGATCACACTGTGGCCGTCACGCTCAAGGTAGAGGCGAATCAGCCAGACGGTGTCGGGGTCGTCCTCGACGATGAGGATCGGCTTTTGCGACTCGGTCGGTGGGGTGGAGTCAGTCATGAAGCCGTCCACAACCGTGTGTACCTGCGCCATGCGGTGGATCCTCTTGAATTGATCTAGAGGTTGACCGGCTCCGGGTCGTCGGTTGATTCATCCGTCCGGGGAGTGAAGTCATGGAATCGCTCGAATCCACCGAACCCCCTGAAATCACGGAAACCGTGACCGTCTCCATCCCGCCCGCCGCGGAAGAAGAAACCGGGTCCAACGCCCTCGAGCTCAAACTCAAAACCATCTCCACCGAACTGGGAGAATCCGCCCTCCGGAATATTGAAACCGGGGAATTCAGGCGTTTCGCCATCGAACTTCGGCAGTTCATTTCGGAACTGCTCCAGCCGTTCCCGAAGCCCGTCCAGGTCAAGCGACCCCCGGTCTTCGTCAAACCTGTAAAACCCGCCCCCGCCGAAGGGCGAAACGCCCTCGCCAAACGGGGCGAAGCTCCCAAAAGCTTCCAGGGGATCCGGTACCAGTTTATCGACGGCGTCCGGGCGAAGGTCCAGCCATGCCTGGACTGCGTCCGCATCACCCTGAGAAAGCCTGTCGGCTTCGACCATGGCGGCAAGCTTTTCTGGCGAGATGTTCGGAATGGGCAGCGCAGCGCCGGGTTTGGGATGGCCGGGCTTGCCTTTATGTGCCTGCTTCCGGGCAGGGCCAAGGCCGTCAAAAGCAATCGGCTGAGAGTTGAGCCATTCGGTGATCTCGGTGGCTTCGTCGCCCGTGAGAGTGCCGTCCTCCACGAGTACCGCAAGGGCCTCGGCCTGTTTCTCGTCCTGAACCTCAGATTTCGCCTGCACAAACGCGTCGTCGAGTTCCGTGCGTTCAATCCCCAGGATAGAGGCGACCCTGTCTAGCAGCTCGCCTTCGCCCGTGCCGCCGCGGAAATCGGCGGAGGCGGCGGTAGCGCCTATCAGAACGCCAACTGCGCCCAACGCCACCACCAGGCTCAAGAACCATCGACGACTCATGTTTTAAAACTTCCTGATCGAGCGAGTGCCCGCTGTTTTCCATCGCTTCAACTATATTTTACGCGCGCAATGTCAAGGAAGTTTCAAGTTTTAGACTCGGCGAGTGGCAACGTGAGTGCCAGGGACCGGGCCGATGGCCCCTTCAGACTGCGGAGATGGCAGCGGGCAGGTAGGGGCAGCAGGGCTCGGAAGCCAAGGGATCGCCGGTCATCGCGAAAGACCGGGCGCGCGATCCGCCGCAGACGACATTGAACGGGCACAGACCGCATTTGCCGTTCAGAGCCCCGGGGTCCCGGAGGGCACGGAAAGTTGGATTATTGCGGTAAAGGTCCAAAACATTGTCGGTGCGCACGTTACCGGTCCGGTAGGGGAGGAAGCCGCTCGGATACACGTCGCCGATGTGCGAGACAAAGAAGATGCCCTTGCCGTCATTCGTGACAGGCCCTGGCCACAGCCCGCGCACCTCGGCGGGGCTCATGCCCCCGATATCCCGTCCTTCGGTCTGCAGGCGTTTCTGGATGCTGACGCGCCGGAAAGGCTGACCAAGCGTGGTCTTGCTCATGAACGGCCAGTTGCGACGGTTATCGACGACCCAGTTGAAGGTTTCCTCGTGCTGCTCCGACGACATCAGCGCCACGTCAAGCCCGCGCCCGACAGGCACCAGCAGGAACAGATCCCAGAGCGCCGCGCCTTCACGGCCAACAAGCTCCGCCATTTCGGGGAGGTACTCCCGGGTCCGGCGGGTGATGGTGGTGTTGACCTGGAACTCCAGCCCGACCTCGTGTGCATCCCGAAACATCTGGATCGTGCGATCAAAGGTCCCGGGAAAGCCACGGAAAACGTCATGAGATTCCGCATCGGGACCATCGAGGCTGAACGATACGCGTGACACGCCGAGATCGACCAGCTTCTGGAAGCGATCTTTCGTGGCGAGTGCGGTGGCGCTCGGAGAGACAGAGGTCGTCAGCCCGAGGCCTACGGCGTGCTCCACGACTTCAAACAGGTCTCGTCGCATGAATGGATCGCCGCCACTCAGAACGATGATGGGCTTGTGGTCGAATCCCGTCAGCCGGTCCATGAGTTGGAGGCCGTCCTCGGTGGACAGCTCCAGCGGGTGCCGTTTCGGCTGCGCCTCTGCGCGGCAGTGCTCGCACGCGAGCGCGCAGGCGCGCGTCATCTCCCAGAAAACGACTACGGGATCGCGATCCGTATCGACACGAGGCATCCCACCGGGCATGCCGGGCCGCCCATCCGGATGGCCTCCGGGGTGTCCGGATCCGCGCTGGCCCGGCATTAGACGGCGACCGTCTCCGCTATCTCGGCGTCGGTCAGGTAGCAGGCCGGGTCCATGCCGAAGGGATCGCCGGTGGCGGACTCGCCGCGGACCCTCAGGTTGCCGTTGCAGGAGTTCAGCCATGAGCAGTCACGGCAGCGCTGCGGCAGCAGGGCCTTCCGGTCACGGAGTTGAGACAGGAATCCGTTGTCCGCATCCTCCCAGACCTCGCTGAAAGGCTGTTCCAGGACGTTGCCCAGGTTGCGGGTCCACCAGAACTGGTCCGGGTGGATGTTGCCAAGGTTGTCGATGCTGGCGATGCCACGCCCGGCGCTGTTGCCGCCGTTCTTCAGCATCAGCCGTTCGATGTCATCTGCGCGGTCCGGGGCGTGTTCACGCGCCCACATGGCGAGGATCGGACCGTCCGCGTGGTTGTCCACGGTCAGGACTTCGAGATTGTGGCCAGTCGCGTGGGACTGGATCGTGCGCTTGAAGATGAACTCCACGGCCTCACGTCGGCGGTCGTTATCCAGGTCAAACGACAGCAACTTCTCGCCGCGGCCGGCGTAGGCCAGGTGATAGATGCACACGCGCGGGATGCCGACTTCTTCCGCGAGGTCGAACAGTCCCGGCATGTCGTCGACGTTCTGCTTCGTCATGGTGAACCGAAGACTGACGCGCATGCCAACGTCTGTGGCGTTGCGGATGCCCTCAAGCGCGTCCTTGAACGCGCCCTTCGAGCCCCGGAACTTGTCATTGACTTGTTCAAGACCGTCCAGGCTGATCCCGGCGCGAACCATTCCGGCATCGGCAAGCGTGCGTGCTATCTCGGGCGTCATCAGGGTGCCGTTGGAGGACAGGGTCGGTCGCAGGCCGCGATCGGCGGCGTGCTTCACCAGGATCGGCAGATCGAAGCGTTTGATCGGCTCCCCGCCGGAGAAGAGAAGAACCGGAATGCCGTAATCGGCCAGGTCGTCTATAACCTTGATCGCCTGCTCGGTGGTCAGTTCCCCCGGGTAGACCTCATCATGCGACGAGGCGTAGCAGTGGGCGCAGTGGAGGTTACAGCTTCGCGTGACGTTCCAGACGACGATGGGGCGTCGATGGACGGGGGCCGGGTTGGGGTTTTCGGCCTTCTTCTCGCCGTACCGGAGATCGTCCCCGGGGGTTCGTACGTCACAGAGAAGACGCGTAACGCTCAGCAAATCTGGCCTCCCTAGGCTTGTCGTCAGGGGAACTTTACGGCGGCCGGCGACCTGCGATGGTCGAGCGATATCTCGGCGGTGGAAGAGGGATGGATGCGATTCCTCGAACCGATCGGAGTCCATGCATAAACCGGATGCCGCACATCGAGTCTCGCGCCGGGTTATTCGTTGTGCGCGTTTCTTCACACAACCCTCATGAATTGGCTCAGAAGGAGACGGTTTGCGATCTGGCGTTTCTACAGGGACGGCTTCTGGGTCGCATAAACGTGGTGCGATGATGTCCGGCATCGCTTCCGGGACCAGATCGCTCTCCCGATGCGTCTGTAGATCTGACGGATGCTTCATCGCCACACGGCCGAGCTGCATGAAAGACGAGCTGCATGAAAGAGAGGACGGATGAACTCCGACACGGCACACCCCGGCATCCGACGATTAAGGCTGCTCGGCGCCCTCTGTGCTGCCATCGATCCGCCGGTTGCCGTTGTTCCAGGTGCAGATCGAGTCTTCGACGTGGAACACCAGTGATCCTTCCTCCGAGTCCTTTCGGGCGGACAACGCCGTCGGCACATCTATGAGACGCAACCACACAATTTTGGCCAGTATGCCCAGGATGACAGTTGTTGGATGGAGCCGATCGCGATACGAAAGTGACGCCGTACTTTACCGCCCCGCGAACCCGCTCGCCAAATAAGGGGCCACCGGTCCTACCCCCAGTCCTTCGACTTCAGCATGCTGAAGTCTGTTGGCACCGGCGTGACCGTGCGCACCACCACGTTCAGCGTCCCCTCGCGGTGCGACACGATCCCGCTGCACAGCAGAATCGCATCGCGCGCCGTTCGGCGTACCCGCTTGTAGACATCCGGCCAGATCACCAGCGGAGCGTGGCCGGTCTCATCCTCCAGCGTGATGAACACCGCTTTCGCCAGTGGCCTTTGCCGACGGATCACGACCCCGGCCACGCGTATCGGCGTGCCGTCCTTCAGATGGCGAATATCGGCGCTTCTCACCACGTCCGGCGGCAGGTGCAGCCGTAATTTCTCCATCAGGTGGCCGCGTGGGTATAACCCGAGCGTGTTGTACTCGCCCTTCATCACATCCCACTCGGACGCCTCCGGCAGCGCCACCATGTCCTGCTCCACCGGCAACTCGAAGGCGAGTTGGCGTCCGACGGGCCGATAGCGCAGCCCAACCTCCCACTTCGTCTCGCGCCGGTTCTCGTCGAGAGGCGTCCAGACGGTTCGCTGTTCCCGTACCACTTTATTAGTGTCAGGGCTCGATGGCAGGGGCACCGGACCCGGCACCTCCAGCACGCCGACCAACGCCGGGGCGCTTGTTGCTACCGCTCGTGATACAAGCGAGTCAAACGTCCCGGCATCCACCAGCTTGTCGAGCGACTCGTGCCTCACGCCGGTGCGCGCCATGAAGTCGGAAACAGACGCAAACGGCCCGTTTGAATCGCGCTCCGCCAGCACCTGGTCGGCCGTCGCAGAGCGCACAGTTGCCACGTGCGCGAAACCCAGCCGCAAGCGTTCATCGTCGATGACCGACAGCTTCCCGCTGCGGTTTGCGTCCGGGTTCAAGACCTGCACGCCGTGGCGCCTTGCGTCCTCCTTAAGTGTCTCCAGGTTATAGAACCCCATCGGCTGCTGGTTGAACAACCCCACGAAGAACTCCAGCGGGTAGTAACGCTTCATCCATGACATCTGGTAGGCGGTGACACCGAAGGCGAAGGCGTGCGCCTCCGGGAACTGGAACTCGCCGTGGAACTTGCTGAATATCTTGTCAGCGGCCTCCGGCGGTACCCCGCGTGCCAGCGCTCCAGTCATGAACTTCTCTCGCCAGAAGGGAATCAACTCTGCCCGGTTGCGTCGGCTGAACGCCCGGCGCATTCGGTCGCCCTCCGCCGGCGTGAACCCGCCGACGTGGACCGCCAGCTCCATCAACTGGTCCTGGTAGAGCGGCACGCCGTACGTGCGTTCAAGCGCTGCCTTCTCAAGCGGGTGGTCGTAGTCCCAGTCGGGTTCGAGGCCGGTATGTCTGCGTATCAGCATCGACACGCCATCGTTGACGCCGACTCCGGGACGGACAGCGCCCACCTCCCACGCCATCTCGAACAGGTTTTTGGGTCGGATCCGTGGAATCGTCTGCATCTGGGCGGCGGACTCCACTTGAAATACGCCGACGGTGTCCGCCCGGTGCAGCATGGCGTACACCTTCGGGTCCTCGAAATCGATGCGCGAAAGATCGACACGCTCCTCCGTGCGCTGCTCGATCAACCTGAGCGCCTCGTTCATCTGCGACAGAGCGCCCAGCGCCAGGAAATCGATCTTCACAAAGCCGGCGTCGTCTGCGCTGTCCTTGTCCCACTGGCAGATGTATCGACCGTCTATGGCGCTGCGCTGGAGCGGTACGGTCTCCGAGAGCGGGCGTGCCGAGAGGATCATGCCGCCGGGGTGCTGCGCCAGGTATTTCGGGAAGCCGCCGAGCTGGAGGGACAGGCGCACAAGGTCCTGCCAGAGCGGCAGGTCTGCACGGTCCCGGTACTCCGGCAACGACCGCATCTCCGCCGGCAGGTCTTTCACACCGGCGTGGCCGTCGACCCGCTTCGTCAGCTTGTCCAGATCGTCCTCGGGTAGCCCGAGCGCCTTGCCGATGTCCCGGATGGCGCCCTTGATTCGGTATGTGGAGATCATGCCGGTGAGCACGGCGCGATCATTCCCCCAGAGCTCGTGGACGCGCAGGATCAACTTCTCCCGGATGTCGCGCGGGAAGTCCAGGTCGATGTCGGGCGGACCGTCCATCTCGGCATTCGGCAAGAAGCGGTCCAGCGTCAGCCCGAACTCCAGCGGGTCGATGTGCGAGAGGCCGATCAGGTAGCCGACCAGCATCGCCACCGAGGAGCCGCGCCCTCGCCCGGGCGGGTTCTCCTCCAGCGGCAGTCCGGGTTCGACCAGCCCCAGGTCTTCCTGCACCTCGCGGGCGATCTTGATGATCTCGTAGTACTGGAGCACGAACCCGGCCAGGTTGTGCTTCTCCAGCAGCGCCATCTCCTCATCCAGCCGCTCCTTGATGGGCGGCGTGACCTCGCCGTACTTGCGGACGGCGGACTCCTCACACAGCTTCCGCAGCCAACTTGTCTGGGAGTGATCGCCAGGAACGTCGTAGTCCGGGAAGTCGTAGACCTTTGCCGATGTGAGGTCGAAATCGCAGCGGTTGGCTATGCGGACCGTGTTCTCTATGGCCTCTGGATATGCGGCGAACAGCGCCGCCATCTCCGACGGTGGCTTCAGGTAAAACTGGTCGTTGGCGCGCCGCTCCCTGTGCGTTTCTTCAAGCGATTTGTTGTGCTGGATGGAAACGAGAACGTCGTTCAGGTGGCTGCGCTCACGGAGGTGGTAGTGGACGTTGTTTGTGGCGACCACGGGGATGCCGAGGTCGACGCCGATGCCCGCCATGAGCCGGTTGCGCTCGGTGTCGCCGAGCACCAGGTTTTGTTGTAGCTCAAGGAAGAAGTTGTCCGCGCCAAACCAGTCCCTGTACTGCGCCGCCAGGCGACGGGCCTCGCCGAGATTACCCGTAAGGACGAGCTCTGGGATCTCCCCGTGACGGCAGCCGGAAAGGCAGATCACCCCGCTTGCGTGCTCTTTAAGCAGGGCAGGGTCGAGCGCTGGAGGAACCCCCTTGGGACCGGTTCGTTCAGAGGGTTCCATGTGCGCCCGAGTGGTGAGCAGGCTGATGTTGCGGTAACCCTCTGCGTTCTCCGCTAACAGAGTCAGGTGGTGGCCGCTCTTGAGTGTGATCTCGACCCCGATGATGGGCTTGATCTTGACGCCCTTCGCCGCCTGCGCAAACTCCATCACGCCGCACAGGTTGTCGTGATCCGTAATGGCGAGCGCCTTTATCCCAAGCGCCTGCGCCTCGATCAGCAGCTCAGAAGTGTGAGAAGCACCCTCCTTGAACGAGTAATTGGAGTGGCAGTGAAGCTCTGCGTAGGAAGGCTGAGGGGAGGTGGCGGTCGAAACTTTGCCCCCTCTCCCAGCGGGAGAGGCCAGATGTTTCAAGGGTGAGGGAGAAGTTGAACCTGGATCAACACGCGCTCGCGCCTCACGAGCCCGAACGCTAGAAGTACGCCGCTTCTCCATACGCGGAGAACTATCGACAGACTTAGAACCAATCCGTTCCGCGATATCAGCCGCATCGCCAGGACCGCCGGGGAGCGCGATGTCTAAATCGCGATAGCCCCCGGCCAGGCTCCTGTGTTCCTTCTTGCGTCTCGGCATAGCCAATCATCGTTGTCCCAAAACCTGCGGCCTACGGCCGCGCGACCCGCCTCCAGACCTCCTCCCTCCCAGGGAGGAGGCTTTCTGTTGTTCCCTCCTAGTGTAGGAGGGGGTTAGGAGGAGGTTATTTCTGGTGGCAACATCCCCTCACTGCCGGAACCACTCGTCTACCGCCAGGTCGTGGAACAGTGTTACCGGGCGGCCGTCGGCGAGACGGGCGTGGAAGTACACCCGCTCTATCTCCTTCTCCGGCCCCCGCCACCACTCGTCGTTGATCTTCCACATGTCCTCGATAGCGGCCACCTCGTTAGACGAAACCGAGAGCGGCATCCCGCGCTTGTCGGCGATCACCGCCACCGTCACCGGGGCGTTTAAGGGCTTAATTGCACGAGCGCGTGCCTGCGTTCTGGGATTCGGGACCATGGCTCTAACTCCCTTACCTGATAGACCGGCGGCGCCGTGCCCAGCCGTGCCTCTAGCTGGCTCACCGCCTCCTGCAACTTCTGATCGCGCCGGACCTCCGTCCACAGCGACTCCTGCCGCCCGGCCTCACCGGTCAGCCCGGAGAGCGTCAGGCGCATGTCCTCTATCGGGCCCGGCAGCGCCAGATCGTCCATCTTTGACTTGATAGAAAACAGGGCTTTAATCCGAGACCCGGCCGGCTCTTTGAACGCCACCCGAATCGTCCAGGGCGGCCGTCGTAGCACACCCGCCTCCAGCTTCGCCTCGCGTGCGTAGCGGCGTGCGAGCTGCGGGCGGTTGTACGCCCGGGATAAGAGGCTTTCGATCGCCGGGAGGATCATCGCCATGCTGACCGTGGCGTCCGGGAACTCCAGATATTCCGAAACGGCCTCTTCCGTCCGACGCGCCACCAGAGGCCGCTGGTCGATGCCGTTCGACAGGTCCGACACCAGCGTCCCGTCGCCGCCGAACTGCGCCTGCATAGCGCCCGGCGGCAGCGCTGCGATGTCGCCCATCGTGTGCAACCCGAACCCGTGAAGCCGGGTGATCAGCCTGAAATCGACCGGCAACAGCTCGACCGGGAGTTTCGCCAGGAACCGGCCCGGCTCGCCCGTTATCTTGAGGCCGCGCCCGGGTGAACTGGCCGATGCTGCGATGTAGGCCAGCCACTTGTTTTCGCCGACGCCGATGCGGGCGTCGAACTGGTTCACAGCGTTGGACAGCGCCCGGACCACCTGTGCATCGTCCCCGTACAGCCGCTCAAGCCCCCAGATGCCGACGTATGCACGCCCGAGCCCGTAACTTTCAGCGCTTTCGGTGTCGGGCTCGACGTCCGGACAGCGCGCCTCCAGCGCTGTCAAAACCTCTGCGAAGATGCGCCGGTACAGGGGAATATCCGGCTCCAGCAGCGTCACATCTTTGCGTGCGTCTGCCAGAGCCTCGCTGAGCGGCATGCCCCTGGTAAATTTCTGACTGGATGTCCCGGAAGATTTTTGGCCCAATTCCGGCGACCAATCGAGGACGAATTGCGCCCCTTTGCCTACGTTCGCACCGCTTTCACCCACGATGATCACTGGACGGTCGGCCAGCTCAGGCCGGCGGAGCGACTCCCCCTGCCACATGAAGTTGGGGATGTGGATGCATGCGACCGCGGCGCGCTTTCCGTCGAGTGTCGGCATTAGAGCAACCAGCCCTGTACTGCCGCTCCATCATCAGAGGGCGCCGAGCGCCGGGGCGAAGCTGCTTGGCCCACACGCGGGTACCCGGCCTGCAGAGAAGGAGATATCGATATATCCCCCGGTCGGGCGATGAGGTTCGTCGTGACCGCACCGACACCGGCCCGCTCCAGCGATTCAAAGAGGCCAGAACCGTACCCAGGGCCATGCAAGGCAGGAGCGCACGCCTCAAGGAAGAAACGCGTCTCGCTTACAGGGAGGTTGGACATCCACTGCGAGAGCTCCGGCAACCGATCGGGACCGAACCACGGCGGGATCTGTATGAGCACAGCGCCGAGAGAGCCCCCAAGCTCGCTCACAGCGCTGAGGAAAGAGGGCAGTTCAGGAGCCGAACTTGTCAGGTCGGGCTCATGCGTGATCTGGCGTGGCATCTTTACCGCGAAGATGAAACCGCTTGGAACCGACCCGCGCCACGTGCGCACGGTTGAGTGCGATGGGATGCCGTAGAAAGTGCGATTGACCTCTACGGCATTAAAGACGCGTGCATACCAGGACAGCCTTCCGCTGGTCGAAAAACCCTTCGGATAGGCCAGCCGACGCCAGTCAGGCCCGGTCCATCCCTGGGGCCCGATAAGCGCCACCCCGCCGTCTTGCCCCTGTCGTTTGTTCCCCTGCTGTGCAGTCACTCCGCCCCCAGAGTTGCTTGGAGCGGTACGTTCGCCGACACCGCTTAGAACATATTAGAACAATTGTTCTAATAGTCAATTACAGTGTGACGGTCTGCTTGTGCCGCGTTCATTTTGTGCGAGAAGGCAACTCTGTCATTCTGGGCCAAAAGCGGAGAAGCTCCCGGCTTTCCGTCCATCCGAATGTCCTTCGGCACAAACCCTTAAAAGCTCAACCCTATCGTCTCCGACAGGTACTCCACCATCGGCGATACGCCGTAACAGGCGTCTGTGTACTCGTCGATGAAGTTCGGGGAGCAGATCTCTTCATCTGTGAAGTGCGACCAGGCGATGAAGTCCTTGCGCTTGATCTCGTCGATCGCCGGGTGTTCCGGGTCGAAGCCACGGGGTGCACGTACCAGCGACTCTCCGGTGACCTCCCATCGGCGTTTGAACTCGCCGCCGGAGGTGGAGTCACGCCATTTGGACGGGCTTGCGGCGATCGCTCCTCGCACCTTCGCCAGCTCATCGCGTCCAGGCTTCCACATCCCCGCCGCTGCGCCGGAACCTCCCGGCTCAAGGTGGAGATAGAACCCCGGCGCGTGGGCGTCCCTCGCCTGCTCGTGCCGGAACTGTATCCCGGCGTTCGTTTTGTACGGGCTCTTGTCCTTGGAGAACCGGACATCTCGGTGGATGCGGAACATCGATCCACCGGACGGCCTCGGATCTGCGTTGAAGAAAAAGCTGATCCCGGACAGCCGCGGCGCGAAATCGGCGACGAACTTGAGTACGGGATCGCGTACATCTCGCAGGTAGCGTTCCCGGTTCTCGTTAAACCATTCACGGTCGTTATTCAGCGCCAGCTCGCCGAAGAAATCGAAGAGGGCTGGAGTGAAGTGAGGTTCGCCTGTCATATCGGCAGTGTAAACAAGGGGGACGGTACACTCTGCCGTGCGAGCAAATGGAGTTCGCTTGGAGGGGGAGGTACCCGTGGCATGGCGGAACCCGATGCAACAGGCGATCACATGGTATCGAGTTGCTGCCGGGTATGCCGAGAGCACTGCCGCTATGGCAAACGTCATCGAACGGCTGGCGCTGGGAGTCATGGGCATCATGCCCGGAGCGAAAGCCCTGGATGTGGGAGAAACGGGCGTGGGTAATCAGCCGGATTGTTGGAGGCCGATGGTTCGACCTCTCTCACCCCAACCTTCTCCCACCGGGAGAGGGAGCAAGTGCATGCGGGACAAGAGCACTGCTATGTCATCCTGAGCGTAGTCGAGGGACCTTAATCTCGGCAATGAGACCTGCCAGATGAGGATGGAATCGAATGGCAGAACAACGGACCTGG
>MDTC01161147.1_pt1 | contig 95987 bp, 78 predicted proteins | sample 811181 | NCBI WGS metagenome assembly MDTC01 (sample SAMN05326644, study PRJNA326480) | marine metagenome | isolation source: seawater | place: Pacific Ocean: North | collected 2011
GAACTCAATGATTTATTTGTAGACCTGAGTCATAGATACGGTATAATTACTTTTCTTTGCCCAAATTGGGCGGTAGCTTTAGGAGTTGTCGCCCTTTTTTGTACGGTATGTTCGGAAGATGTTAATTTTTCTAGTTTTCAACTAAATGAATTACATATCCATCACCTTCTATTCGAGCAAAACCTATTTTACCTTTATACTTTGAGTCTGGACAATCATACGCGACATAATCATTACCTAAATGGCTCATTATTTTGTAATAGGTGCATTTTTCTTTGATATCACTTACGATATTCTCATATGTGTCAAAGAATTTCAATTCTGCTTGTCCAAAGATAAAAAGGTAGTTCTCAGTGCTCATTGAATACACACAGTAACCGTCAGCTACCTTTTCTTGATTAGCATTTGTTTCAGAGTTAAGACTACAATATAGATTATCTTCACCCATTCCTTCTTCTCTCGAATATCCATTTTCTATGGCTACTCTCTTAAAAGTATCTATAGAATTTATAGACATAATTTCTTCATAAGTCACTTGTGAAAAAGCCACTACGGGAAGGAGTAAAAGGATGAAAATTGGGACTATATTTCTCTCTTAAAAAAATAAAGCAGTGTGTAATACCTGCAAAACGGATTGGTGTCCGATTGATAAGAAGTGTAGGGGGTCATTGCGGATTACTGGCTAACCTTCAAAAATTGATAAGTTTCTAATTACAGTTTCATCAGGGTTTTCTCCAAGTTCAGCAAGAGCACTTTGATATTCTTCACTATTAAAGCAATCAATAGCGTCTTGTAAACTATTAAATTCTGCTAAAGCGGCAAACATTAAGTTTGAACCTTGAATTTTTTCTTTAGGTTGTCCTGCGAAAATCGGAACGAAATTTCCAGTATTATTTTCAATGTGTTTTTTCGCAATTTCAGTGTATTTTGAAAGATAATTATTCCACTTTTCCTCGTTTTTTATTTCAAAAACGTGACCATTCCAATAACCTTTACTCATTTTATTAAGTTTTTAATTCAATTCAAAATAAAATAAAAAAAATTGAATATCCTACACCTCTCACTTTGCCAATTTTCCTATATTATTGTATATTTAAATTAAATTGATAAAATGAAGAAAGTATTCAAATGGGTATTATTCGCAGCTACAGCCATATGCCTTTTTATGTCTGTTTGGAGTTTAGTTGCTGATTATACGGTCACAACTAAATATGATTTCGAATTAAATAAACAAGTTGTTATAGGTACTAGTGAATGCCCTTGTTGGAATGTAGCCATACCTTTTATGATAGCCTCTGCAATTGGAATAGTTCTTATCGTAATATTTTCGATTTATAGCAAAAAAAGTAGCGATTTATAAAACCCCGTAAAGCAGTTTATAAAACGCCCTAAGAAATACACTAAAATACTTTACTAGCTATTACAAGGCATATCTGAGAATTGAGCCTTAATCTTATCGAGTTCCGCTATTAGTTCAGTAACCTTTAATTCTTCTAGTACACTATCATAAGCACACATCAATCTTGATTTAACCTTAGTGTCATTCATATTGGCGTAGTGTCTTTCAATACCCTCTACAGTGTGCCCTAGCAACTGACGTCTTATAGTCTTATCTATACCTAACCCCAGAGCTGTAGTCTCAAATGTCTTACGTGCTACCTTAAGTCCTAAGCCTCTCGTAGCTTGGTATTGCTTAAACTTACCTCTCTTAAGCTTGCTTATATCAATCTGGTTATAAAGGTGTCTTAGAAGCTCTCTATTAGATTCATATAACATTACTACTCCAGTCTTGTTACGGTTATGTATAGTACTGTCTATATCAAAAGCTATAATGTCTGTAAAGTACAAACCTCTGCCAACTAAACTGAACAAAAATATTACCCAGTGCTCATAATCTTCTGGATTGCTCTGTCTTATTCTATCTCTGACCTCCTCTGGCGTTACTGTTACCATTTGACTCAAACTCTTCTTAACTGAGTGCAGCTTATTGAAGTCTATCATCTCTTTCACTAGACCTAATTTATACGCCTCTTTATTCATCGTCTTAATAGCACCTACATAATTACTAATCGTACTACCAGACCTATTGTAGTTGATTATAAAGTTGTTTAAGCCTTCTGCTGAAAAGTATAGCTTACTCTGGTTATTAACGGTCTTGTATGCTTTTAGAGCTGTTGTATAGAGCTGGTATGTGGTTGTTGATTTGGTATTGTACAAGTGCTCAATTAACCCTTTTTCTACACCCTTTTTTACACCTTTATTTGCACCCTTTACCTCCTCTAAAGTTATTATTCCAGCATCTAGAGAAAAGACTAATTCTCTAACCTTAAACAGCTCCTCTGCAAGCTTTTTATTTAGTTCATTAGCATAGGGATGATTGACGATTTTTTTACGTCTAATTTGGCTCTTATGCACCTTTATACCTAAGCTTTTTCTTATTTCAGTACCTCTGTGCATTATCCTAATACTTAACCTTACGAATCCATTTTTTGTTGGTCTTGATAATTTAATCATATCTTTAATCGCGTTAAACAAGAGCAAGATGAGTCCCGAGCAACCTACCAACTTTTTGAAAGAAAATCTCAAATACTTCATTGAGGGTATTGTCATTTTTGCAAGTGTGCTATTCTCCTTTTACATCGGAAACTTAAATGATAATCAATCTAACATTAAAACAAAAAATATGTTTGTGTCTGATTTAATTGAATCTTTGAAGGATGATGTAGAGCAAATTGACAACTTACTAGATATCTTAAATGAATCTGAACAACTAATCAATTTACTTCAAAATGATATCGAGAGTGGACATCAACTGATGTCTGACCAAACAGTAATTGATAATTTGATTAAAGTTGAAGTTGGTTTTTCATTTTTTCCCAAAGATGGTGTTTATAATCAACTGATTTCAACTGGAGCTTTTGAACTCATTAGCAGCAGTGAACTCAAAAATGTACTTTTAGAAATGTACGGTCATCAAAATGCGAGAAACTTCGCTACTTCAAATGAAATTGACTTGTTCAATTTAGATTTTCGAAAGATACCGTATGAGATGTTTCGCATTCGATTTGACTATGACATGCTCAATGGTGAGTTCTATGGTTCGAGAAGATTAACCAACTTCAACTTTGACCGTAACTTTTACATTTCCAATAAGTTCTACGGTCTTTTATCTCAAGCTAAATTGTATTCCAACATGTACAAAAGGTTGCTTAGAGATATTCAAGAATCTTATAAAATGGCAATATCTCTAGCTAAGCAAGAACTTGTAATGTAAATTAAAATCTACGTATGAAGAAAATAGGCATATTAGGCGGGATGAGTTCGGCCTCGACCTCAGAGTACTATAAAATTATCAATAAACAGGTTCAAGAAAAACTTGGCGGACATAATACACCAGAACTGATAATTTACAGCGTAAACTTTGAAGTAATTACTGAATGTGTTAAAAATAACAACTGGGAAGATGCAGGTCAATATTTAGGAGAGATTGCAAAAGCCTTGCAACATGCAGGAGCTGATGCTATTGCCCTTGCTACAAACACCTTGCACAAAGTTCGCAATCATATTTTAAAAGAAATAGATGTGCCATTTATTGATATTATCGACAGCATTTCATCTAAAATTAGAAGTGATGAAAAAAATAAGATTTCAATTCTAGGGACTTATCCTACCATGACAGACCCTTTTTATATTGATGCTTACCGCGAAAATAGCATTGAACTCTTAGCCCCTAAGGAGTCCGATAAAATAGAAATTAACCGAATTATTTTCGAAGAACTAACTTTTAATGTAATCAAAGAGTCTTCAAAGAAATTTTTTCTACAAGTATTAGAAGATTCTTTTGATAGAGGTGCTGAAGGTGTAATATTAGGTTGTACTGAACTTAAATTAATACTCAAGCAAGAAGATTTTAAAAAGCTATGCTTTTACGATTCATTACATTTACACTGTGAAGAAATCGTCCAATTGGCCTGCTCAACTTAGATCGTAAAATACAATTATGAAGGTTTTTAAATGGATATTGGCTATAAGTTTTATGCTCTTAGCTATTGCTTGTTTTATTGTTGTTAACATAATGTATAGTCTACAAAGCTTCATTGACACCCCTTATCTCATCGGAGGTCTCTTTTTTTTATTTCCCAGCATCATTCTATTTATTAATCTGAGGAAGAAATCTAAGTGGCCTTAGATAAAGCTAAATGCTTTTTTAAATAGCCCGATAACATTGCGATGGAGAAAAATAGTACCCCAAATAAAAAGGCGATACTTAAAATCATAGTCCCGAAGAGATAAACTATTGTTGAACTTTTCATACTTAAAGTTAAACAATAACTTGAAAGTTCCTAAAAATTTTTAAATTTAAATTTTAACTACAACAAAACACATTAATGAAAAAAAGTATTTACGCATTAGCATTAGGATTGGTATTCATCGCTTGTGACAAAGAAGATGAGTATAATGGAGTTGCATGGAATGAAGCCATAGATGGAGAATTGTCTGGGACTATGTCATCGCCCACGCCCATTGCATTAAGAAATGGAGATAATAGAATTATTGGAACTTCAACCCCTGCAAGCGGAGCACAGTGTACCACTTTCGAAGGAGGTCCCCCAGCACCCGTTATCCCATTTTTTCCGAATCACGAATCCTACACGGATTTAATTTCATTTACTTTAAGTGCTAATCAAAGACTTATAGGTATCAAGGTTGAAGCTTTAGAAGTTACTCCCGTTCACTCTGTAGATGACTTCCCTTGTGTGGGTCCATTAGAATTGCAAGAGGGGGCATTTACTGCAATTAATAATTCTAATCAAATCGATTGGAACTCTGAGAACGTGATTAATTTCATTTCATTGCCAAATCAGCATCCTTTAGTAGGTATGGGCTTTGCTAAAGCCGTCGGAGACGACTTATTGGCAAAATATCGTCAGGACTTCCCTCTTCCTGGCTATGAAGGCATTAATACAACTAGTTTAGATGTAACTGATGGTACTTATACCTTCTGGTGGAAAGAGGGTGCTAATCAAGCTAGTTATACTCTAAATTTTATGGTTCAAGAAATCAATTAATACAACCAACTCAAATAGTAAGCCCTCCTTGTAGAGGGCTTTTTTTATTCATTAGAAGTAAAGAAAAGCTTCGATGTCACTATAGCAACTGCATGAACTTGTTCTTTCTTTCTCGCAAAATTGAATCAGGAATCCTGCAAAAAATAATACTTTAATTACGAGGTTAAGATTCTTCTTTTTCATTTAGATCTTCTAATAATTCTGCCTCGTCTTGAATGGTAGAAGATGGTAATTCTTCAACTTTTCTCAATTTAGACATCATCATTCGCGTTCTTGTTCCAACCAAAGTATCCAATTCTTTATTGGCTTCTGTGATCTTCTTTTGAGCTTTCTCTAGTACTCCACCGAATTTGCTAAATTCGGTTTTTACAGCTCCCAAAATATCCCAAACCTCACTACTTCTCTTTTGGATGGCCAAGGTTTTGAATCCCATTTGAAGACTATTGAGCATAGCTGCTAGAGTTGTGGGGCCAGTAATGATAATTTTATAGTCTCTTTGCAGGATTGCTACCAATTCAGGTTGTCGCACGAGCTCAGCAAAAAGTCCCTCAATAGGTAAAAACAAGATTCCAAAATCTGTTGTATATGGAGGGTCGATATATTTATCGCGTATATTTTTGGCGAAATTCTTAATACTTCTTACTAAAGATTTTTTGGCTTGTTCGATAGATGCCAAATCTGATGAATCATAGGCATCTTGTAATCTAATGTAGTCTTCTTGTGGAAACTTTGCATCGATTGGAAGGTAAACCTCTTTACCTTGATGGTCTTTGCCTGGTAATTTAATGGCAAATTCTACATGGTCATTTGAACCTCTTTTTGTGCGAACATCACTATCGTATTGTTCAGGACTCATTATTTGTTCGAGAATATTCCCCAATTGAATTTCTCCCAAGACCCCTCTGGTCTTTACATTGCTTAAAACCTTCTTTAAATCACCAACACCATGCGCCAAATTCTGCATTTCTCCCAATCCTTTTTGAACGGCCTCAAGACGCTCACTTACTAATTTAAATGACTCGCCAAGTCTTTTCTCGAGGGTAGTTTGAAGTTTTTCATCAACAGTTTCTCTCATTTTTTCTAGCCTCACCTCCGTTGTTTTAACCAGTTCTTGTTGTTTGACATTCATTTGGTCAAATTTTTCTTTTTGAACTTGATTAAAATCTTTGATGCTTTTATTCAGTACTTCAGAAAAGTTGTGTAAAGAGGTTTTGGTTTCAATACGAAGATTATGTGCGCTTTTTTCTTGTGTTTGCGCATTTTGAAACATCTTCTCCTCCATATTTTTAGAGAGCTTATCCAAAGCTTCAGAAAATTCTTTGCGATTGTCTTTTAGCGCATTTTGGAGTTCCATTCTATTTTCAGTGAATTGCGATAGAAGCGCATCGGCAATAACTCCTTTGAACTGATTTGTATTTGAACTTTTCGATCGCAATACAATCAATACTAAAAAAATGGAATTTATGATGAGCAGAAAGAAAATAATGTACGATTGCATACCATTAAAATTTTAAACTCAAAGTTATCAATGTTCTTAATTCATTTAACCGAAATAGTAAGTAACTTATTAAGAATTACGCCCTTATTATAGCTCGATTAATGCATTGAATACTTTGTCAAAAGGACCTTTTAATACAACTGGATTTCTTCTATTGTATTAAAATGAGAAAATAATCGATTGAATTAGTATTTTCGAACGTTTTTTAGAAATTACTTTTAAACCTTTGCGTAATTTTATAGTCTTTGAAAAGACTAATTGCTAACATGAAACTGAAAAATTTTTATATACCCTTTGTTTTTTTTGCGCTTTATTCTGCTGTAAACTATGCTCAACAGACGGTAGATAAAGAATTTACAGCTATGAAGATTGATGCTCCTCCAACAATTGATGGGGTCTTAAATGAGGCTATTTGGAAAGAGGCTCAAGAGCTTACTGACTTTGCCCAATATTTTCCAAGTGATTCAGAAATTGCAGAACACCAAACCTATGTTCAAGCGGCTTATACAAATACGCATCTGTATATATCCATAAAAGCAGAAAATCCAGATAATAATTTTGTTGCCTCTACGCTGAAAAGAGATTTTTTTGGAACCCAAAATGACAACGTAAGTTTTTTAATTGATACTTTTAATGATGGTACTAATGCCTTTCAATTTAGTATTTCACCCTTTGGAGTTCGTCGAGAAGCTTTAATTTTTAACGGCGGGAATCGTAGGGAGAGTTTCAATCGCACATGGGATACCAAGTGGAAAGGTGAGAGTAAAATCTATGACACCTATTTTACGGCCGAGATGGAAATTCCTCTTAATTCTATCAAGTTTAAAGAAAATAGTACGTCCTGGCGCTTTAGAGCATATCGATTTAATATTGCGACTAACGAACAAAGTGTATCCAATCGCATTCCACAAAATCTCATTCAGGCAGATTTAGGAATTATGGGTAAACTTAATTTTGAAGAACCTTTGGGTAAGTCTAAAACTCCGATTAATCTTATACCTTATATCAACACCCTTACTGAAAACGATTTTGTGGGAAAAGACAAAAACGAGTCTTTTAAATTTGGTGGTGATGCCAAAATTGCAATTGGTTCGGGACTAAATCTTGATCTAACTTTAAATCCAGATTTTTCTAATGTGGAGGTTGATAGAGTCTTCACCAACTTATCACGATTTGAGTTTAGACTTCCTGAGCGCAGACAGTTTTTTATTGATAATGGTGATTTATTTAGCAATTTAGGTAGCAGTAGAGATGAAACTCCTTTCTTTTCAAGAAGAATTGGCCTCGCCTATGACAAAGACGATAACTTAATTGAAAATAGAATTTTAGCTGGTGCTCGATTGAGTGGAAAGATTAATGAGGACTGGCGAATAGGATTTTTAAGTATTCAAACTGCAGAAGATCCTGAAAATGAAATCGCATCATTCAATAATACCATGTTGGTATTACAAAAGAAGGTCTTTGCAAGATCTAATATTAATGTTTTTGCCATCAATAGGCAAACACTTAAAGATTACGATTTTTTAGAGCGAAGCCGAGAATTTAATCGTGTCTTTGGTGCAGATTATCAATTGGCTTCTGCGGATACTAGATGGGAAGGATCCTTATATCTTCATAAATCCATTCAACCTGATGACGTCCAGGGTAATTTTTCTACAAGAGCCTATCTCTCCTATAATACAAGAGAGTGGAGAATATCAAATACTCTTTCATATATCGATAAAGAATATCGTTCTGATTTAGGTTTTGTTCCAAGAACCGGAATTATAAAAAGCGGAAATTACCTCACTCGAAGTTTCTACCCTAAATCTGGAAATGTGCAACGTTATCAATTGCAGGCATATCATTCCATGTATTGGTTAACTGAATCAGACAACCTCTTTTCTGACCGATTTTTAAGAAGTTCGTTTGAGACTACATTCAAATCAAACGCAAAGATTGAAGTTGGTCATCAATACGAGTATACCTTTTTGACCTCTCCTTTTGACCCTACCCGTACAAGTGAAGGAACGCCATTACCTGCTAATGTAGGTTATCATTATAATAAAGCTCGAATTCAATATGAATCTAATCAAGGAAAAACCTTTTTTGGGCAATTTGAATTTGAAACCGGAACGTTTTACACAGGTAATTCTCATAGTGTTCAAGGAAGCATAGGTTATCGTTTTCAACCCTATGTCGAATTAAATGTTGGATTGAATTACGATGCCATTCGTCTTCCTGAGCCATTCGAATCCGCTGACATTTGGCTGCTTACCCCTAGAACTGATGTGACTTTTAGCAAGTCTTTATTTTGGACTACTATTTTTCAATACAGCAATCAACGCGACAATCTAGGAATCAATTCCAGAATTCAATGGCGTTTTGCACCATTATCTGATTTGTATTTGGTGTATAATGACAACTACTTCGTAAATGTATTTTCACCAAAATACCGTTCAATTAATCTCAAGGTCACCTACCGTTTTGGTTTATAAATTGAGTTTGACGAGTTGACTAGCCTCTCCTATTCGACCACTTCTTTGTAGTCCAACCCACAGATCTTTTGAAAGAATATCGATTTGAATATTTAGTACGTCGGCATCATACACCGTATACTCTATGGGATGAACGTGAATAATAGTCTTTTTATTTGGACTTTCAAGAACAAGACCCAATACGTAATCTTTTGATAACCACTTATATGGAGCATTCCAATAAAAACTTTGATAGGCAATTTTGTAGTCCAAACCCTCTACAAAATAAGATTTAATTTGGTCTAAATACTTCAAAATCATATCGTAACGCAATCCATTTAGTTCTGAAAATCGAGGGTATAATCTAAGTCCTTCTAGCTTTACCATTGAAGTATAAATAAAGTTTCTAGGATGGGCAGTAAATACAACCCCATCACCAAATTGAATAGATTCAAAATAATTTTGATTTTTTTGAAAATGAAGCTCTGCATTATTTTTCTGCATTCCGATTACTAGTCCCCGAAAAAGTTCTGAATTCTTGCCCTGACCAAAAATCGAGGTACAATTGAGCAGTAGGACTGCAATTAGAATCGGACGAATATTTAGCCACATAATGAACGTATTTAAAGGGATAGTACGCTTTTTACTGTAAATTTTCTTGAAATATCGTGCTTCGAACATTTTTTTAGATGTACCACATTATTAGGCTGATAAAATGGATAAAAAATCAAGGCTAAGAACTATTTTTGTATTGTGCTGTCATTTAGTAAAAAAATATTTTTAATTGATTTACTCGAAGGGTTTATAGATATCCACAACCATATACTACCTGGTATAGATGATGGTGCTAAAACATCAGAAGACTCCTTTGAAATGATAAAAGCATTGCACAATGTAGGATTCGATGGTTTAATTCATACCCCTCACATCATGTCAGGTGTTTATCCGAATACACCTGAGGCCATTACAAGGGCTGAAAAAAACTTAAGCGCACATCTAGATTCACATGATTTTTTTATCAAAAGGAATGTAGCGGCAGAACACATGATTGACGAAAATTTCAATCAACTTTTAGAAAAACGGGAATTTATGCCATTAGCTAAGAACTATCTTTTAGTAGAAATGTCATATTTGCAGGCTTCAGCAAACCTAGAAGACGCCCTTCAGCTTTCAGTCAAAAATAATTTATACCCTATACTTGCGCATCCTGAGCGCTATTTATACTATCATAAGAAGGCGGATTACTTTCGACGTTTAAAGAAAACTGAACATGTATTTATGCAATTAAATTTGTTAGCTCTTGGCGGGTATTACGGATCTCAGGTTCAAAAAATGGCCTACACCCTACTCGAGATGAATATTTATGATTTTGCAGCTACTGATGTGCACCACATGCGTCACATCAATGCGCTTAAGAAAATACAATTAAAGAAAAAAGACCTGCCTAAAATTGAACATGTCATAGAAATGACTATTGGTAGTTTTTATAACCGTGCATTCTAACTAAATTTGCGAAAAAAAATGTCCTAAAAATGAATATAAAATCTATATGCTGTATTGGTGCTGGTTATGTTGGAGGTCCAACGATGACCGTAATCGCAAACAAATGCCCAGAAATCAAAGTTGAAGTAGTGGATATCAATCCAACGCGAATTGCACAGTGGAATGATGAAAACCTAGATAACCTACCTGTTTACGAACCAGGATTAGCCGACTTAATCGCAGAAACCAGAGGTCGTAACTTGTTCTTTAGTACAGAAGTTGACCGAGCCATACAAGAGGCGGATATGATATTTATTTCGGTGAATACCCCGACTAAAACCTATGGAAAAGGCAAAGGACAAGCGGCTGATCTCAAATATATCGAACTCTGTGCACGCTCCATAGCTAAGGCAGCTAAATCAGACAAAATTGTAGTTGAAAAATCAACCTTGCCTGTTCGTACTGCAGCGGCCATCAAAAATATACTTGACAATACGAGTTCAGGGGTGCATTTTGAAATCTTGTCTAATCCAGAATTTTTAGCCGAGGGAACAGCCATTACAGACTTAGTTGAAGCTGATCGTATACTCATCGGTGGAGATGAAACGCCTTCTGGAATTGCCGCTCGAAATGCACTTAGTACAATTTATGAGCACTGGCTTCCCAAAGAAAAGATATTACAAACTAATGTATGGTCCTCAGAATTATCTAAACTTGTTGCCAATGCCTTTTTGGCGCAGCGTGTATCTTCTATTAATGCTATTTCAGCACTGTGCGAAAAGACAGATGCTGATGTAGATGAAGTCGCTAAAGCCATTGGACTTGACTCGAGAATAGGACCGAAATTCTTAAAGGCCTCTGTTGGCTTCGGAGGATCTTGCTTTCAAAAGGACATTCTCAATTTAGTCTATATCGCCAAGTCATACGGACTTCAAGAAGTAGCTGATTATTGGGAGCAGGTCATTCTTTTAAATGATTATCAAAAAAAGCGCTTTGCAGAACATATTATTTCTACCCTATACAACACCGTATCTGGTAAAAAAATAGCCTTCTACGGTTGGGCATTTAAAAAAGACACCAATGATACACGTGAGGCTGCAGCAATCTATGTTGCAGATGCACTCATCGAAGAACATGCGCATATCACTGTATACGATCCTAAAGTAAAAAAAGAACAGATGCTCGCTGATCTTAATTACTTAGGAACGCGTTCAGCAAAAAAAAATGAAAAGTATCTGACCGTAGTTCATTCAGCTTTTGAGGCATCACAAGATGCACATGCCATAGCTGTTCTAACCGAATGGGATGAATTTATTGATTTGAATTGGTCTGACATTTACCAGGCAATGATGAAACCTGCTTTTGTATTTGACGGCAGAAGAATTCTAGATAATGAGCAGCTGAGTAAAATTGGGTTTAAAATTTATAAAATCGGTCAGTCATGAATATCCTAGTTACTGGAGCTGCTGGTTTTATTGGGTATTTCACCAGTTTAAGACTACTAAAAGAAGGGCATCGTGTCATTGGAATCGACAATATCAATTCTTATTACAGCACAACTCTTAAATTTGACAGGCTTGGACAATTGGGAATTTCTAAGGCAGATGCTGAACAAGACAATATAAGATGTCACAGTGAAATCTACCCTCAGTTTAATTTTTATAAAATTGATATTGCAGATGCAGATGCTTTAGAGCAGCTTTTTGAGAGAGAGTCTTTTGATGTGGTATGTAATTTGGCTGCACAGGCTGGTGTTCGCTACTCCATCGAAAATCCAAAGGCTTATGTAGAAAGTAATATAGTCGGCTTTGTTAATATCTTAGAATGCTGCAGAAACCATGAGATCAAACATCTGGTTTACGCCAGTTCTTCTTCAGTATATGGTCAAAATGAAAAAATTCCATTCTCGACTGAGGATAGAGTTGATCATCCAATAAGTCTTTATGCCGCTTCTAAAAAATCGAATGAACTAATGGCGCACACCTATAGTCATCTCTATAAATTTGCTACTACTGGCCTTAGATTTTTTACGGTGTACGGTCCTTGGGGACGTCCAGACATGGCCTATTTCCTGTTTTGTGAGGCCATTAGACAGCAAAACCCTATCAAGGTCTTTAACAAGGGTAAATTAGCACGGGACTTTACCTATATCGATGATATCGTAGAGGGTATTGTCCGTATCATTTTAAAAGATACAGCTCAAAGAAAACGTTATAAACTTTATAATATTGGTAACAATCAATCCGTAAACCTTTTGGATTTCATTGACACCATTGAAAAAGAAATGGGAAGAGAAACCCATAAAGAATACGTGGAAATGCAAGCGGGTGATGTGTATAAAACTTGGGCAAATGTCGATGCGCTAATCAAAGACTACGATTACCATCCCAATACAGCATTAGCTACGGGTATCAAACACTTTGTTCAGTGGTACAAGGACTATTATAATTTTTGATTGACACTAGATTTGTGATAGGCTTTGTCATAAATCGACTCGTATAATGGTAAAATCACATTAATATCAAATTTAAAGGAGTGTTCTTGAGCCCTATCCTTAAACTCCTTTAATCGATTTTCATCTTCAAGAATGTGAATAGCCGAGGCAGACATACCTTCAATGTCGCCGATTTCATTTAAAAATCCTGTAACTCCTTTTTCATTTACTTCCGGCAAACCTCCTGTATTAGAAGAAACAACAGCACATTTATTTGCCATGGCTTCTAGAGCAGACAATCCAAAACTCTCCATTTCAGAAGGTAGTAAGAACAAATCAGTCCAACACAATATTCGATCAATTTCTGAGCTGTTTCCCAAAAAATGAACCTTATCAGACAATCCTAATTTGTCTACAAGCTTCTTTGCTTTATTTTTTTCAGGCCCGTCACCTACCATAATGAGTTTGGAAGGAATCTTTTGAGCTACCTTTTCAAACACTCTAATTACATCAGGGATTCTCTTGACCTTTCTAAAATTAGATACATGTGTTATAATTTTTTCCTCTGGTAAAGCCACTAAATGACGTTTACAGGGTTTTGTTTTATTCTTCTCGTACTTTGAAGCATCTATGAAATTGGGAATAACCTCTATCGGCCTTTGAATATTAAACATGTCATAGGTCATGTTTTTTAAATTGTGGCTGACTGCAGTTACCCAATCTGAATGATTTATACTAAAAGTTACTGCGGGTTTATAGAAAGGATGACTACCGACCAAAGTGACGTCTGTTCCGTGTAATGTAGTAATGATTGGAATGTTGTAACCTTCATCTTTCAACATGGTTTTGGCCATATAAGCTGCGTAAGCATTAGGAATCGCATAATGAACGTGAAGCACATCGATTTGATGTTTTTGAATGACGTTCACTAGCTTACTCGACAGGGCTAAATCATAAGGCTGGTGATTAAATAAAGGATAATCAGGAACTTGAACCTCGTGAAAAAATATATTTTTATTTAACTGAGATAATCGAACAGGCTGCTTGTAGGTAACAAAATGTATTTCATGACCCTTATCTGCAAAAGCAAGACCGAGTTCTGTGGCTACTACACCACTTCCTCCAAAAGTCGGAAAACAAACTATAGCAATTTTCAAAAGCGCTTTTTTACAAAAATAAAGATACTATTCGAGTATGGCATCATATATGGCTTGTTGAATACGAGTTCTAAGGTTTGAGCGCAGTAAATATGTATTATTTCCTTCAGGGTAAATAGCATTGGATAAAAAGACGTAAACGAGCTCTTTTTCTGGATCTGCCCAAACGTAAGTTCCAGTGAATCCACTATGACCAAAGCTCTCAGAAGATACACATCCGCAGGTAGGACCAGAATCTTCCAACTGCGGTTTATCAAACCCAACTCCACGGCGGACTCCCATAGTGCAATAGTAACAGGTGTTAAAATCGTTTATAGTCTTAGCTTCAATATATTTCTTATCCGCATAGGTGCCTCCATTTAAATACATCTGCATAAGCTTATAAAGCTCTAGACTATTAGAAAATAATCCAGCATGACCAGCAACTCCCCCTAAAATAGCCGCTCCTTTATCGTGCACAAAGCCTTGGATTTTTTGCTTTCTAAACTTTTTTTCTATAACAGTTGGGATAATTTTCTGTTTTGTATACCAGTTATTCGGATTAAACCCAATTCGATAGAATCCAGCGGGAACGTATAAAAGATCTTTGACTAAGTTTTCTAAAGAAGTCTTGTGTTTGGTTTCTAAATAATACTGCATTAAATAATAGGGCAGATCACTGTATATATATTCTTTAGAAACTGCTTTTGCCTGTGTTATTTGATTGAGAATACGATCTGCCATATTGTCTATGATGTATAAATCGTCTGCAACTTTTAGCGGAAAGGATTCACTTTGTTCTGTAGCGTAATGAGAGTCTAGCGGATCAAGATTTTTTTCGTTGACTGTTTCTTTGTAAAATGGAATTCCAGCTGGGAATTGTCCATAATGCGACAAGGCACTGCTAATAGTCTGATTAGCAAATTCAGATTTCACTAAAGCGGGAATTAATGTTGACAAAGAATCAGAGAGTTGTAATTCACCATTTTGCACCTCATTCATTAATAACGGCAGAGTAGCAGCGATTTTCGTAACTGAAGCAAGGTCATACAAGTGGTCCCATTTTACTTTGGTTTGTTTTGCGTAAGAGTGATACCCGAAGGACTTATGATAAATTATTTTTCCGTTTTTTCCAACGACTAGTTGAGCACCTGGAAACATAAGGGAATCTAGACCAATGTTCACCAATGAATCTACTTTGGCGAGCTTTTTCGAAGAGAACCCTGCTATTTCAGGCGTAAAAGAAAGCGATATCGTTTTTAAAGCTATTGTTTCGAGTCCCATTCCTTGATAAAAAATTGAATTAATATCAACAGGAAGTCGTCCTTCAGAAGCAAAGGCACCAAAAAGTAGTTGAGCAGTTTTAGATTGCGCAATTTCGCTGTTTTGATAAGACATTACGATTTGATCAAAGTTCTCAATTATTGGAATTTCATCAAGAGAATAGGGTTTTGAAAACAGAATCAAAGCTTTTTTAGCGGACCATTTCTGTAGAACATCGAGGCTTTTTAGGTCTTGTTTAGACCATTTATGTGACTTGTATGGATTGATGTTGGATTTGTGAAAACCAACTATAATTTGTTCTGCCTTAGATAACTTATCCAAGGCGTTTTCATCAACACCATTGTGAAGCTCCACCTTTTCGATGGCTCCGTAAAAATTCAAGGTTTTTAAAAATGTTTGGTGATTACTATCTCCTAAGGGTACGTATACAATTTTAGTTGATGGTGAAAACGGAATATCGTTATTTTCATTTTTTAAAACTGTAATAGACTTTTCTATTAGTTTTTCATTGAGAATGAAATCTTGAGGAGAAGACAAGTCGTTATAAATATTCGCTTCTTCTACAATCTGATTTTTGAATAAATCGTTATCCAATTTGAGTTGAAGGATTTTTTTAACAGCATTAGCCATCTGTTTTTCACGGATTATTCCTTTTCTGTAAGCCATAAGAACACTCGTAAAAGACTTTTTGTAATCTGCCGGGAACACAAGTAATTCATTACCAGCCAAAAAGGCCTCTAGAGCTACATCTTTATCAGTGCTTGCCGTAGCACCTTTCATATTGAGGGCATCAGACACAACTAGGCCCTTAAAACCTAATTCTTTTCTAAGCAAATCTTGGATAATTTCCTTAGACAATGATGCTGGAACATCAGGTTTCGACTTTTGAAAGGCTGGAACAGATAAATGAGCAACCATTACTGCTTTTAGTCCTCCTTTAATAAGTTTTTCATAAGGATATAACTCAACCTGCCGCAATCGATCTTCGGAATGCGCTACTTGAGGTAAGGCTAAATGCGAATCAACTTCGGTATCTCCATGACCAGGAAAATGCTTTGCCACAGCCAAAACACCTGCAGAATCAAGTCCCTTTGAAAATGCTAGAGCTCTTTTTGTCACCTCCTCAGCCGAAGATCCAAATGATCGATTTCCAATAATTGGGTTTAAAGGATTGGTATTTATATCCACTACTGGTGCAAAATTGATATGAACGCCGATTCGTTTGCAATGAAGACCAATTCTAAAACCTAATTCCTTTATTAAACCCATGTCTTGAACAGCTCCCAAGGTCATGTTCCAAGGAAACTTCAAAACGTTTCTAAGACGCATTGCTAAGCCCCATTCTGCGTCCATTCCAATGGCTAATGGAATTTTAGCTAAGGCTTGAAACCTATTGGTTAATTTGAGTTGTGCTTCAGGTGTCCCAGTTGAAAAAAGTAAATTTCCTAAATAATATTTTGTGATAAGCATATCGATCTCATTGGGATCCGATTCCTTATCAGAATTGACATAAACCATAAAGAGCTGTCCTACCCTCTCTTTGTCGTTCAAGGTTTGGTACAAACTATCAATCTCAGAGATTGATTTTCGCTGAGCCCATGTACTTGAACATATGAATACTCCTAAAAGGCAAAGAACTAAGACTTTTTTGTTCATTTATTGCATTGCTTAAACCGATCTACTATTTAGTAACGGGAAATGAATAAACCCATTATACCTGAAAGCAAATTAATTAAAATCACAATGAGTAAAAGCTAAACTTAGAGATAATTACTAGAAAAAAGATTGTATCCAGTCTGTAAGGCTTAGAAGCCGTTGAATCAGTTCATCGAATAAGCCTGGTTTATAATTGTATACATAAACAACATAGGTTGAAAACAACACCCCAACTCCAGATAAAACCGAACTCAAACGAATCGGTACTTTTTTCACCGGTATTGATTTTGAGTCCAATGTTTTCTCCTTTTGGTCTTTCTCTAACACTAGAGGGTTTTCGGTAATCGATGTATTGCTATAGCTAACATTGCTATTAGAAGAATAATTCCACCTCTTGCGATATCCTCTTATATCATAGTGAACAAAAGTATCGTAGAGCCCCATTCCACCAGTGTGTATTTTTCCTTTGTATTGTAACTCATCCAATTGTTCGAAGACTTGCGCAGAATTCATTCCAATAACACCGATATCAGCGGCTTTACCAATAACGTGCTGAGATCTGCTAGAACTACCAGGAATAGTGTTGTTATAAGACTCACATCTATAGCCACTATTAATTGTAATAGGACGTTGGATATAATTTCTAATGTACTGTAGTTCTTCAGCTAAACGTTGTACGTTCAATTCAACAGTTAATGGCATTGCACATCCACAACTACAATCAAATTCGTGTTTTTTAAAATTTTGAGTCACTGCTTAGGAAGCACTTTTAGGTTCAATCTTTAATTTAGAACTCTAAATCCATAGATTAAATGTATCCTACTAATAATTAGACAAACAGCGCTAAGTTTCGATAAAACAAATGACTATATTACCTGATAAATCGAGAATGCCAACTCTCAGCGGCGGGTACTTCCCAATTAGATTCAAACTCTGCTTTAGTGGTTACCAAATTATTGAAAACAATGGTGTTCGCAGAAACAGACTTGTCTTTAGCCATTTTCCTGAACTCCTTCAAAGGTTTATAAGCAATGAATTGCCCGTGCTTAAATGAAACATTCATGTTATCCATAAGCACTACATTAAACTTCTGCTCAAACTCTTGAATAAGGTGTACAGAGGCATCAATAGAGCAACCTGATGGTGCTTGATGCACTTGATCAACAGCTATGACAATAAATCGATTATAAGGCATTTTGAAACCAGCCTTTAGCGGCTTTCCGTGTGTGCCCCAGGCATCAATAAAGGCTTGAAGCGCCTCTTTTATTTCACTTTGTTCTTGTTCAGAAAAAGTTCGATTGCATTGATAAATCCAAATTCGTGAGGATTCTGGTAGTTCTTCAAATTTTATATTCATATTACAAATCTGCTGCCTCAGCAATAAGTTCGGCTATATCTTTAACTTCTGTGGTGTTGGATTCGTCCTGATAGGAAAGACCATCATTCATCATGATGTTACAAAACGGACAAGAAGAGGCTAAAATATCCGCATTTGTTGCTTTGACCTGCTCAGCGCGTTCAACATTTATTTCTTTATTTCCCTTTTCAGATTCTTTGAACATCTGTGCTCCTCCAGCTCCACAACAAAGTCCATTTTTTTTACAATTTTTCATCTCCACAAGCTCAGCATCTAACTTGGCCAACACCTCTCTTGGGATTTTATTGATATTATTAGCTCTGCTTAAATAACAAGGGTCGTGATATGTAATTTTTTTTCCTTTAAAATGTCCGCCACTGACCAAAAGTTTGTTTGCAGAAAATAATTCAGCTAATAGTTGTGTATGATGTATTACATTGTAATGACCTCCTAGTCCGGGATATTCATTTTTTAAAGTGTTAAAACAGTGAGGACAAGCCGTGACAATATTCTGAGTTTCATAGGTATTTAAAATCTCTATATTACTCATAGCTTGCATTTGAAATAAGAATTCATTACCTGCTCTTTTTGCAGGGTCTCCACTGCAACTTTCTTCTTGACCTAAAACGGCAAAACTCACCTTTGATGCTAGCAAAATTTTCGCAAAAGCTTTGGTGATTTTTTTTGCACGATCATCAAAGCTTCCAGCACATCCAACCCAAAACACATAATCAGGTTTTATGCCTTGAGCTTGCAATTCTGCCAGTGTTGGAATTTTTAATGCTTTTGTATCCATCTTACTTTAATCTTTTGTCCAATTCATGCGGTCTTGAGGACTAAAGGGCCATGGTGCTCCATTATTTTCCATATTGGACATCATTGAATTTAGATCAGCAGGGCCAGAAGATTCTTCCATTATCAAATAACGCCTCATGTCTAAAATAATTGATACCGGATCTATCAAAATTGGGCAGGCTTCTACGCATGCATTACAAGTTGTGCAAGCCCAAAGTTCTTCTCTTGAGATATAGCCATCAAGTAAATACTTTTCTTCGTTTGATTCATTGACTGTATCTTGAATTATTTGGGTCGCACGATCTCTTGTATCCATCATAATTTTTCTTGGAGAGAGTTTTTTTCCCGTTAAATGTGCTGGACAAACAGAGGTGCATCGACCGCATTCTGTACAGCTGAATGCATTCAATAATTGCAATACACTTAAATCTGTGACATCTTTAGCTCCAAAAGAAGGTACGGTGTTTTCATCTGCACTTTGAGCAGCGTTTGGATCCATAAAGGCCTTCACCTCATTGGTAACCGATTGCATATTATTCATATTCCCTACGGCTCCTAACTTTGCAAAGAATGTATTTGGAAACGCCAAAATGATATGCAGGTGTTTAGAATAATAAAGGTAATTTAAAAAGCATAGTATACCTATGATATGTAACCACCAAAAACTTCGTTCAAAAACAATTAGTGTAGAGGTCGGCATAGACTCAAAGAGAGGTGCAAAGATGGTACTTATAGGGAAAAACCCAGCTTCTGTGTAATGCGCAGCTCCTCTCGACTGTAAGACCATATCAGAGGTGTTCATTCCAAAAAAAAGCAACATCAAAATAATTTCAAAATACAAAATGAAATCCGCATCGAGTTTGGGCCACCCTTTCATTTCAGACAATCTAAATCTTCTAATTCTCAACACATTTCTTCGAAGCCAAAAAAGTATTACGGCTAATAATACCAGAGCCGCAAAAATTTCTAAAGTCGCCGTAAAGCCGCCATAGAAACTACCTAAAACTCGATATAAAATTCGGTGTGTTCCAAATAGACCATCCATTAGGATTTCTATCAACTCAATATTAATAATAAAAAAACCAACATAGACTATCAGGTGAAGTACAGCAGCTATAGGTCTTGCACCCATTTTTGATTGTCCAAAAGCAACTTTTAGCATTTGTTTCCCACGTTCACTTCCATTGGCGTAATCAAAATTCCCTTGACCTTGATTTATAGCCTTTTTGAGTTTACCAGCGTTTTTATAGATTACGAAAAGTGCAATAATCCAAATCGACAAGAATATGACAGAACTAAGTATTGTACTCATGTACTATTCTTGTTTTAATTCAGATTTTGCAGGATCATCTGTGGGTAATACGTATGCTTTTTGTTTTTTTCCGAAAAGCGAAATATCGATATAACGCTTTGGATTTAATCTTAAATCTTGTAGAAGCAATTCCAATTCCTTTGAGGTATTCAATAAATTTTGATGTAATTCATCATTAGACATCATTTTTCCTAAACTACCTTCACCTTTTTCGAGTTGCTCCAAGATTGCTGATAGCTTTTTGGTTATTTCCTTGCTCTCTGAAACAATAGCAGCAACATCGTTGGCGGGTATACTATCAGTCATCACTTTAAGATTCTGACTAATTTGGTTTGTGTTTTTTAAGGTACTTTTTATATCTGAATTCGATTTAGACATCAAATCATCTAAAGTTGTGGTAATACCGTTTATACTTTTGGATATTTCTAATAACTCTGCACTTGTCTGTCTTAAATTTGCTTGAGTGTTTGCGTCTAGCACATTATTAATGGCTACAACTAAACTGTCCGCATTACTAATAGCGTCCTCTACTTTTAATTGCAAAGGGGTTAATTTTTGTTGTACTAATTCTGTGATACCTGGTTTTACAGACGTCGGTAAAGTATCCCCACTTTTAGCTAACCCGGCATTATCAAATCTTTGGACAATTTGAATTCCCTTACCTCCTATAATACCCGTATCATAAAGCTCTGCAACCGAATTTTTCGAAAATTCAAAATCCGATGTGATAGAGAGCGTCACTAAAAGCTGCCCTCTTTGATTTAAAAAATCAACGTTTTGAATCGTTCCTACATTAAAACCATTCAAGCTCACCGAGGTTCCACTTTGAAGGCCACCTACATGATCATAAACTGCATAAAAAGTTTTAGAAGAGTCAAAAAGAGAAGAAGACTTTAAATAATTCAATCCGAAAATTGAAGCGCAAATTCCAACGACTGCGATAAAACCTGCTTTTAATTCTTGGGATATTTTCAAACTCATCAGATCTTAAGGATGTTCTCGTTTTACTTTTGATGATATAGAGACTCGTTTGTCAGCTCTATAAGCTACTATATAAGCATCCATGTATCCTGACAATTTAGCGCGTTCTAAAAGTCTTTTCACAGATGCATACGAATGAGTTTCACCTGTCATATATCGGGTATACTGACCAAATTGTTCGGTGCTGATATTAGGTAGTCCGTTAAAATAGTCTGAAACAGGTTTAATCGCTGAACTTGTTTTTCTAGCCATGATTTGAACCTTGAACGTAACTAAAGTTTTGTTCACTTCTTTGAGCGCTTCTGCTTTTTCATTTTCTACCATATGTTCATCAGGACTTTCGGTTTGGCTAGTCTCTACAGCATCTTTTTCATCTTTTACAGACTCATTACTACTCTCCATATCTGTTTGATCGGTCTTTGTTTCTTCAGACGGATTGCTTTCTTTGGTTATTTCTTCAGGGTCGTTTGCAGTGGGGGGAGTTGACAATAATTCATCATCACTTTTTTGAATCAAATCAATTTCTGAATCCCCTTCTTCAATTTTGTCCTGAGCTTTTTGGGTTTCATAACTATTGATAATTTCTTGATTTTTTTCTTTTGCCTCCTGTAATTCTTTGTAAGAATTGATAATTGTTGGGGATGCAACTACCTCCTGATCTATGGTTTCGTTCGTTGATGCCCCTCCAATCATATCGGTATCTACGTCACTAAATACACTGTTTCGCTCAAAGTTCTTTTTGTACAATAATACCGCCTGAGCGATTGAACGCCCCATTTCGATCTGCCCTTTTTTAGAATTTAGGTAACTACCTTCATTTTTATTGGTCAAAAAACCAGTTTCTACCAATACACTAGGCATAAAAGTTTGATGTAAAACAATAAAGCCAGCTTGTTTCACTTTTCGATCTTTTCTTTTGAGTTCTCTGGTAAAACTGTTTTGTATCAAGGAAGCTAACTGGATACTTTTCTCCAGATGCTCTTCTTGCATAACCGTAAGACCAATAACAGATTCTGGAGAATCTATATTATATTTCGCATATTTTTCTCTAAAATCATCCTCCAAGTAGATTACAGAGTTTTCGCGTTTTGCAACTTTAAAATTTTCTTCTGAGGCATGTAGTCCTAAAACAAATGTACCTGCACCATAAGCGTTTGAGCTATGAGCGTCACAATGAATGGATAGGAAAAGGTCTGCGTCATTTCTGTTTGCAATAGCACCTCTCTCTTCAAGTTCAACAAAGGTGTCGCTATCTCTGGTGTAGACAACTTTGATATTACCTTCTTTTGATAACTCTTCTCCAATAGCTAAAGCAATGTTTAACGCAATGTTTTTTTCGATATAGCCATTACCTACATTACCAGGGTCTTTTCCACCGTGACCAGCGTCGATAACAACCACAAAAGGCTTTGTATTAACAGTTGCATCGGCACATACAAAATGAGTCGCTATTAATATAAAAGTGAAAAATAATATACTTTTTCGCATGTTTATTTTGATTTGTAAGCACTATAATATACTTCAAATTTAATAAATCCTATTTCAACTTAAGTTAAATATTGTGTAAGTTTGATGTCAAAAATCAAGCCGTACTTGGTAATTAATATCGTCTACAGATTTGGGCCCATCTAAATTTTCAGTTGTCTTAGTGTTGTTAGCCCTTTTTCTATCTGGTCAAATTCATGCACAAGAGAAAAAAATCAAAGGCCTAACAGCCCCACTTTTTCAGTCTAAAATTGAAGGTCAAAAAGCTACCGAAACCCTTAAATTAGAACTGGAAAATAGCAGATTTACAAAAAAAGATAGCATCTTGCCATCTTTAGTATCTAATGGAAGAATAAGTGGTCCTATCAAATACAAGGCAAAAGATTTCGTGAAAATAAGTCAGCTCGAGAATAAAATTGCATTGAATAACGAAGCTGAAATTTTATATGAAGACACAGAACTAACTGCTGGTGTTATCGATATTGATTATTTAACCAGTGAAGTTCAGGCAGGCCGAATCACCAATGATAAAGGTGAAAAAGAACAAACTCCTAATTTTACTCAAGGGCCTTCTGTTGTGATTCCTGACTCTATTCGTTTCAATTTTAACACGCAGAAAGCACTAATTTACAATTCTCGAACAGAGCAAGGAGCTTCTCTGGGCGCAATGGGAGGTGGTGAAGCCATGAAAGTCTTTACTGAGTTTACCAAAAAAGAAAATGATTCTGTTTTTTTCTTTAAAGACGGAAAATTGACGACCGCTAAAGATACAATAGACCCAGACTACTACATCAAAATTAGAAAAGCAAAATTTGTTCCTGGAAAAAAGATTATAGCCGGTTTTGCCAATATGTATCTCGAAGACGTTCCCACACCAATTGCGCTGCCTTTTGCGTATTTCCCTTTAACTACAGGAAGAACAGGAGGATTGATATTTCCAACAATCACCAATGATCCGCAACGCGGATATGCCCTACAAAATGGAGGATACTACTTGCCTTTGAGCGAGTATGCTGACCTTAACATCATGGGAGACTTTTACACCAATGGAAGTTATGGGATGCGCTTGCAATCGGTTTACACTAAGCGCTATAAATACCGTGGGAATGTTAATTTTCGATTTGAAAATCTTGTCAACAGTCAAAAAGGATTCGACGATTACAGCCGAAGTACCATATTTAATTTACAAATCTCGCATTCCCAAGATGCCAAAGCAAGTCCTAATTCAAGATTTTCAGCCTCTGTAAATATTGGAAGTAGTTCTTACTTCAGGAATTCGGCAAACCAACAGAATTTGGCATTAACACAAAACAACAATTTATCCTCATCTGTATCCTATTCAAAAACTTTTCCAGCCTATCCCTCTGTGAATTTGAGTTTAACTGCGACCCACAATCAAAATACAAATACTCAGGCCATCAATATGACCCTACCCACTATGCAAGCCAATATGGAACGTATATTTCCTTTTGCCAAACGCAATGGTATCAAAAAAGGAATTATACAAAATATCAACTTGCAATACTCGATGAGGGCAGAAAATAGAATTCGAACAACGGACTCTTTATTTCTAACTGCAAGAATGTTTGAAGATGCAAAATTTGGAGCACGTCACAGTATTCCTATCAGTACAAACTTTAAAGTTGCAAAATACTTAAGTGTTTCTGCAGGGGCGAGTTATGAAGATGTCTGGACGTTTGAAACCTTTAGACGAGGACAAGATCCTAATGCAGAATTCAATAAAGAAATTGTATTGGACACGGTACGAGGATTTGAACGATACAACAACTACGGTATTAGTTCAAGTGTTGGAACCACATTATACGGTACCTACACCTTTAAAGAAAATTCAAAATTTGAAGCAATACGACATGTAATGAGACCCTCGGTTTCTTGGAGTTACAAACCCTCCTTTGAGCAATACTACGATTATTATGAACGCTACGACGGGGCGCTAGAACAATTTTCAGTTTTTGAGGGAAGTCTTTATGGGGCGCCTAGTCTAAGGCGAACCAATAGCTTGAGTTTTGCACTTCAAAACACCTTAGAAGCCAAAGTCAGGCCTAAGGATAGTACCGAAACGGAATCAAAAAAGGTATCACTATTAAGCAATTTGAATTTTTCAAGTTCTTATAATATGGAGGCAGACTCTTTAAGAATAAGTCCTGTTACATTTAATGGGGCCACCGCTTTATTTGATAAAAAAATGAGTATCAATTTTACAGGGGCATTAGACCCTTATGCCTTAGATGCGAATAATCGAAAAATAAATAAGCTCAACGTAAAAAATAACGGTTCACTTTTTCGTCTTACTCGGTTTAGTGTAAATGTGGGTTACTCATTAGACAATAAAACCTTTGATAAAAATGCTCGTAAAGATGATGAGCAAGAATCAGAAGATAGAAATGGCGAAAATTACAATGAAGACTACAGAGCCGCTAGTGGTGGACGTGATGATGATTTATTTGGATTTGGATTAAATGATGGTGGTTTTGATGATCAAAACCGAACAAGGGAAACTCCTGAAGGTGAGGAAGAGGAAGAGGAAGAGAGTGAGTTATATCGGAATCCCTTACCCTGGACAATGCGTCTGGCATTTACCTCAAACTATTCTAATAACGCAAGGCAAAATGAGTTCACAAACACTTCTTTAATGTTTTCGGGGACAGTAGACCTTACCCCTAAGTGGAAAGTTCGCTTTTCCTCTGGATATGATTTTAAAAACAAAGGATTCAATTTAACTCAACTCGGGTTTAAAAGAGAATTAAAAAGTTTTGACTTGAGATTTAATTGGGTACCTTTTGGAAGGAATCAACGCTGGGATTTCTTTATCGGTATAAATAGTTCCATGCTCTCTGATCTCAAATGGGAAAGTAGAAGTCAAAGAAACACATCGTTTAGGCGTTAAATCAATTTAATTTAAATACTATGAAAGAAATCATTACAACCTCAAAAGCTGCTGCACCAATTGGGCCTTATAATCAAGCGGTAAAGTTTGGAAATACGCTCTACACATCCGGGCAAATAGCTATCGACTCAAGTACAGGTAATCTAGTACAATCTGATATCAAAGCAGAGACCAAACAATGCATGGAAAACTTAAAAGCCATCTTAGATGAAGCTGGATTTTCTTTTGAAGACGTTGTCAAAACAAGCATTTTTATTGCAGACATGCATCAGTTTGCACAAATCAACGAAGTCTATGGGGGTTACTTTAATAATCAAACTGCGCCAGCACGCGAAACCGTAGAAGTTGCTAATCTTCCAAAATTTGTGAATGTAGAAATATCAATGATTGCGATGAAATAAAAAAAGACGCTATTAAAGCGTCTTTTTGTGAAATTCTACAAGGCCGTCAATGGGTCGTTGTTCAATTTTTCCAATGACCAGATCGTTTCGCTCTAGACAGGCTATAACTTCTTCTCTTAAAAAATGAGCTATGCTACCTACAAAATGAATTGGCACTTTTGTCGCTAGTTCAAATTGCATAATGTGGTTGTTGACAAATTGTTGTAAACCCTTCTCTATTAATCCTTTGCAATAAGAATGTTCCTTATTTTCGATTAGAAATCTGGCGAATTTGGCTAAATAGGTATTCGGATTCGGCTGCTTATATAAATACTCTTTAATGACATCGGCTTCTAAATCAAATTGTTTAGAGAACTTCATACCTAAATCTTGTGGCATTTTATGAAAGTAATAATCTCTCAATAGTTTCCTTCCAAAGAAATTTCCACTACCATCATCCATTAAAATATAGCCAAGAGAGGTGACTTTTTGAAAAGCCTGATATCCGTCGTAATACGAACAATTTGAACCTGTACCTAGAATACAAACGATACCTTGATTGCCGATTTCGGTAGTAGCATAAATCGCGGCATAAGTATCTTCTTCAACATCAATGTGAGCGTTTGGAAAAAAGTTTTTAAAAATTTTATTCAGAAATTTCTTCATTCGGTCGGTACCACAACCTGCACCGTAAAAATGAACCTGCTCAACTTTAGTGCTGTTCTGAGAAAGCTCGTAGTTGTTAGCCAGTCGATCCTCTATTACTTCTTGAGTTAAAACCTCAGGAGACAAACCCAAGGTTTGTGTCATAAAAAGTTGTTCTCCAGAATTCGAAAGTGCAATCCAATCTGACTTGGTGGCACCGCTATCAACGACTAAAATCATTGTAACATTATAAAGAGGCTAGGTATAAAGCGAGGTCAACTAGCTTATTTGAATACCCTGCCTCGTTATCATACCAAGAAATAACCTTAAAGAATTTGTCGTTTAACTCAATACCCGAACCAGCATCAAAAATGCTTGTACGTGCATCACCTATAAAATCTTGAGAGACTACAGCCTCGTCTTCGTATCCTAAAATTCCCTTTAATTCGTTTTCAGAAGCCTTTTTCATTACCGCTTTGATTTCTTCATACGAGGTCTGTTTCTCTAGACGAACTGTTAAATCAACTACAGATACATCCGCGGTTGGGACTCTAAATGCCATTCCTGTTAGTTTACCTTCAAGGGCAGGAATTACCTTAGTTACGGCTTTAGCCGCTCCTGTTGATGCAGGAATTATATTTAACAGTGACGAACGTCCGCCTCTGTAATCTTTTCTAGATGGCCCATCAACGGTCATTTGAGTAGCAGTTGTCGCATGAACTGTGGTCATTAACCCCTCTTCTATTCCAAAGGTATCGTCAAGAACCTTCGCTAATGGGGCAAGGCAATTGGTTGTACAAGAAGCATTAGAAACAATAGTATCAGATGACTTTACATCAATGTGATTAACACCCATAACAAACATGGGCGCGTCTTTAGAAGGTGCAGAAATTACCACTTTTTGAGCTCCACCATCGATGTGTTTTTGGGCCATGTCAAGTGTGGTAAAGATTCCTGTGCATTCTGCGACAACAGTTGCTCCAACCTGATTCCACTTTAAATTTTGTGGATCGCGTTCTGCAGTAATTCGAATATTTTTACCATTTACGATAAGTTGACCATCTATTACTTCAACAGAACCATTAAATCTTCCGTGTACTGAGTCATATTTTAATAGGTATGCAAGGTGTTCTACATCCAACAGGTCGTTGATTGCAACGATTTCTACATCATCTCTGTTTGCTGCTGCCCGGAAAACCATTCTTCCGATTCTTCCAAATCCGTTTATACCAATTTGTAATTTTGCCATTTTTATTGATTTTAATTTATGTTGTCATTATATCTGAAACTCTGATGAGTTCTTGATCCACTTGTGTTAATCCACTGATTGCATCTGCTATTGGAACTAATACCAAAGAGGTATCTCTAATTCCAATCATTTCGGTACTGCGTCCTTCGAGCAAAGATTCCACCGCCTTTACCCCCATTCTAGATGCTAATACACGATCGAAACAAGTCGGATTTCCTCCTCTTTGCATATGACCTAATACTGAAACTCTAACGTCGTAAATGGGAAGGTTCTTTTCGACATAGTCTTTCAATTCGAAGACGTTATTTCCAGTTTTGTCTCCTTCAGCTACAATCACTATACTCGAAGACTTTCCTGAATTCTTGCTACGCTTTAAAGATTCCACTAAACGCTCAAGACCCAAGTTTTGTTCTGGAATTAAAATTTCCTCTGCACCAGCACCTACCCCGGCATTGAGTGCTATTAGTCCCACATCTCGACCCATCACTTCTACAAAGAATAGACGATTGTGTGAGCTTGCAGTATCTCTAATTTTATCAATGGCATCCACCACTGTATTTATGGCGGTATCGAATCCCAATGTAAATGATGTTCCTAGAATGTCATTATCGATGGTTCCTGGAATTCCCATTACAGGAAAGTCAAACTCCTCATTAAATTTTAAGGCTCCAGTGAAACTTCCGTTTCCTCCAATAACGACAATAGCATCCACTCCAACTTTAGTCAACTGTTCATAAGCTTTTTTTCTTCCTTCAAGAGACCTAAACTCCTCACTTCTTGCAGATTGAAGTATGGTTCCGCCTTTGTTGATTATATTGTTTACACTTCTGGCATTGAAGGCTTTAAAATCACCCTCAATCATCCCCTGATATCCTCTGTAGATCGCAGTGCACTTTACATTGAGATAGGCACATGTCCGAACGACAGAGCGTATTGCAGCATTCATTCCAGGGGCGTCTCCCCCTGAGGTAAGTACCCCAATGTTTTTGATTGATTTACTCATTTTATTTCAAAAAGTGCTCAAAACTACTAAACTAAACTTATATAACACTCTTGATTTACGTATTTCAGAAAAAAGAGCGTAGAAATAACTATTTCTTTAAAAACACCTTACTCTTTTTGAATGATTTTTATTAAAAGGCTTTTGAAATTATCAAAATCTACCTGATACGATAGACCTACTCCTTGAGTGTAGCCCTGTTGTTCGGCCAAAAATTGTCTAATTTCATTTTCACGATTGAATATTTTTGCACTCAAGGTTCCTTCTTCATTCAATAAAATCTGAATTTCAAGATTACCTGCGATTACGGTTTCAGATACTCCACCTACTGGAACCCCGACCTTTCCATTAATCAAAATGCGATCAGAGATTTGCGTGCTCACCGTAACCCCTATTCGATTTTCAATTTGAACATCAGCTGTAGGGTCTAAAAAACCCTGCTCGTATGACAACCCTAAATCAAAAATTTCACTCTCACCCAAAACTTGATCTAGCAGACCTGATGCAGTTTGAAATAAATTTCCTGTTAGTGCCTGTTGGTTTATTCCGATCTGGTCGTTGACGAAGGTTCCCTGTGCCAGCAAAAAGAATGCATTTCGCTCACGTATCGTTGGATCTTGTAATCGGTATTGCAATTCGGATTGAATAACTGAAGAGGTGTTGGGAAAAGCAATATCAAAGTTGATATTAGGTTCGTCCAACTCCCCGTCTAAACGCACGAGCACCTCTGTTGGTATTCTTCCTGAAAAGGAAGTGCTTTCCAATATAGGTGAAGGATTTGCATTTAACGAATAAACAGCGTCCATCTGGAGTTGAGCGTCAAGTGGATCTCCATCCCAAAGTAATGTTCCTCCGGGCTGAAGTTTAAACCTCTTGTCAATGAGTCCTCCGAATTTATAATTGTAAAAACCTTCTACAGCAACAAACTCACCATACATATTGAATTTGCCATCAGTGTTGATTTCCATAAGTAAGAGCCCTTCACCACTACCCTTCAATGAACTTCCACTTCTGGGATCGATCACAATTTCGACCTCAGCTTGATCAGTTACTTCTATATCGAAGTTGAGTTCTAATCCTCGATAAGTCTTTAAAACCTTTTCATTCTTCATTTGCTCAATAGTCTTGTCTCCAACAAAATTGATGAAAGAATAGTCAGATTCAGATTCTGCATCACCCAAGGGAATTTTTAAACTGGTTCCTTGAGCAGAGGCCCCATTAAATTCAATATTTAATTGAGTTGAAAGGCCTTTAATATATCCTTTACCCAAAACAAATCCCGTTCCGTAATACAAAGAATTAGGTTGATTATCTGTATTGAGAATAAGAAATCGATCAAAATTGGTATCTACCTCTAAGTCAAGATTCCAAATTTTGAAATTTTCATGTGAAATGCGCCCCGAGATATTTGCAGACGTATCGTAAATACGGTCTCTGAAATCAAAATTGATAAAGTCAAAATTTTGATTTTCAATTTGAATAATAGCCTGATCTGATATTCGATAATCTGTATTGAGATACTGAAAAGCCATTCCTCCGTTGTTAAGCCGCAATAGACCATTTAACATTGGCTTTTTAAGGCTACCACTCACATCAATTTTCCCTGTTAATCCGCCTCTTAATCTGTTTAATGTCTGTTTCCCAAGAGGAGAAAATGGGGTAATACCGAAATCATCCAATTCTGCATTTAATTCATAATTATACCTCTCATCCTCGTCTTGTTCAATACTTCCCTGAATATTGAGTAATGTTTGCTGATCGCCTTCAATCCAAGAGGCTACCTCAAAAGAGCTCAGATCTCTGTTTCCTGCAATAACCATTTGTGCATCTCCAACAACTTCTTGGTTCACACTTAAATCTTCAATTTCTAGACTAGTACTTGGTATATATTGACCGTTGATTTGATTGATAGTCATAAAGCCATCGAGTACGCCATCTAGCTCTAGATTAGGAATGTCCGGAGTTACTTTAAACAATTGAACACCTTTGAAATTTAAATCAATTTGCTTTTCAGTAGCCCCAATATACGGGGCATTGATTTGAATACGATCTCCATCCTCATTTGCGAGTTCGATTCGATTAATTTGTAAGCGTTCTTGTTTTGGATTATAGGACAATTTATGATCCAAAGTATTCGCCGTATTTAACTTCCAAGTTTTTCCTTTTAATCCTAATTGAGAAGGTTTGATATAGATATCTATAGTTTCTTCACTTGAGTTTATAGGTTGACTTAAATTAAGTTCAAAAACGTTACTGTTTGATTTAGAACTTTTAAACTTCAATGTGGAGAGAATCGAATCCCTTTGCTCAAAAGCATTAAATGTTAATTCTTTCAAATTGATGAGTGAAGATTTCACTGAGTCAATGGCAAAGGTCAAGCCCACTTTTTCGCTAGTATTATTCAAGTCTCCTATCAAATTGTGAATCTCATAATTTTGAAAGGTCAATAGAGGTGTATTTATAGATAATTGGGTTAATGAATCTCTTAAATTAAAATTTCCTTTCAAGCTTGAGTTTTCGGAAAGTTTAAAATTTGGATTTAACAGAGCGGCTATTTTACTTTTTAAATCTAAATCAAAAATCAGAGCGTTGTTTTGATTATCTGCACTAATGTGCTCAACTATGCCCATCATTCTATTTTTTACCAGGTTGAAATATTCATCGATGTATGGCCATTCTACATCACTTTTGACAACACCTGACACCAAATCGTCTGACACCAATTCAAATAATTTAAAATCGTTATCAGTTCGAGTGCTGTTGATAATTAAATCTTTAAATTCAAGATAATTATCTCGATCTGCATAACGGCCATCGTTGAATTGCAACACTCCTTCTAATTCACTAAAAGAATTACCATCAAGGTTGAGGTTTAAGTTGAAATTTAGATTTGATAATTCATCATTTCCAATGCCAAACTTGAACAGTCGAAACCTTTTCAGTAAAAAGTTGATGTTGTAATTGTAAATAGGCAAGGAAAAATCAACCGAACCGCTTACATCGAATGAAAAATCTTCCTGACTACTGTAAACTAAACCGTTGAATAATTTATCACTGAAGTATCCCGAAAATTCAATATCCTCAAAAATCTTATCCTGAATCGATACGGCGCAGATTCCCCCTTCTAATTGTGCCTTTAATTTATCAAGCTCAAAACTTTGACCCGTAAATTCCAAATCTAGTGAAGTCGGTATTTGAGGTAACTCTTTGAAAAGAATACCGAAATTAAATTGATCTGTTGAAAGAAGGCCATTAAATGTTTCAGATTCTTCAATGTATTTTACATCTGAAAATAAAGTGCCTTGATCTGTATCAACAATAGATTCAACCACAAAATTGTTTTCTTCTCTTTGAATTAGACCTTCCCATCTAAGTGATGAAAAAGAATTGAGATACGAACTCCACTCTGTCTTCAAATCTACTAACTCGCTTAATTCTTCAGGATTGAAGTTTGCACCCTTTGATACTAAGAAAAAATCACTCTGTTTATTACTGGTATCTTCCACATACAAAGAGCCTTCGAAAAAGGAGTTCAAATATTGAATTTTTGTTTTTGAAACATCTATTTGACCATCATTAAAAAGTCCTTTACCTTCAAAGAATAAAGAATTTTTTAGGTGCAGTGGAATCGAATTGGGTATTAAACTTTTAAACTCCTCAAAAGTGACAAATGAAGGTGCAACGTCAAAGTTGATTTTTGTTCGATTCTGAGCATTCGAAATGTCTTCAATTAGAAGCTCAGTAAAAGAAACCTCGGATAACGCACTTCTCAAATATATATTTGAAATAAGCATATCGTCTTCTTCAAAAGCCATCTTAAATGTTGACGAGATGAGCTTGAAATCGTCAAATAAACCATTGTCCATGGTGACGTATTCTGCATAAACATTTTTGTTATCAATCATAAGGTTTTTGACTTCCAAACGCTCGAGAGATATCTTTCTGTTTATGATTGAATCCTTGTAGCGAAGTTTTAAGTTTTCAGCTAGGACAGTTTGAGCTTCAAAACGAAAGTCGTCGGTGCTTGTGGGTCTCTTAATTTTTGCCAACCAAATGTCTAAATTACTTAAAGAATCTTGAGGATAAATGACAACATTAGCCTCTGCTCCATCAAGTTTATAGTTGCTCATATTAACTCTTCCCTCTAATAGCGCACTTAATTCAGCGATAGATGTAGAGACTTCTTCAACATAAAAAAGCGTATCCTTTTGATGATCCAAAATTAATAGTTGACCTAACTGTGTTTTTAATTGAATTGGTATAATTTGTGTTCTTCCTAAGACTATTTCTATTCCGTATTGCTTGTTAACTCTTTTGATGATTGATGAAGTAACTCCAGTTTGGATGGAAGGTACAAGTGCTATACCCGTAGTCAATATGAGTATTGCCAGTATCACAAGCATTATTTTTATGCTTGCGCTTAAGAATTTTTTAATACTAGTATTGCCTTTATCTTTGTCCAAACTTATTTTGTATGCCGGTTGAACCTCTTATTTTAGCGATCGAATCTTCTTGTGACGATACCTCTGCTGCCGTTTTACGCGGAAACAAAGTTCTCAGTAATATTGTGGCTTCTCAAAAAATACACCAAAAATATGGTGGTGTTGTTCCTGAGTTGGCCTCCAGGGCACATCAACAAAATATCATTCCTGTAGTCTCAGTTGCCTTAGAAGAAGCAAATATCGATAAAAAAGAACTCTCAGCAGTTGCTTTTACAAGAGGTCCAGGATTATTAGGATCACTTCTGGTGGGAACATCCTTTACAAAATCCTTGTCCATGAGTTTAAAGGTACCATTAATCGAAGTAAATCACATGCAAGCCCACATATTGGCTCACTTTATTGACGATCAACAAATGCAGGTGCCTGAGTTTCCTTTTTTGGCCCTTACTATTAGCGGTGGACATACCCAATTAGTGCTAGTAAAGGATTATTTTGACATGAAAATACTAGGTGAAACCTTGGACGATGCAGTAGGTGAAGCTTTTGACAAAACAGCAAAAATTTTGGGCCTCACCTATCCTGGTGGTCCTTTAATTGACAAATATGCAAAGGAGGGAGATGCCATGAGATATACCTTTCCTATCCCCAAGGTTGATGGTCTTAATTTTAGTTTTAGTGGATTAAAGACAAACATCTTGAACTTTATCACCAAGGAGACACATAAAGATAAAACCTTTGTTAGTGCACATATGAATGACATATGTGCTAGCGTGCAATGGACTATTGTTGCTATTTTAATGCAAAAAGTTGAGATGGCTTTAGACCATTATTCGGTAAAAGCTTTAGCTATTGGTGGAGGAGTTGCTGCCAACACAGCTATTAGATCAGCTGTACTCAATTTTAAAAACTCTCACGGTATTGATGTTCATATACCCAAATTTGAATTTTGCACAGATAATGCCGCTATGATTGGAATTGCTGCATATTTCAAATACCAAAAAGAACATTTCACTTCTAATGCGGTTAGTGCTAATGCTCGCTTTAAATTCGAATCGCTATAAACCTATCGCATGGAACAACAATTCTACGCACCAAATACAGTTGCCACTGACAAAAATTTTGAATTTGACAGTTCTGAAAGCAAACATATTTTAAAGGTTTTGAGACATCAAACAGGTGATGAAATTGTTTTAAATAACGGACGAGGTTTAGTTTTTAAAGCTCATATCACAGAAGTTTCATTAAAAAAATGCAGTGTCCAGCTTTTGGAATGCATACAATATGCTCCTCCGAATTACAGCGCACACATCGCTATAGCACCGACCAAAAGTATTGATCGATTTGAATGGTTTCTTGAAAAGGCTGTAGAATTAGGGATAGGTTGTGTTAGTCCCATACTTTGCGATCATTCAGAAAGACGCCACTTAAAAATGGACCGTTTGAAACGCATTATCCTCAGTGGTTTCAAGCAATCAATGCAGGCATTTTTACCTCAGATTAACGAACCTATAAATCTTGATGATTTTTTGATGCAATACACATTCGATCATTCGTGTTTTGGTGATTGCCTCGCCTCGCCGCGTAATGACTTTTTTCATCACATCGTACCAGAAAAATCTATACAAATTATTATTGGTCCTGAAGGTGATTTTTCCACTAGAGAGCGAAACTTATTGATGCAACATAACATTAAATCGGTATCTTTAGGTCAACAGCGACTTCGGGTTGAAACTGCGGCTATTAGTGCATTAAGCAGGGTACACCTGGCCAATTTAAAGCAATAGTAATATGGGAAATACACCCTTAGACTCCAAGGTTATCTCCAAAGGAATTGTTAGAGCAGTATTAATTTTACTAGGAATCTTTCTTCTTGCCTATTTTCTCTACAGTATTCGTCAAATAATAGCCTATATAATAGTGGCCAGTATAATTGCCCTTTTAGGTAACCCTTTGATGCGACGTTTAAAGAAAATCAAATACGTTCCCAATTCTCTTGCGGCTGTTTTAAGTCTAGGTATTTTAAGTTTTTTATTTTTTGGTCTTTTGTCCCTTTTTATACCTGTCTTTATTACTCAGGGCAAGAATCTTTCGCTTCTAGACATTGAACAACTAGAGTCAGACCTAAATAGTTTGTATTTTCAATTATTAGACTATACGCAAAATCATATCCCTCAACTATTTCAATATTTACAAGAGTCTAATTTTGAAAAATGGTTTTTGGACACCTTTGATTTAAATGTAATTCCCAATGTACTCTCCTCTATTTTTCAATTTTTGGGAGCCTTTAGTATAGGCACATTTTCAGTACTTTTCTTGGCTTTTTTCTTTTTGAAAGAACAGAATTTAGCTCAAAATGGGATTTTGCGTTTTGTTCCTGATCAGAAGGAGGGGCAAATTGTTGCTTCTCTTACCAAAATCAGAAAAATGTTAACACGTTATTTTTCTGGAATTGTACTTCAAATCTCTATTTTGTTTTGTATCTACACCTTGGCTCTGGTTAAAGGAGGTATCGAAAATGCTTTGTTGATTGCATTTCTGTGTTCTTTATTCAATATTATTCCTTACTTAGGACCAATCATAGGAGCTATTATTATGGCTATTTTAACCTTAACGAACTATATAGGGCCAGAATTTAATACGATCATCACACAAAAATTGATGTATGTAATGTCTGGAGTTGTAATTGGGCAATTGGTTGATAATTTTATTTCTCAGCCATTTATTTTTTCTAAAAGTGTCAAGGCACATCCGGTCGAAATTTTCTTGGTAATTTTAATTTCTGGATTACTGTTAGGAATTGTGGGAATGATTGTGGCAGTGCCTGCATATACCTCAATAAGAATAATTCTTTCTTATTTGTATGCAGATCACCCTTTGATTCAAAAAATCACTCAGTAATTGCAGCACCCTTTATTCTCAAATACAGAAATTCAGCAATTGATTTTTGAATTCAATCCGAAAAATATTGATGCTTTACACTTTGGAAAGCCGCTGTTTAAAACAATTTCAAATTCAGAAATCGCAGCTCAAATAGAGAGAAGAGCTCATATTCAACACAAATTACCTTCCTGGTATTCAAAACTAAATATACTCTATCCACCTAAAGGAAATCTAGCTCAAAGTTCTTCTGAATTAACAGCTCAAAAGAAAACAAACCTTTTGAAGGAACTTATGAAAGAGCTGGGAATTTCAACAAATTCTGCCGCAGATTTAACATCTGGCTTTGGGGTTGATGCCTATTTTTTGAGCACCCTTTTTGAACGATTTGTAAGTGTTGAACCGAATAAAGAATTGTTGGAATTACAAAAGCATAATTCTCAAAGCTTTGAAACAAGTAATAGAACTTTTCATCTCTCCAAAGCCTTTGATTTTTTAGCGCAATCTTTTGATGTATTGTATATAGATCCCAGCAGAAGGGATGAGCATCACAAGCAACTCATTGAGTTAAATCACTGCATACCAGACTGCATTCTGAACTACAATCAATTAAGTTCTAGCTCTGATTTATTTCTAATAAAGGCTTCTCCCATGGTCGATATTTCTCAAACGATTAGAATGCTTCCCCATTGCTTTCGAGTTGATTTAATTACAGTGCATTTTGAACTGAAAGAAATCCTTTTTTTCAATGCTAAATATAAATCCAATAGTAATCCTAAGATTCATATACATCACTACAGAAAGGATAGTCTTCAATGGTCAGAATTTGCATTTAATAAGATCCAAAAAGAAAAAAACGAAATTTCAATATCACCCTTGAATGATTTCCTCTTTGAACCTCACCCAGGAATGATGAAAGCTGGGTGTTCTTCTCAAATTACAAGTCGATTTGATTGCGCCGCCTTAGATCGCAATACCCATCTATATACTGCTTCTGAGGATAGAGCATTATTTGAAGGACGACGATTCAAGGTCATTTCGCGTTTTCCGTTTTCTAAACGAAATATGAAGTCGTTAGTAAGTGGACATTTTCATGTAATTAGCAAAAACTTCAAACTTTCGGTGCACGAAATTCGTCGTCAGTTCAAGATTAAAGAAGGTGAAAATGAATACTTATTTTTTACACAAGAAAGTGAACCAATTGTCATCCGAGCTATTCGTGTTGATCGCATTGAAATTGAAAATTAGCCAAAGGTGATGTTCTGGCATCAGGTAAATTAAAATGCCACCACTCGGTTGATATGCCTTCAAATCCAGATTCAAACATGGCCTTATCTAGTATCCCACGATTTTTTTGTTGCTCCATTGTCAAATATTTGTAATTTCGGTGAGCCCTCTCACCAAAATGATCAAAATCGGTGCCCATATCTAAGGCTATTCCGTCTAATGTGACTAAGGAAATATCTACAGCTCCTCCTCTATTGTGCATTGATCCCTTTTCTGGATTTGCTACATACCTGGAATCTGGAAGTATTTTCCACATTGCATACTGCACAGACTGAGGTCGGTAACAATCAAAAATCAAAACCTTATATTCAAGACGTTTTAAGAGCGTAGCTGCCTTAATCAACTTTTTGGCTATTTTAACTCTTAGTACACAACGCGCACAAGGATATACCTTTTGCTTTAAAAAATTTCTAACTTGGGCATAACGCATATCATATACAAAACGGTGACTGACTTCACCTAAATCGATGAAATCATCCTCCTTCAAACCCTTAAACTCTATCTGTTCAATGGCATCAAAATAGGCGTCATTAAATGCGAATTCACCTAATTCATGACCAAGGCTGCCCTCAGTTTTAAATGTTATATGAGGGTTGTTTTGTTCTAAAGTATGCACAAATTTTTCTACCTCAACGAAAGGCATTTTGTCATCAATTTTGGAGTGAACTATGTTTATCGGTAATTGTTCTGAAATCCAATGTGCATATATAGAAAGAGGTGCTCGACCGCTTACAACAGTTAAAGAACTCCAAACATTAGGATGTTCCATGGCCAATTCCCAGGCTGCACTTCCACCCCTACTAAAACCGGCTAAATGAATTTTTGCGTGATTTAATTGAAATTCTTTGACTATTGAATTTAGCAATTCCATCACCATGGTTTTATTCCAAAATGCTCTTTTTTCACTCAGATGTGGTAAAATGAAAAAATAAGGATGTGTGAAGGATTCATTTAATTTGTTTGGAAGTTTTTGTTCTTTACCACTTTGACCCCCACCGTGCAAATAGAGAATTACATCTTTTACAGGTTCAGTCTTTGAATTGTCGTAAATGATATACTCCAATTGCTCTGAAGAATGAACGAATTCTCTTTTAAGTATTTTTACTTGGGCACAGACATTTGTGTGCACCAAAAGAAACGTAATTATTGTAGAAACCGTAAATCGCACTGACTAATAAATCTTATCATGAAAATAACCTATTTGGGACATTCTTGTTTGCTCATTAAAACAAATAATTCAAAAATTGTAGTAGATCCTTTCATTTCTGGAAATCCATTAGCCAAAAGTATTGATGTTGATAAACTTTCTGTTGACTACATCTTACTCACTCATGCGCACCAAGATCACATTCTTGATACCGAACGTATTGCCGAGAATAACCCGAATTGTAAACTCATTGCAAACTTTGAACTATACAGTCATTTTACGGCTAAAAATATTGATGGTATTGGCTGTAATCCAGGTGGAGGCATGAATTTTAATGATTTTAGCCTTCACTGTGTTCAGGCCGTACACTCCTCTTCATTTGCAGATGGTTCATATGGAGGTATAGCCTGTGGATTTGTGATTAAAACAGCGCATAATTGTGTTTATATCGCTGGGGACACTAGTCTTTTTATGGATATGAAATTAATTCCGATACTACATGGATCTTTAAACCTAGCTATTTTACCCATTGGTGACCTCTTCACTATGGGGTACAAAGAAGCTAAAATCGCTGCAGATTATTTAGATTGTAAGAATATATTTGCAGTACATTTCAATACTTTTCCTCCAATTACCATAGATATTGAAGAAGCAGTGAAGTATTTTAAATCTTATGATAAAAATTTGATTATCAAAGATATAAATGAAACCTTAGCACTTTAAATGATTTGTTTTTATTCGATAATATAGAAATTTTAAAGGTTTTCCTATTGTTTTGTTTTTGATAAACACAAAAAATATTAGAACTTTTCTAGTCGAATAAAAAGATATGTCACATATTAAAAGTCCGATTAGTTTTTTCATATTACCTGTGATTTATACTTTTTTCGTATGGGCTCCGTTTTATGGTCTATATCACTGGATATCAACTCAAAACGAACAATACGGTGTTATTTCAGTATGGAATACGTTATGGATGCCGATTGTTCTAGTTCTCATGCTTGCTTTAAACAAAGCATTTTTAGAAATTGTCGTAGAAGACTTGATTAACCTGTCTCCTGCGAGTCGTTTTTTGCATTTTGTTACTCCAATCGCAATAGGTCTTTTAACCTTGGAGTTTATTGAAAACTTTCATAGTGTATGGTTAGATATTGTTCCCAATTTTAAAGAAAATGCAACCCTTTCTGATTTCAAACTATACAGTAATCCTCCAATTCCAGGCATTGGTTTTGTTTTGATTCAGATCGTATTGGCCTTGTACATTATTTCCTCTATCCTATTACCCTATTACGTAGAAGATTAGTTGCAGCACACAACATCTAAATGATTTTATTTAAAAGCAATGATCTCTATATGTTATTAATAACACTTCAGCCTGACTCATTGATTTACTCACCTATTTAGTCCTTTCGATTGCCAATATCTTCTTATGAAGTTAAATTTCCCTTTATTTCTTGGAGATGAATTAGAGGTTGTACGCATCATTTTTAATTATCTTTAAGCAACTTAACAACTAACTTATAAATCTAAATACGCCATGTTCAGAATTGCTTTAAGCAGTGCACTTTGTTTGGTGATGCTGACCCATAGTTTTGCTCTATCGGCAAATCCGCAACCTAAAAAGAAAAAATCAAGAAATGTAATTTTTATATTGACCGACGACCACCGTTTTGACTACATGGGTTTTACGGGTAAAATACCTTGGCTAGAAACTCCAAATATGGACCGTTTGGCCAAAGAAGGGGCTTACCTTCCGAACAGTTTTGTAACCACCTCTTTGTGCTCACCTTCACGAGCTTCCATTTTAACAGGTCAATTTTCGCATACACATACCATTATTGATAATCAGGCACCTGATCCAGGTAACCTAACTTATTTTCCAACCTACTTACAAAAAGCAGGGTATCAAACCAGTTTCTTTGGAAAATGGCATATGGGAGATAGTTCAGATAATCCTCGCGCAGGTTTTGATCATTGGGAAAGCTTTAAAGGACAAGGTGTTTATTACAATCCTGAACTGAATATCAATGGAGAACGTATCGCATATAAGGACTCAACATATATCACAGATTTACTTACAGAACACGCTATTTCGTGGTTGGATGAAAGAGATCGTTCAAAACCTTTTTTTATGTATCTCTCTCACAAGGCAGTTCATGCTGCTTTCAAGCCTGCAAAAAGACATTTGGGTGTATATAAAAACAAAAAAATTCCTATTCCACCTACATTTGAGCAATCCAAAACCGGAAAATGGAGAGATTTAAAATGGCCAGAATGGGTAGCTAAGCAGCGTGTTTCATGGCACGGAGTGGACTACATGTACCACGACAATCAAGATTTACACGAATTGGTACAGGCCTATTGTGAAACCCTGTTAGGTGTAGATGATAGTATAGGCGCGGTGATGTCTTACCTCGAATCCGAAGAAATAGACGATTCAACGCTTGTTATTTACATGGGTGATAACGGATTTAGTTGGGGTGAACACGGACTAATCGACAAAAGACACTTTTACGAGGAGTCTGTAAAAGTACCTTTACTCGTGCGCTGCCCTGAATTGTTTGAAGGTGGAATCACACCCACTGCAATGGTTCAAAATATCGATATTGCCCCGACTATTTTAGCCGAAGCAGGTCTAAAGCAACCTGACCACATGCCTGGTGTTTCTTTTGTTGATGTGCTCACGGGTGAGAATCCGGCGGGAGCGAGAAAAGAAATTTTCTATGAATATTATTGGGAAAATGATTTTCCAATGACACCTACTGTTTTCGGAATGCGAACAAACAAGTATAAGTACATTCGCTACCACGGAATCTGGGACAGAAATGAATTGTATGATTTAGAGAATGACCCACATGAGATGTATAATTTAATTGCCGAGCCCAGTAAGCAAGACACTATTAAATCGATGCTGAATTCACTCTATAAATGGTTAGAAGAATCCGATGGAATGAACATTCCTCTTAAACCGACAGATCGTCCAAGATGGGGAGACTTTAAACACGCCAAAGAATATTAAATGCAATTTAAAAACACGGGATTGATTTTGCTCTGTATTATCTGCATACAGTGCAATCCGAAGAAAAAAATCAAAGCAGTTCCACCTAATGAAGCTCCAACAGGAATGGTTTACATTGCAGGGGGAAGATTTATGCAGGGCGCTGTTGCCAATGATAAAATGGCTATGGCCCATGAAAAACCAGCGCACCCGGTTAAGGTAGATGCTTTTTTTATGTCCACGCATGAGGTGACAAACGCACAGTATTTAGCCTTTGTAGAAGCTACTGGATATGTGACTCTTGCAGAAAGAGCTATAGATTGGGAAGAATTGAAAAAGCAGGTCCCTCCAGGTACTCCCAAACCACATGATTCTATCTTACAGCCAGGGTCTCTTCTTTTCTATTCTCCAAAACAAGAAGTGGAAAATCTTTATGATTACACCCAATGGTGGGAATGGAAAATAGGTACTAATTGGAGGCAGCCTTATGGTCCGGGAAGTGACTTATCTAGACTGGAAAATTTTCCAGTCGTACATATCGCTTATGAAGACGCCTTGGCTTACTGCAATTGGAAAGATGAGCGCTTACCAACAGAGGCTGAATGGGAGTTTGCAGCAAGAGCTAATCAAGAAAACAACATATACTTTTGGGGAGATGAAAAGACACTTTTAAGCACTCATGCAAACACTTGGGATGGGCTTTTTCCTGTAGAAAATACAGAGGAAGATGGTTATACCAATAAAGCGCCAGTACAATCTTTTCCTCCTAATGCTTTTGGGTTATACGATATGGCCGGAAATGTATGGGAATGGACTTCTGATTGGTATAACACCAATTATTATTTTGAAAAGGCCAATAATGGAATCAGTGATAATCCAAAAGGAGCACTTAATCCTTTTAATCGAACTAATCCATTGGCTCAAGAAAAGGTGATCAAAGGCGGTTCTTTCTTGTGCAGTGCTTCCTATTGCGCTAGTTATCGCATAAGTGCTAGAATGGCTAATTCTTTGGACTCCGCGATGGAACATCTAGGTTTTCGTACGGTGAAAAGTATTCCTTAAAATTCTTCAACAGAGTAGTTAACTTTCTATACTAAATTTCTCCTTTTTTAAGAGCGTCAACGGCATAATTTACCGCTCTTGCTGTAAAGGCCATGTAAGTTAAAGATGGGTTTTGAGTAGATGAAGATGTCATAAATGAACCATCTGTTGCAAATACATTTTTAACGGCATGCATTTGATTAAATTTGTTTAAAACTGAAGTTTTAGGGTCTTTCCCCATACGTGCAGTTCCCATTTCGTGAATACCTTTCCCAATCGGTGCATTTGAATCAAATATATTTACCTCCTTTACACCAGCATTTTCAAGCATCTCGGCAGCCTGTACCTTCCAGTCTTCTTTCATGCGTCTTTCATTATCTTTAAACTCAGCGTCGAAGACAATTGTTGGCATATCGTACTGATCTAATTTGTCGTAATTCAATGTAATATGGTTTTCGTGATAAGGTAATACTTCACCGAATCCACCCATACCTATTGACCAGTCTCCTACATCAAGAATAGCTTCCTTTAGGTTGGCACCGTATTGATATTCCGTAATTACTTTTGACCAATCTCCTCGGGATGCTCCACCTTGATAACCGTAGCCCCTCAAGAAATCTACCTTTTTAGACCTGTTATCTAAGTTCCTAAATCTCGGAATATAAAATCCGTTTGGTCTTCTTCCTTTGTAATAAGAATCCTTAAACCCGTCATATTTACCTCCTGCTCCACTTCCTAATTGGTGATCCATTATATTATGACCTAATTCGCCTGAATCGTTACCCATTCCATTTGGAAAGCGTTCACTTGTAGATCTCATAAGAAGTGAAGCTGTTCCAATTGTAGAGGCATTCAAGAAAATAAGTTTTGCAGTAAAAACCAATTCTTCTTTAGTTTCCGTGTCTATAACACGTATCCCAGTCGCTTTTTGGGTGTTGTCGTCAAAGAGAACCTCAGCGGCAATAGAGTGCGGTCTTATCGTCAAATTACCCGTGGCTTGTGCTAAAGGCAGCGTTGATGAATTTGAGCTGAAATACGCTCCAAACGGACAACCTCTATCACACCTATTTCTGCTCTGACAAGTAGTTCTACCATCTCCTGGTTTTGTGCCTTCTGTGATATGAGCAACTCGTCCAATAGTTAAAACACGCTCGTCAGTATAGGTCGATGCAATACTTTGCTGAAGGTGTTTTTCAAGACAATTCAAGTCCATAGGAGGCAGAAATTCACTATCTGGTAATTGTCTTAAACCTAGAGCCTGACCACTTACTCCAATAAACTTTTCAACATAACTGTACCAAGGTGCAATGTCTTTGTAGCGCACAGGCCAATCTACACCATATCCGTCTCTTGCGTTAGCTTCAAAATCTAAATCACTCCATCGATAAGTTTGTTTTCCCCATATAATTGACCTTCCTCCTACTTGCGTACCTCGTATCCAATCGAAAGGTTTGATTTCGTCATAAGAATAATCAGAATCTTTATTATAAAAGTGTCGGTTTCCTTCATTTATACCCCATCTCTTTTGTTTGAAATAGTCTTTTTCCAATATATCTACTGGGGTCTTCCCTCCATGTGGCATATCCCAAGGATCTAAATTAGCCGTTGGGTAATCGTCTCGATGTTTCACCATACGCCCTCGTTCTAAAACTAAGGTTTTTAAACCTTTTTCACAGAGTTCTTTGGCGGCCCAAGCTCCACTAATTCCTGAACCAACTACGATTGCGTCGTAATCGTGATCGTTAATCGTTGTATTTAAATCCATGTTTGATATATTAGTATCGTTATCTAAATATATTAATATTTAAATAATAAATACCATAGGATCCTTTGGCATAAATCTAATCCGGATCGAATAAACAAGAATTACACAAATCATCATCAACAAATATTCGGTCCCCATTCTTTGAGTAGTAACAGCCATTCAAATTTGAACTTAAATTGTATTCTATATTGTTCTCTTCATCCACATATACTCCGCAAAAATCAGCAACTGGTGAACAGCTGATACCGAAAATTGATAGAAGAAGTAGATAATATTTTAATACTTTTGGACTCTTAATTAACTTGTAAAGTGGCATCGTCATAATTGATTAGTTTAAAAAGTAAAATAAAAACTTTATGGTAATGAAAAAGTATCATTTATTATTGTTTTTTGCAACTTTTATCTCATGTGCCTCACAATTAGGAACCTCATCTGAAGATTTCATTGAGCCAGAACCAATTGAAATTGTCCTTAGAAAAGATGTGTTTATAGATAAAGGGGTTTTTCAAGTTTCTTACAATGAAGAATTTCAGCAGCCTAATTGGGTTGAGTATGTAGCTTCGAACAGAGCCAAAAATGTTTCTCGTGGTGATTTAGATTTTTTTCTGAACCCAATGTGTACACAAGCGATAATAACGATTACCCAAACAATCCTTGGGATAGAGGTCATATGGCTCCGGCTGCTACTTTTGCAGATACCTTTGAAAATATCCAAACAACCTTCACCTACGTCAACTGCGCTATGCAATGGGATCAGTTAAATCAAGGCGAATGGGTTGAACTTGAAAAGCAAATTAGAGATTGGTCAATTGAAAGTGATGTCAAGGTTAGAATCACTTTAGTTTTTGAAGAAGATCATATCGTCAGAGATACTGGAGTGCATATCCCTACTGGGTTTGAAAAGAAACTGACCTTCGCAGATGACACGACTAGATGTTTTTATTTTCCCAATGAAGCTACGAGCAGAAATTGGGATGAATATGAGGTTATATGTAGATCTTAATTTCATCTTTTTCACTTCATACATTAGATAGACCTAACTCGTTTTATCTTTAGAAAGGCATTCTAAAATTTTATACATTTAAAACAAGAGTACAATCTATGAATAAACTAACATTTTCAATTCTTGCCCTATTCGCCTTGGCATCTTGCGACGATCAAAAAGATTCCAATGTCGCGGCTAATATGAAAACCTATGACATCGAACAAATAATGAATAATGAAACCGTTGGTGGTGGAAGTTTTTCATCTGACCATTCAAAACTAATCATTCACAGTAATCGAACAGGAATATTCAACGCATATGAAATTGATATTTCCAATGGTAATTTAACAGCTCTAACGAGTTCTGATAGCACCTCAATCTTTACGACCTCTTATTTTCCAAATGACGATAGAATGTTACTTCGAATGGATAATAATGGTGATGAAATCTATCAAATCTTTATGAGAGACGTATCAGGCGAAATTCAAAATCTCACACCGAACCCAGGTGCTCGTGCTAACTTCAGAGGTTCGAGTGCAGATGAGCAAAGTTTTTATTACGACTCCAATCAAAGAACTCCTCAAGCTACCGATTTCTACAAGATGAATATCAAAAGCTTAAAGTCAGAATTGATTTATGAAAATAACGACGGACTGGATGTTGCTGAGATATCTGACAATGAAGAATATTTGGCCCTTGTCAAACCTATTAATACCAATGATGTCGATTTATTTCTGTACTCGGTTTCTAGTAAAGAAATGACCAAAATAAATACAGTTCTCAGCAATAACAATGCTCAAGATTTTTCTAAAGATGGGAAATACCTCTACTACACCTCTGATCATAACGGAGAGTTTACTTCGCTTATGAGATATGATATTGAACAAGGTTTATCTGAAGTTGCGTTGGAAAGAGAATGGGATATCAGCAGTTCCTATTTTTCCAAATCTGGTAAATACCGAATCACCAGTATTAATCAAGATGGTCAAACTGTTATCCAGGTATTCGATATGGAGAAAGAAAAGAATATTGACTTACCTTCTTTTAATGGCGGTGGAATAACCTCTGTCGCCTTTTCTAAAGATGAGATTGCAATGCGCTTTTACGTCGGTGACTCGAATAGTCCTTCAAATCTATTTTACTACGAGATTGAGTCAGGACGCAGCCAACAATTGACCGATGTACTGAATCCTGAAATTCAACCTCAGGATTTGGTCAAAGCCGAAGTGGTCCGATTTGCTTCTTTTGATGGGCTGGATATTCCCGCAATTTACTATCTACCGCATCAAGCAAGCTCAGACAATCCTGTTCCTGCCTTGGTATGGGTTCATGGAGGTCCCGGAGGTCAGTCAAGCCAAAACTTCAATCCCATTATTCAATATTTAGTCAATAATGGCTATGCTGTATTGGCGGTTAACAATAGAGGAAGCAGTGGTTACGGAAAAACCTTTTATCAAATGGATGATTTGAATCACGGAGATAAAGACCTCAGAGATTGTATTGAGGGTAAAAATTGGTTGGCAAATCAAGAAGTTATCGATGCTGAAAAAATTGGAATTATCGGTGGATCTTATGGTGGATATATGACCATGGCAGCTTTAACTTTTACTCCTGAAGAATTTGATGTTGGCGTTAACATATTTGGTGTTACCAATTGGATTAGAACCTTAAAGAGTATTCCTCCATGGTGGGCCTCTTTTAAGGATGCGCTCTACCAAGAATTGGGCGACCCATTTAGTGCTGACTCGACAAGGTTAAAACAAATTTCTCCCCTGTTTCACACCCAAAATGTGACTAAGCCGCTAATTGTATTGCAGGGGGCACAAGACCCACGAGTTCTTCAAGTAGAATCAGATGAAATTGTTGCTGGGGTGCGCTCCAACGGTGTACCTGTAGAATATGTCCTTTTTGAAGACGAAGGTCACGGATTTGTTAAGAAAGAAAACCAGATTGAAGCTTATGGTAAAATCCTCGAATTTTTGGACATTTATCTCAAAGATAATCCAGGTGAACCAATTCAAGATGGAAATATATCAGAAGAAACTAATTTCAATTAATCCTAATAAAACAAAAAAGGAGTGCGTTGGCACTCCTTTTTTGTTTGTAAACTTTTTATTTTAATGCACCTTCCAATCAGTGTAAACCGAAGTCCAAGAACCTATTTCTGCAAGTTCTGCGTTTACAGATTCAAGTTTGACTGCAATTTCTTGATTTAATTCGGATGCTGTTCCGTCATTATTCCAGTACATATCTCTTGTTTTATCGGAATCTATTGTCCAAATCAAACCGAGTGAACCTTTTTCAGCTCCTCTAATTCCTTCCACTAATCTAACACTCATACCGGGATAGGCGTTTTCATAGTTAGGAACAAATGAACTTTTAAAGTAATTAATGAAATCATCCATTTTGGAGCCCTTATTTAAGTTGACTGTGAGCGTATGAATACCAATTAAATTACCTTCATTCAGTGATGGAGGCATTAAAACATTCATCATTCCACCTAAATCGAACCAATCTCCTCCACCTATAATTTGACCATCTTTAAAATCATAAGTGTGATAGGCATTTAAAGAAACCTCTTTTCCAGTAAGTGAATGTGTTGAGTTCCAAGTTCCATAAACACGAGTACTACCGTCAGCTAAACCTGTTTCTTGACTTACACCAGGAAGCCAATAATCAGCTTTAAAACTCATGTTTTCAAATGCCGATTGATAACCTAATATTGCAGCCTTTACACCTTCTTTATCTTCCATGCCCATTCCATATCCGGGCATTTGCCACTGAATATCATCATGAATGTAATCTAACATAGCCTCATAATCTTCTTGCTCGTGAAGTTTTATATAAGCTTTAGCGGCTTCAGTATTTTTCTCAAAATCTGCATGTTTGCCGTTTGTGCATGAGCTAATTAACAATGCAGTTATTGCAATTAATGTATTTTTCATATTCTTAAATTTTAAATTATTAGTAATTCTGATTTTTAATAAGTTTTATTATCTCACCCCATCCACTAATGTGAGCATTTCCACTCTTGTCATTTCTCGTAATTTCAATATGGATTGATAGTTTGATTTTTGGGCTTTTGTAGAAGGACCTACCATACTATTATTTATGTAAACATCACCCTTGCTCTCAAAGAAATTTGCGGTAAGATAATCCTCCTCTTTTTCTCCACGAGCGTTTAATATTTTATGAAGTCCCCAGCCTGAGATGAGTTCGTTGTTTTTATGATTTGGCTGAAAATCATTTAATTCCTTTTGTTCATATTCATAAAACATTGTAGGATCAACGTTCATAAAACTTAATTGTAATACCTCAGCTGGTTTTTCATTTACTGGCGCAAATCCACCCTTGTATAAAGTCATAAGTGTTTTAGATCCCTCCAAATTTAAAGAAGAGAGTTGTTCCCACACCCTAGACATTTCAGATTCAGAAAATAAATCTTGACCGTTCCAACCATTATTATTGGCGTAAACATCTATTGATGGCCATAAATGAGCATATACGAAAGTAGAATAATTTGCATCTTCATCATTCTCTAATTTCCACATGTCCCAGCCAATTTTACCACTATTTTCTATGGCATATTTATGTAGCTGTTTAAAGTACGTTTGCTCTAGTTCAATGAGTTTGTTTTCATGACTAGTTTCAACCTTAAGGTAGTGTAAGGCCACTACAATTTCTTGTGCCTTCAAAAAAAACATGTTTGAGAATAAGAAGAATAGGATAATAAGTTTTTTCATGGTTTAGTTTTATAGTTTGTTTAAATATACAACTTTGTAAAAAATAAAAAAGACAAATCTTTAATGAAGAACTTTTTGATAATATTCGATTTATGAACAATTTCCTGTTTGGGTATTTTCCCTAATTCCCTTTTATAAAAAATCATCACACTCATAACAATATGATAGACTTTACTGTGCCAAAGGTCACTGTATAAAATATAGGGCCAGTCTTTTATAATTTATCCAAAGCCGAATCTATGGCTTTTTTGACTTCGAAAGGCTTAGCTACCTTTCTAAAAATAACGTCACTAACCCCCATTCCAGTTAGCTTGACATCTCCATATCCCAAAATTCTACCCAATATTGGCTGCTCCAATTCAACAGTCTCGACGCGATCTAATTTCATCTCATCTGTTCTTGTAGCGATAAAACCTTCTTTATGAACAACTCTTTTATTGGTAACACCGTATTCTACAAACCACAACGGTATAACCAAAAAAAATCCGACTACTACAAAACAAAGGATAATTGGAATTACATATACCAACCAATGTTGTTTAAAAAGATGCAGTATTTGTTCTCCTTCTATGGAGGTTTTTCGTATATAACTCATGATTAAATTGTAAAAGTTGTAACAATTTAACTATTTTTTTTGCGCATTGCATTAAAGCCATTAGCTAAATATAATTAGAACTATATATTACGATGTCCTTTTGCCCTATTATCTTTAACAGCGCTGTTAACACTAAAGCTATTATTACACGTTAGAAAGATATAAATATACCTGTCACGCTAAAGCAAGTAGGGGACAAAATTTATACCAATCCTTTTCTTTAACTTGTTGTAATTATTTCAACTTCCAAGGATAAGCTCATTAATACGCCGTAATAAAGGCAGAAAACAACATATAATTTTATTTGAATATTGAATAGTTCATTGTCTTTAGACTAAGGAAGAAAAATCAATGAACTGATTTCAAGCAAACATATTTTCTTCCCTATTGTTTATGATTATATCTATGGCTTCAACATATTGTTTATTGGAAAATCGAAATCTTAAATTTCTATAGTCTAAGTCGAAGGCAATAACTCTAGAGAAGTTTTTGAAATTAGACCAAATGACATCCTCTGGACCAATAGTTTTTTTGCAAGCAAGACTATGCGCCCGGCACACCGGAATACTTATAATCAAACAGTGTGTTCTGCACATCTTTGTAGACATAATCCTTTAGGGTATTGCACATAAAGTGATTCTCTGATTATGGAATGCAATAAAGAAACAGATACCTTAATAGACGCCATTTCCAACGTCCTAGCCTTTTTTGGCGAATTGTTCTGCCTCAATTTCTTCGATGATATCTTTTAAGGTCGATACCATTTACGCTTATTGAGGTAGTCATATAATCCTCAAGTTTCGACTTTACACATCTAAAATCTATCTTATCCTTGTAGTGTTTTAATCTTCTTTTTCGATTCGCTGAAAAAATTAAAAGACTTAATACGAAAGTAAATGACCAGGTCTTGAGTTAGTTGTCATTTTTTTAAGTGGTGGCGCAAATTGGGTAAGTTTAATATCTTTTACGGCAACTTTATATTCCTCTAGTGTTGGAGTTCTACCAAGTATGGCCGAAAGTACTACAACAGGTGTAGACGCCAGTAAAGACTCCCCTTTCTTGCGATCGGAGTCTTTTACGACGCGACCTTGAAAAAGTCGTGTAGAGGTTGCCATTACGGTATCACCTTTCTCCGCTTTTTCTTGATTGCCCATACAGAGGTTACAGCCGGGCCTCTCTAAATAAAGAATATTGTCATATTCGGTGCGCGCTTGACCTTTTGGTGCGGAATCGTCAAATTCAAAACCGGAATATTTCTTTAGTATTTCCCAATCACCTTCTTCCTTGAGTTCATCAATAATATTATAGGTAGGGGCAGTTACTACTAGGGGTGCCTTAAACTCAACCTTTCCATAAGTCTCTTCTAGGTTCCGTAACATTTTAGATACAATCTTGATATCACCTTTATGCACCATACAAGACCCTACAAAACCAAGGTCTACGTGCTTCTCTCCCTCATAGTAAGAAAGCTCTCGAATGGTATCGTGGGTATAGCGCTTGGATACGTCTTCATTGTGTACATCTGGATCCGCAATCATGGGTTCATCTATGATGGTCAAGTCTACTTCAAACTCTGCGTAATACTTTGCATTTTCATCTGGAGCCAAAGGTGGTTTTTCTCCTGATTTAATTTCAAAGATGCGTTTATTGGCGCGGTCAATAAGTCCTTGAAGTACCTTCTTTTCATTGTCCATACCCTTATCAATCATAATCTGGATTCTACCCTTTGCAATTTGAAGGGATTCTATAAGGGTATCGTCTTGCGATATACATATCGAAGCTTTGGCTTTCATCTCAGCTGTCCAGTCCGTAAAGGTAAAGGCTTGATCAGAAGGTAATGTACCTATATGCACTTCTATAATCCTGCCTTGAAATACATTTTCGCCGCTAAATTTTTTAAGCATTTGCGATTGAGTAGCGTGTACGACATCACGGAAATCCATATGATCTTGCATCTCCCCCTTGAAGGTCACTTTTACCGATTCAGGAATGGGCATAGACGCTTCTCCCGTGGCCAGTGCAAGAGCCACCGTACCTGAATCGGCACCAAAAGCTACTCCTTTTGACATTCTAGTATGCGAGTCCCCACCAATTATAATCGCCCAGTCATCAATGGTCAAATCATTGAGTACTTTATGAATGACATCGGTCATGGCGTGATATTCTCCTTTGGGGTCACGAGCGGTAATAAGACCAAAATCGTTCATAAACTTCATCAGCCTTGGAATGTTCTCTTGCGATTTTAAATCCCAAACAGAAGCGGTATGGCAACCAGATTGATATCCGCCGTCCAAAACTGGAGAAATAACGGTTGCTGCCATCATTTCCAATTCTTGGGAGGTCATCAAACCAGTGGTATCCTGAGAGCCAACGATGTTGACCTCAACTCTAACATATGAACCTGCATGCAATATAGCCCCTGAGGTACCAACGGCATTTTTATTGAAAATCTTTTCCACAGCGGTAAGCCCCTGCTCTTTATGGGAAATCTCTTTTGAAGGTGCAAATACAGGGGGAGCCTTTATTCCCAAAATCTTTGCCGCAAAGGCCTGAAGTTTTTTGCCGAAGACAATAGCATATGATCCTCCGGCGCGCATAAACTCTATTTTCTGGGGAGTAAATGCCGAAGAAATGTCCATTAATTCTTTATCGCCATTATAGAGTTTTTTGGTCTTGGTATTTATGGTAAGCACTGTACCCGTATCTACGGAATAGGTCTGTTCTAAAATGGGTTCTCCTTCCTCATCTACCACGAGATTACCTTCGTTATCATACTTTTTTACCCAGTTTTTCAAATCCAGTCCAATTCCTCCGGTAACACCCACCGTAGTCAGAAAAATTGGCGAAATTCCATTTGTTCCAGCAACTACGGGTGCAATATTGATAAAGGGTACATAGGAACTAGCCTGTTTACCAATCCAAAGCGCCACGTTGTTAACACCTGACATCCTTGATGACCCAACGCCCATGGTACCTTTTTCTGCAAGCAACATGATTCTTTTGTCGGGATGTGCCACTTGTAGTGCTAGCAGCTCGATCTGTTGTTCTTTGTTGTGCTCGAACATGCATTGTCCATGTAATTCTCGGTCTGATCGAGAATGAGCATCACTACCGGGAGAGAGCAAATCGGTAGAAATATCTCCCACACCGGCAACAAAAGTCACCACTTTTATTTCTTTTTCAATCTCTGGGAGTTTGGTAAAAAATTCCGCTTGTGCGTAGCTCTCTATAATGTCTTTTGCTATTTCATTACCTTTTTTATAAGCCACTTTAAGACGTTCCATATCAGCTTCGTATAGAAACACCTGTGTTTTCAACACCTTTGCCGCCTCGCCATTAATATCAGCATCGCTACCTAGTGCTAAACCTAAAAGCACTTCTATAGAGGGGCCGCCTTTCATGTGCGACAATTGCTCTAATGCAAAAGTTGGAGTGATTTCTTCTACCTGTATCTTACCAAGAACTATTTCTTTTAAAAACTGAGCTTTTACTGAAGCTGCACTCGTAGTGCCGGGCAATACATTATAAATAAAAAAGTTTAAGGAATCTTTTCGATATTCATTAGTAACATCTTTGATTTGGCCGATAACTTCACTCAATAATATAGCGTCGTCAATTGGCTTAGGGTGAAGCCCCTGACTTTTTCTTTTTTCAATTTCTTTTAGGTATTCGGTATATCTACTCATAACTTTTTTCCTTTAACTTGAATTCTATTCACTCAAGTGATAGGGACTAGTATTGGACTGCCCATGCCTAAATGCAAAAATAAACAATACAGTTAATTTAGTCGTCCAAGTTTCATCTAACTTTATTACAGTGCTATTATATTTTAATTCTTTATTTCAAAAAGTGTTAAATTTTTCACTTTTATTGACTATTGCAAATAAAAAAGCCTCAGGAGGTATAAATCTTCTGAAGCTATGTAGTATTAGTGATCGCGGCAGGATTCGAACCTGCGACCGTCTGCTTAGAAGGCAGATGCTCTATCCAGCTGAGCTACGCGACCAATTTTAGGTGTGCAAATATATTATTTTACTCCAAAATTCAACTAATATTCTCCTAGAAAAACAAATACTTCAAGTTTATACTAAATAAACTGTTTTGTTAAAGTTTTTACAATTTTCGTTAAACAAAATAATTAGTGTCTACCTTTAAAAAAAATTTTATATGAAAAAACTAATTATCTTTAGTGCTATAGCTTTATTCTTCAGCCTAATTTCTTGTGATTCTGATGATGGATTTCAAGGCCCAGAAATTACCCTAAACATTGTTGAAACTGCATCTGGTTCAAATGACCTGACAAGTTTAGTTGCTGCCTTATTGAAAGCAGACGAGAATGCAGATTCAAACCTAGTAGGAGCTTTAAGTTCACCTGGATTATTTACTGTATTTGCTCCATCGAATCAGGCATTTGCAAATTTATTAGCCTCTCTTGATGGATTTAACAGTTTATCCGATTTTGACACTGAAGAAGAAAAAGCACTCTTAGCTAAAATTCTTCAATATCACGTAGTAAGCGGGGTTGCAGCCCAATCTGGAAGTTTATCAGACGGAGGCAAGATCGCTACTATTCAAGGTGAAGAAATCACAATTAATGTATCAGGTGGTGTCCGTGTAACAGACAAAACTGGACTAGCAGCCAATGTAATCGCTGCGGATATACTCACCACGAATGGTGTTGTCCATATCGTTGACAAGGTTTTACTTCCTCAAGAAGTAATTGACGCACTATCAGCTGAACCAGAACCAACAATTACCGATTTGGTGGTAGCTTCAGAATCACTTTCTGTACTCAAAGATGCTGTAATCAAGGTAGACCTCGCTGCAACACTTGCAAGTGAAGGACCATTTACTGTATTCGCTCCTTCAAATGACGCTTTCGTAGCCTTACTTGACGCTCTTGGTGATGACTATAATTCTCTTGACGATTTTGATACAGAAGCAGAAATTGCGCTTCTAACGAACATCTTGTTATATCACGTTATTCCAGCTAATGTCATGTCAACCGACTTAGCAGCTGGTGCTGTGGGTACTGCATTGACAGATAATAGCATCGAAGTAATTGATGATAATGGAACCTTTGTAATCGGTGATGCTTCAGATGCCAATGCCAATATCACAGCTGTAGATATTATGGCATCAAATGGTACTGTTCATACCATTAACAAAGTACTTCTACCTCAAGAAGCAATTGACTTTGTCGCTTCGCTGTAAATACATTGAATTAAAAAAAAAGGTGGTCAATGACCACCTTTTTTTTTTAAAAACTCAAAACTAATTTAAATAATTCTTTATCGAGCTGTGACTTCACCTCGCAATTCAAATCGAAATGCATTGTTGCTGTATTTTTAGGATTATATGCTGGCCAATCAGGTAGTCCATCATGATTCGGATCTCCGTTCTTTGCGAAACTAATCCATGCCTTTGAAACACGATCAGCAAGAGCATGAGCTTGTATCCCCCCCCCTGTCATGTTTCTAGCCAATTCGATATTGTCAAAAACAAAGGGTAATTCCATACAGTGAACAGACTGATATTTACCATCAAATACAGGCGACTGCCAAGTAAATAAGTACATATAGATTTCAGCACCACCTTCGATAGAAGCTTTCTTATTGGCTTGAAACACAGTTCCGGGCCTAAACATAGTGTCAACAGTTAATAATTCGTGAGGATAGGTATCTTTTGGATAGGCTTTTCGAACCGCTGATACATACGATGTGGCTTTGTCTTTAAAAGTTTCTTCAATATATTTCATAACTACCTCTTCTGAAGCGCCGAAAAATCTACCATTAGCAAAAGTTGCAAATTCATTTTTTGTGGTTCCTATTAGCAGAGGAATATTTTTTGACATCTCATAAGCCTCGTTACTACTCATATCATAGGGTATTAAATCACCATCTAAGCTAGGCCCCCAATTCAATCCAAAACCACCTAATGCTCTGCCTTCTTTGGCCAGTCTTTCGGCGACAACTTTTAAAGCCTGTTGACTTGCATTACTCAATACAGAAAAAGGAACATCTTGAATAAGGTCTATATTTTTTGTTCTAATTTTTAAAATTTTCAGTGTTTCTTTGGTAATAGATTGCGTTACTTCCTTACTCAGAAATCTGGATCGATAAGAACCTGACTGATTAACGGCTTTATGAAATAAACCATTAGCAGAAGGCATCGCCATCAATGTATTAACTTTTGCACCTCCTCCAGATTGCCCAAAAATGGTTACGTTATTTGGATCACCTCCAAAATTTTCAATGTTGCTTTGAACCCATTTCAAAGCCTCAATAATGTCTCTCATAGAATTATTTGCAGAATGCTTGTATTTTTCTCCGTACTCTGAGAGGTTCAAAAACCCGAGTACATTTAATCGGTGATTTATTGATACCACAACAACATCGCCCTTTTCGGCCAAATTGCGTCCGTCATATGACGGAAGTTCTTGAGAAGATCCTGACGTGAATCCTCCGCCGTGAATCCAAAATAAGACTGCTCTCTTTTTAGAATCCTCAATCCCTGGTGTCCAAACATTGATTCGGAGATTATCCTCAGAGGCATATCCCCAATTGTGATCAAACACAAACTCGGATTCGTCTTGAACTGTTGTTGTTGGATTCATTAAATAAGCCACTGGACCATATGTAGTGGTGCTTTTCACTCCTTTCCAAGCCTCGAGAGGCATTGCCGATTCAAATCGCTTAGCATGAGCATAAGGAATACCTTTATAGGTGTAGATTCCGTTTTCAAGGTAGCCTCTTACTTTTCCCTTAGTGGTTGAAGTAACGGCTATTGAAGCTCCGGTTTGTACTTCAGTTTGAGCACAAACTACAGTTACAGCACTCATAATAAGCGCTGTAACTGAATAAAATAATTTGTTCATTGACTTAGTTAGTTTATTAATAATACGTGAATGGATTCAGAAGGTTTACTTTCCGTTGAAATAAATCATCACAAAAGCAACTGCGATAAGAACAAAAATGGATAATAAAATGTCTTTATAGTTGTAGCTGTTTTGATTTTTTGCCTTTTCTTCTTCAGAAATTGTACTAATTGTAAGATTTGCAATTTGAGCTTCAGAAGGCGCTGCAGTTGAATAACTAACCACAACCATTAGAATTATACAGATTAAGAAGAACCAAGACGCAAATGTCAAGAAGTTCATATCACCTAAGTAAAACCATATACTGCTTGGATCAAATCGATCTTTAATCAACTCAAGGAAAATACGAGCGGCGCCTACTACAAATCCGAACACCATTGTAACAAAAGCTCCCTGTGAATTGATGCGCTTTGAAAAGATTCCTAACAAGAATACGGCAGCAATTGGAGGAGCGATATAGGACTGCACGCTCTGTAAATATTCATATAATACACCTGAAATTCCAGACATTACTGGGATCCATAAAATACCACAAATCACAGTAATTACTGTCGCGATTTGTCCGGTTCTAACCAATTTTTCTTCTGGAGCATCTGGTCTTAATTTTTTATAGATATCAACAGTAAACAAAGTTGAGCAAGAGTTAAATACTGAAGCGAGTGAACTCATCAATGCCGCCAATAAACCTGCAGCTACTAACCCTCTTAACCCTGAAGGTAATAAGTTAGCCATCAGTGTTGGAAATGCTTCATCTGGACTATCATAGTGTAACTCTCCTCTCATTTTTAATGTCAGCGCAATTACCCCTGGGATTAAAAACAAGAAAACTGGCAGTAATTTTAAAAGTGCTCCAAAAATAGTTCCTCTTCTACCCTCTTTTATGTTCTTCGCTGTTAGGGCTCTTTGAACAATGTATTGATCTGTACACCAGTACCAGATTCCGGTGATTGTACTCGCAATTAATAGTGAAGGCCAAGGAAAATCAGGATCAGAGGCTGAACGCCACATATTGAAATATTCAGGTCCTACGGTCTCTTTCATCGAAGACCATCCTCCTACTGCATCAAGACCTATGTAAGTCAATGCAGCTGCTCCGATAATAAGAACTATAGTTTGCACTGCTTCGGTGTAAACTACAGCGCGCATTCCTCCTAATACAGTGTACACACCCGTAAGTAAAACCGTGGCCAAAGCTCCTGTCCAAAAATCAATACCTAAAAGGGCAGAAACAACTACTCCTCCTGCATAAATGGTTACGGATATTTTTGTCAATACGTAAGCTACTAATGAGAATATCGAGAGTATCCATCTCAACCGTGGATCAAAACGTTTTTCTAAGAATTCAGGCATGGTGTATACTCCTGCACGGGCATAAAAAGGTAAAAAGATCCAACCTAGGGCTAAAACAATCCAAGCGTGGATTTCGTAAATCAGCATGGGTAATTTGTCACCTGCACCAGATCCCGCAAGACCTACAACGTGCTCAGAACCTATATTTGAAGCGAAAATTGATGCTCCCACCACAAACCAACCGACATTACGTCCAGCCAAAAAGTAATCTTCTGTATTGTTTCTTCGCTTTCTAATCACCCAGTACGCGATTCCTAAAAGAATTACGAAATAGGCGCTAATACTTATCCAATCTAAAGTATCAAGTGTTTTCATTTTTGAATTTGTATTTATTTGTTAGTTAGTTCCTCCCCAAATCTCAATTTGGTTTTGACCTGTATTAATTTGGTTTTGGCGTGAAAAGATAGAAATATATTTGAAATAACCGAGTTTCTTCAAAGGGCAAAGGCTACAAAGCGCTTTAATTATGTTCAATCAAATTCAGTATAATATGCTTTAAGCCAATTCACAAAGGTATCAATCCAATTCAATTCATAAGAAGTGTTGTACATACCAAACCCATGTCCTCCTGTTTTGTAAAAGAAAGTTTCAACCTCAACGGCCTCTTGACGAAGCGCTGCTGAAAACAACAAACTGTTTTCTACAGGAACTACTTGATCGTCTAAAGCATGAACCAAAAAGGTCGGTGGAGTATTCATGTCTACCTGCAATTCATTGGAATAAAAATATACATCATCCGCATTGAGCTTGTCTTTTTCTTGACTACCAAAAGTTCCTATTAAATTATTGGCCGATCCTCTATGGGTTAAACCATCCTGAAAACTAATTACGGGATAAACCAAAAGCATAAAATCAGGACGACTGTTGTTGTGAATTGGAGCAGGCTGAAATTGTTTGGTGAAATGCACCCCAGCAGATGCGGCAAGATGTCCTCCAGCAGAAAATCCAGCAACGCCTATTTTATCTGAATCTACCCTGTAATTTAAGGCATTGGCTCTCACGTATTGAATAGCTCGTTGCACATCTTGTAATGGAACCACTCTTTTATTTTCGAAATACGACTCTTGAGGCATTCTGTACTTAAGCACAAATACGGCTATTCCAAATTCATTTAATTTCTTTGCAACATCGTGCCCTTCGTGGTCTATGGCCAATCCGTAATAACCGCCTCCTGGACATAAAATAACAGCGGCTTTAAAGTTATTTTCTTCGGGCAAATAAATACTCAATTCTGGCTTGATTACATTAGTTATAAAACGAGCTTTACCTGTTGGAACATCAATTATTCTTGTTTGTTCTTGATTGAAAGAAGAATTCCAATTGGGGATCTGATCATTGTCGTAAAGAGGAATAGTCTGTTGCGCAAGCAACGTTGATCTCAACAAAAAAGCAAAAATCAATAGCAGAAGATAATTATAACGCATGGTACTATTATTAGTCATCTTTGAAGATAATAAATTTCTGAGCAAAACTATAGATGATTAAAAGTATACGCTTATTGTGTATATTTAAAACAATAGTTTATCACACTAAAAAAATGTCAACCCATACCTTTAAACACGTCGATTATTTGTGGGATGAAGCCCACGCTCAAAGCTTAAAAGACGACCAAGTCGCACTTTTTTTATATCGATCAAATCTACTCGGTGCAGATTTAAGAATCACTAATTATGGTGGAGGTAATACCTCTTGTAAGACTTTAGAAAAAGATCCCCTAACTGATGAATACGTTGAAGTCATGTGGATAAAAGGTTCAGGTGGTGATATTGGGACTTTAACAAGAAAAGGGATCGCAGGACTCTACACCAAGCGTTTGAGAGACCTTAAAAATGTTTACCAAGGATTAGATGATGAAGACCGAATGGTGGGCTTATTCAATCATTGTATATACGATTTGGAGAGTCGTGCACCCTCTATAGATACCCCCTTGCACGGATTATTGCCATTTAAGCACATTGACCACCTTCACCCTGATGCGCTTATTGCCATTGCAGCGAGCGCTCATAGCAAAGAAATTACACGCGAAATTTGGGGAGACACCATGGGATGGGTAGGTTGGCAAAGACCTGGATTTGATTTAGGGCTTCAATTGGAAAAATGTTATAAACAGCAGCCCGGTATACGAGGAATAGTTCTAGAGTCTCATGGACTCTTTACATGGGCAGATGATGCGCATGAATGCTACCTAAATTCGTTAGAAGTTATTGAACAGGCCTCACTGTATATAGAAGATAACTCTAAAGGTAAAAACGTTCATTTCGGAGGTAAACGCGTTGACGCCTTAGATGCAGCTGAGCGCAATGTACGAGCTGCACAGTTGATGCCATTACTTCGTGGTCTTTGTTCCACAGAAAATCAAATGATTGGACATTTTGACGATTCCCATGTCGTTTTGGAATTTGTCAACAGTTTTGACCTTGATCGATTAGCACCTCTTGGCACCTCTTGTCCCGATCATTTTTTAAGGACTAAAATTCAACCTTTAGTGCTGCCGTTAGACCAAGATGAAAATTTAGAAGATACTACAGCCTTATTAGAAAAATTAAGACCCTCCTTTGAGCGCTATAAAAAAGAGTATATCAATTATTACAATAGCCATAAAAATGAGTATTCACCAAACATAAGAGATGCGAGCCCCGTAATCTTGCTCTACCCTGGAGTAGGTCTATTTAGCTTTGCCAAGAACAAACAAACTGCAAGATTAGCTAGTGAGTTTTACATCAATGCCATCAATGTCATGAGAGGTGCAGAGGCGATTTCTACCTACACCGCGCTACCCCGACAAGAGGCTTTTGACATCGAATATTGGCTCTTAGAGGAAGCCAAATTGCAGCGGATGCCAAAAGAAAAAACACTCTCACGAAAGATTGCATTTGTCACTGGAGCTGCAGGTGGGATTGGAAAAGCCATATGCGATAAACTCATTGAAGAAGGCGCTCATGTGGTTTTCGCTGATCTTTCTAAGGAAAGACTTCAGACAATGAAAGACGAATATTCCCCTGACCTTATGACCACAATTTGTTGTGATGTCACTAAAACCGAGGCCATAGACAAGGCTTACAAATCGGCTTGCCTCTACTTTGGTGGAATTGATATCGTTGTTCACAGCGCAGGATTAGCCATTTCTAAAACCTTAGAAGAGCACACCGTCGAAGATTGGGATTTATTGCAAAACGTATTGGTGAAAGCGCAGTTCGAATTGGCACAAAAAGCTGCTGAACTCATGAAAATTCAAGGATTTGGCGGAGATATAATAAGTATAGCCAGTAAAAATGGAGTGGTATCTGGACCCAATAATATTGGTTATGGAACAGCTAAAGCGGCTCAACAGCACATGACTCGACTTTTAGCAGCAGAACTGGGGAAAGCACAAATTAGAGTAAACGTAATCAATCCAGACGGAGTAATTATTGGAAGTAAAATCTGGGAAGGCGAATGGGCTGAAGGAAGAGCTAAAGCATATGGGTTGGCCGTAGAGGATTTACCTACGCATTACGCTAAACGAAATTTGATGAGTCAAATAATTTACCCCGCCGATATTGCCGATGGTGTATTTGCCCTAGTAGGAGTCTTGAAAAAATCAACTGGAAATATGATTAATGTCGATGGAGGAATGCCACAGGCATTTGTTCGTTAATACCATCTAATACCATGAGAATCAATCCGGATCAAATCAATGACATCAACCGATCTTATGCAGAAGCTCTTGAGCAATCGTATTCGCAGCTCGCAGAGCGACTTAATCGCAAAAACATCCCTGTGGAAACGCTACTTCGTAAACTTAGTGATTTTCAAGTCGCTATACCGAGTTGGGCGCTTGGCCAAGGAGGCACGCGTTTTGGGAGATTTAAACTCGGAGGAGAACCCTCTAATTTGATTGAAAAATTAGAAGATATCGGATTGTTGCACCAGCTTACTCAAAGTGCTGATATGGTTTCTCTTCACTTTCCTTGGGACACCGCTGTAGATTACCAAGAAGTTAAAGCCAAGGCGAGTGAATTTCATTTAAAGTTCGATGCCGTTAATTCAAACACTTTCCAAGATCAAGTCGCACAGAAACACAGTTATAAATATGGTTCCTTATCACATCGAGACAAATCTGTTAGAGCACAAGCCATTGCACACAATATCGAGGTCATTGAATCAGGAGACCAATTGGGTTCAAAAAGTTTAACCATTTGGTTAGCCGATGGAAGTAATTTTCCAGCACAAAACAATTTTCAGCACGCGCTTGAACGCACTACAGAAAGTTTAGAGCATATTTATCAAAAGTTACCTGATGACTGGAAGTTATTTATAGAGTACAAACCCTACGAACCCAACTTTTACTCAATGGTGATTCAAGATTGGGGAACCTCTTTTATGCTAGCCAATCATCTTGGCGAGAATGCGTATACACTTGTTGATTTGGGTCATCATTTACCCAACACCAATATCGAACAAATTGTCGCCACACTTATGAATCAAAATAAATTAGGTGGCTTTCATTTTAATGACAGCAAATACGGGGATGATGACTTGAGTGTTGGAAGTATTAAACCCTATGCCCTATTCTTAATTTTTATTGAACTGATCTACGGTATAGAAAACAACAAGGCCAATCCGTATCCCTCATGGATGATAGATGCCTCACATAACACCAAAGATCCACTCGAAGATTTAATTCAATCTATCGATGCGATTAAAATTGCCTACGCTAAGGCTTTATTAGTAGATCAAAAAGCATTAGCTCAGGCGCAAGAAGAAAATGATGTAGTGCTTGCACAGGAATTAATTCAAGATGCTTTTTTGACGGATGTACGTCCCCTACTTCAAAAATCACGCCTCGAAAAAGGCGGAGCCCTAAATCCATTAGCGATGTATAGACAATTAGGTGTGCGACAACATTTAATAGATACAAGAGGAAGTGGTTCAACAGCTACTGGATTATGACCAACAGGTGTACCGCTATATTCGATATAGGTAAGACCAACAAAAAGCTTGTTGTATTTGATCATAAGTATCAGCTGATCCACCAAGAAAAAATACAGCTGGCTCAAGGCCACGACGAAAATGGTTTTGAATGTGAACAGATCGATTTACTTGAACACTGGATATTTGAAACCCTAGATCGCCTCCTTATCGAGCTCAAAATACCCATTACGCACCTTAATTTTAGTACTTATGGAGCAAGCTTAATTCACCTCTCTGAAAAAGACGAAGTACTCACTCCTCTATACAATTATTTGAAATCAGTTGACGAAGGTTATATCGAACAGTGGTATGCCGATTATGGTAATGGTCTAGATTTAGATGAGTCACTCGGTTCACCTCGGGCTGGATTTTTAAATTCTGGTATGCAGTTATTATGGCTGTCTAAAACCAAACCCGAACTCTTTGAACGCATTCGGTGGAGCCTGCATCTTCCTCAATATTTGAGCTTCTTAATTCACGGCTTCAAATATGCAGAGTACTCCAGCGTTGGTTGTCATACTGCACTTTGGGATTATCGCGCAAGAGATTATCATTATTGGGTTGAAAAAGAAAAACTTCTATCAAAGTTTCCTCCACTAATAAATGGAAGCAACTTCTTTAAAGTCCAATATAAAAATTACGAATTACAAGTAGGAACTGGTATTCACGACTCTTCCGCCTCTCTACTTCCCTATATACAATGTGCTGATGAAAAATTTATTTTAATCTCAACTGGAACATGGGTTGTGGTGTTTTTTCCTTTTGAAGATGACCATCAAAAGATTGAACATCCCTTAAAGTACCTTCAAGTTGATTCGAATGAAACTCAGGCCATTCGTTTATTAATTGGTAAAGAATACGAATATCAACTCGAAAAAATAAGTCAAAAGTTCGAGGTAGAGACTTCTGCTTTACATGAGCTTCCTCTTGAAAAAAGTCGTTTTGAACAAATGCAAACACACTCATATTTTGAATTTAAATACCTCGATAATAATAAAGACATGGTAGAATTAAGCTCTCCAGTACAGGCCATTCATCAGCTCAACTTTGAATTATGCGAGAAACTTGTTCAAGCTATGAAAATCGAGACGAACTCAAATATGACCATCTATATAGAAGGAGGTTTTGCAAAAAATAAGTTCTTCTTGACAAGTCTTCAAAAATGCCTGCCTAAGGTTAAAATATTCGTAGCATCGCAAGCCTTAGGAGCAGCACTGGGAGCCGCCTTAGTACTAGATGAATCTTCAAGAATCAACTTCGATTTTACACAGAATTACAAATTGATTGAATATCTTAATGACTGAATACAACGCATATGCCCTTCAATAAACAATATCCTTCAGTAGCAGATCTCAAGACAAGAGCTCAGCAAAAAATACCTCGTTTTGCATTTGAATATCTCGATGGCGGATGTAATGAAGATGTCAATTTACACCGGAATACTGAAGATATACGTGAATTAACTTTAGAACCTAGGTACATTAGACCGTACACCAAAAGTGACCTCAGTAGTAGCCTTTTTGGGCACACCTACGACGCTCCGTTTGGAATCGCACCAGTCGGCTTACAAGGACTGATGTGGCCCAATTCACCAAAAATATTAGCACAAGCGGCTAAGGAACACAATATTCCCTTTATTTTAAGTACCGTCACTACCCTAGACATAGAAGAGGCCTGCAAGATTACAGATGGAAAAGCTTGGTTTCAACTCTATAATCCTGCAGAAGAGGCGGTTCGAAACGATATCATTGATCGAGCTCATAGAGCTGGCTGTGAGGTTTTAGTTCTTTTATGCGATGTGCCCACTTTTGGATATAGACCTCGTGATTATAAAAATGGATTGGCCCTTCCACCCAAAATGAGTTTGGCCAATATTTTACAAATTCTATCTAGACCACATTGGGCTGTGCAAACCCTAAGGTATGGTATACCGACTTTTGAAACCTTAAAGCCTTATCAACCCGAAGGTCTCAACCTCAGACAGTTGGGGGCTTTTATGGATAAAACCTTTTCAGGACGATTAAATGCAGAACGAATTAAACCTATTCGAGATCAGTGGAAAGGTAAACTTGTTTTAAAAGGAGTAGCCTCCGTCGAAGACACAAAGGCTGCAATAGAATTAGGATTTGACGGTATTATTGTATCAAATCACGGCGGTAGACAATTAGATGCAGGTGAATCTTCAATAACAGCCCTTAGGAAGATTGTAGAACAGTACAGCAAAAAAATAACCATTATGCAAGATAGCGGAATGCAATCAGGGCCTGATATAGCCCGCTGCCTTTCTGCTGGAGCAGATTTCACCTTTCTAGGCAGAGCATTTATGTATAGTGTGGCAGCCTTGGGTAAAAAAGGAGGTGAACACGCCATAGATATGTTTAAAACACAATTACGACAGAATCTTGAGCAACTCTGCTGTGAACGCATTAGCGATTTACCATCGCACCTAACGAACTAAGCTAAAAATAAAAGCATGAGTAAAACAACCGAACCAATAGCAAGCGATGGAGAGTTTGAACGTGTCGCCGTTCCTGAATCCAAATTAAAAAGCTGGAAGAGTTTTTTAGGCATGTATGCTGGAGAACACGCAGCGGGAACAGAATTTGTCATTGGCCCTTTATTTTTGACTACAGGAGTTAGTGCATTTGACCTCATCATGGGGCTAATTGTCGGGAATCTTCTAGCCGTTTTAAGTTGGCGGTTTTTAACTGCAGAAATTGCTGTAAAATACAGACTCACCCTATATTATCAATTGGAAAAAATTTGTGGCTTTCAATTGGTCACACTTTACAATATTGCCAATGGTGTATTGTTTTGTTTTCTCGCTGGGGCTATGATTACTGTCTCGGCCACTGCAGTTGGGATTCCTTTTAATATGCCCATGCCTAAACTCAGTGATACTATGCCCAATGGATTAACCTGGATTTTAATTGTTCTAGGTATCGGAATTCTTATATCATGGATCGCTGCAAAAGGATATGACACCGTCTCAAAAGCAGCTAATTACATGGCTCCAATTATCGTGCTAGGATTTTTGCTCAGTGGTTTAGTGGCTTTAAAGCAGTTGGGAGTTCAAAGTTTTGCAGATTTTTGGGCTATTTGGGGTGAAGGAAGCGAACCCTTCCCTGGACAATTAAAATATGGGTTTTGGCATGTAGCAATTTGGTCATGGTTTGCCAATGCTGCAATGCATATTGGCATGTCCGATTTATCAGTTTTTCGTTTCGCTCGAAAAGCTTCTTCTGGATGGACATCGGCAGCAGGGATGTACATCGGTCATTTTATGGCATGGATATCGGCCGCACTACTCTACGCTGTCTACATGAAAAGTAGTGAAGCTCAAGAATTTCTATTGCAAGGTGAAGCCCCTCCGGTTGCTCCTGGACCATTGGCTTTTAATGCATTAGGTGTATTTGGAGTTCTCGTTGTTATTATGGCAGGTTGGACTACTGCAAACCCAACCATTTACAGAGCAGGATTAGCATTTCAAGCAATCTTCAAGAATACCTCGCGTTTTAAAATAACACTTCTTGCAGGAGGTCTAGCTACTCTTGCAGGCATGTTTCCCGCAATAGCTATGAAACTTCTTGATTTTGTCTCTTTATACGGATTTATTTTGGCTCCCATGGGTGCAATTATTGTCTTTCAACATTTCTTTGGTAAATCTTTCAAGCTCATCGAGAATTATGCTGAAAACAGGAATATTTCATTTAATTGGTCTGTACTCATTTCTTGGGTATTGGCCTCTGGAGGTTGTTATCTTATCGCACAACAATTTGATGTCTTTTTAAGCTTTATGACATTACCCGCATGGATATGTTGTGGATTGTTATTTCTTTTATTCTCAAAAAAATTAAGCTCATAAGACGCTAAATATATATCCTCAGTTTATTGTATCATTTTGATAAATTAAAGGATAAAAAATCTTGAAACTATAAAATATCTCTTACATTTAAACTTTAATTAAAGAAACAACTATGACTAAACTCAAAACAATATTTGGATTTTTATTTGCGTCATTCTTATTTATTGGTTGTCAAGAAAATCCAGAAAAGAAAGAAGAATACAAAGTAAACGTTGGGGTAATCACTTACTCATTTCGATCTATGCCTGATCAAAGTCCAGAAGCAGTTATCGAATATGTAAAACAAACTGGTTTAACCCAAGTTGAACTTATGGGAAATCATGCGGAACCATTTGCTGGAGCACCCGTCAGTCCAATTTGGGGACATCCCAATAGAGGATTGCTCTATAAACTTTACAGGAATGAAGAATTAACTGATGAAGAGCGAGAAGAGGCCGCATTGTTACAACAAGAAATTGCTGCCTACAATGAGGAAGTTGCGCAATGGCGTAAAGAAGTAGACTACGGTAAGTTCGAAGAATTAAAGAAAATTTACGCAGAAGCAGGTATTAGTATTTATGCCTTCAAACCCAGTGTTTTTGGAACGGATAACACTGACGATGACATCAGATATGGTATGCGTGCAGCTAAAGCATTAGGCGCAACACATATCACCTTAGAACACCCAGAGAACGATGAACATACAGCCAGACTCGGTCGCATTGCTGAAGAAGAAGATGTACTTGTTGGATATCATGGGCACACCCAACAAACTCCAACTTTTTGGGATAAGGCAATGGCTATTTCAGATGCCATTCGTATGAATTTAGACATTGGTCATTACGTTGCAGCTGGGCATCCAGAGCCATTAAAGATTATCGAAGAGAAACACGATAAAATCGTAAGTATGCATCTCAAAGACAGAAAAAATAAAGAAAATGGTCAAGACAATATGATGTGGGGAGAGGGGGACACTCCAATTCAAGCCTTACTTCAATTGATGAAAGACAAAGGATACGACTTTCCGTTAACCATCGAATTAGAGTACGAAATTCCCGAAGGATCAGATGCCGTGCAAGAAGTTAAGAGAAGTTATGACTACGTTATGTCAATGTTGAATTAGACCTAGATATTACTTACTTTGAAAAAACCGGTGCTTTACTTGAGTATCGGTTTTTTTACAATGAAACTCCTCTTTTCCAAGGGATAAAATCAAATTGCTGATGCCTATCTGCATTAATCATATGACGTCCACTAGCCACTTCAATGATCAATTCCAACAAGAGCTCACCAATTTCTTCTATTGACTTTTCTCCTCTTATAATAGCTCCAGTATCGAAATCAATGATATCAGGCATTTTTTCGCACAATTCGGTATTTGAGGCGATTTTTATTACCGGTGTAATTGGATTTCCAGTTGGTGTTCCTAGACCTGTGGTAAATAATACAAGATTCGCACCAGAACCAACCATTGCTGTTGTACTTTCAACATCGTTGCCAGGCGTGCACAATAAATTTAGGCCCTTTTTAGACAAGTATTGGGTATAGTCCAATACATCAACTATTGGAGAAGTTCCACCTTTTTTGGCTGCACCTGCGGATTTTATTGCATCTGTGATAAGGCCATCTTTGATATTTCCTGGTGAAGGATTCATGTCAAAACCCGAACCTACATTTTTTGCGTTTTGATTGTAATTTTGCATCAATGTCAGAAACTTATGAGCTATTTCATCATTTACACAACGATCTACTAAGTCTTGTTCAACACCACATAATTCAGGAAACTCTGCCAAAATACTACAACCTCCTAAAGCCGCGAGCACATCAGAAACATATCCTAAAGTTGGATTTGCTGAAATCCCTGAAAATCCGTCAGAACCTCCGCATTCAAGTCCAATATTTAATTCAGACAAGGGAGCTGGAGCTCGTTTTATTTCATTGGCCAATTGAATTTCAACAAAAGATTTTTCTATTACTTCAGATAACATTTGTTCGGTGGTGCCCATTTGCTGTTGTTCAAAAATTAAAATGGGCTTTTGGGCATGAGAAGAAAGTGGTTCAAGTGCCTTTTTGAAAACTTCAATTTGTAAATGTTGACATCCTAAACTTAAGACTGTTGCTCCGGCAACATTTGGATTATTGACATAACCAGCAAGAAGACGGGCAAGCGACATAGCATCGTCTTTAGTGCCGCCGCATCCTCCTTGGTGCGTTATAAAACGTAAATTGATATTATCTAGATGTGAAGTAATTTGTTTATACTCTTCTGGTGAATTTTCTTTTTGAAGAAGTTTACGTAAATGCCTACGATAATGATTAGGCACCTTGGGAAAAAGCTCTTTTTCAAATGTGTCTTTGAGAATATCAATATTTCTATTCTCACAAAATACCAAAGGAAAAAACAACCAGTTATTTGCAGTACCTACTTGACCATCATCCCTATGAAATCCCATAAAGTGCTTGGACTTCCACAAAGAGATATCAGGAGTATTCCAAGGGAGCGTTTTGTTCTTGCCAAAGGTAGGTTCGATATCGTGAGACACATTACATATTGTCAATAAATCTCCGGCTTCTAGAGGCATTATCGCTTTTGCAACAATAACACCGTACATCACAACAGACTCCCCTATTTTAAGTCGCTCAAGACAAAGCTTCTGTTTTTGTGGTACTGTTTCGTTGACTACTAGTTCGGTATCATTGACCTGTAGTTTAGCTCCAGCCCTGATTTCAGATAAGGCTACAACAACATTATCCTTAGGGTTTATTTTGACGAAAGTCGCACTCATTTTAAATACTAAATACTGCTAAAGCTATGAAATTTAAAAAAAACAGAAGTGTTTAGAATAAGGATAACACCCACTGCTTAATGGTTGTCATCCAGACTATAAAAAATTGAGTGAACTGGTCAGTGGCACCAAAGTAAAGTACTAAAAAAGCTCCTGTGAGAGAAATTAATTCAATCCACTGAACAAATATTTTTTCTTGTCTCTCTCTTCTGATGTCGTATCGCATATGCGTCCCAATCGTTTTACCGATATTTTCGAAAATTTGTTTTTGATTTTTTGGCGAATCTTCAAGGTCGGTTTTCTTTTTTTTGGATTTTAAAGATGAAATAGTCTTGGTATAAGTTTCGTCTTGCTTGTTTAAAAACAATTTAAAAAAGGTACTCACTACTTTTTTGATTAAATAGTAGGAAATCAAAAAAAAGCACAGCACGAAAAACCACATAAATGAGTTCGTACACATGGTTGTAAAATACTAAAATGAAATGTACTCTAACTCTTTGAAATCAAAGAAAAATATGCAAGTCCTAGAAATACTGCATTTGTCGATGATGAGTTATCAGAAAAAACTGATGTAAAATAATCTATAAAACAAAAACGGGATGGCATCTAAATGAGAAACCACCCCTATTGTTAACCAAACAATTCAAGTTCAATGTAATTATTCTAAAAATATATTGCTTAGGTATTTCTTTAAATCGATTATCACGCTTTCGACAGCCCATTGGTCATCACCAATACCTATCAATCTGTTAGTCAAAGTATGATCTAAATAAATACTGTATTGGATGAAAAAAATACCAATGGCACGTTTAAAGTAACTGGTAAACCAATCCATTTTATTGTTTTAATTGCAATTAAATATAAATATTTTTGTCATAATTTCTTACACTTATTTAAAATTTTAATATTTTCAAATGTTTCTTCTTTGGAAGTTGTGATTAACCAATTAACTGATGAATCAAATTTTAAGTAAACTACTTCTTATTTTGGCTACAGCTCTTATTCTACTTTCCTGTCAAAATGAGCAACAACAAAAGGGAATCTTTCTAAACTACCGCATTGAACATTTTGATACGCAGAATGATCAAATGAGGGTAGAGCTGAGCATTACCAATCATTCAGACCTTTCCATTAAATCCTCAACGTGGGAATTACATTGGAATCAAATGAAGGGTGAAATCATTCCCTCAAGCCTACCCCAAGGTGTCTCTTTTGAACGAATTAATGGTGATTATTTTAGACTTAAATTTTCTGATGATTACAGCTTAAAATTAGGAGAGACCTTAAAACTTAAATGTATTCAAAGTGGAGTAATGGATCGTCTTGCAATGGGCCCTTTAGGTGTTTTTATTGTTCATGACGAAAAGGCTTTTGACCTTCAAACAAGCATCGAATGGAAAGAGGCCAAAGGTGTCGAAAATCTTCATTTTATGGATGCAGAAGATCGATACATGGAGTATCAAGATATTTCACCTCTTTCAACCGACGCGCTCAGTTGGGTTGTTCCATATCCCAAAACAAGTCATTTCAACAACACCTATACGCAAGCAGCACCATCGCTGTTTCTGAAGATTGATGATGAATTTTCTAAAGACTTTAAAAATATAGAAGCGGGGCTAAGTGAATTAATTGTACTTTCTGATAAAAGTAAAAGCGGCTTGCATCTATCATATGATAACAATCTGAAGTCTGAAGCATACACTTTAGAAATCAAAGAGCAAGGCATCTATATTTCTGCTTCTGATCTCAGAGGAGTGTTCTACGCATCTCAAAGTTTAAGACAGATCTTCTCAATCGCAATTTTAGAAGATAAAGGCTGGCCTATTTTAATTATAGAAGATGAGCCTCGATTTGAGTATCGAGGATTTTTATTAGATATCTCAAGAAATTTTTACGGTAAAGAGGAAATCCTGAAAGTATTAGATTTAATGGGGCTTTATAAGCTAAACACCCTTGATTTTAGACTAACAGATGATGAAGGATGGAGATTAGAAATTCCAGATTTACCTGAATTGACTAGTGTTGGAGCCAAGCGTAGTTATTCCTCTACTTCAAATACTAGCCTATTGCCGATGTACGGTTCAGGAGCAAACGGCAGTCCTACATCAAATGGATATTTAACTCGAGAAGATTTTGTAGAAATTTTGAAATATGCCAAAAAGAAACAAATCAATATCATGCCTCAAATTAGCTTTCCTTCTCATGCGCGAGCAGCTATAATTGCTATGGAAGCCCGATATGAGAAATACATGGCGATGAATCAACCTGAAAAAGCACTAAAATATCGCCTTCGAGATGGCGATGATCAAAGTGAATATGTGTCAGCACAACGCTATACTGATAATGTCATTTGCATCTGTAATGAACGTGCCTACACTTTTTTTGAAAAGGTCTATTCAGAACTTCAAAACATGTATAACGATGCAGAATCCACGATAGAGCGTTTTAGTATAGGTGCAGATGAATTACCTTATGGGGTATGGACTTCTTCAAACGATTGTTTGGAGTTTTTACAACATAACAGTTCAAATGTCTCAAACCTAGAAGAGCTCTATGTGTACAATCTAAAGCGATTAAAGAAGCTCTTTGACAGAGATAAGGTTAAACTCGCAGGATGGGAAGATATTCTATTAGATCATTCAGAAAAAAGTCAAAGTGAAACTGCTATTCGAAAAGAAACATTTAACTATGAGGTGATTCCATATGTTTGGAACAATACCTGGGGAGAAGGCCGTGAAGACATGATTTATAAGTTTACCAATATGGGCTTTAAAACTGTTATGAGTAATTCATCCGCCTTTTATTTCGATATGAGCGATGATAGAGATATGGATAACCACGGTTTAAATTGGTCTGGCTTTGTGAATTATTTTGATACTTGGGGTACTAATCCAACAGATGTTTTTGGAAATTCATATTTGAATCAAAAACACAAGATTAGCGACGAATACAAAAATAATAAGGTAACTCTTGACAGAGAAAAAGCTCAAAATTTGATTGGTATTCAAAGTCAATTGTGGACTGAAACCGCTCGTTCAAAAAAAATATTAGAAGAGCTGTTAATGCCCAACTTGGCTATTTTTGCCCAAAGAGCTTGGGCTCCCGAAGAAAAGTGGATGACTGAAAAAAACACCCGAAAACAACAATCCCAAATGTTTACGGCTTGGAACCATTTTGTAAATACCATTGGCCAGCGTAGCTTGCCTATCTTAACTATACTTGATATTGATGTTATCTATCATTTGCCAAAGCCAGGAGCTCTTATTGAGAATGACAGCTTAACTATCAAACGTTTATTTCCTGGAATGGAAGTGAAATATACCATAGATGGCAGTTTGCCAACAGCTGAAGCTGAAACCTATACTAAACCATTTTCTATTTCAAAAGGCAGCCTTGTCCAAATGGGCAGTTTTTCATCGACAGGACGCGCCGGTAAAACAATTTCAATTCAAAACTAAACAGTATGACATCAACCAACCAACGACTTTTAGCTTTAGACATTCTTAGAGGATTGACCATTATTTTTATGATTATAGTAAATGACCCTGGTTCTTGGAATCACGTCTATGCTCCTCTACTCCACGCAGATTGGAATGGTCTCACTCCAACAGATTATATTTTCCCCACTTTTTTATTCATTATGGGAACTTCCATAGTCTTGTCATTGACCAAACGCTCAGAAAAAGCTTCTAAAACCAACCTACTAAAAAAGGTGGTTTGGAGAGCATTTAAAATTTATTTGGTCGGACTTTTTTTATGGCTATGGCCTGATTTTGATTTTGGTGAAATCCGTTGGACAGGGGTATTACAGCGCATTTCAGTGGTTTATTTACTCTGTGCATTTTGTTTTTTATACCTCTCTAAGAAACAACAAATAATCCTCGCTGTTACTGTGCTTACTGCCTATCTCATCATTATGTGTTTTGTTCCAGTTCCGGGGGTAGGTATTCCAGATTTAAGCGTGCCAGAAAAAAATTGGGCACACTATATAGATAATCTTTATCTCCCAGGTTATTTATGGCAAGAAACATGGGATCCCGAGGGTATTCTTAGTACATTTCCGGCTATGGTCACAGGACTCTTTGGAATGTTTGCGGCGTATTTACTTCAGAGAACCTCAGATGTGGTAAAGCAAATGAATAGCCTTTTTATTTTTGCCACGGTTTTACTCCTACTTGGAGATTTAACGCAATATATATTTCCGCTTAATAAAGCCTTGTGGAGTACTTCATTTACGTTGGTTTTAGGAGGGATTTCAAGTATTGCACTTGCCAGTTGCATCTACCTTTGTGACTATAAAAATTATGGACATCGATTCAAAATGGCCCAGGCTTTCGGTGTTAACTCTATATTCGCGTATACACTGGCTGGAATGTGCACCATGATTTTCTACAGTAGTGCACTTTGGGGCATATCTCTGAGTACCACTTTTGTAGAATTTGCCTTGAACAATGGCTTGTCGGCAAAATTGTTTTCGTTCTTATACGCCCTATTTTACGTGCTTGTTATTTGGATTCCTGTCAATATCTTATCCAAAAGAAAAATTTACATCAAGCTTTAAATGGAATTTGAATATAAACAAAAGGTAACGGAACTCTTTAATGAATTGATTCAAATCAATGCAGACTCATTAAAAATAGCCATTGAATTATTTGCTGAGGCTATAGTCGAGGATTATATGATTCATACCTTTGGCACAGGACATTCTCATATGATTGGACTAGAATTATTCGTAAGAGCCGGAGGTTTAGCGAATGTCAATGCCATATTAGATTCTACGGTAATGACGGCAGAAGGCGCGCGAAGAAGTGCAGAAATAGAGCGAATAAGTGGCTTTTCAAAAGTGATATGGGATCAACATAAAATCCAGAAATCGGATGTCTTTTTGGTCATTTCAAATTCTGGTAGAAATGCAATGCCCATTGAAATGGCTGAATTGGCCAAAGCCAATGGTAATAAAGTCATTGCCATTACCTCTGTAGACCAGTCTAAAAAATATCCCACTCGAAATAGTAAACATCGAAAACTCTACGAAATAGCTGACGTGGTATTGGACAATGCCGTTCCACCTGGTGATGGTCTATTACAGATTGGAAATGAGTTGACAGGTGCAGCCTCAACACTATCTGGTTGTTTCCTAGTGAACTTGGTAGCAACTGAAGCGCTAAAAATAGCTGTTCAAAAAGGAGCTAAACCCGGAATATACTTTAGCCAAAACATTGACGGGGTAGATAACGAGACGCTCTACAGACGTTATGAGTCTCGGGTTAAACACCTGTAGAGAAACCTTTTTAAAGTGAGTAAATCAAACGTATCGTAATAAATCTAGGCTGAATAAAGGTTTCAGAAGAAAGTACAGAAAGGTTATTAGCACTATTTCGAACTTGTGCATCTATGTTTAGTATATTTGACGCACGCACTTCGTACTCCCATTTCGCATCTCTATCTTTCCGATATGACATCGAGGCATTCCAATTTTGGAAAGACTGCGCATTGCCTTCACTTTTTTGAGTGGTATAGCTATAATCTGAGCGAAGTGTGATTTTCTTTTTGATGTAGGCATCAAAATTTACAGAAGGTGCTGTTCGAATAAAGGTGGTCTTACGGCTACCTTGGTCATTTTCAATTAAACTATAACGATAACGTAGACTGATGTTAGGAGCCACCTTAAAATTCGTTCTAATACCTGGAGTATAGGTCTGGGTAAGTCCTTTATTAAGCGATTGACGATCTTGTATGAATTGATTGATTTTACTGTAATTCCAACTTGCATTTAAACTCGTCCGAACTTTGCCAAAGGTTTTTTGAATTCGCCCAAAGAGATTGACATTTTCATCCGCAAAATTTGAATTGAAAAATGTGGAAGTTCGAATGACATTATCAAAAGATGTCAGTCCCCGAATTTGATCTGTGTTATTCGAATAAACCGCTCTTGCAAACACATTAGTGTAGTTAAATAAATTAAAACTACTGTAGAGTAAACTCATGTTATGCGACAAGGCATTTTGCAATTCTGGAGCACCAAATTGAATGGCATTATAGGAATTTAACACAACAGCTCTAGCAATCCTAGTCACATCTGTAAATTGAGCACGTAGATTATAGTTTAAAGTCAAAGACTCTCCCTTTTTGAATTGAATTCGGGTTTCAAAATCAGGTAAAAGTTTGGCGAATTTTTGACGGTTTTCAACACCGAGCTGGATGTTGGAATTAAGATAAGAATGAATAGAAACTCCCGGAGTAAAAGTAAATTTACCTGTTCTGAATCTCCAGTGAAGTGCTAAATAAAGATCACTAAAGTTGTAATCTACATCATTGCTGGATAGACCATCATTAAAATTTGGCGTCAGTAGTTCTGTCAAACCTCCGTTGAGAATCTCGAATAACGAAGAGTTAAAATTTTGTCTACTGATGATGCTACCCAATGTTAAATTCAAATTACTTCTTGGACTTAAAACATGGTAATAATCTAATTTCGCATCTAATTGATTGGATCTAACCCTTCGACTTTGGCCTATATCGTAAAATAGTGAAGCGTTTGACAGTCCTAATGCTGCTGCGGTAGAATCGTAAGCATCATCTAAATCATTTGGATTATTTTCGATAACAGCATTGTAAAAAGGATCTTCATCTTGTAATAAGTGTTGAGCCTCAAGTGCGAAAATATTGTTCTCATCTAAAGTGAAATAGTAATTCAGATTTTGATTGATACTGTACGGTGTTGCTTCTTCTAATTGATCTGTACTGCCTATCACTGATGAGTTCACAAATTGCTGCTGGGAATCATTTGAATTTCTGGCTAGTACATCATAATCTATTTGATGATTAAAATTAGGCTTAAAGGATGCACTCAACTTAAGAAGCCCTTGTTTTGATCGCTCATTTCCTAATTGATCAGTATTTTCATCAGGGATATTGAGTTCTGCATTGGTGTAGCGTACTAAACTAATTTCTTGAGAGTTGATCTGACTGTAATTGTAAATCAGAAACCCACTTAGATCCAGGTTTTTAGAGGGTGAATAACTAAAATTAGCCGATGCTAATTTATTTTCTACGCGCTTGGCATTGGATTGATTCGTTAAAAAATTAAGACTGTTATCTCCTAAGTTGATATTGGTTCCGCTTCTTTGACTAGGACGTCTAAATCCACCACCAAAACCTCGAATATCTCTTCGGGTTAAAGCAACTTCACCTATGTTGTTTAAATCGCCAATGAAATTTAGACTGTATTTTGGGTTGTAGTAAAAAAGCTTGGGTTGACCGATATAAAGTGATTCAGTTGGAGCTGAGCCTCCCCCCCCTGTGATATCTCCAAACCAGAAACTTTCCTTGCCCTCTTTAAGCTTAACATTTATAGCTACATTGTCTTGATTGTTTCTAACGCTGCTCAACTGCCCTACTTCAGCGTAGTTTCTTAAAATTTGTATTTTATCTACAGCACTTGAGGGAATATTTTTGGTGGCGACTTTAGTATCTCCATCAAAGAAATCTTTGCCATTGACCATAAGTTTGTTAACCACCTTTCCTTCGACTTCAATTTGGCCGTTTTCATTTATTTCAACTCCAGGTAATTTTTCAACAATATCTTCTAGTTTGCGTTCAGAACCATTTTGAAAAGAATCGGCGTCATACACCAAGGTATCTCCCCTAACGGCAACAGGCATTTTAACTACAAGTTCAACTTCGTCAAGGGCAAATGCTGGGTAAAGCGTATACTCTTTTTGTATATCCTGATCTGTGGTACTGAATTCTTCTTCGGCGGTTTCTAATCCGATATAGCTCACTTGAATCTTATAGGTTCTATTGTTTTTAAGTTTTAACTCAAAAGAACCTTTGTCGTCAGTTATAGCAAAGGTCTCAAGACTATTACTTTCCTTGTCTATAGCCACTAAACTAGCTGATTCAAGCGGAGTTTGTACACTATCTAGTACTCGACCTTGGAATTTTAATTGCGCGTTAAGAGAGCAACTTAAACTAAAGGCTAAAAACAGTAGAATAGATTGATAAATGGTGTTATTCATTCGAAGTGATTAATCGTTCATGCGTCTACCTCTATTGTCGCGCATTTCAACCATTTTCATTTGAATGGTTTTTCTGTAATCGATTTTAGTAATTTCTTTTCCTTTAGAAGGCGCCTCTATATCTACTACCTCTTTGGAATTTAATACAATCTGAGAACAGAGCATTACCGTATTTCCCGCACTGACTTCAAGTATTAATCCGGGAAGCCCCCAATATTCAGCGGGCCCTTGCTTAATCGGAATCTGAAGCGTATACCATGCTTCTACCTCAGTCATTCCTTGGTTATCATCTTCGCTTTTATTTAAATCAGCCCACGAAAAATTATACCACGAGAGTTCTGATGTCGGTATCGTTGCAGTTGCCTTAAAACACATGTAATCACCAATTTGTTTTGCTTCTGTTCCTAAACTCCATTCTATTGATTGCAATTCATCTTTCACCAAAAAGCGTTTTCCATAAAACTCTTGAGTTTGGATCAGTTGATTGGCTTCAACATTTTTGTATTGCTTACCTCTAGTAAAATTACTCCCCCAAGAATCAGTTGCGCCAGATATAGCATCAACCCGTTCCTGTTCTTCAAAAATTGACTCCTTACTATTAAAACTTAAAATATAGGTTTTCTCTAACCTGTTTTTAAGTCGAGCTTGCATTTGTTTTTTTTGAGCCTCACTCATTCTTGCCGCCCAGTTACCTAAGTCTAATTTAGATTTTGAAAAATAGTACGCCTCGCCTTGGACCTCAAGAGCGTCAATTTTTTCAGAAGTAATGAATAAAGAGAAACCCAAGAGGGTCATCAAAAATAAAGCACGAATCCACATAGCAGAAAATTTTTTGTTTAATAAATATAGCGATTAATTAAACAGGTTGTTGTCTTTATTTTAACACCTAATAGCGATTCATGAAAGAATATTTGAAATCATAGTCTACGCTTAATGATAGTCTGACCTTTTGTATTTCTAAATTACATAGAGGTTGTTCAAATTAAATGGCGTCTTAATTATAATGGTAATGCGTTGTACTACAGGCTTGAACAAAACTATTGCTGAAAGTTTCGTTTTTTGCTTAATTTCTGTAAATTGAAGATATCTAACTAATACACTGATGTACCACTTTAAATTCCTCATTACTGGATTTTTATCTCTGGGATTTCAATTTGTTTTGGCCCAAAACGAAGCTTACCAGCTCAAATTACCAGCAACCGATGAGGCCATTGAAATGGTTTTCATAGAAGGTGGGCATTTTCAAATCGGAAGCACCTCTTCTGAAGATGGACATCAACAAGACGAGACTCCACAACGTGCAATTGAGATAAGCTCTTTTTGGATGGCTAGTACAGAAATCACCTGGAATCTCTACCAACATTTTGTAGACCGTGATATCGATGTTAATTCTCTTCAAAAAGAAGACCAAGGCTTAGTGAATTTAGATATTGATGCCATAAGTGGGGCCACTACTCCCTATGTAGATATGAGTTTTGGTATGGGGACAGACAATTTTCCAGCCATCGGCATGACCCAAAAAGCAGCGGTTCAGTTCTGTAAATGGCTTTCTGCCCTCACCGGTAATTTTTATCGCTTACCTACCGAAGCAGAATGGGAGTATGCTTGCCGAGCAGGAACCCAAACTGCCTACAGTCATGGCAATGATGCTTCAGATTTAGATTTGTACGCGTGGTTTGATAATAATAGCGAAGGAAAGTATCACAAGGTGGGACAAAAAAAACCAAATACATGGGGCTTATACGATATGCACGGTAATGTCGCAGAGTGGACTTTGGATCAATATGAAGTTGGAGCCTACAAAAAATTGCCTAAAATCAAGTGGAATAAACCCTTTAAGACCTATCCAAAATCTGTTCGTGGTGGATCGTGGATAGATGATGTGTACAGACTGAGATCCGCAGCTAGAATGGGCTCAGATCCACAATGGAAAATGAGAGATCCACAAATACCCAAAAGTGAATGGTGGCACACAGATGCTCCTTTCATCGGATTTCGCATTGTAAGACCTTATCATACGCCTTCTAAAAAAGAACAAGAACTATACTGGACAACTAAATAATATTTTATGAAAAAATCAATTCTCAAAAAAGATAGAAGAACTTTTATCAAACAGACAGCACTGGCTACTACTGGAATCTTATCGGCTGCCGTTCCCGTGAAATCTTTTGCCAATGTCTTAGACAACAAAAAACTGAAACTAGCACTTGTAGGTTGCGGCGGCAGAGGATCTGGGGCCGCTGTTCAGGCACTAACTGCAGACGATCAGGTCGAACTCGTCGCTATGGCCGATGTTTTTCAAGATCGTCTTGATTCAAGCCTCAAGGCCATTACTGACCACTTTGAAGGCAGAAAAAAAATCAAGGTAAAAGACAAAAATAAATTCGTGGGCTTTGATGCCTATAAAAAAGCCATTGATGAAGCTGATGTGGTTATCCTCACAACCCCTCCAGGATTTAGACCTTACCACTTTGAATATGCCATTAACAATGACAAACACGTCTTTATGGAAAAACCAGTTGCTACAGATCCTGTAGGTATTCGTAAGGTTTTGGACATGGCTCGAATTGCCAAAGAAAAGCGACTCAATGTTGTGGTCGGCCTGCAGCGTCATTACCAAAAGAAATATACCACACTTTACAATCGTGTAGCTCAAGGAGCCATAGGAAAAATCACCTCTGGACAAGTCTATTGGAACGATGGAGGCGTTTGGGTAAAACAACGCGAAGCTGGACAGAGTGAATTGGAATATCAAATGCGCAACTGGTATTATTTCAATTGGATTTGCGGAGACCACATATTAGAACAACACATCCACAATATCGATGTGGCTAATTGGTTCATAGGTGCTTATCCGACAAGTGCCCAAGGAATGGGAGGTCGTCAAACCAGAATAGGCAAAGAATACGGCGAAATCTTTGACCACCACTATGTTCAATTTAATTATGCCAACGGGGCTGTGATTTCATCTCAGTGTAGACATCAAAAAGGCTGTGATTCAAGAGTAGATGAAGTATTTCAAGGAACAGCGGGAAGTGTCGAATTAGGCAATGGATTACTCAAGGACCTCGACGGAAAGGAACTTTACAAATACCCCTATAAATGGGGTAAAGAAGCCAACCCATATCAAGTAGAGCATGACGAATTATTTAAATCTATACGAAATAAAGGGGTTATAAGCGATACCGAAAATGGTGCAAAAAGTACTCTAACGGCCATTATGGGACGTATGGCTACCTATTCAGGAAAAACAATCAGCTGGGATGAGGCCTTAAATTCTGATCATCATTTGATGCCTGCTCAAGTAGATTGGAATACAACTCCGCCTAGCCTTCCAGATGAAAACGGTCTTTATGCAATTCCTACACCAGGTATCACTAAATTTTAAACCTTATGAATAGAAGAAAATTTAATACCCTAGCGGGTCTATCAACCTTGGGAATGATGAGTGCAAAAGCGAATTACACTCCACTAAATACTCCATACCAATACCACTTAAACTATGCTCCTCACCTAGGAATGTTCAAAGCACATGCGGGAGACGACCCTATTGATCAATTGCATTTTATGGCAGATCAAGGTTTTCGTTCATTTGAAGATAATGAGATCAGAAATCGTCCTGTTGCCCTGCAAGAAAAGATGGCTAAGACCATGCGAGAAAGAGGTATGAAAATGGGTGTTTTTGTCGCTCATAACATCGCGTGGAACAGACCAAATTTATCCTCCGGAGATAAGGATGAACGCGCTACCTTTTTGTCTGAAATTAAAGCGAGTATAGCGGTTGCTAAACGGGTCAATGCAAAGTGGATGACCGTAGTTCCAGGCCTAAAAGATTTTAGAAAAAATATCGAGTACCAAACTGTAAATGTGATAGACACTCTAAAGGAGGCCTGCGAAATACTAGAACCACATGGTTTAGTAATGGTTTTAGAACCCCTTAATTTTAGAAATCACCCTGGCTTATTCTTAAGTGAAAGTCCACAAGCGAACAGTATCTGCAGGGCTGTAGGATCATCTTCTTGTAAAATTTTGTTTGACGTCTATCACCAACAAATTCAAGAAGGTAACCTCATACCCAACATAGAAGATTGTTGGGACGAAATCGCTTATTTTCAAATTGGAGACAATCCAGGCCGTAAAGAGCCTTATTCAGGAGAAATCAACTATAAAAATGTGTTTAAATACATCTATAACAGAGGATTTGAAGGTATTCTAGGTATGGAGCACGGTAATTCCGTTGAAGGTAAAGAAGGAGAATTAAAAGTGATTAAGGCCTATCAGATGGCCGATGATTTTATTTAAATCAAGGCAGACTTACGCTTTTTCCTGTGGATTTATGTACAGGCATTTGCGCATCTACTGAGATCAAATATGCTCGTAAATCTTTTGATAGTTCATAGGCAATTGAAGGATATTGAGCATATAGATTTTCTTTCTCACCAATATCCTCACTGATATTGAAAAGTTCATACGCTTCTGTTTGGTGATAGTAAATGAGTTTAAAATCACCCTTTCGAATGGCACTGAATGCACCTATACCTGGGCCAGATGGCCCCCACTCATTGGGATAATGCCAGTATAGGGCACGATTTTGAGTGGTTTGATTGACTTTCGAATCAAATAAATAAACAAAGCTCTGTCCATCTACTTCTTGCACTGTTTTCGGGTTATTGATTCCCGCTATTTCTAGTATACTCGGATAGAAGTCTTCAATGATTAAATAGTTGTCGTTTACCGTGTTGGGCTTTATTCGTCCTGGCCATTTTACCAGCATAGGTTCGCGAATTCCTCCTTCATAAATGGATCCTTTTCCACTAGAGAGTGGCTTGTTATGTGTGTGCGCCGTTTCACCTCTGGCAACAGCACTGAGCCCTCCGTTATCAGACATAAATAAAACCGCTGTGTTCTCCTCTAAATCTTGTTCTACTAAATAATCCATGACATCCCCAAGACTTTTATCCATGGCCTCTACCATTGAAGCATACTTCGCTTCTACACTGTCTAATCCCTGATCAATATACTTTTGAAAATAACGTCGATCACTCATAATAGGGGTATGAACAGTGTAATGCGATAAGTATAAAAAGAATGGAGCTTTTGTTTTCGAAATGGAATCAATGGTATTTATCGCCTCTAGGGTTAAGGCTTCTGTTAGATTTATGTTGCTTTCATGATAATTTTCGAGACCTGGTACCGCCCATAAACTGCGATTGGGCTGATTGTTTCCATAAGCATCCTCTCCGTGATAACTGCCTGGAGCACCTGCAGCGTGTCCTGCAATATTAATATCAAAACCAAGATTTAGTGGATTTTCTCCTGGAGTTCCGATAGCACCAAAATGCGCCTTACCTGCGTGAACTGTTGTATATCCTTTTTCTTGGAGTACTTCTGGTAATGGTGTTGCGTGTACGGCATTCGAATCTCCTGCAAAGGCGCTCATACCATTTACCCTCCAATTCGGAAATTCAAGGGTGGGATGATTGGCTTCCATAGGTTGAATTTTGTCCTTGTGCAGGGTCCAATTCGTCACTCTGTGCCGAGCAGCATTCATTCCTGTGAGTAAACTCACACGCGTTGGTGAACAAACCGGTGTGGCATAGGCCTGAGTAAATTTCATACCTTCTGCAGCCAAACGTTCCATATTAGGTGTGCGATAACGGCTATTTAATTCGGTGGTCTCTTTCCAAAAAGGTACGGAAGTGTCTTGCCAGCCCATGTCATCTATAAAAAAGAGAACAATATTTGGAGCTGATTTGGCTGAAGCTTCTTGTTCAGCAGTACAAGCACTTATTGAGAATAATAATGCAAATACCCAAATCTCAATGAGGTTTCTATACTTTTTAAAATTACCCATAACCACTTTTATTTTGAAGCTACGGTTTCTAAAATTTTCTCACAAATAACACTAAAGGCAAACTCCTTAAAAATATCGAACTCATCATAGTCAACATCCAGCTCGAGGTTCTTTTGATATTCCAGTGCTTGGGCAAAGTTCAAAAATCCAATCCAAGTCAATACGTTCGGCTCTGCCCAGTTACTATAATCAATAAGCGAACTAAATACCCAACCCGCAGTTTGCTCCTGCCAGGACACTTTTTGTTTTTCAGCTTTGATAATATAGGATTTTTGATTGTCTAAAAACTCCTGCAGGTCATCTGAATATCTAAAGTGATACCAACTAAATTTGGCATTCTGCTGTTCAAAAATTTGAGCTTGTATCTGCCAAAGCTTAGCCTCCTCATAGGTGATTTGTATAGGCAGCTTTCTGATAGGCGGCTCTCGGTCTTCGAGCGCTGTTTGCCACCAAGATTCTACCTTAGCGTAGGACTTTTGATTTTTGTGCACCATTACATATTGATACCAATTGCCCTTATTATCTAAATTAGGTTTCGAAGAAATCGTTCCTTGTGGAAATCGAAATTTCTCTAATCCCCAATAAATAATTGAATCGGTATCGACCAAGTTTTGAGCTCTAACTTGAACTCGTTCTCTTGCGAGTTCTTCAAATTGCATTTGATCTTCCGTTGACACATAAAGCATTCGATACGAAACGATTTGAGCTTGTATAGTATAACTCAACAAGGAGCAAATAAAAATCAAATATGCTTTCATGTAAATTAAATTTGGAAGGGTTACGACCTACTCATTAATTTGGTCGAGTGCTTGGTATACCGCAACTTTCAAATCTTCTCTTAACTTCCATGGAGAGCTCATGAGTTGAATCATTGAAACTACAGTGATATTTTCAACAGGGTCAATCCAAAAAACGGTACCTGCCGCACCTCCCCAATTGTATTCGCCTTCACTTCCAATAATGGAGTTGTTAACACTATTGGTCACTAGGCCAAAGCCAAGGCCAAAGCCAAAGCCATTATTACTCGCCTGATCTAAAGGATTCTCTCCTGCTCCCCCCTTTTGTTCTATGCTACCGCTTAGGTGGTTTCGAATCATATACTGTAATGTTTTTGGTCCTAAAATTCGATTTCCGTTCAGACTTCCTCCGTTTTGTAAGGCTTCCATAAAAAGCATATAATCCATGGCAGTAGAGACTAATCCGCCCCCACCAGAAAACATAGAAACGTCTTCGTAATTGCTCATGGCATTGTACTTTTCTTTGGTTTCTTGAACGGTCTTCAAGCTCTTTTCACCGTAATCATAGTAATGATTGGGTAGAAATCTGCTCATTTTCTGCTTCGGAACTTCAAAAAATGTATCTACCATTCCTAGGGGTTCAAAAATATGCGTTTGTAAATACTCATCTAAGCCCATACCTGAAAGGCGTTCCACAATCACTCCCGTCAAATCTACAGCGATGGAGTAATGCCAGCGCTCTCCTGGTTTATAGTGAAGGGGTAAGGCGGCAACGCGTTTGATAAAATCATCAGAGTCCTTGGATTTCCAAAGTTCTGCCTTATTGTACTCTTGATCTACTTTACTATTTGAAAATCCGTAACTAAATCCTGCCGTATGTGTTAAAAGTTGCTGCATGCTAATTGACGCTTCATTTGGAGTTAAGTTCCCCTCTTCATCCATCACGCTTAATTCAGCCAATTCGGGCAAAAACTTTGAAATGGGATCATTCAGGTGAAACATGCCCTTTTCATAAAGCTGCATAGCTGCAACAGCCACAATTGGTTTAGTCATAGAATAAATACGAAATAAATCGTCCATTTTAAGAGTTTTTGAATCATCAACTCCTCTTTCACCAAAAGCTTTGGCATATATAATTTTTCCATTTCGCGATACCATAGTGGCGATTCCGGCAACCTTTTCATCGGCTAAATAAGATTTAGAAACTTCGCTAATACGCTCCAAACGCTCTGCAGAAACCCCTTCTTGTTGAGGATCTACCTGAGCCAATTGTGCGAAAGAAAGTGCTGTGGTCATTAGACCGAATAAAACAAATGATTTTTTCATTATTATGGATTTAATTGTTTGTACACCTCATTTTCAAATGAGGTAAATAGATTATAGGCCTGCATATCATTGAATGGAAGTATTTGCGTCATATAGACCAGCGCAAATTCATTTTCAAAGTCAATGGTAAAATAGGTGTTAAAAAAGCCCGCCCAATAGGCCGATCCTTCGGGACGAATCTTTGAATTTTGTTCATGAGCCCAAGCTAATGTCCAATTGTCATAACTGTCAAAAAAGACATCTTTATCACCTCTTGGCGTAAGATCGACATTACCTACAGGCACGTAGCGATGAATTTGATTAAAGTCATTGAGCTGTTTGCTATTCAACAAGTTAAAGGTCTCTTCTTTGAGAATTCGACCTCCTTGATAGGCTCCTATATTTAGCATGCAATTTAAGAATAGTGCATAGTCTTTAGGCGAACTAAACAATCCTCCTCCAGCATTGTAAGAGCTGGTCATATTAGGCTTGGAATACTCGTTTTGAACGAGCTGACCGCTAGAAACATCTCGATTTGAAGAACCTACAATTAAAGACTGTAAATCTTCGGGAACATTAAACCAAGTGCTGTTCATTTGAAGCGGACCCGTAATATGCATTCTAAAATAGTCTTCTAAGCTTGTATTTGAAATTTTCTCAATGAGTCGACCTACCCAATCTGTATTGGTTCCGTACATATATGAAGTTCCTGCTTCAAACAATCGGGGTTGATAGGTGTTTTCATAGTTTAACTCTTCCTTTAGCGATGCCCAATTGGCAAGTTGTTCGCTAGTAAACCAATAACCGAAGCCTGCGGTATGGGTCAATAAATGTCTTAAGGTAATTGAGGTTTCTGCTTGGACCAACTCATTCTCTGCATTGAGAATTGGTATAGCCGCCATTTCTGGTAAATAATCATCCAAAGGTTCGTCTAAACTGATCAATCCTTGTTCTACCAGCTGGAGAGCGGCAACAGAAGCTATGGCCTTTGTCATTGAAGCAATACGAAATATGTGCTCCTCTGAGATGGTATCATTGCTATCCCACCTAGAAGGGCCATGAGCATAAAATTCCATATTTCCGGCTTTATCAACTTTGCCGGCTACCACCGCTGGAACATCTGAATCATATACGATTTCATTCCAAGCAATACCTTGTTGTTTTGAACATGAGAGCATAACAAAAAGTATCAGTGTTACGCCTATTTTTGAAATTTGTTTCATAGTCTAAAAGCTGTTGTCTTGTTTTATATTTTATTTTAAAAGTTAATACATTTCTAGGTATAACGTTAAAATTCAAAATATTATTACTCTTTCTTAGCTCTAATAATCATCTTAGAATCTGCGTTTTCAATGATCTTTTCTTTAGAAAAATAAACTGGAAAAAACGAGTCTTCGGCCCACGATTCATAGAGGTTTCTATAAAAAGGACTTTCTGGGTCTCCTGATTGCCCTGGGCTATTGGTGGCCACAGAGGTATCCCAATCTGAGGTGTCTACAATGATTCTAAAGGTAGCACCACTACTTTGATTCAAGTTGTTGCCCGTTGATCCTGGGGTGTATGAGTTTCCTCCTCTAGGCAGGGCAGGCAAATTCAAAAGTTCTGCATAGGGCACTTTGACAAGCTTGCCCAGTCCGTGATTAATGCTAATGTGCTTGTTCTTTGCTTGACCGTAAGTCCAATTTGAGGGATTTTCGCCTAGGCGTTCTTCTAATTTCTTTATCGCCCTTTTAAATGCAGCTTTTACCCATTGATCTCGCTTTTTCGTCGCTTGCTTTTCAAAAACCATAGAAGGGTTTTCGACCCATTGAATGATTCGTGCTAATTGTATGGATGATATGTAGGGCTTGACAGCTTTGGGTATGAACTGTTCAGCAGCCATGCGTCTAAGTTCATTTTCGAATGAAACATATATCGCTGCTTGAATCGAATTGGGTGATAGTTCATTATTCCATCCTTCTAAAAGACCGAGCATACGCTCTTCTTTTTTGGCATGAGCAGCATTTTTAAGAAAAGGCAAGAGTCTTTGGGCAGGAAGCGAATAATAATCAGTTTGTAGTGCCATCATATCTGACATGCTAAAGTTCTTATTGTCTTCTAGGACCTTATGAATTCGATTGCCACGGTAGGGATCAGACCAAGAATATCCAATAGCATTGTAATGCGGATAATTCTCTGGTGTAACATTTTGATTCGCTGTTGCAATAAAGCCAGAAGAAGGATTGTACGTACTTGGTTTTTCAATTATGGGTAAATATCCATTCCATTCAAAACTTCCATCACCTTTGACGGGAACCATTCCACTGAAATGCTCTCGTACAGGTGCAATACCCACAGCTTGCCAGCCAATATTCCCCTTCTTGTCCGCCCAAATCATATTTTCGCCTGGGATATGCGAATAATGACAAGCCATTTTAAACTCAGCCCAATCTTTAGCTTGATTCATTCGCAGAGATGCTAAATAGGGAGCACCTCCTACTTCTAGCCATGCAGAACGCACTGCATATGCTTTATGATGTTTGGTATCGATATAGGTCACTGGTCCATGGCGGCTGTATTTGAGTTCCACCATACGGTCTTCTTGGCCCTTGACCGAAATTCTGTCTTTAATGATTACAAAGTCTTCCCAACGCCCTTGATATTTATATCTATTGGAGTTTTCTGGATCTATATCGTAGACGTATAAGTCTTCACCATCTGTTCTGAATACGGTTAGTCCCCAAGCACCATATTCGTTGTGACCAATTGAAATTCCCGGAATTTCAGGTTCACCTCCACCGATAACATTCCATCCTGGGGCCACTAGATGCGTCATATATCGAAGTGAGGGTGTAGCAACAGTTCGGTGAGGATCATTAGCCATAAGCGTTCCACCTGAAGCTGTTTTACTTCCATCTAACACCCAATTATTACTACCGATTGAATAGGGATCTTCAAGTGCCTTACTCTCATTTAAGGCTAATTTCACAGGGGCTTCAATTCTGTAGATTGGATCAATGTCTTCTGCTAAAAACGTAAGTGGTCTTCTAAAAGCATTGTATAGCTCTAAAATAGGAGCTTCTAACATTTCTTGAGTTAAATCATCTGGAAGGGTTAAATCGGGATCTTTGGGATGAAAGTAAGACAGTTCTTTTACTTTTTGAGCTCCAACAGCGGCCACAGCTCTGGCAGTTTGTAATTCTTGACTAATATTTCCTAGTAAGCCTTGGTGTCTGGAAATCACAATTTCAGGCGTCCATTTTTGAGGTAGAATATTTAGCATTTTAAATTCAATAGGAAGTTTATCCTTTTGTTCAAGTGCCTCTTCTACATAGGCATTAACCCCATTTGTAAAAGCGGTTATGATCGCCACTCCTCTAGGATGATAATGATTCATTTCTTCAATCATATCTCCTCCAAACTTAAAGAGTCGGGTGCCTAAATCTCGTTTAAAGGCGCGTTCTCCTAAAATTTCCGCAGAGGTTCCACTCGCTTGACGCCGCCAAATCTCAAACTGAAACAATCGATCTTTAGCGGAAGCATATCCTTGAGCAAAAAAGAGATCGTGCTCGTTTTTGGCATAAATGTGATTAATACCCCAATTATCTCTGATAATCTCCACGGTATCGTGGAGTTCTTCTAACTCTAGATTTTGGGCTGAAAGGCTTACTATAGCGCCCATTAGGCTAAGCAGCAGATGGTTATATTTCATGGGATACTTATTTGATTTGTAAATAATTAGTTGTTGTCTTGTGCAACCTAATTTACAAAAAAGTCAGAAGCTTTAAGGTTTACGAATAGGAGCTAAAAGAAGATAGAATATCCATGCAAACCACGAAATAAAAATAACCGCCATAAGCCAAGCTAATTTTTCGCGTCCTGTAGTTTTGTTATCTGAAATAATAATAAAAAATGGAAGTAGCCAAATGATAAGTCCACATAAGAGGCCTCCAATTCCTAAAACTTCTACGATTAATGCATTCACGGCTTTAAGGTATCTAAAATTTTGCGAATCTCTTCTTGAAAAGAGGCACTAAAATTTGGTTCGTGCAATTCCCGCATTTCTCTGGCAAATTCATTTTCAGAAAAAAGCGTACGAATGATTTTTGATATTTACTCCATTCTTCTTTTTCTAAAAGACCACTTCGGTATTGAAAATAAGCCTTGTCAAATATTCTGAAATTAACCTGTTGTGCTGCCACTAACTGATGACGATTAAAATCTGTTAGTGAATTCCCTAAATTTAATTTGTGATGAGCTATTGATAGCTGCTCTTGATTTATATAGGATTTTAGATAAGAAATGTCATTGTTGTTTAACATTTGACGAGCTGTAACTTTAGCTATAGCATTACTTTGTCTAAGTTCCAATCCTACCAAAAGGGCAGGAATCAACAAAATAAACATTGAAACCCATTCTAAATTAATCTTTTTTCCGTCGGGTTCGTTGATTGAAAAAATACGTGATTATTCCCACCGCAACAAATAACAATCCTAGAAGACTTTCTTTAGGTCTTTGGTAGAGCATATAACCTAAAATCCAAAGACTAAATAAAATAAAAGCGATTTGTAGATAGGGTTTTAAAGGACTCTTAAAAGCGTCCTTTTTAGGTTTAAGACGAATTACAGAAGCTACGGTCAAGGTACCCATGAGTTGAAGAACGAATCCTGCGTAGAGCATGACCTCTTCAAAGGTTCCGGTTAACGTTAATAAGATACTGATTGCTGCCTGAAACCATAAGGTTCGAATCGGAATTCCATTGCTGTTTTTTTGAGCTAAGAAACTCCAAAGGCTGTAATCTTTGGCCATAGCAAAAGTCACACGAGAACCGATCCATAAATATCCACTTACTGTAGCAATGAGCTGAATGGCAATAAAATATCCGATCCACTTCGAACTAGAAGCTGAAAGTACAGATGAAAAAGAAAGAAGAGCTATTTCAACTTTTCCCGAGAGTTGTTCGACACTTCCTAATCTTAAGAAAACCAGTTGAAGAAGTAAGTATAAACCCGTAACAATTAGTGTTCCTAATAAAAGAGCCTTAGGAAGGTTTTTTCGAGGCGCTCTAATCTCATCTACAATATAGGCAGCAGAATTCCATCCGGTATAAGCGTAGGTCACAAATAACAGAGCCACCGCAAAACCAGGAAGTGTAACCTCTGTCTGCCAGCTTGAACTGAAATCTAAAGCCGATTGCTCGATTGGACTATAATAAAACCCAAGACCGATGAGCACACCAATAAAAAGGAGTTTTATCGCCGTTGAAACATTTTGAAATGTTCCGCTTTGTCCAATAGAAAAAGAATGGATTAGGGTTAAAATGAGAATAACTCCAATTCCAAAAAAGGAATCGGAAAATATCGGATTAAGTGCACTTAAATAATTTTCCATGGCCATAACTGAGATGGCTATAGGTGCCGTAAAACCAATAGTAAGTGATATCCACGCGTAACTGTATCCCGCTAAAGGATGAATGAGTTTAGATAAAAAGACGTAATCTCCGCCCGATGCTCTAAAATGAGTTCCTAACTCCGCACAACTCAAAGCTCCAATAAATGCAAAAACACCTCCTAAAACCCAAATAAGAATAATACTATAGGTATTTTGAACGTCTAAAAGCTGGTAGCCCAAACTAGTAAATACTCCTGTGCCAATCATATTTGAAATGACCAGAGCGGCAGCTGTCTTCCATCCTATTTTCGAAACTCTCAAACCGTTTTAATATTAACCTAAACTGATGAAATAGATAAATGTTGGTGCAAAAAGAATGAGACAGGTGTAATCAAAAACCTTTGAGGTATTCTCTTCAGAATGCCACAGTGTAATCAGAATTAAAGGCAGTTGAAATGGCAAACGAATTAAAGCCTGTTGACCGGTAATACCGAAAGCCGATTGCGCCTCTGCCGATTCGTACAAGAATAAATTCGCAGGAAAAACTGCAATGAGTAAGAGCACTAATCCGTAAGCGGAATATTTGCGGGTTTTATTGGAGAGTAAAAGCAGTCCAAATACAATTTCAAAAACACCTGAGAGGTAAACCGCCAAATCTGCAAAAGGAATATAAGGAGGTACAATAACCAAGAAAAAGTCAGGATTTGTAAAATGAGTTACACCCACAAAGGTGTAGAATAAGGCCATGAGATAAACCGTTATTCGCTTTAGTTTTTTTATCATTTCGATAGTCTTTAGCCTATTTTAAGTAGATTTCATTGATAAATACTCAAAGAACTACACATGAAGCAATTTACAAGAACTATCCTAAGTTTTGTTTGTATTACACTTTTTTCTTCCCTCTACCCACAAGAATTGGATTTAAGTGAAATCATTGGTACTTACAGCGGAACTTTAGAAATTCAAAACAGTTTACTACAATCGCGTCTTCAATTTGACAAAGACATCCTTTATTTTGAAATATTGTTCAGTGTCACACGAGAACAACAAAAGTCGGGTGCGATACCCGAGGTCATATCTTACCCCATTAAGGTCGTTCATTCAGCTGTTTTGAAAAAAATAAATAACGAACTTTATTAGCTGAAGGTCATGAATTGGTTTTTTTATAGAGTTTAAACTTTTTGATTTTGTTACACTGTTTGTTTCTTGTCTCAAGGTCCACCGCCCATTGTAAGGTTTGTGTAGAATCGTGTTTACTCTCTATCTTGAAGGCTTTTCGTTGATAAGTTTTACGAATGCTGTCTGATTCCTGATACAATACTTTATGGTTCATCACAATTGAGGTTTCTTGCTTTTTCTAACCAGTCCGAATCGTATTTATGATTTTTGTAACCTAATTTAAGTTATTCAGGGTCATTTTCATTGCGCAAAAGCAAATAGAAATAAAGTGAATCTAAAGTTTCCAAAGAAACTGTGCACGAAAAAAAATTTAAGATTAAAGATCGTAGAATTGTAAGATTGAAAATCCAATATTCTTATTTATGTTTATACAATTTTGATTTACTTAAAATTTTAAGATTCAATCCATCTTTTTTTCCCAAATGTATCTATTTTTTTGTCAGATTGTTCAGCTTCCTCTTTAGATGAAAAATATCCACCTTGTTTACCAACGTAACCTAAGTCCTCTCTAATACGATGCATCGAGGCCTCATGAGTTTCTCTCTGTTGATCTTTAAATTCACTTGGTAAAATAGTTCTATCACCGCGCTCAACTTCACCACTTGGGGTAAGGTCACCTTCTTTAATTGTCTTCGGGTCATGTATTTCCATAGCTTCTTGTAAATTAGTATGAAGATGACTTTTCGCTCTTTTAGTTTCTTCTGTATCAATGCCAGCGGGAGCTGCTTCATTAGGTATTGAAGCTTCGAGTGTTCTTCTAGCGGCTTCTCTAAGACTTTTACCAAATTTTGGATCTTTTGCTAATAAACTTTCAAGTGCTAAGACTTTATCCCCACCAGATTTATTTAATTCTAGTCTTGCTAATCTGGCTTTAGGGATTAGATTTTTTCTTGTTAACTTTTCTTCTACTTTATCTTTAGAGCCCTGAGCAGTATCTTCTGTTACTCCAGAAGTGGCATCTTCCGTTGCGGCTTCACCATAGGCCTTTCCCAAACCTTCTGCTACGTTTCCTGCATCCGTTTCAACTTCTCCCATTGCACCTGGTGAAGTAATGTTATTTTCATCCACAAAAAATTGTTCTGCAGACTCTAATAACTCTTTTACAGCGTCGCTATCCATAAAATCATTTGCAGCATCACTGCCCAAATCTGCCGTGACATCACCAGCGGCATCACCGGCTCCAAAGTCGGCGAGCCCACCAATTGCAGCTGTAATTACATTGAATAGAGTCGCTATAGCTTTCTTATTTCGTATTTTAGTATGTTTTTTTATAAGTGCTTCCCACATTAATTTACCCCCTTCTGATTTTGAAGACTCCATTTTTTTCTTCTCCTGTTCTGCATCACGTCTTCTTATTTCTCCTCCAACTGCAGCAGAAGCGTTCATTACAATAGGTAACACAGGTACTAGTTTAGCAGCAGTCTTACCTTTGTGCTTATTCGCATAATGTAAAGCACCAACACCTTTATCATGAAGAGTTCTTGAAAGGGCATTCCAATGATCAGTTTTAGGGTCAAAATCATAATTAATGTCACCTTGTATTCTCTCTAAATCATTTCCCAAACGAGTGGAGTCCTTTGATTTTCTAGCATGATCTTTGGGCATAGGTCCTTCAACAGGTGTGTGTTCCATTTCCTCTATTTCATTACCACGTGCTCTTATGGCTGCATTTGTTTTTGATGCTTCGCGCGGATCAAAGGGGACATGTTTTAATTCTCTATCTGAATTAGCACGGGCAGCCGCTTGTCCTGGTATTGAATTCTCAACTTCTTCTTGTCGTTTTCTGATAAAGTTTTGTTTAGAATTTTTTCTTCCCTCGTCTTCGTCTTTGAAATTTATAACCCTCTGGATTATTTTATTAGATCTAGCTTCATCAGCTTTGTCTTGATAACTTTTAAGCTGCTGAACTTGATTACTATTACTAGCTAAGTCTTGGTGTCTAGTAAGTTCATTTGATATGGGATAGTTATTTTCATATTTTGACGTTTCAGAACTGCTAATTTTTTTTTTTGGAAACGAGCTTGAAAATGAATTTTTTTTATTTCTGTTAGTGTTGTCAAACATTAAAATAATATTTTTAGTTGTCAATTTTTTTGTAACCATTAAGCTTTGTGGATATTGAAACCTCTTTTCGTTTCCTATGACTACTGGTGTCCGTTAAATACCCCATTTAGGTATAATCCACATTGTTTTAATTATATGGTAAATGATTTAAGTAAATAAAAAAGAAAGATAATCAAGAAATTCTATTTGGGGTAATCCTTTTAACCAAATATTATTAAAAAGAAGGCCCTTATCTAAACAATTTGGTATTACTAAAATTGATATTAACAGAGATATGTCCAACTTTTTTGTCCTGGGGTAAAGGGACCAAGCTTTATCATTTTAGTTGTGTTTATACTAGTTTAAAACCTTGTAATTTTACTGGCGATTTACACAATTTAACATTTGATCTCAAATATCTTGGATAAACGGAAAATTAGTAAAATTCTAAAAATCGAGAATATTAGTGAGTAGCAGTCTAGCTAAGTTCCATTACAAAACTATTCGCTATGGCCTAAAAAAGTTATTCTATTTTCAAAGATATTTTTATTAAAGACTCTTCAAAAGATAATACAAAAGAAGAGTTGATTAATATTACCAGCTTTTTAAAAAATTAAACCCTAATTGAAAAAGGTGAGTTTTTGTTAGATAAAAGCAACGGTATAGTTATTCCTACTAAGTACATAACGAGAGCATTATACATTTTTTAAGTGCAAAAAAGTTTACTACAATGGCGTCTTCAATTTGCAAAAGATATTCTTTAATTCGAAACCTAATTACTAATCACAATCGGTTAAGTTAGGTTTATCCGATGTCCAATTATTTGCATTTTTTGCAAAATCTTTACAACTACTTACACCCTCCACATTCCAAGAAGACAGATCTTGGTTAAAAACAGATGCTCTTAAAAACATTTTAGACATGTTTGTTACAATTGAAGTATTCCAATTGTTCAGTGGTTTGTTAAATTTTTTTGCATTCTTAAACATATTAGCCATTGTTGTTACCTTGGAAGTATCCCAGTCATTAAGTGGCATATTAAATGCTTTTGCGTTATCTAAAACACAATTCATATTGGTCACCAGAGAAGTTTTCCACACCCCAATGGGTTGATTGAAATTCAAATTATCTCTAAACATTCTAAAAAACGAAGTAACCTGTGAGGTATCCCACGAAGATATATCCTGATTAAATGAACTAAAGTGATTACTCTCTAAACCTTCGTATTGATCATACGATTCTGATAATTCAGTGTCATTCGCCGCGTTAAACCAAAATAATCCTTCAAAGTTGGTAATCTTTGAAGTGACTATCGCAGTCAAATCGTTTTCCTCGAATGAAACAACTTTATCTCTTAGAGTATCTTCATCTACTACTTCGTATTTCTTACCACTTAGCGTATATGACTCACCTGTTTGAGCAAAATCTGCAGCTTTAACAGTGATTCCGTTGTCAGCTAGGGAAAGATAAGCGCAACCTTGCTCGTTTACTGATGTATTTGCAGGTGTACTTTGGCATTGATCAATATCATCTGGAACACCATCACCATCTAAATCACTTCTTCCATTACAGATAACAGCAGTATCGAGAATTGTTTCTGTGTCTTCTAAGGTACCGTTAGCATTAGAATCTTTAAAGATTATTATTTCTATTCCTCCTGC
>MDTC01201921.1_pt1 | contig 94882 bp, 86 predicted proteins | sample 811181 | NCBI WGS metagenome assembly MDTC01 (sample SAMN05326644, study PRJNA326480) | marine metagenome | isolation source: seawater | place: Pacific Ocean: North | collected 2011
AGTAACTCGTATAGTATTAATACCTGGGCTAAGTGATAAATCAATATTATCACTGGAGGTTGTGATGAGATTACCATTTAAAACAATATTATATTTTTCGCCACCGTTAAAGATTAAGTTTGCTTGTTTTTTGTCTCTGTTAATACTTGATACAACTCCTAAATCAGCAGGTTCACTTATTTTTATGTTAAAGCATTGTTTTAAGGTTGAAAAAGCAGATGAAGTCAAGCATAACCAGTAATCTCCAGCTTCTAAATTATTTAAATCCCAAGTTGAACTTGAAATGCTTTCAGGAGTGAAGTTAAAACTTGAGGGCCCTCCAGTTATCTGAACTCCAAATGGTTGGCTAAACTCACCCTTGATAGTAAGTGATATACTACCATTATTTGAGCTCTTGCATGTTTCATCAGATGATTTTACTGAAAAAGTGTCTTTAGGTAGGGGATTAGGATCACAAACATCACCTTGTCCATCCCCATCAAAATCTTTTTGGTCTGCATTAGCAACATTAGGACAATTGTCACTAGCATTTACAACTCCATCTCCGTCAATGTCATTATCACAAACATCGCCTTCACCATCCCCATCAGTATCTTTTTGGTCTGCATTGGCAACATTAGGACAGTTGTCACTAGCATTTACAACTCCATCACCATCAATGTCATTATCACAAACATCACCATCACCATCCCCATCAGTATCTTTTTGATCTGCATTGGCAACATTAGGACAGTTGTCACTAGCATTTACAACTCCATCACCATCAATATCATTATCACAAACATCACCATCGCCATCACTATCCGTATCTTTTTGGTCTGCGTTGGCAACATTAGGGCAGTTGTCACTAGCATTTACAACTCCATCACCATCAATGTCATTATCACAAACATCACCTTTTCCATCACCATCAGTATCTTTTTGATCTGCATTAGCTGTATCGATACAATTATCAGTATCGTCAAAAATTCCATCTCCATCAGAATCATCACAGACATCCCCAATGCCATTTCCGTTAGTATCTTTTTGATCTGCATTAGCTGTATTTGGACAGTTATCATCTTCATTTTTAATTCCATCACCATCAAGATCATCTGAATTATTCAAAATAACTGTAATATCTATTCCAACCGTTTTAACAGAAACAGAGTTTGATCCATCAGTTGCATCAATTACCAAGGAATACGTCTTTGCTTCTGCATCAGATGGGATATCAACTTTTATTGAAACTTCCCCGTCAGAATTAATTTTGCTATTATTTGCAGGTGTGAATGTGTAAGTTGCTCCGGTTGGTCCACCTGAAATTGTAAATTTTGTAACACCATCATATCCCCCTGTCACTTTATATTTCATTGTAAATGTACCTGACTCAGCTTGTTTGATATTCAACGAACTTGGTACTGGATCTTCAAGTGATAATTGAGGAGTATCAGATTCAAAATTAGATGAAAATACACCTCTTCCATAAGTTGCAGCAAAAACCTTATAATCATCTCTCATGTCAAGGTCAGTAACCATAACATTACTCATTCCGTTGTAAGATTGTGTCCAATTTGGTGAGCTTTCATTAAAGTTTTTTGAATACCAGACTCCTAAGTCAGTTCCAATTATAACTTCATTTTCAACCAATGGATTTTGAAGTATACATCTAACAGGAATGTTTGGTAAATCTCCCTCCTTAGCTAACCAAGTAGATCCGCCATCTGACGAATAAAAAATGTTAGTTACACCATAATTGTGAAATGTTACAAAAATATCATTTACAGTTTTTCCAAATTCAATATCGGAAACACTGCCTGTAAAAGAATTTGAACTTATATCAGTCCAAGTTTGAGTTAACTGATTCCCAACCATTTTTAAAACTTTCCCATTTTGCAATCCAACCATTAATGTAGATTGGGTGTTTCTGTTTTGGTCAAACGGAGAAGTCGTTAGTGCAGAAATATTAGAATCAAGCAAGTCATCTGTTAGGATAACTTTTGTTGGATTAAAATTACTTCCAAATTGGAACCAATCATGAAAAAGTGCTAGTTGAGGTGTCCCACTTCCTCTATTTGTAGTAAAGTTGGAGAATAAATATCCTTCCCAAGAATCTAGGGCATTAACGTTTATAAAATCTCCGTTTAAATCGCTAGAATCGTCATAAATATTTTTATTTCCATATGGCCAAGTTTGTTTTGTCTCACTAAAATCCCAGACCGTTATTGCTCTGTTGTAAACGTAATTTGTAATAAAAAACTTATTGTTTGGATTTTGTGAAAACATGGAGGCAGCTCCGTCTCCACTGGTTGATTCTGTTGATTTACTTGTTCCATCACTGTCATTTGCTAAAAATTGACTTCCATTATCTTGTAATCCAGTAATGATGGCATCAGTCATTCCTCCAAATGTTATTGATAGTCTATCATTATTGCTTCTGTCTCTTCCTATAACAGTTTTCTCAATATCCTTAAACATTTCAGATGGAGCAACACCTAATGTGTAGATTTGACTTGTTATTAAGTTCGTATTTCTAGTGGAAGCAGTTTCAGAATTATCAGATTCAGTTTTACTAAAATATAAACCACCATCATTTCCAAATAATTTCTTTGAAGAATCATTTGGCGCAAACACAAGAGCGTGTTGATCTGCGTGAACATATTGGAAACTAAATCCTCCATACCAATGAGAAACTTGTTGCCATGGGTTCACCTCAGGGTCAGAATCAACACCACCATTGGTAGATTTAAAGACATCAATTCCTCCAACAAAAATATGATCAGGATTATTTGGATCACATTCAATCATTAAATCGTAAAAACTTTGTCCACGAGTAAAATCATTTTCTGCAATTCCACCATCAGCATCGTTGGGTAGCTTCAAAGTTGTTGGAGTAGTTGCAAATTCATCAGTGGACTTTAGAATGGTTACAGGATTTGACCCCTCTACTTGACCCAAAACGAAAATATTTCCATTAGAAGCAGTTTCAATTTCAGTCCTTTTTCCATCAACAATTTGATGTTTTAGTTCAAAGGATGTTAAATTGTTATCTGCAACCAAAATTGACCCACCAGTTCCTCTTCCCCTGTTTGTGCTTGAAGCCCACAATTTATTGTCGGAAGCGATTTCTAAATCAATTATGTCGTAATTAGACCCAGCCGAGTTTTTAGCTTCAATTCTTGAGAAACTAGAACCACCATTATTAGACTTAAATACACCAAAATTGTTAAGGCCTAACCAACCTGCGGAATCATACCCAAAACCTACGGCCATAATGATTTCAGAATTACCACCATTATTTCTTACAACAACATCGTTAATATAGATAACTCCTGATGTTCCTTCATCATTATTTCTTCCACCATAAATTTTACTCCAAGTAGCTCCAGCATCTGTAGATTTCCATAATCCATTTCCAGCAGTTCTTGTAGCGTAAGATTCACCAGTGCCAACATAAAATGTGTTGGTATTATTCGGATCGTAAACAATATTGGTTACAGGGATATTTTCAGGGATGCCGTCAATCTTTGTCCAAAGAGAATTTGGATCAGAAATATTGGTATTTTTAAATAAACCACCCGAAACCCCTCCGGAAAAAACAGTTTCGTCTGTGTTATCATTTGGATCAAACATTATACCCTTAGTTCTACCACCAACATTTGTAGGTCCTCTTTCAACCCATTTGGAAGCTTCGTTTTCACCTGGGGCAGCTGGAACTCTTATCGTTCTATTGTTGTTTAATTCATCTTGAATTCTTGACAGTTCCTCAAATAGAGGTCTACCCTGTACTGGGTCCATTGAAAATTTCCAAAGCTGATCATCGAATTTGTTGGGCGGCAGTCCAAATTCTAATCTTTCTTTCTTATCAAGATTTGAAAAAGCATTTAATGGATTATTTTTAAGGTTATAATTATGGAAAGTTTTCTTAACAGCAGTGTTAATACTATTATAGTTAAACATCAAAATTATAGCTAACAAAGAAGCTAATAATAAGTATTTTCTATTTATTAAAACGTTTTTCATAATTAATTCTTATGCAAAGATACAAATTTGTTTTATAATCTACACTGCAACTTTTCCTTTAATGTGTGGATGCGGATCGTAGTTCAAAATTTCAAAATCTTCAAATTTAAAATCAAAAATACTTGAGACTTTTCTTTTAATTTTCAAAGTAGGTAATTTTTTTGGTTTCCTTGATAATTGCAATTTAACTTGTTCAAAATGATTATTGTATATGTGTGCGTCTCCAAAAGTATGAACAAAATCACCACATTCTAATTCGCAAACGTGAGCAACCATCGCTGTAAGCAATGAATAAGATGCGATATTAAAAGGTACACCCAAAAAAATATCAGCACTTCTTTGATATAGTTGGCAAGAAAGTTTATTGTTGTGAACATAAAATTGAAAGAATGCGTGACACGGGGGTAAAGCAGCTTTTCCGTCTCTAACATTATCCTCAAAACTAATTTTAGTATTAGGGAGAACACCAGGGTTCCATGCAGAAACGAGCATTCTTCTACTATCTGGATTAGTTTTTAAATCTTCAATTACATTTTTTATTTGATCAATTCCAGTGTCATTCCAGTTTCTCCACTGGAAACCATAAACAGGTCCTAAATTACCTTTGGAATCTGCCCACTCATCCCATATTTTCACACCATTATCGTTTAAATATTTGATATTTGTATCCCCTTTTAAAAACCATAAAAGTTCATATATAATAGATTTCAAGTGTAATTTTTTTGTAGTTACCATTGGAAATCCGTCTGAAAGGTCAAATCGCATCTGAAAACCAAAAACACTTTTGGTACCTGTCCCAGTTCTGTCTGATTTTTCATTTCCAGAATTCATGACATGATTAACTAAATCTAAATATTGTTTCATCTTTTAAGTTATGTTCTTTAAAAATAATAATATTGATTGTTAGTAGTAACTAAATTTTAAATATTTATCCAATAATCATGCCGGCAATTGTTGCAGACAATAAGGATGCTAATGTTCCTCCAATAACAGCTAAAAAACCAAATTTTGATAAATTTTCTCTTTGTTTTGGTTCAAGAGCACCAATACCCCCAATTTGAATACCTATGGATGCAAAATTTGCAAATCCACATAACATGTATGTAGCCATGATTATAGATTTTTCATAATTTAAATGAATTATGCTTGAAGCATCTTTAAGTGTTGCTAGTTGAATGTAACCGATGAATTCACTTGCTGCCAATTTTATACCTAAAAGTTGCCCCATCATGGTAATATCCTCTTTAGCAACTCCAATTAACCACATCAATGGAGAAAAAAGATAGCCTAACAAAAACTCAAGTGAAAGCTTTTCATAAATAGTATTACTTTCAATTAATCCATTAATATTAGTTATGTATCCAATTCCATTTAAAATATAATTAGCCATTGCAATGAAGGCTAAAAAAACAAGTAACATTGCAGCAATGTTTGCAGCTAATTTTAAACCCTCTGTTGTACCTTTTGAAATTGCATCCAAAAAGTTCGATCCAATTTTATTTTTCGAAATATCTAAGTTGGAATTGATTTTTTCAGTTTCCGGAATTAAAATTTTAGAAATCACAATAGCACCTGGAGCAGCCATTACAGATGCGGTTAAAAGATGCTTTGCATAGAAAATTTTCATTTCAGGATCATTCCCGCCAAGAAAACCAATGTAAGCGGCTAGCACTCCACCTGCAACAGTAGCCATTCCTCCAACCATTACAAGCAGTATTTCAGACTTAGACATCCTTTCTAAATATGCCTTTATCATGAGTGGAGATTCGGTTTGACCTAAAAATATATTTCCAGCAACACTTAAGCTTTCAGGCCCAGAAACTCCTAATGATTTAGATAGTAAAAACGCAAATGCTTTAACAATTTTCTGAATGATACCAAAATAAAATAATACTGAAGTGAGGGCTGCAAAAAATATGACAGTCGGTAAAATTGAAAAAATAAAAACATTACCAAAATTTTCGGCACTTACTAAATCTCCAAACAAAAATTTAGTTCCCTCCATTGTAAAATCTAAAATTTTCACAAATATTTTCCCAGCTGATTCAAATATTGACTGTACAATAGGAATTTTTAATACACTTACAGCAAGTATAATTTGTATTGTAAGCCCAATAATTACTGCTTTCCAATTTATTGCCCTACGTTTCTTACTTATTATATAAGAAATGGAAATCAAAATTATCATTCCAATAATTCCTCTTAGAAAACTCTCAATAGAAAAACCTTGACTTGTAATTATTTCATTACTGAACGAATTGTTTAAAAAAAATGGTTGATTTAGAATTAGCGATTCTAGTGCAATCATAACTTTTATTTTCTTTTATTAATCTCATCTCTAAGATGAGCAGCTAATTCGTAGTCTTCGTTTTTGACAGCTACAGTGATTGCTTTTTCTAATTGACTTACTGAAAGTTTTGAATAATCAATTTTTTTTGGAGGTTTTTCTTTAGACTTTTTTTGTTTTGTTGTTTCAATTTCATTTAGTTTGAGTTCTATACCTGCTTTTTCTAAAACACTTTCATATGTAAATATTGGAGAATCAAATCTAATTGCAAGTGCTATTGCATCGGAGGTTCGGGAATCAATAATTTCTTCAATTTTATCTCTGACGCAAATTAGGCTTGAAAAAAAAACTCCATCCACAATTTTATGAATAATTACTTGTTTAATTTTTATTTCAAAACAATCTGAAAAATTCTTAAATAAATCGTGAGTTAGGGGCCTTGGGGGTCTAATTTCATTTTCAAGAGCAACTGCTATTGATTGAGCTTCAAATCCGCCAATTACGATGGGAAGTTTTCTTAGACCATCTTTTTCACTTAATAGTAAAGCATATGCTCCGTTGTGGGTCTTACTGTAAGAGATACGATTTATAGTTAATCTAATTAAACTCATTTAAACTCTAATTTAATAAAATAATTAGGAGTTTTGAGCTTTAAAGGCTTTCAATTTTTCGTTCAATCTTGGTACTACATCAAAAGCATCGCCAACTACGCCATAGTCAGCAGCTTTAAAAAAAGGCGCCTCAGGATCGCTATTAATTACAACTTTTATTTTTGATGAATTAATACCAGCTAAATGTTGAATAGCTCCAGATATTCCAATTGCTATGTATAAGTTTGTTGCAACTGGTTTGCCAGTTTGACCTACATGCTCACTGTGAGGCCTCCAACCCATGTCTGACACAGGCTTTGAGCAAGAGGTTGCAGCACCTAATGTGTCAGCAAGATCTTCAACTAAATTCCAATTTTCAGGTCCTTTTAGACCTCTACCTCCAGAAATAACAACATCTGCATCAGCTATTGAAATTTTACCAGTAACTTTTTCAGTAGACTTAACTTTTATTTTACTTTCTAAAATTTCAACATCTACATCTTCCATAGAAATATCGGTTGGATTTTCAACTACTCCAAAGGAATTACTAGAAAGACCAATCAGTTTTACGTCAGAGCTAATTTCAGATTCACAAAATGCTTTGTTTGTGTAGCAAGTTCTTTTTACGATAAAAGGATCTAAATTACTTGGAAGCTCAATAACATTACTTAGATAACCTGCATTTAAATCAACTGACAAAAGAGGAGACATATATTTGGAGTCTGCACTACTACTCACAATTACATATTTAGCTTTTATGTTTTTCGCCACTTGAGAAATTACATTACTGTAAATTTTAGAATTGAAAGTATTCAGCTTGTCACTGGAAATATTAATAATCTTTTGTGCCCCATATTTGCTTATTACGGAGTTATCATCCACATTTATTGTTAAAACGAAAAAATCTGAATTAACTTTTTTAGATAATTCACTTGCATAGGAAACAATTTCAAAAGCACTCTTTTTTATTTTTCCTTCTTGAGATTCAATGTATGCTAGTATGGACATATTTATAATACTTTAGCTTCGTTATGTAAAAGATCAATTAGTTGATCTAAATTTTGAGGGTCAATAAGTTTAACTTCTTGTCTGGGCTCAGGTTTAAAATATTTTTTAGAACTAGTTTTGGATTCGTTGGAAACAGGTGAAATTACTTCAAGGGGTTTCTGTCTTGCCTGCATGATTCCACGCATATTAGGTATCCTAAGGTCACTCTCTTCAACGAGCCCTTTTTGACCACCTATTATTAAAGGCAGATCACATTCCAAAATTTCTTTTCCTCCATCAATTTCTCTTTCAGCAATTGCAGATTTATCGTTTAATTCGAGGCTTACACAATTTGTTACGTAATTAATATTCAATAACCCAGAAATTAGACCTGGAACCATTGCTCCATTGTAATCTATTGATTCTCTGCCAGCAATGATAAGGTCATATGGGTTTGATTTAATGTAATGTGAAATTTCATTGGCTACAAAAAAACCGTCGAGTGGTTCAGAATCTATCCTTATGGCTTTATCAGCACCAATTGCAAGAGCTTTTCTCAAAGTTGGTTCCGTGGCTGATGTTCCTACATTAATAACATCAACTGTTGCATTTTGCTTTTCTTTTAACCACATGGCCCTAGTTAAACCAAATTCGTCATTGGGATTGATAACATATTGAACTCCTTGGCTATCAAACACTTGGTCATTGTTTGTAAAATTAATTTTTGAAGTAGTGTCGGGAACATGACTTATACAAACTAATACTTTCATAAATTTTAATAAAACTATTTAGTTTACAAATATAAAAAATAATGAGAAAATACTATGCATGCATAGCTTTTTTTTAAACCTAAAAATTAATTTTATGTTTAAATTATTTAATATTTTTGACAAGTATTTAAAATAATATAAAATGAGAGTTATTCAATTTAGGGAAGCAATATGTGAGGCCATGTCTGAAGAAATGAGGAAGGATGACTCAATTTTTTTGATGGGAGAGGAAGTTGCAGAATACAATGGTGCATATAAAGCCTCTAAAGGGATGTTGGATGAATTTGGAGATAAAAGGGTAATCGACACACCTATATCAGAGCTAGGTTTTGCAGGTATTGGAGTTGGTTCTACTATGACGGGGAATAGACCTATAATTGAATTTATGACATTTAATTTTGCATTAGTTGGTATTGACCAAATAATCAATAATGCAGCAAAAATAAGACAAATGTCAGGTGGACAATTTCCATGTCCGATTGTTTTCAGAGGACCTACCGGATCTGCTGGTCAATTAGCCGCAACTCATTCACAAGCTTTTGAGAGTTGGTATGCTAACTGTCCTGGTTTAAAAGTGGTTGTTCCTTCAAATCCATACGATGCAAAAGGATTATTAAAATCAGCAATAAGAGATAATGATCCAGTTATTTTCATGGAATCAGAACAAATGTATGGTGATAAAGGCGAGGTTCCTGAAGAAGAATATGTCATTCCTCTGGGAAAATCAGAAATTAAAATTTCAGGTAAAGATGTAACAATTGTTTCATTTGGTAAAATACTTAAAGAGGCAGTTAAAGCAATCGGCGAATTAAAAAATGAAAATATTGATGCAGAACTTATTGATCTTAGAACCATTAGACCATTAGATATGGAACCAATTATAAATTCTGTAAAAAAAACTAATAGACTTGTCATTTTAGAAGAATCTTGGCCTTACGGTAATATTTCCAGTGAGATTTCGTATCAAGTTCAAAATAGAATATTTGATTATTTAGATGCACCAATTGAAAAAATTAATACGGCAGATACTCCTGCACCATATTCACCTGTTTTGTTGGCTGAGTGGATACCTAATTATAAAGATGTAATTAATGCTGTTAAAAAAGTATTATATAAATCTTAAGTTGTTCTGATTTTTTATTTAAACCTATTTACCTATTTTTGCGTCCTTAAAATGAAAATATTATGGATTCAACAATAATTTATTTACCAATAATTTTGTCTCTTTTAGGCTTAGCTTACATGACCTACAAAAAATCTTGGGTTATGAAACAAGATGCAGGAGATGGTAAAATGAAAGAAATTTCAGATCATATTTATGAGGGTGCTTTAGCTTTTTTAAATGCTGAGTACAAATTGCTTTCTGTTTTTGTAATTGTAGTGAGTTTAGCTCTTGCTGGTGTTTCTCTTGTTGTTCCAACTACTCATATTCTAATTGTAGTTGCATTTATTTTTGGTGCTTTATTCTCTGCATGGGCAGGAAATATGGGAATGAAAATAGCAACTAAAACCAATGTAAGAACCACACAAGCTGCCAGATCAAGCTTGCCTAATGCTTTAAAAATTTCTTTTGGAGGAGGTACAGTAATGGGACTTGGAGTTGCTGGTTTAGCAGTTTTAGGATTGACCGCATTTTTTATAATTTTTTACAAAGTTTTCATGGGAGGAAATTGGACTACTGCTGAAGACATGACTATTGTTTTAGAAACATTGGCTGGCTTTTCATTAGGTGCAGAATCTATAGCATTGTTTGCAAGAGTAGGTGGTGGTATCTACACAAAAGCTGCTGACGTTGGAGCTGATTTAGTTGGAAAAGTTGAGGCTGGAATACCAGAGGATGACCCTAGAAATCCTGCAACTATTGCCGATAATGTTGGTGATAATGTCGGAGATGTTGCTGGTATGGGTGCAGACTTATTTGGATCATATGTAGCTACTGTCTTAGCTTCTATGGTACTAGGAAACTATGTTATTATTGATATGGGTGGAAGTATTGAAGACGCATTTGGTGGAATTGGGCCAATTTTATTACCTATTTTCATTGCTGGTGCTGGTATCATCATTTCAATAATTGGAACTTTGTTTGTCAAAATTAAGAGCAATGATGATAAAGAAAATGAAGTGATGGGTGCTTTAAATATTGGTAATTGGACATCTATTTTCTTAGTTGCTGTTTCTTGTTACGCTCTTTGTAAGTGGATGCTTCCGGAAACAATGAACATGGAGTTTTTTGGTGAAGGTTTAAAGGAAGTTTCATCTATGAGCGTATTTTACGCATCATTGGTAGGACTTGTTGTTGGAGCTGTTATATCCTCTGTAACAGAATATTACACTGGTCTTGGTAAATCACCCACATTAAAGATCGTACAACAGTCCAGCACTGGGGCGGGTACTAATATAATAGCTGGTCTAGCTACAGGAATGATTTCAACTTTCCCATCTGTACTGTTATTTGCAGGTGCAATTTGGGCATCGTATATTTTTGCTGGTTTTTATGGAGTGGCTTTGTCGGCTAGTGCAATGATGGCAACTACAGCAATGCAACTTGCAATTGATGCTTTTGGACCTATTTCTGACAATGCTGGTGGTATAGCAGAAATGAGTGAACAGGATCCAATAGTAAGAGAAAGGACAGATATTTTAGACTCTGTTGGTAACACAACAGCTGCAACGGGAAAAGGCTTTGCAATAGCCTCAGCTGCATTAACTTCGCTGGCCTTGTTTGCCGCTTATGTTACTTTTACTGGTATTGATGGAATTAACATATTTAAAGCACCTGTACTTGCAATGCTTTTTGTTGGTGGTATGGTACCAGTTGTTTTCTCTGCACTTGCCATGAACGCTGTCGGAAAAGCTGCAATGGAAATGGTTCAGGAAGTGAGAAGACAATTTAAAGCAATTCCTGGAATTATGGAAGGAACAGGTAAACCAGAATATGACAAGTGTGTAGCTATTTCAACACAAGCATCTTTGAAAGAAATGATGTTACCTGGTTTTTTAGCTATAGGATTCCCACTTTTAATTGCTTTTATCCCCATGTTATTTGGAATGGAAAATTTAGCTATCGCTGAAATGCTAGGTGGATACATGGCCGGAGTTACTGTTAGCGGTGTACTATGGGCAATCTTCCAAAATAATGCAGGGGGTGCTTGGGACAACGCAAAAAAATCTTTTGAAGCGGGAGTTGAAATAAATGGTGAAATGACTTACAAGGGTTCAGATGCACACAAAGCAGCTGTCACGGGTGATACAGTAGGAGATCCTTTCAAAGACACCTCTGGTCCGTCAATGAACATATTAATTAAACTAACATGTTTGATTGGATTAGTAATTGCTCCTATTTTAGGCGGGCATTCTATTGAAAATAATAACCCAGGAACCAATCTAATCGATCCAGATTCTCAATTAAATCAAGAGATTTCAATAAATATTGATCTTGATGAACAATCAGAAAATACTGTTTTAAAAGTAATAACAAGTAAAGTAGAGGATGGTGTTGCTAGTGAATCTACTCAGATTTTTGAAGGAACTAAGGAGGAAATGATGGATAAATTGGATGAATTAAAAACCGATGGAATAATTTTAAAGCTTAATTCCAAATAGCTTAATTAATTTTTTTATCAATTTTTTCTATGATAAAGTTTAAATCTGATTTGTTTTTTACAAAATCTAACTTATCAACATCAATTACAAGTAAGTTTCCTTTATTGTAGGTTTCTATCCAAGCCTCATATCTCTCATTCAGTCTACTTAAATAATCGATGCTTATGGAATTTTCGTAATCTCTTCCTCTTTTGTGAATTTGGTCAACTAAATTTGGAATACCGCTTCTTAAGTAAACTAGAAGGTTTGGACTTTTTACAAAACTTTCCATCAGATTAAATAAAGTTTTATAATTTTCAAAATCTCTATTAGTCATTAATCCCATAGCAAGAAGATTTGGTGCAAAAATATATGCATCTTCATAAATTGTACGGTCTTGAATTATTTTTTTTCCATTTTTTTCAAAATCCATGATTTGTCTAAATCTACTGTTTAAAAAATAGATTTGCAGATTGAAAGACCACCTTTCCATTTGATCATAAAAATCATCTAGGTAAGGATTTTTGAGAACATCCTCATAATGGCCCTCAAATTTATAATGTTTTGAAAGTAATTTGGTTAATGAGGTTTTACCAGCTCCAATATTTCCAGCTATTGCAATATGCATTTTGTTTTTATATAATAATAACAACTAATTTAAAATTTAAATTTGAAAAAATAAATCTTATTTAAACTTTATCTTAATCTAATTGTCTATTTAATAATAAATCATTACCATTGCCAAAGTTAAAAATTAAAAATATGAGAAACATTTTATCTATTCTACTGATTTTCACCTGCTTTTATGGATTCTCACAAAAATTTCAAGGTAAAGCTTATTACATGTCAAAAATGAATGTTAATATGGATTTTTTAAAGAATATGCCACCAGATAGGGCAGCCTATGTCAAAGGAAGAATGAAAACTGCTACTGAAAAAAATTATACACTTGAATTTGATAGTAAATCTTCACTTTTCAAAGAAGAAGAAAGGTTGGATCCAAATAGTCAAAGCGGTGGATTCAATTGGATGCAATTTGTTACAGGTCCAGCTGAAGGTAATATACACAGAGATATTCAATCTAATACCTTTACTAACAAAAAAGAACTTTATGGGAAGATTTTTCTCGTAAAAGATACTGTTCCAGAAATTAAATGGGTTATGACCGGAGAAACTAAAAAAATTGGTATATATAACGCTTACAAAGCAACCTCAACTAAGGAGGTTGAAGATAGGGTCATGAGTTTTAGGAACAGATCTAGAGACCAAGAAAGTACAAATAATGATGATGAAAAGGTAATGAAAGAAATTACAATGACCGCTTGGTTTACACCTGAGATTCCTGTTTCTACAGGACCTTCAATGTTTGGAGGCTTACCTGGCTTAATCTTAGAAATAAACGCCGACAGAGTAACTATGTTGTGTACTAAAGTTGTTTTAAACCCCAAAGAGAAAGTGAAAATTAAAGAACCTTCCAAAGGAAAGTTGGTTTCTAGCCTCGAGTATGAACAAATTGCTGCTGCGAAAGCAGAAGAAATGAGAAATCAATGGAGAGGTAGACGAGGGCAAGGAAGAAGAACTCAGCAACTTAGAAGGTAATTTAGGAATTATTGTACAAAATTTAATGAAAAAAATATTTTTTATTCTCTTATTGTTTGTTACATCATCAATATTTTCTCAAGCAAGATTTGAAGGCGTAATAACCGATTCATTTGGCAATGTAATAATGGGTGCTAATGTAATTGCCGTTGAGAAGGATACCCAAATTTTGGATGGATTTGGAATTTCTAATGATTCAGGTTTTTTTAGAATTTCATTAAAAAAAGATTTAGATTATCAAATCAAAATTTCTTTTATAGGGTTCCAACAAATTGAACTGGATCTAAATATAAACGAAGACCTTGAGAAGAACTTCGTATTACAACCCCAAGCTGAGGCTCTTGATGAAGTTGAAATAGTGTATGAAATGCCTGTAACAATAAAAGGAGATACAATTGTTTACAATGCAGATTCTTTCAACACAGGTTCTGAAAAAAAACTTGAGGATGTCCTAAAAAACTTACCTGGTATTGAGGTTAATGATGACGGAACCATTGAAGTTGAAGGAAAAGAAGTAACAAAAATTACTGTTGAAGGAAAAGATTTTTTTGATGGTGATTCTAAGCTTGCAACGCAAAATTTACCAGCGAATGCTGTGAATAAGGTTGAAGTATTACGAAATTTTACTGAAGTTAATCAACTTAGAAATGTCACTAATAATGAAGACAATATTGCGATTAATATAAGCTTGAAAAGTGGTAAGGATAAGTTTTGGTTTGGTGAAATACTTGGAGGAAAAGGAAATGAAGATACTCATCTAGTTGCTCCAAAAGTCTTTTATTATGAAAAAGATTTGAGTTTAAATTTTCTAGGTAACTCAAATGATATTGGAGAACCAGCACTATCCAGAAGAGATTTCTTTAGGTTTAGTGGAGGATTTAATAATTTAAATCAACAGACTGGAACTTCAATTAATATTTCCTCAGACGGTGCAGGATTAGGAAATTTACAAAATAACCGGGCAAAGTTTATTGATGCTAAACTAGGAGCATTTAATTTTACTAACAATATCAATGAAAAATTAGAAATTAGTGGATTTGCAATTTTTGCTGAGACTGAAAATGTTATAGAAGAAAAAATTTCTAGAGTATATTCAGCTACAGATTCAAAACAAGAAACATCTGAGGGTGTCACTCAAAACAACCAACAACAACTATATAAATTTTCAACAGAGTATAATCCTAATCAAAAATTTCAATTAGAATACAATCTATTACTTAAATCAGCTGAAAGTATTGAAAATACCAATTTGACCTCAAATGTTGGGAGGCTTGGATCTAACTCACTTGAAAATATCAATGAGTTAAGAAGTGATAAACCTAATTCTATAAATCAGGAAATTAAGGCTTACTACACTTTAAATAAAGACCATATTTTTTCTTTTGAAGCTCAACAGTTATCACAGGATGAAGATCCATTTTATCAAGTAATCAAAGAACTTCAGCCTTTTAGAAATGTTATTCCTTTGGACGGAAATCAATCTAATTTTAATATTAACCAAAAGCGTGAAACCAAAACCAATAAAATTGAAGCCAAATTGGATTATTATTACATATTAAACCCAAAATCTAATTTAAATTTCACGTTTGGAATTACAGATGTTAATCAAAAATTCAACTCTTATATTTTTCAAATTTTAGATAATCAAACAGATATAAAATTTGATCAAGATCGTTTATCTAATGATGTAGAATTTAATTTTACTGATGCTTATTTATCATTCAGATATAGATTTATCACAGGAATTTTTACAATAGACCCTGGATTTACAATTCATTCTTATAAAAATGAAACATATCAGCTTGGGGTTTTAGACTCAAAAAGTTTTTCCAACATTAGACCTAACATGAGAATTTTTATCAAATTTAAAGATTCGGAATCGCTTAGATTTAATTACGGATTAACTACTCAGTTTACAGATGTCAATAATTTAGCCAGAGGATATGTTTTTAATAACTATAATAGCTTTTTTAGAGGTAATCCATATCTAGAGGCAGCTGAAATTCATAATTACGGCTTAAATTATCAAAGTATTAACATTTTCAATTTCACAAATATTTTTGCTAATTTAAGATACAGTAAGACAAAGAATTCAATTCAAAATAAAACTTTAATTTCTGGAATCAATGCAGTAAGATCAGCTGATAACACTACTTTTCCAAGGGATAATTATAATGCCTCTGGAAGAATTGATAAAAGGTTCAAAAACTTTAGAGCTGGTTTTAGGATGAATTTCAATTACAGTCAGTTTAACAACATTGTTAATGATACCCCCCTTGAGTCCGTTAATTTTACTCAAAGCTATAGAGCATCATTATCTACCAACTTCCGCGATTTGCCTAATATTGAGTTGGGTTACAGCTATAATAAAAGAATGTATGATATAGGAGACAATAAAAGCTATTTCTACACTGACTCACCATTTATTGAGTTTGATGCATATTTTGGAAAAGGATTTGTATTTACAGCAGAGTACTCATATAACTATTATAGAAATGAGGATACAACTCTTAATGAATACCGTTTTGCAGAAGCCGATTTGTCGTACAATAAAGAAGGATCTAAGTGGGAGTTTGGAATTGGAGTAACCAATTTATTCAATGATACTTCAATAAACAGAGATAGTTTTAATCAATTATTTAGTCAAACCAGAGCATATATTGTTCAACCAAGATACACTGTTTTTAGGGTCAAATATGATTTAACAGCTTTAAATCCCTCTAAAGGAGGAGGTGGAAAAGGAAAAAAATAATTAATTTTTGTTTAACTATTCATTAAATTAGGATAATCAAATTAATCTTAAATTAATTGAAACTTAAGTTTATATTATTTCTATTTCCTTTATTAACATTTGCTCAGTCTGGTTTTGAATCAATCCTATTAGCAGCTGAAAGTGACGCAAAAAAAATTTTTAAAGGATACATGACCCCTTTAATGAAAGGCTCAATTTACAGCTCTAATTCAGGTTGGTTTAATACTGCAAAAGTCCACAATAAATTAGGAATTGATTTAAATTTAAAGTTAAACTCCTCATTTGTTCCAGCGAATGATCAAGTTTTTTCGATTACTGATCTTGAATATATTACATCAACTGCTCAGGATCTCCCGACTATAATTGGAGAAAATAGAAAAGAAGAATTGATAATTACCATACCAGCTGATGGAATATATCCTGAAATACAAACTACAATACTAGCTCCTAAAGGAATTAAAAATAAAGTTCCTCTTGGTGGTGTTCCTGCACCTGTTTTACAATTAGGTGTTGGATTACCTTTTAATTCTGAAGTTATAATTAGATACAGCCCTGAATACCATAGAAGAGGAATTGATATGTCGTTGAAGGGTATTGGAGTTAAACACGATCTAATGCAATATTTTAAAATAGTAGATAAAATTCCAATTAATATTTCTGCATTTGCATCTTTTTCAAAAATGAAAATAGATTATGATATTCAATCTTTTAGCTCTATACAAGGAACTGGTCAAATTTCTAAGTTTAATCTAAACAATTATAATTTATTGATGTTGGTCTCGTTTGATGCTCCAATTTTAAATTTCTACGGATCTTTTGGCTACTCGGGAGGCAATTCTACATTTAAAATGTTGGGTGAGTACAATCTAAAATATACTTCACAAAATAACATTCCCGTTTCCAAAAAGTTGATCGATCCAATCGATATGAGCTTTGATGTTTCAGATTTCCAAACTAGTCTTGGTATAAAATATAAATTTTTGATTTTTAGTGCATCTGTGGACTATACTTTTCAAGATTATAATACACTTTCTGCTGGTATGTCTGTGAATTTTAGGTAATTTATTTTTTTTTTATAAATTAGCTAATTAACAAGAGGATCGATTTGACTGATTACAACCTCGTAAAAAAAGTGCTAAAGCAGTAGCTTTTCACTCATCAAGTCGAATCATCTAAAAAAAAATATTAATTATGAGTGATCAAAAACTTTCAACAAAAGCTCTACATTCAGGACATGATGTAAATTTAACACAAGGAACCAGAGCAGTTCCAATTTATCAGTCAACATCTTACGTATTTAACAATTCTGATCATGCTGCAAATTTATTTTCCTTAGCTGAGCCAGGTTACATATATACAAGACTAAACAATCCAACAAATGATATCTTAGAACAAAGACTTGCGGATATTGAAGATGGAATTGCATCTGTGGTTACCACATCGGGTGCTTCTGCGATTTCTACAGCTCTTTTAGTTCTTCTTAAAAATGGAGATCATATTGTTGCATCAAATAGTTTATATGGTGGAACATATAATATGCTCAGTGTTATGTTACCTAGATTTGGAATAAAAACTACTTTTGTTGACCCTTCGAATCCTGAAAATTTTTCAAAATCTATAGAAAAAAATACAAAATTATTTTTTACGGAATCCCTTGGTAATCCAAAATTAGACGTAGTTGACATTCAAGAAATTTCTAAATATTCAAAACAACACAATATTCCTTTAATGGTAGATAACACCGTTGCTTCACCTGCATTATTAAATCCTATAAAGCATGGAGCAAATATTGTTATACACTCATTAACAAAATACATTAATGGAAATGGTACATCGTTAGGCGGAGTAATTATTGATGCTGGGACATTTGATTGGTCGAGTGGTAAGTTTCCTGAGTTTACAGAACCTTCACCTGCTTATCATGGTCTTGTGTATAATGATGCATTGGGATCTGCTTCCTATATTGCTAAAGTTAGAATCGAGGGCTTGAGAGATTTGGGAGGCTCATTAAGTCCATATAATGCATTTCAGATTTTACAGGGGCTTGAAACCCTCGATTTAAGAATGAAAAAACATAGTGAAAATGCTTTACAATTAGCAAAATGGTTAGAATCAAGAGATGAAGTTGAGTGGGTCAATTACCCAGGTTTAAAATCTAGCAAATATTTTGACCTATCAAAAAAATACTTACCCAAAGGTCAAAGTGGTCTTATTACATTTGGTGTCAAAGGGGGATATAAAAATGCTAAAATAGTTTCAGACAAAACCAGTTTATTTTCATTATTAGCAAATATTGGTGATACCAAATCATTAATAATACATCCAGCCAGTACAACCCATCAACAGTTAAGCGAAGAAGAGCAAAATTCAACTGGGGTGACATCTGATTTAATAAGGCTTTCAGTTGGAATTGAGGATCTTGATGATTTAAAAGAAGATCTTTTAAACGCATTCAGCTTTATAAAGTAAAATATAAACCAATAGTTTGAAAAAAATAGATAAAATAGATGTTTTAAATTTTAAGTCTTACAATGGGACTATATTTGACATTGAGCTTTCATATGAAAAATTTGGTCAGCCAATTGGGGACGCACCTATTGTTTTAGTTAATCATGCATTAACAGGAAATTCTACTGTAACAGGCGAGGGAGGTTGGTGGAACCCTTTAATTGGAGATAATAAATTAATTGACACAAAAATTTATTCTGTTTTAGCATTTAACTTTCCTGGAAATGGTTATGGTTCAAAATTAATTGACAATTACAATGATTTAATCTTGGGTGATATAGCAAAGATTTTTTTAATTGGATTAGAAAGACTTAATATTAAAACTTTATTTGCGATGATTGGAGGTTCAATTGGAGGGAGTTTAATTTGGGAAATTGCTGCCCTGTCACCAAAACTTTGTAAAAATTTAATTCCAATTGCTTGTGATTGGAAATCATCGGATTGGTTAATTGCAAATACAAGATTACAACACCAAATTTTAAACAATTCGAAGAAACCCATTCATGATGCACGAATCCATGCGATGTTATGTTACAGATCTCCGAAGTCCTTTGAGAAGAAATTTAATAGAACTGTCAATGAAGACCTTGGAATTTTTAATGTAGAAAGTTGGTTGCTTCATCATGGAGAAAAGTTACAGAAAAGATTCCAACTTTCATCATACAAGCTAATGAATCATTTATTGTCTACTGCTGATATAACAAATAAAAATGAATGTAAATTTTCTGAAATTGCATCAAAAATAATTGGTAATATTTATATTGTTTCTGTCGATTCCGATATGTTTTTTACCGATTATCAAAATCGTGATACGTTTTACAAACTATGTAAGGTAAAAGAAAATGTATTTTTCAAAACTATAAAGTCTGATCATGGTCATGATGCATTTCTAATAGAATTTAATCAGTTGTCTGATCTTCTTTTCAAAATATTTAGTAAAAAAAGTTCCGCTGTATCATTATGGATTTAAAACATTATTAAAAAATGAATTGGGTTTTTTGTTTTTTCCATAACTAACACTACATTTATACGATATAATTAATAATGAATTATAATTTTATAATACAAAAGTTTTATTTCTTCTTCTATTTTATTTGTGGAAAGGGACTTTTCAATTTATAATATTAATAAAAATATTAAGTGCGAAGTCCTGTTTTACAGGACTTTTTTTTTATGGTAATGAAAAAAATAGCTATTCAAGGTATCCAAGGATCTTATCATCACAAAGTTGCAGTCAATTATTTTGGAGAAAATATTGAAATATTTGAATGTTTATCTTTTGATGATGTAGCTAGTTCAGTTATTTCAGGAAAATGTGAATTAGGTGTAATGGCTATTGAAAATTCAATCGCAGGATCAATTATACCAAATTATTCTATTATTGATAATTCAAATCTTGAAATAATTGGTGAATATTATTTTGATATAAATCATCAATTATTAGCCTATCCAGGTGTTGAAATTAAAGATTTAGAATTTATCTCTTCACATCCTATGGCTCTATTGCAGTGTAAAGACTTTCTTAAAAAAAATCCAAAAATAACATTAATTGAAGCTAGGGATACTGCTAAAGTTGCACATGAAATAAAAAAAAATAAAATAAAAAATACAGGTGCTATAGCAAGTATAGAGGCTGCAGAGCTTTATAGTTTGGATATTATTTGTAAAAATATACAGAGCATGAAAAATAATGAAACGAGATTCGTATTTGTTTCTAAGAGTAAAACACAACACAACGAAGAGTTTAACAAGGCATCTCTAAAATTTATTTTAAGTCATAAAACAGGAAGTCTAGCAAATGTTTTGAATATATTGTCTGACCATAGACTAAATTTAACCAAAATACAGTCTCTACCGGTTGCTGAAATTCCATGGAAATATTCCTTCTTTGTTGATACCACATTTGAAAAAATTGATGATCTGAATAATGCTCTTAATTTAATTAAAAAGTACTCAGATTTTTTAAAAGTATTGGGTATTTATAAAAACAAAAATAAATGATCGATCAATCAAAAAGACTATATAGTGTTGAAGAATATTATTTCTCTAGAAAATTAAGAGAAGTTTCCAAAATGATTAGCTCCGGAGAATCAGTCATAAATATGGGAGTCGGTAGTCCTGACATGAATCCATCTCAAAAGGTTATTAATGCGATTAAAAGTAGTCTTTCTGATCCATTTGCTCACAAATATCAGAGCTACCAAGGTATTCCGGAATTAAGAAAAGCTATCTCAAACTTTTATAAAAATTTCTTTGGAGTTAAATTAAATTATAATGACGAAATATTACCACTATTAGGTTCCAAAGAGGGTATAATGCATATTTCATTGGCATTTTTAAATCCTGGTGATAAGGTTTTAATTCCAAATCCTGGGTATCCAACATATTTATCTGCTACAAAACTAGTAGAGGCAAAGCCAATATTTTATGATCTCAAAGAAAAAAACAATTGGTTTCCAGAAATAGAAGACCTTGAAAGAAAAGATTTGTCAAAAGTAAAATTAATTTGGATTAATTATCCACACATGCCAACTGGATCGAGTGCAAATATTGTCAAATTTGAAAAACTTGTAAAATTTGCAAGGAAGTACAATATTTTAATTGTAAATGATAATCCATACAGTTTTATTTTGAATGATAATTTTCTTAGTATTTTAAATATTCATGGGGCTAAAGATTTAGCTTTGGAATTGAATTCTTTTAGTAAAACCTTTAACATGTCTGGTTGGAGAATTGGAATGTTACTTGGCTCTTCAACTAATATTTCTAGGGTTTTAAAAGTTAAAAGTAATATGGATTCAGGTATGTTTTATGGAGTCCAAATGGGTGCAATTGCAGCACTAAACTTAGATAAAAATTGGTTTAAGGAGTTAAACAAAATTTACAAAAAAAGAAGAAAATTGATTTGGAAGTTAGCAGATGCTTTGGGGTGTACTTATAACAAAGATTCTAAGGGACTTTTTGTTTGGGCAAAACTTCCAAAAACAATAAAAAATTGTGAGGATTATGTTGATAAATTATTAGCTGATAAAAAAATTTTTATTGCCCCAGGAACCATTTTTGGTTCTAACGGAGAAGGTTTTATAAGATTTTCATTGTGCATTGATGAAAATAAAATTAAGCAAGCAATTAAAAGACTAGATTTATGAAAATAGGTGTAATTGGTTTAGGTTTAATGGGAGGTTCGTTTGCTTTAGATATTAAAACAACATTTCCAAATTCCATAACATACGGATTTGACCAATCGAGGGCCAATGAACAAAAGGCTATCGAGTTGGGATTAATAGATCACATAATTGATTATTTTGATTTGATTGAAATGGACATAGTATTGGTGTCAGTTCCAGTTGATAATAGTCTTAAGGTTTTATCTAAAGTCTTAGATGTCGTCAGTAAAAAAACACTTGTTTTTGATGTTGGGTCTACAAAAGAAATTATTTGTAATTCTTTAAAATATCACAAAAATAGATCTAATTACTTGGCAGTTCATCCAATGGCAGGAACTGAATTTTCTGGTCCTCAAGCAGCACATAAAGGACTTTATATTGGAAAAACAAATATTATCTGTGAATCAGAAAAAACCGATAAGATATTATTAAAATTTGCTTTAAAAGTTTTTGAGAGTTTAAAAATGAAAATAATTTATATGAATCCAAAATTTCATGATGTTCATGTCGCTTATGTTTCACATTTATCCCACATCAGCTCATTTATGTTAGGAAAAACTGTAATTGAAAAAGAAAAAAATGAAAATAATATATTCGATTTAGCAGGAAGTGGCTTTGAATCTACTGTAAGATTGGCAAAAAGTAACCCAAGAACATGGAGCTCAATTTTTTTACAAAATAAAGCTAATTTAGCAGTTGCGATTGATGAGTATATTAAAAATTTAAACACAATCAAAGGCTTGATAATAAAAAGTGATGATGATAAATTGGTAAAAATCCTGGAGGATACAAATAGAATAAAAGAAATATTAAATAAAAAATAAATAGATGGAGAACAAAAAAGAAATGAGATCATGGCTCAATAAATTCAAATTATCTCACCCACTAGTTATTGCAGGTCCTTGTAGTGCTGAAACAGAAAATCAAGTTTTAAAAACGGCACATAATTTAAAAGATACGGACGTAACTGTATTTAGAGCTGGTATTTGGAAACCTAGAACTCGTCCTGGAATGTTTGAGGGAGTTGGTGCAATTGGGTTAGGTTGGTTGAAGAAAGTCAAAGAAGAGACTGGTTTGCTAACTGCAACGGAAGTTGCAAATAGTAACCATGTTAAACTTGCTCTGGATCATGATATTGATGTTTTATGGATTGGTGCTAGATCTGCTGTTAGTCCATTTATTGTTCAAGAAATTGCAGAAGCACTTGAAGGAACAGATAAAATAGTTTTAATTAAAAATCCTGTTAATCCGGACCTAAAATTATGGATTGGAGGAGTTGAAAGATTATATTCTTCAAATATTAAAAAAATTGGAGTTATTCACAGGGGATTTTCTACATATGACAAGTCAAGATACAGAAACAATCCAGAGTGGCAGATTCCTATTGAACTTCAAAATAGGTTTCCTGATATACCTTTGATATGTGACCCATCACATATTTGCGGTAGAAGAGACATTATACAAGATATTTCACAGACTGCTCTTGATTTAAATTTTGATGGGTTAATGGTTGAAACTCATTGTGACCCTGATAACGCATGGAGTGATGCCATACAACAAATCACCCCTAAGGTTTTAATTAAAATGATGAATGATTTAAAAATGAGAACACTAACAAATGATGAAATTGATTACAAAAATCAATTAAATACGCTTAGAACACAAATAGATGTCATTGATCATAGTTTAGTTGATACATTAGGTAAAAGAATGAAAGTCGCTGTTTCAATTGGTAAACTGAAAAAGAAAAAAAATGTTGCCGTACTTCAAACCAAGAGATGGAATGAAATTTTAGGAAAAATGATTCTAGAAGGAGAAAAAAAAGACCTTAGTGAAGAATTTATTTTAAGAATGTTTAAAGCTATTCATCAAGAATCTATCAACAACCAAAAAAAGGTTATAAATAATTAGCTACAGTGAAAGGAGTTGTTTATAAATCAACCGGTAATTGGTATTATGTTCATACCAATGCTGATGTTATTTATAGATGTAATATTAAAGGGAAATTTCGAAACTTAAATATTAAAAGTACCAATCCAGTAGCAGTTGGCGATCATGTAATTTTTGATATTACAAATCAAGATAAAAAAGAAGGAGTAATTAATAAAATTGAGTACAGAAAAAACTACATCATAAGAAAATCTGTAAATCTTTCAAAACAAACCCAGATTATCGCTTCAAATATAGATTGTTGTTTTCTTTTCGTAACACCCTCAAAACCAAGTACGTCAACACTTTTTATTGACAGGGTTTTAGTAACAACTGAAGCATTTGGAATTGAAACTATTATGTTGTTCAATAAAATTGATATTTACAATGAAAAAGATTTAAATTATGTTGATGAACTTATAAAAATTTATACAAAAATAGGTTACAAGTGTCTTAAAATTTCTGTAAAAAACGAACTCAATATTGAAAAAGTTGAAGCTCAAATTATAAATAAAGTTTCTGTTTTTACCGGACACAGTGGGGTAGGGAAAACAAGTCTAATGAATATTTTAAATCCTGAGCTAAATTTACGTACTTCTGAAACTACAAAACAACATGAGCAAGGTAAACATACTACTACATTTGCAGAAATGTTTGATTTTCAAAATGGAGCAAAAATTATCGATAGTCCAGGTCTTAAGGGTTTTGGATTAACAGAAATAGAAAAAAATGAAATAGGACTTTATTTTAGAGAAATAGAAAAGTTAAGACACAAATGTAAGTTTAATAATTGTTTACATTTAAATGAACCTAATTGCGCAATTAAATCAGCAATAGAAAATGACGAAATTTCTGAATCTAGATATAAAAATTACTTAAATCTTTTAAAAGATGATAATAATAATTTTCGAATCTAATTATTGAATAAATGAGAGCTTTAATTCAAAGGGTTAAAAAAGCAAGTGTTGAAGTTGAAAATCAAACTATTTCAAAAATAAAACAGGGTATAGTTTTATTTATCGGGATTGAAAACAGAGATGATAATTATGATATTAGTTGGATATGTTCGAAGGTTTCACAATTGAGGATTTTTGATGATAAAAATAAAGTAATGAATAAATCTTTAAATGAAATTAACGGAGATATTTTAGTAATCAGTCAATTTACGCTACATGCTTTAACTAAAAAAGGTAATAGGCCCTCTTATATCAAAGCTGCAACAAGTGAATTCGCAAAAAAAATTTATGATAAGTTATTAATAGAGATGAAACAAAAAATAAATAAAAAACCATTTGCAGGTGTTTTTGGTGCGAACATGTTGGTAAAGATTGAAAACGATGGTCCTGTTACTATATTTATAGATTCAAAGAATAAAGAATAATATTATGGAACTTAAATTAATTCAAAATAAAGTTGATGATTGGATATCCAAGCACGGAGTAAGATATTTCGATCCTTTAACAAATCTAGCACAATTAACTGAGGAGGTTGGAGAAGTCGCTAGAGTAATGTCAAGAAAATTTGGTGAGCAATCAGAAAAAGAGTCAGATAAGAACATGAATTTAGGTGAAGAGCTTTCCGATGTTTTATTTGTTGTGTTCTGTATTGCTAATCAAACTGGTATTGATTTAGATAAATCTTTCAATAGTAAACTTGAATTAAAATCAATTAGAGATAAATCAAGGCATAAAAATAATCCAAAATTAAAATAGCTAGTGAGTTATTTACTGCAACATGATAACAAAGATTTCTCTGGATTTTTCAAAATTTCTGGTTCAAAAAGCATTTCAAATAGATTGTTAATACTCAAATATTTATTTAGTGGGATTACTATCAAAAATCTATCAAACTCAGACGATACAAAAGTTTTAGAAAAACATTTAAAAAAACCATCGACCATAATAGATATAGGGCATGCAGGTACTGCCATGAGGTTTTTAACAGCTTTTTTAGCAATTAAAGAAGATCAACAATTCATTTTAAAGGGTTCAGAAAGGATGAAAAAAAGACCAATTAAAATTCTAGTGGACTCACTTAATAAATTAGGTTCTAATATAACTTACACAAAAAAAAAAGGTTACCCACCAATAAAAATAAAAGGAAAAAAAATTAAAGGTGGAGAAATAATTTTAAATTCAAATATTAGTAGTCAATACATAACTGCATTAATTCTGATTGCTCCAGTTTTGAAAGAAGGTTTGAAAATATTTTTAGATGGATTGGTCACATCAAGACCTTACATTACCATGACTCTATCCTTATTATCTGATCTTGGAATTAAAAATAAATTTGAAAAAAATATAATTGTTATTAATCCCATAAAAAAAATAAATGAATTAATTTATAGTGTAGAGTCCGATTGGAGTTCACTTTCTTACTATTACAGTATAGTTGCTTTATCTAAAAACTCGAAAATTAATGTTGGTAATTTTTATGAAAAATCAACCCAAGGGGATAGAAAATTAGTTGAGATTTATTCAGAACTTGGAGTTGATACCAAATTTTTAAAAAAAGAAGGTCGAGTGATTTTGAGTAAAAAACCAGGATTTAGATCTCCCAAAAAAATCACATTGCATCTTGTCGATAACCCAGACATTGCTCAAACTATTTTGGTCACTTGTCTTGGTTTAGGAATATTGTGTAATATTTCTGGTCTTCATACATTAAAAATTAAGGAAACTAATAGGCTTAAGGCAATGAAAAATGAATTAAAAAAGTTGGGTGCTGATGTTAAAATTAAGTCAGAGAGCATATGTCTACTCCCCTTAAAAAAGATTAATAAAAATATTTCGATAAACACGTATGATGATCATAGAATGGCTATGGCTTTTTCTCCTCTTGCTTTGTTGGTGCCAATTAAAATAAAGGAACCTGATGTAGTTTCTAAGTCTTACCCCAATTTCTGGAAAGATTTAAAATCAATTAATTATAAAATTACTAGCTAATAAATAATTTATTACAAATATACTTGACAGACGGGGGGGTCAAAATGTATATTTGCAGCTTTTAAATTTTTTATTTATGAAACTTTCTCATTTTAATTTTGACTTGCCAGAAAAACTTTTAGCAGAATATCCAAGTGACCACAGAGATGAATCTAGGTTAATGGTATTAGACAGAAAAAATCACACTATTGAACATAAAGTTTTTAAAGACGTAGTAAATTACTTTAGTGAAGGTGATGCTTTCGTGCTGAATAATACCAAGGTATTTCCTGCAAGATTAATGGGAAATAAAGAAAAAACTGGTGCAAGAATTGAGGTTTTTCTATTAAGAGAATTAAGTGATGAGCAAAGATTATGGGACGTGTTAGTAGACCCTGCGAGAAAAATTAGAATAGGTAATAAATTATACTTTGGAGAGGATGATAGTCTTGTAGCGGAAGTAATTGATAATACAACTTCCAGGGGAAGAACTTTAAGATTTTTATTTGATGGATCATACGATGAATTTAGACAAGCCTTGTTTGATTTAGGTCAAACACCATTACCAAAATATATTCAAAGGGAAGAGGAGTCTTTTGACAAGGATCGTTATCAGACAATATTTGCCAAGCATGAAGGGGCTGTTGCTGCACCAACAGCTGGTCTTCATTTTTCTAAGCATCTTCTTAAGAGGCTTGAAATTAAAGGTGTTAACATCGCAGAAATTACATTGCACGTTGGTCTTGGAACATTTAATCCTGTAGAAGTTGAGGATTTATCAAAACATAAAATGGACTCAGAGGAACTTTTTATTGATGAAAAGGCATGTGAAATAGTAAATAATGCAAAAAATAACAAGAAGAGAATATGCGCAGTAGGTACAACCTCAATGAGAGCTTTGGAATCTTCTGTTTCATCATTTAAAACTCTAAATCCTTATTCAGGTTGGACACATAAATTTATTTTTCCCCCATATGATTTTAGCTTGGCAGATTCAATGATTACAAATTTTCATACACCAAAATCAACTTTACTTATGATGGCTTCAGCATTTGCAGGTCATGACTTTATAAAGGAGGCTTATGAAATTGCTGTTAAAGAAAAATATAATTTCTACTCCTATGGAGATGCTATGCTAATTATTTAAATTTTATTATGAAAAGAGATATACGTTCTTTAAGTCTTAAAGAGTTGATTTCTTTTTTCGAATTGAATAATTATCCAGCTTATAAAGCAAATCAAGTATACGACTGGCTGTGGAAAAAGTCATGTTTTTCATTTGAAAAAATGACAAATATTTCTCTCAAGTTGAGAGAAAGGCTAAAAGATGAATTTGTAATCAATCACATTAAAATTGATAAAATTCAAAAAAGTAATGATGGAACAATAAAAAATGCTGTTATGCTTTTTGACAATCATATAGTTGAATCTGTATTGATTCCAGTTAAAAATAGAACAACTGCGTGTGTTTCAAGTCAAGTGGGATGTAGCTTGGATTGTAATTTTTGTGCTACTTCTAAATTGAAACGCATGCGAAATCTTAATGCTGATGAAATTTATGATCAGGTATCCACGATTGATCTACAAAGTAAACTATATTACAATCGTCCCATTTCAAATATTGTATTTATGGGAATGGGTGAGCCATTATTAAATTATAAAAATTTGATTTTGGGAATTACAAAAATCACATCACCTGAGGGTTTAGGTATTTCTCCAAAAAGAATTACTATCTCTACATCAGGAATTTCTCGTTTAATTTTGAAGCTGGCTGATGAAAAAATAAAATATAATTTGGCAATTTCTTTACACTCTGCTATTGAAGAAACTAGAAATAAAATAATGCCTTTTTCAAAAAAATTTCCTCTAACTGAATTATTGGATGCTGTAAAATATTGGAACAAAAAGACAGGAAGTCAAGTAACTTACGAGTACATTGTTTGGGATCAAATTAATGATAATCTTGATCATATAAATGCTTTGGTTAATTTTTGTAAAGCATCAGATGCTAAGGTAAATATTATAGAGTATAACGAGATAGATAATTTATTGTTTAAGCCAGCAAGTGAAGATAAAATTCAACAATATATTAGGAGTTTAAAAAAAAGCAGAATACCAGTAACAATCAGAAAATCCCGTGGAAATGATATTGATGCGGCGTGTGGTCAATTAGCAAACAAGCTTATTAGTTAACTTTATGTTTTAAATTAGTCAGATATTCATGAAAGAAATAGAAAAAATTAAATTGCCAATAAAAAAAGAGATGGATCTTTTTGAGGTCAAATTTTCTAAATCAATGAATTCAAAAATTCCTTTACTTAACAGAATTACACATTACGTAGTTAATCGTAAAGGAAAGCAAATGAGACCTATGTTTATTTTTTTAACTGCAAAAATGTTAACTGATGGAAAAGTTACAGAAAAAGTTTACCGCGCAGCTTCAGTTATTGAGCTGATTCATACAGCCTCACTTGTTCATGATGATGTAGTTGATTCGAGTGATATTAGAAGAGGGTTTTTTTCTTTAAATGCTTTATGGAAAAATAAAATTGCTGTTTTAGTAGGTGATTATTTATTATCAAGAGGGATGCTTTTGTGCATTGACAATGATGATTACGATCTTTTAAAAATTATTTCAAATTCTGTTAAGCAAATGAGTCAAGGTGAGTTGTTACAAATTGAAAAAGCTAGAAGATTGGATATAAATGAGGAAACGTATTTTAAAATAATTGAAAAGAAAACAGCATCTCTTATTTCTTCTTGCTGTGCCCTTGGTGCAGCAGCCTCTGGTGTCTCGAAAGAAAGAATTGATGATTTGTCGAAATTTGGAAAAAAAATTGGTATGGCTTTTCAGCTCAAAGATGATTTATTTGACTATGGGGAAAAAAAAATTGGAAAACCAATTGGCATTGATTTGAGAGAAAAAAAATTGACACTCCCTTTTATTTATGCACTTAATAATTCCTCAATTTCCAAAAAAAGATGGTTAAAAAATTGTATTAAAAATCACAGTCAAAATAAGGGTGTTGTTAATGAGGTTATTAGTTATGTTAAGGAAATTGGAGGAATTGACTATACTTTTTTAAAACTAAAGGAGTATCACTCTGATGCAATAAATGATTTGGAGAAATATCCCAAAAATAAATACAAAGAAAGTTTACTCTATTTAGTGAATTATGTAATTGAAAGAGATTATTAAATTTTCATTACAACTTAAAAACATTTTCACTAAATTAATTATAGATTTAATCACAGAGTTTTGATTTCAAAAAACACAATAGATAAAGTTTTTGAACAGTCCCGAGTTGAGGAAGTAATAGGGGATTTTATTCAGCTAAAAAAAACAGGATCAAACTTCAAAGCTCTTAGTCCGTTTTCTAATGAGAAAACACCAAGTTTTGTAGTTTCTCCAGTTAAGCAAATATGGAAGGATTTTAGCAGTGGCAAAGGAGGAAATGCAATTTCATTTTTAATGGAACATGAACATTTTACCTATCCAGAAGCAATTAAATATCTAGCAAAAAAATATAATATCGAGATTGAAGAAACTCAAACTAATGAAATAGACAAGGAAAAAGCAAATGAAAGAGAGAGTTTATACATTGTTTCAGACTATGCAAAAACTTTTTTCAAAAATAAATTAATTAATTCAGCTGAAGGAAAATCGATAGGTCTTTCCTATTTTGTTGAGAGAGGATTTAGTGAGGAAACAATAGAAAAGTTTGATCTAGGTTATTCTCCAAAAGAAATTGATGTTTTATCCAATTCTGCAATTGATAGTGGTTATGACAAAGTTTTTTTAGAAAAGACAGGTTTATCAATTTTAAAAACAGACAAAATAATTGATAGGTTTAGATCTAGAGTGATATTTCCAATTCATAGCATGTCTGGAAGAGTTTTAGGCTTTGGAGCTCGTATACTAATAAATAAACCAAAATCTGCAAAATATTTAAATTCACCAGAATCCTTAATTTACAATAAAAGTAAAGTTTTATATGGAATATATTTTGCTAAACAAGAGATAGCAAAAAAAGATAACTGTTTTATTGTTGAAGGATATACAGACGTGATTCAATTGTATCAAAAAGGAATTAAAAATGTAGTTTCTTCCTCTGGGACTGCCTTAACTTTTGATCAAATAAATATGATCAGAAGGTTAACTCCTAACATAACAATGTTGTATGACAGTGATAAAGCTGGAATTGATGCTACAATAAGAGGAGTTGATATGATTTTAAGTTCCGGAATGAATGTCAATATTTGTACATTCCCTGATGGTCAAGACCCTGATAGTTTTAGTCAATCTCGAAGTTTGGATGAATTAAATAATTATTTATCAAATAATTCAAAAGACTTTATTCAATTCAAGGCATCTGTTTTAACCTCGAATAGCAGCAATGATCCGATTCTCAAGGCAAAAACAATAAATGAAATAGTAAGAAGTATTTCTAATATCCCTGACATTATTAAGCAAGAAATTTATGTAAAACATTGTTCCAAAATAATGGAAATTTCCGAGGAGGTTTTGTTTAACTCACTAGCTCAAATTAATAAAGGAAAATTACCATTTGAAAGTAAAAAAAATATTGGTGGAGTAAAAAAGACTACAAAAAATAAAGAGATTGATCTTCTATTTGAATTGGAAAAAAAAATAATTGAAATTTTATTATTATACGGAAATGTAAAGGAAACTTTTGAAGAACTGATTTTGAAAAAAGATGAAAATGGTAATGCTATTTTGGTACCAACTAAGATAGAATCTGTTGTTTATGATAAAATTTTTTTAGATCTACAACAAGATGAAGTAAAGTTCACAAATGAATCTTTTAAAGAACTATATGATTTAATCATAAATGAATACAGGAAGAAAGATAATTTCAAATTAGATCTTTTTTTAAACTCATTAGATAGTGAGTTGTCAAATTATGCCACATCAATTTTAATGAACGAAGACAAGTATCATCTTCATAATTGGTCAAGCAAAAGCATTTTTGTGAATAAAAAAACTAATTTAATTAGCCAACTAGTTTCGGAAACTATTTTAAACTTAAGAACTTTCTTAATTGACAAAAAAGTCAAAGAATTACAAATGGAAATCACTGAAGATAAAAAAGATAACTCAAATATTTTACAGGAAATATCAGAATATTTTAAATTGAAATCTTTACTTTCAAAGAAGCTCAATAGAGTTCTGTAAACTTATTTATATTTTTCTGGAACCTTGTATATGGGAATCGGTTGAATTTTATGAAGATTTTGTTTATTAAATTTTTCAAGAATATTAAAAATTTCTTTATTTCTTCCTTTAAAATTTTGAGCTATTTTACCTTTCTCCTTCTCAACCATAGCCCACTCTAATTCATTATAAGATGCGCCAATTTGATCTTCATCAGTTCTGCCATCATCCCACAAACCGTCAGTTGGTTTTGCTTGAATGATATCATCAATAATATTCAGCTTTTTTGCTAATTTAAATACCTCACTTTTGAAAAGATCTGCAATAGGACTTATATCAACACCACCATCACCATATTTGGTGTAAAAGCCTACTCCAAAATCCTCAATCTTATTGCCCGTACCTACAACAATCGAATTTCTTATACTAGCATAATAATATAATGTTAACATTCTTAATCTGGATCTTGTATTTGCAAGTGCAAGTAAGGTTTTTTTATCATCACCTGAATTATCAATTGAATTTCTAAATGAGTCAAAAGAGTCACTTAAGTCAATATTTTTTGAACTTACATTTTTAAAATTTTTTTTCAGCCATTCAATATGTTTCTTTGATCGAGAAATCTCATTTTCTTTTTGAAAAATGGGCATTTCTAAACATAATAAAGGCAAGCCAGTTTTAGCACAAAGTGTAGATGTTAATGCTGAATCAATTCCACCGGAAACCCCCACAACATAACCCTCAGTATTAGATTTTAAGCTGTAATTTTTAAGCCATTGTGTAATACTCAAAATAATTTTTTCTGAATTCATTTTTTTAATTTTGGAGTAATGGTTTAGTTTATATTATGTTTGTATCAAACTTAAATAATGTTTAACAAAAATAGAAGTTTTGTTCTTTATTTTAAAATATGTTGCGCTATTGTAATTCTTTTTTTTTCATGTGAATCAAGCACTGTTGAAAAAAAAATAAAAATTGAGCGATTTGAAAAATATTTTTTTGAATCTAATAAAAAAAACTTAGATTCTCTAATACAAAAGTATCCATTCCTTTTTCCAAAACAATACTCAAAAGATACTTGGGTATCATTTTTAACAGACTCTTTAAGGCTAAGTATTTATAATGAATCAAATAGAGTCTTTGTTGATATGTATTCAATCAATGATCAAATTTCAAGTGTTTTTTCGAGATTTAGTAAAATTTTTACTCAATTTAAAAATCCAAGAGTTATAACACTAAATTCTTTGTCAGACTATGATAACAGAGTAATTTATTCAGATTCTTTATTGCTGATTTCATTAGATTCTTATTTAGGAAAAAACTTTTATAAACAGTTGCCAGATTATATCTCATCAAATATGTCAAAAAAATACCTAGTTAATGATGTTGCTGAAAAGATTTCAGAAAGTTTTATAAACAGATCTAATGATAGATCATTATTGGCTGAAATGATATATCATGGTAAAATATTATATCTTACTAAAACAGTAACTCCTTTTAATGATCCTAACTTAATTTTTCATACAAATAAGACCAAAATGGATTGGACACAAGCAAATGAATATAATATATGGAGCTATTTTGTTGAAAATGATTTTCTTTTTAATACAACTAATGATTTAAAATATAGATTTATTAATTTTTCACCATTTTCAAAATTTAATTTAGACATAGATAAAGAATCACCCGGAAGTATTGGAAAATGGTTAGGTTATAAAATAGTGGACTCCTACATGACAAATAACGACACCAATATCAAAGAAATGTTAAGTGAAAATTTTTACACTATTTTCACAAATTCTAAATATAAACCACGCAAAAGATGAAAAAAAGTAAAATAACATTTGAAGTTCAATTAGATGAAAATAGAGTTCCTGAAGAAATTAAATGGTCAGCACCTGATGGAGGAATTAATAATGAATCATCGAAGGCAATATTCTTATCTGTTTGGAATCACAACTCTCAAGAAACTTTAAAAATCGATTTATGGACTAAAGATATGCCTATTGATCAAATGAATGTTTTTTTTCATCAAACGTTAGTTAGCATGAACGAAACATTTATAAAAGCAACGCAAAATGAGAAAATGGGTGATTCTTTCAAACAGTTTTGTGATTATTTTGCTGAAAATTTAAAACTCAAATCTAAACCAAACTAAATTTCAGTAATAATGCTTTTTAGTATTTCTTTTTTTCCTTTCTTGGATTTTGACGAACTGATTATTAATTCAATATTTTCTTTTATCTCTCTCTGTAAATAATCATTATATTTTTTTAACTTTTCTTTTTGCGAGTTAATACTAAGTTTGTCAGCTTTTGTAAAAATTATAGTATAATTTAACTTAAGGTTATTAACATATTTTATAAAATTTAAATCTATTTCCAGTAATTCATGTCTAAGATCAATTAAAATAAATAAAGTTTGGATTTTTCTTTGTTCAATAAAGTCATTAATTAGAAAATCTATTTTTTTCTTTTCTACTTTTGAAATTTTAGCATAACCATAACCAGGAAGGTCAATTATATAAATTTTTTTATTAATTAAATAATGATTTATTAGTAATGTTTTGCCTGGTTTTCCGGAAACCTTTGCTAACTTTTTGTTATTAGTAATCATATTTATTAGTGAAGATTTTCCCACATTGGATCTCCCAATAAAAGCAAATTCGGGTAAAGATAAAGTTGGACATTCACCTACATTTGAGCTGCTTTTATGAAATATAGCAGTTTTAATTCTCATCTTTAAAATTTATTTTTGAGAAACCATTTTTCAACTATCTTATTAAATTTTTTGGGATGTTCCATCATGGGAGCATGGCCACATTTTTTAACCCAAAATAATTTTGATTTTGGAAGAAGTTTATGAAACTCTTTAGCTACATTCGGTGGAGTTACGTTATCGTTTTCCCCCCAAATTAAAGCAACAGGAATATTAATTCCGGGCAAGTCTTTTGCCATGTTATGTCTTATAGCACTTTTTGCCATTGCTAATATTCTGATAACCTTGTTTCTGTTATTAACAGATTCAAAAACCTCATCAACAATTTCTTTTGTTGCTATTTTTTCTGAATAAAAAACATTTTGGGTTTTCTTTTTTATAAACTCATAATCACCCCTTTTGGGGTATGTATCGCCCATAGCATTTTCGTAAAGTCCGGAGCTTCCCGTCAAGATAAGTCCTTTTACAAGATCAGGATAAAGTTTGGAAAATAAGAGACCAACATGTCCACCTAATGAGTTCCCAACTAATATTACATTTTTAAGTTTTAAAAAGTTGATAAATTTAAAGATGAATTTCGAAAAATATTTAACATTTGTATTGAGTATTGATTCAGAGTAAATGGGTAATTCAGGCATAAATACTTGGTAGCCGATATTTGGAAAATGTGATATAAACCCTTCAAAATTTCCTAAACCACCCATGAGACCATGAAGTATGATTATTGGCTTTCCCGATCCACTTGTAAGATATTTAAAACCGTCTTTTTCGAAATGTTTAGTCTGACTCAAAAAAAAATATTAAATAATAATACCAAATATAGTAATTAGTTTCTATAGAATTAGAAATTAATAGGACTATATTATAGCACAAACTACTGATTACCAGTTAATTATATTTTTAGGCCAATGCTATGTTTAAAATTATTAACAAAGTGGTAAAAAGTGGGAAAAAGTGGTAAAATTTCAATATATTTGATATTACACACAATTCCAGATGGTAAATTTAGTTGGAACATATCAATGTAAAGCAGATGTTAAGGGAAGGCTTATGATACCTAGCACCCTTAAAAAACAACTATCCGGAAGTTTAAATAGACCATTTATTTTAAAAAAATCCATTTTTCATAATTGCTTAGAGTTGTTCCCTTTGTCCGAGTGGGAATCAACTATGAAAAAAATTAATAAACTCAACAGATTCCTCAAAAAAAATAATGATTTCATTAGAATGTATAGTGCAGGAGTCAGAATTGTTGAACTGGATGGTAATGGAAGAATTTTAATTCCAAAAGATTTGCTTAAATCATATTTTTCAAACAATGAGCTTGTGTTGACCTCTACTATTAATATAATTGAAATATGGGATAGAAATCACTATGAAAAAACTATTAATGACCCCAACATTAATTTTGCTGAACTTTCAGAAAGTGTAATGGGAAATAATATTGAAGATGTATCATAATCCAGTAATGTTAAAAGAAACAATTAAAAGTTTGGATATAAAGTCTAATGGAATCTATGTTGATTTAACTTTTGGAGGAGGGGGGCACTCCAACGAAATTCTAAAATGTCTAGGAAAAAACGGAAAATTAATAGCATTTGATCAAGACACTGATTCAATGCGAAATGAAATTAAAGATGATAGATTTATTTTAATAAATCAAAATTTCAAATTTCTTACACAAAATCTGATTTTTTATGGCCACAAATATGTTGACGGAATATTAGCTGATTTAGGTGTTTCATCATTTCAAATTGATCAAATTGAAAGAGGATTTTCTATTAGATCAGATACAAAGTTAGATATGAGAATGAACAAAAAGCAAGAAATAACGGCAGCGGATATTTTAAACAATTATACAGAGGAGGAATTATCATCAATTTTTTACGAACACTCAGATATTAAGAATTCAAGGTCGATAGCTAAACTAATAATCAACAACAGGGTCAAATCAAAAATAAATTCATCACAAAAACTAAATGAAATATTAAGTCCACTTCTATCCAGACGGTATCAAAATAAAATTTTAGCAAAAATTTATCAGGCTATCAGAATTGAGGTTAATGATGAAATTGGAGTTTTGAAAGAATTATTAGTTCAAATTCCAGGTGTCTTAAAAAAAAACGGAAAGGTTACAATTATCACATATCATTCTGTTGAGGACAGATTAGTTAAAAGGTATTTTCAAAATGGGTGTTTTGATAACGAACCCGCTAAAGATAAATTTGGGAATATTGAGACTCCATTAAAGAAGTGTTTCAAATTCAAAAAACCAAGTAAAAAAGAAATTAAAAAAAATAGTAGATCAAGAAGTGCTAAACTTAGATGTGCAATTAAATTATGAATTTTTTAAATAAAATATTATTTGGAAATTTTTTGATCAACAAAGGAATTTCAAAAAATTGGAAGTTAGTTATTTGTTTTTTTATCATGACAGTAGTTATGATTTTTTCATCTCACTCAACAGATAAAAAGATAATATTTATCAGTGACTTGAAAAATAATATTACAGTTTTAGAAAGCAACTTTATTGAAAGTCGTAAAAAAGTCATGAAGTTAAAAATGGAAACAAATGTTGCATCAGTTATGAAAGTGAGAGAATTAAGAAACTATAATAATCCACCAAAAAAAATAATTATAAAGTAATGTTAGATAACCAAAAACAATTTTTATATAGACTATATTTTGTGAGCTGTATATTTATTGTTTTAGGAATAGCCATAGGTTACAGAATTTTAAATATTCAATTTTATGAAGGTGAAAAGTATAGGGCAATTGCAAAGCAAAAGGCAGTAAAAAATTTTATTGTAACCCCTAAAAGAGGAAATATTTACTCAGATGACGGAAGCTTACTTGCAACATCTACAACTAATTATGATATCTATTTTGATGCGGTAACAGTTTCAGAAAAAAATTTCAATACTAATCTAAATTCATTATCTGTTGCTCTTGCAAAAAAATTTAAAAAAACTTCTAGTTTTTTTAAAGAATATCTAATTAATGCAAAAACAAAAAATAAAAGATATTTACCGATTGCAAAAAACATCTCGATAAATTCTTTAAACGAAATTAAGAAAATGCCGTTGTTTAAATTGGGCGGGATCAAAGGGGGATTAATTGTTGAGAAAAAAAATGCTAGAGATTACCCATTGAAGAAAATAGCAGAAAGAACCATAGGTTATGAGAGGCAAAATGAAAAAAAAGTTTATGTTGGAGTTGGATTGGAACATGCTTTTGGGAATATATTGAGAGGAAGAAACGGATCCCAGTATATGCAAAAAATATCAAACGGAAAATGGAAACCAATTCCTAATTCGAGCCAAATAGAACCTAAGCCAGGACAAGATATTAGAACAACAATCAATATTGGATTTCAAGATATTGCACATCATTCTCTTTTAAATCAATTAGAAAAATTTGACGCTGAACATGGATCTGTTGTTATAATGGAAACCAAAACAGGTGCAATTAAAGCGATATCTAATTTAGGCAGGACTTCAAATGGAAAATATTATGAAAAATTAAATTATGCTGTGGGTGAATCTCATGAACCTGGTTCTACATTTAAACTAATGTCAATGATAGCTGCCATTGAGGATGGTATTGTTGATTCAAAAGATATAATAGATACTAAAAATGGAGAATTGGTATTTTATGGAAGTAAGGTTAGGGACTCGAAAAAAGGTGGATACGGAAAAATAACTGCTGAAGAGGTTTTTAAATTTTCATCCAATACTGGAATAGTTGAAATAATTACAAATGGATATTCAAAAAACCCTGAGAAGTTCTCAGACAGATTGTATAATATGGGACTAAATAAAACCCTTGATTTATCAATTAAAGGTGAGGGAAAACCTATTATTCCACATCCTAAAGATAAAAACTGGAACGGACTTTCACTGCCATGGATGGCATATGGATACGGAGTTTCATTAACACCAATTCAGATATTATCTTTTTATAATGCAATTGCAAACGGAGGAGAGATGGTTAAACCAGTTTTTGTTCAAAATGGAGATTCACCAAAAAAAATTGTTTTAAACCCTTCAATTTGCTCAAAAAAAACAATTAGTCAAGTTAAATCAATGATGAGGAGTGTTGTAAATGAAGACGGTGGTACGGCTTATAATATAAAGGCTGATCAATTTCAAATGGCAGGTAAGACAGGAACATGCCAAGTGGACTACAACACCGAAAATACTGAATATATATCATCATTTGTAGGGTATTTTCCAGCAGATAATCCTACATATTCATGTATAGTGGTGATACATAAGCCTAATAAAAACAAAGGATATTATGGAAATATTGTTGCAGCACCAGTTTTTAAAAAGATTGCAGAAAAATTATACTCCATAACTCCATTAATAAAATCTAAAGTTTATAAAAATGAACTTTTAGTCGAGATTTCAAAACCTTTAAAAAAGGAAAAAGAGGATTATGAATTTGAAGTTGAAAAAATTATTGGCAAATATTATCACAAAATCCTTCCAGTCCTTGAAAACCATGGTTATGAAGTTACAAATAGAGGAAAGGGTTTAAAAATCAAAAACTTTAAAATAATAAAAAAAGAAAAATCAAAAAAAAATATTAATAGAGTTAACGTGAAGTTGTTAAAGGATATATTGTACAAGGTTAAATTAAGTTCAGTTGTTGGACCAACTGGAGTTTTAATTAATACTATCCAATTTGATTCCAGAAAAGTATGTGATGAAGATTTATTTATAGCAGTTCCAGGGACAAAATCAGACGGTAATGACTATGTAAAAGATGCTATTGATAAAGGTGCTAAAGCGATTTTGACTAATTCATTACCTCCCAAAACCTTTAAGGAAATAACTTACATAAAGGTTGATGATGTAAGGCAGTCACTTGCCCGAGTAGCATCAAATTTTTATGATAACCCATCTCACAAATTAAACTTAATTGGAATTACAGGTACAAATGGAAAAACAACAACTTCAACTTTGATGTACCAGTTATTCAAATTATTTAATCAAAAAGTTGGTTTAATATCAACCAATAAGATTTCGATTAATGATGACGAATTTGAAACTGATTTGACTACGCCAGATCCTTTGACACTTAACAAGGTTTTGAACGATATGACAAACTCTAAAGTAAAGTATTGTTTTATGGAAGTTTCATCTCACTCAATAAAGCAAAAAAGAATTGATGGTTTAAATTTTAAAGTAGGGGTTTTTACAAACTTGTCACACGACCACTTAGATTATCATAAGACCTTCAAAGAATATAGAAATGTAAAAAAAGCTTTTTTTGATTCATTAGAGTCCGATTCGGTTGCAATAATTAATGCAGATGATAAGAATGGAGAATTTATGGTACAAAATTGTAAATCAATGGTGATTAAATATGCTCAAAAAACAAATTCAAATCATTTACTAAAAATATTAGAGAAAGATTTTAATGGAATGAAAATTAATATTGATGGAGTTGAAGTTTGGACAAAATTAATTGGAAAATTTAATGCATATAATTTATTAGCGACATATTCACTAGCTAAAAATTATAATTTTTCAAACTCTGAAATTCTAAATAAGATCAGTCTTTTGGATAGTATTGCTGGAAGATTTGAAAAGGTTTACAGTAAAAAAACAAATAAAATAGGGATAATTGATTATGCCCATAGTCCAGATTCAATTCAAAATATTTTGGAAACCATAAACGACTTAAAAAATAAAAGTTCATTAATAACGGTTATTGGGTGTGGCGGGGGTAGAGATACAAAAAAAAGACCTGTTATGGGAAGAATTGCTGCTTCGTTGAGTGATAAAGTTGTTTTGACGTCAGATAATCCAAGATTCGAAGACCCAAATATAATTATTGAACAAATGCTTTCAGGAATAGAAAAAAAAGATAAACATAAAGTTTATTCAATCGTTGACAGAAAAAAAGCTATTAAACATGCCTGTGAAATGAGTTCTGATAATGATGTAATTCTGGTTGCAGGAAAAGGACATGAAAAATATCAAATTCAAGGAATTGAAAAAAATGATTTTGATGACAAATTAATGCTAAAGAAATTTTTAAAAAGTAAAAGTTAAAATGTTATATTTTTTATTTGAATATTTAGAATCAGAATACCAGCTCATAGGTGCAAGCTTATTTCAATATATTTCTTTCAGATCAGCATTAGCCTTTATTTTATCATTATTTATTTCAATTAAATATGGAAGCAACATAATAAGTTATTTGAAAAAAAAGCAAATAGGTGAAACCGTAAGAGATCTTGGTTTAAAAGGTCAAAAAGAAAAAAATGGGACTCCAACAATGGGAGGCTTAATCATCATTTTAGGAACAATTATCCCCGTGGTATTACTTTCAAACACCACAAATATTTATATTGTCATTCTATTATTCACAACAATTTGGTTAGGGTTAATTGGATTCATTGATGATTATATCAAAATTTTTAAAAAAAACAAAAATGGTCTGAAGGGTAAATTTAAATTAATTGGTCAAATTACATTAGGCTTAATTTTAGGACTTACTTTGTTTTTTCACCCTGATGTAACAATCAAGGACAACAATATTAATGAAATAAGTAATGAAAAAGTTGAGTATAAATCAACAAAAACAACTGTCCCGTTCCTAAAAAACAATGAATTAGATTATTCAAATTTGATAGACTGGTTGGGTGAGGGATATGAGAAATATGGTTTTATTATTTTTATTTTATTTGTCATATTAATAATTAGTGCGGTTTCAAATGGTGCAAATTTAACTGATGGTATTGATGGTCTTGCTGCAGGCTCTTCGGTTATCATTTCTTTGACATTAGGTGTTTTTGCATGGATATCAGGTAATGTAATATTCTCAGATTATCTAGATGTTATGTATATACCTAGGATTAGTGAAGTAGTAATTTTCATATCATCATTTGTTGGAAGTTTAATCGGATTCTTGTGGTATAATACTTATCCAGCTCAAATTTTTATGGGTGATACAGGAAGTCTTACGATTGGAGGTATTATTGCAGTTATAGCAATTGTAGTTAGAAAAGAGCTATTACTTCCGCTTATATGTGGAATTTTTTTTATTGAAACTCTCTCTGTAATCATTCAGGTAATTTATTTTAAATATACTCGCTACAAGGCTGGTGAAGGAAAACGAGTTTTTTTGATGTCTCCAATTCATCATCATTTTCAAAAACTGGGACTTCATGAAAGCAAAATAGTAGTCAGATTTTGGATCATGGGTATTTTATTAGCTATTGTTTCACTTGTAACTCTAAAAATTAGATAATTATGGAGCTAGATATAATCATTCTTGGAGCAGGTGAAAGCGGAGTTGGAGCAGCTTGCTTAGCAAAGCAAAAAGGTTATAAAGTATTTGTTTCAGAAAAAAATATTATTAACTCAAAGTTTAAAAAAATATTAAGAAAAAATAAAATTGCGTTTGAAGAAGGTAAACATTCAGCAAATAAAGTTTTAAATGCTAACGAAATAATTAAAAGTCCAGGTATACCAAATGAAAGTATTTTAATTCAAAAAATTAAGAAAAATAAAATTCCCATAATCTCAGAAATTGAATTTGCTTTTAGACATACTGATGCAAAAATCATTGGAATTACTGGTTCTAATGGTAAGACAACAACTAGTAGTTTGATTTATCATATACTTAGAAATTCCGGCTTAAATGTGGGTATTGCAGGAAATATTGGAAATAGTTTTGCAAAACTAATTACTGAAAAAGACTTTGAATACATTGTGCTGGAACTTAGTAGTTTTCAGTTAGAATATATTAAGAAATTTCAACCAAAAATTGCTGTTTTAACAAATTTATCACGAGATCATTTGGAAAGGTATAATTATGATTTTCAAAAATACATAGATAAAAAGTTAGATATAGTTTCTAACCATTCAAATTCTGATTACTTCATATATAATGCAGATGATAAAAATATTCAAAGGGAATTGATAAATAGAAAAATAAAGTCAACTAAAATTCCATTCTCTTATACTAATCAGGATTCCGAAAATAAAACTTTCATTAAAGACAATAAAATTTTTTTAAACATAAATAAAAATAAACTTATGATATCATTAAATAGTTTATCCTTAAAAGGAAAGCATAATACACAGAATAACATGGCTGCCGCTACAGTTGCCAAGCTAATTAATATCAAAAACGAAGAAATAAAAGAATCCTTAAGTAATTTCCAATCTATTAATCATAGAATGGAGCATGTACTTACTATTCAAAAAGTCAAATATATAAATGATTCTAAGGCTACAAATACCAATGCAGTTTATTATGCTTTAGATTCAATGACAAATTCAACTATATGGATTGCTGGTGGAGTTGATAAAGGGAACGATTATGATGAGTTATTGCCATTGGTTAGAGAAAAAGTTAAATCTATTATTTGTATTGGTTTAGACAATAAAAAAATAATTGAAACATTTTCCTCAATTGTTGATTCAATAATTGAAACAACAACAATGATTGAAGCGGTTAGAAATGCATATAAAATTGCCAAACCAGGTGAAATAGTATTGCTTTCACCTGCATGTTCGAGTTTTGACTTATTTGACAATTACGAGGATAGAGGAAACCAATTTAAAGAACAAGTAAGAAAATTATAGTGAAGAATAGTTTGCAAAAAATTAAAGGAGATAGAATAATTTGGACAATAGTATCAATATTAGCAATTTTTTCATTTTTACCGGTTTATAGTGCTAGCTCGAATTTTGGAAATGATTTAATTTTTTCAAATATGGTTAAACATGTTGCTATTGTTTTTATCGGAATGCTAATAATGTATTTAACTCACTTGATACCTTATAAATATTTTAAAGGTTTATCAGTTATAGCATTACCAGTGATAATAACTTTATTAATTTATACTGCATTTCAGGGAAATATTATCGAGGGTGCAAATGCTAATAGGTGGATTCAATTACCTATTATAGGTTTATCTTTCCAACCATCATCAATGGCTATCGTTGTAATAATGATTTACAGCGCATTTTATTTGTCAAAAAACTATGATAAAAAAATAAGATTTATTGATTCAATTTTACCATTATGGCTTCCCATTTCTTTAATAATCTTATTGATTTTACCCTCAAATTTCTCTACTGCAATGATGATATTTTTGATGGTTTTAATGTTAATATTTATTGGTCGTTATCCGACTAAATATTTATTTGGAATTTTTTTAACTGGTATGTTTTGTTTATCGATTTTCATTTTTTTATCAAAAAGTTTTCCTGAAATTATACCAAATCGAGTAGATACTTGGTCAAGCAGAGTTGAAAATTATTTTAGCGAAGAAAAAGAATCAAGTTATCAAATTATAAGAGCAAAATCTGCTATAGCTAACGGATCAGTTTTTGGTGTCGGTGCAGGAAAAAGTACTATGAAAAATCTATTGCCACAAAGCACCTCAGATTTTATTTATGCAATAATTTCTGAAGAATATGGTGCTGTTGGAGCATTGTCAATTTTATTTTTGTACACACTACTTTTATTTAGGATTATAATAGTTTCATATAAATCCGTTACTGTTTTTGGTCAATTACTAGCTCTTTCAGTTGGTTTACCAATAATATTTCAAGCATACATAAATATGGGCGTGGCTGTACAGCTTTTTCCAGTTACTGGTCAACCTTTACCATTAATAAGCACAGGAGGGACATCAATATGGATGACTTTTTTTGCTCTTGGCATAATTTTGAGTGTTAGCATTAATAATGATAAAAAATTGGATAGTAATACTTTAAATATTTTAAGTGAAGAATTTTAGATTTTTAATTTCTGGAGGTGGTACTGGTGGGCACATTTACCCTGCACTTTCAATTGCAGATGAGTTATCAAAAAACTTCTTAAAACCAAAAATATTATTTGTGGGATCGAAAAATAGAATGGAAATGCAAAAAATACCAGATTATGGATATAAAATTAAGGGTTTGTGGATAAGCGGGATAAAAAGGACTTTTAGCTTTTCTAATTTTTTTATTCCTCTAAAAATAATTCATAGCCTAATTAAATCATATATGATTATTAAAAACTTTAAACCAGACTTAGTAATAGGTACTGGTGGTTTTGCAAGTGGACCTTTATTATATATGGCATCAAAAATGAAAATTCCCACATTGATTCAAGAGCAAAATTCTTATGCAGGTTTGACAAATAAAATTTTATCAAGTTCTGTTGATTTCATTTGTGTAGCATATGGAAATATGAACAGATTTTTTCCAAAAAATAAAATTATTTACACTGGAAATCCAGTACGTGAAGATATTCACAAACTCAAACCTAACACAATTAGTTTTTTTGGAACAAAAAATTTTAAAAAGGTTATACTAATATTAGGCGGCAGCCTGGGAGCACAAAAAATCAATAAATTTATCTCTGAAAATATAAATTATTTTTCAAATAAAAATCTTTTGGTATTGTGGCAATGTGGTAAATTATATTTTGATAAATACAAAAAATATAATTCTGAAAATGTTCAAGTACATCCCTTTTTCAAGGATATTGGTAGAGCATATTTTTCTGCTGATTATATTATTTCAAGATCTGGAGCAAGTGTAATTTCTGAATTATGTGTTGTGGGAAAACCTGTTTTATTTATTCCTTCACCAAAGTTGGCTGAAGATCATCAAACAAAAAATGCTTTAGAAATTGTAAAAAATAATGCCGCTGTAATGGTTAAAGAAAAAGATTTAAATAAATCATTTTTTGAGTCATTTGATAAATTAGTTGATGACAATAATTTTTCAAAAAAACTTTCTAAATCAATTAAAAAGCTTGCTAAACCTAATGCAACAATGGAAATAGTAAAAAAAATAAAAAAAATATTGAAGTGCTAAATAGTTATAATAATATTTATTTCATTGGTATTGGAGGAGTAGGGATGTCATCTCTTGCATCTTATTGTCTAAAAATAGGAAAATCAGTAGCTGGTTATGATCAAACTAGAAATAGTTTAACGATTGAACTTGAAAATCAAGGAGCAAAAGTGCAATACACAAAAAACCTATTAGAAATTCCAAATAATTTTAAATTAAAAGATGACACTTTGATTGTTTATACGCCTGCAATAAAACTAGATAATTTAATACTAAATTATTTTAATACAAATAAATTTAAACTACTAAAAAGATCTAAGCTTTTAGGAATACTTTCGAATAAAAGCTTTTGCATAGCAATCGCAGGAACACATGGAAAAACAACTACAATGTCAATTTTGACACACATCTTTTATGAAAATAATTTAAATTTTTCTTCTTTCGTTGGAGGTATAATGGAAAAATATAATACTAATTTTATTTTTAAAGGTGATGATATTATTTTAGTAGAAGCCGATGAATTTGATAGATCTTTTTTAACCCTAAAACCTAATATTGCTTGTATTACATCAATTGAACCTGATCATTTAGATATTTACAGTGGTTACACTGAAATAGTTAATACATTTAACGATTTCACTACAAGTGTTGATTCAGATGGCCACATATTAAAAAAATATGATTTAGAAATTCCTGGACAAAGCTTCGGATTCAATAAAAATGCAGACTACCACATTGAAAATTATAATGTTCGTGAAGGTTCTACCTTCTTTGATATTGTTTATAAAGGAGGTAAATGTGAAAATATTAAATTCAATATGTCTGGAAAGCATAACGTATTAAATGCTCTTGCTGCTTTTTCCGTTTGTAAAAAGATGGATTTAAGTGATATTGAAATAAAAGAATCATTATCTAGCTTTCAGGGTGTTAAAAGAAGATTTAGTTATGTTCTTAAACATCCTAAAGTAATAATTGACGATTATGCACATCACCCCACAGAAATTGATGTTGTATTTGAGTCATTAAATTCATTGTATCAAGAAAAAAAAATTATGGCAATTTTTCAACCTCATTTATTTTCAAGAACAAAAGATTTTATGTCAGAATTTGCTAATGTTTTATCAAAATTTGATGAGGTGATATTATTGGATATTTATCCTGCTAGAGAACTGCCAATGAAAGGAATAAATTCAAATAAGTTGTTATCAAAAATAAATAATAAAAACAAGAAAATAATTGATAAAAAAGATTTGGTGAGTGGTATAATTAATTCAAAATGCGATGTTGTTGCAATTATGGGTGCAGGTGACATTGGCCAGGAAATAAGTAAAATAAAAAATAAAATACTAATTGGTAATGAACTTTAATTCACTTAAAATATTGTTTTTAGTATTGATTTTCACAGGATTATCAGCATTTAGTATAGTCAAAAATGGTAATAGAAATGTAAACCTGAAAAATGTCAATTTAATTGAAACCAATTTAAAATTTACATCAGAAGAATTAGTTAATAAATTGTTGAAACAAAGTGCCTCAAATAATTCTTCTCTACAAAAAAGAAATTTAAATTTGAATTTATTGGAAAATTTGATTGAAAAAGACAGTTTTATAAAATCAGCTGAAATCTTCCTTTACATAGATTGTAAAATCGGAATCAAAATTGTTGAAAAAAATCCCGTGTTTAGAGTATTAAAAGATAACTATTACATTGACTCAAGCGGAAATACCATGCCTGTATCATCAATTTTTTCTAAAGAAACTCCATTAATTATAAGCAACGTAATTAAAAGGGATTTGAATAATTTGGGAACAATTGGAAATTTTTTAGAGAATGATGTTTTTCTAAATGAACATATTTCAGGACTTGAGATTTATAACGACAGCCTAATTTTTCATGTTAAAGGACATGATTATAAAATCAATATGAAAGGTTTCAAAAATTATAAAGAACGTTTTACTAATTACAAAGCTTTTTATAAATCAACATATAATGATAGTATTTTATCATTTATAAAGTCAATTAATTTAAACTTCCATAATCAAGTAGTCGTTCAAAAAAAATAATATGGGTTCAAAAAATTTGTTTGTTGGATTAGATATTGGTACTACTAAAATAGTTGTGATGATAGGTTCTTTAAATGAGTACAATAAATTGAAAATAATCGGTATTGGTAAATCTAAATCTTTGGGAGTTCACAGAGGTGTAGTTAATAATATTACCCAAACAATTCAATCAATTCAATCAGCTGTTATGGAGGCTGAATCTGACTCTGCTGAAAAAATTGAAAAAGTAGTTGTAGGAATTGCAGGTCAGCACATAAGAAGTTTACAGCACAGTGATTATATTACCAGATCTAATTCTGATGAGGTTATAGATGAAAATGATTTAGAGCGTCTAATTAATCAGGTTTATAAATTAGTCATGCTTCCAGGAGAAGAAATAATACATGTTCTTCCTCAGGAATATAAAGTAGACGGCCAGAGCGAAATTAAGGAACCGATTGGTATGTTTGGTGGACGTTTAGAAGCTAATTTTCATGTGGTAGTTGGTCAAGTTTCGTCTATTAAAAACATAGCAAGGTGTATTAAAAGTGCGGGTATTGATTTTGCAGGTATTACTCTAGAACCAATTGCTTCAGCTGATGCTGTTTTGAGCTTCGAAGAAAAAGAGGCTGGTGTTGCATTAATTGATATTGGAGGAGGTACTACTGACTTAGCAATTTTTAAGGATGGAATTATAAGACATACGTCTGTTATCCCTTTTGGAGGTAATATAATAACTGAAGATATAAAAGAGGGTTGCTCTATAATAGAAAAACAAGCTGAATTACTGAAAGTTAAATTTGGATCAGCATGGCCCGGTGAAAATAAAGAAAATGAAATAGTTTCAATTCCTGGTTTGAGAGGCAGAGATCCAAAGGAGATCACTCTCAAAAATTTATCAAAAATAATTCATGCTAGAGTTGTTGAGATAATAGAACAGGTTTACATTGAAATAAAAAATTATGGTCATGAAGAACAAAAAAAGAAATTAATAGGTGGAATTGTGCTAACGGGAGGTGGTAGTCAATTAAAACATTTGAAACAGCTTGTTGAATATATAACGGGAATGGATACCCGACTAGGATACCCAAGTGAACACTTAGCAGGAAATAATTCAATTGAAATTTCAAGCCCTACTTATGCAACTGCAGTTGGTTTAGTAATGAATTCCTCAAAATTAAAAATTGAGAAGGAAGTAAATGATTGTGAAAACGACGATCAAGAAAAAGAAGCTCCAAGTGATTCAGATGAAATTGAGAGAGTTACCATTTTTGACCGATTTGCACAATCATTAAAAAATTTTTTAGATAACGCTGAATAAAATCATGAATATGCAACCAAACCCAGAAATAAATAACCTACCATTCGATTTGCCAAAAAATCAGAGTAATGTTATAAAAGTCATTGGAGTTGGAGGTGGAGGAAGCAATGCAATAAACTACATGTACTCAAAAGGGATAAAAGGAGTTGATTTTGTTGTTTGTAATACAGATGCACAGGCTTTAGAAAATAGTCCAGTGGAAAATAAAATCCAACTGGGAATAAATTTAACTGAAGGGCTTGGCGCTGGAGCTAATCCAGTAATTGGAGAACAAGCAGCTGAAGAAAGCTTTGAAGATATAAAAAAGATGTTCGAAACAAATACAAAAATGGTCTTTATTACCGCTGGGATGGGTGGAGGTACAGGTACTGGAGCTGCTCCAATAATTTCTAGACTAGCCAAACAAATGGAAATTCTAACAGTAGGAATTGTTACAATGCCATTTCATTTTGAAGGAAAAATAAGGATGGACCAAGCAAAAATTGGAGTGGATAAACTACGAAAAGAAGTGGATGCATTGATTGTAATAAACAATAATAAATTAAGAAATATCTACGGAAATTTAGGTTTTAAGGAAGGTTTTGCAAAAGCTGATGAGGTTTTAGCTACTGCGTCAAAGGGTATAGCTGAAGTAATAACTCATCATTATACACAAAATATTGATCTAAAAGATGCAAAAACAGTCCTATCAAATAGTGGAAATGCAATTATGGGTTCCTCCAAAGCATCTGGATCAAAGAGAGCAATTGAAGCTATATCATCTGCACTGGACTCTCCTCTTTTAAATGATAATAGAATCACTGGAGCAAAAAATGTCTTACTATTAATCGTTTCTGGAAATGATGAAATTACCATTGATGAAATAGGTTTAATTAATGAATATATCCAAGAAAGGGCGGGTAATAGTGCTAATATAATTATGGGAGTTGGTGAAGACTCATCTTTGGAAAGTGCAATTTCTGTAACAGTAATTGCAACAGGTTTCGACCCCAATCAGCAAGAAGAAATAATACATTCAGATACTAAAAAAATTATACATAGTCTTAGTACTGATAATGAGTTTGTGCAAAATGTAAAAGATGATGAGAAAAAATCGCTTCAATTCGATTTTGCATCAAATTCAATAGATTTTAAAGAATCTGATATGTTATCGAATGAAGATTTTGAGGAAAATGAAGAAAGTAAAAGTACCGTTTCAAAAAATGATATTGATAAAATTGATGTATTGTACGATGATGTAACAGCTAATTTTAACTCAAATGAGGAAAAACAAATTACTAAAGCAAAACCAGATTTAAATCAAAATGACATTGATAATCATGAAATTGTAAAACCTAAAGAACAGGTTTCGATTGATTTTGATATGCCGATTAAAAAACATAGTGATCATTCAGAAAAAATAGTGCACGAATTAATTGAAGATGTGAGTGATATAGTTGTTAATGACCCAATTCACATAATACCTGTAATTGAGATTAATGGAAACAATACAAAAAAATCTGGTTTTGATAACTATGATCAAATTAACCAAGATATATTAAGAAATTCTAAAAATAAAAAAGTTTATGATCCCCTTAATAGCCCTATTGCTACTGGTTTATCAAAAAGAACCGAGTCAAGAAAAATTAAATTAAAAGAATATAATTATGATTTTAATAAATTAAAAAAAATTTCTGAAATGCAAATGGAGCCAGCTTTCAAAAGAAATGGAATTGATTTAGATATTAAAGAATCAACACTAATAAAAAAAAATGATATTAAAGAAAAGGATGATGATTTTAATTTAGAAAATAATAATTCTTTTTTAAATGAAACCAAAGATTAATTAATATTTACAATATGTCTTTAACAAATAAAATATCGAACTCAATTAAAAATGCAATGAAATCAAAAGATTCAATTTCATTGGAATCTTTCAGAGCTATAAAATCATCATTATTATTAGCAAAAACTCAGAAGGGAGCTTCAAATGATCTTTCTGAGTCAGAAGAAATTAAAATACTTCAAAAGCTAGTAAAACAAAGAAAAGAAAGTGCTGAGATATATAAGTCACAGAACCGAAATGACCTTGCTGAGACTGAGCTTAGACAAGCTAAAATAATTGAAAAGTTCTTACCAGATCAATTGGAGTTAAATGAAATAGAAAGAATCATAAGTGAATTAATTGTTGAAATTGATGCTGAAGGAATGAAAGATATGGGTAAAGTTATGGGTCTAGCAACAAAAAAATTATCAGGAAAAGCTGATGGTAAAACAATTTCAAACATAGTTAGATCAAAACTTTCCTAAAAAAGACCCAGTAGTTCAACTGGATAGAATATCAGATTTCGGCTCTGAGGGTTGGGGGTTCGAATCCTCCCTGGGTCACTTAAAATTTAGACTAAAATTATAAAATTATATTTTTCTCAATTTGAAGAAATTTTTTCGGAGCTACAATAGCATTTAAGACTTCAAAATTTAAATTAATTGAATTTAAAATCTCTCTTGTTTTTACTTCAACACCAATTTCTCCTCTTGCAGGTATTTCTAAGATAGAACTGTCTCCGTGGAATGTATAATCTCCTAAATAACGTAATTTAAATGGGACAACGCTTTGGTTTTTTATCCTAATTCTAAGTATTTTCTTATTATAACCACGGCTATTTATAATTATATTTTTATCCACTACAGGCATAAGATTTTCCTTTTTTCCAATTATAATATCTTTGAACCATACAAATGTTTTTTGACTAAATAATGCATCTCTAATACTTTTAATAGTTCTATTTTTAGATAATATAAAGGTTATTGGTCTATGAGCATTTTTATGTTTTGGATAATCCCAGTCAATAAGACCATGAACATCACTGGTACCCATAATTGTAAGATTGTTCTCAATTGCAATTGCTAATGCCTCTTCGGAGTAGGTATGCTCATTAACAACTTCAATACCATGGAATAATTTTTTTTTAAGTAAATCTTTATGAAATTCGTCTAATCTGGCTATTCCATCATCTCTATTTGAGATCCAATTAGGGTGATTCCAAAAAACAAATGCACCTTGATCATTGGCTACCTTCATAGCTTTTTCACCATCTTCTTTGGTGGATTTATTGTACACGTTTAATGCGTTAGCATCCTGTATAAATATTGCATTGAAATGTCCAGGTGGCATTGGTTTAGTAATTTCAGACCCATTAACAATCATTAAATTTTCATTTCGTCTTAGTAATGCTTTTGAAATATTAAAAGACCTGTTTCTGTCGTTTAAGATTATATCTTTTCTATAGCTTAAATATTCTAAATGTTCAGTGAGAGAAATTAAATCTAAGCTATCTCTCCTAGCCTCGTCAACCCTTATGCTGGGCCAAACTTGACCATCTGAAAAAACACTGTGTATGTGAAGATCAGATGATATTAGATAAATTTCATCAGGATTATTAAAAAAAACTTTTCTACTTTGTGAATATGATAAGAAGTGTATTGCAAGAAACAGTAGTGTAAGTTTTTTCATGATCTTATATTGAGTTTAATAATTTTCTTTTAGTTCTTTTGTATTTCTTTATAGATATAGAATAATTTTCATAATCTTGAAATAATTTATTTATAATTTTCTTATGTTTTTTTAAATTTTTGGACTTTAATTTTTCAAGTATTTCATAATCTTCTATTCCAATTCTATGAGCTTCAAATCGAAGAGATGATAAAGGTCCTTCATTCCCAGGATAAATAATATGTGTATCACCAGCTGGAAGGTAATTATTTGATGAAGCAATTGGAGAAGGATGTTTTACAACACTTTGCTTGAAAGGATCAGCTTTGTATTGATTTAGTCCCCAATGTAAATATCCCAAAGTATTGTAAAGAGACCCTGCCCAACCAAAATAAACTTGTCTAATTTTTTCCATATCTAAAGTACGATTTAACCACTTTCCTCCTGGAACCAAGCAAGTGTATATTAAAACCTTTTCTCCTTTTTTTTCCCTAGCTCTGAAAAAATCTTCATTTTCTTGAAAATCATTGATTATTGGGCACCAAAAATCCACTGAACCACTCAGAGACTCCTTAGCGTTAGTAGCTTCCATAATTTTAATTTCAGGATAAATTTGTTTAATATGTAGTGAAACTTGCTTGTAGCATTCTGCATTGTTGTTTGTGGGTTCATCAGCTATATGTTGGAGCCATTGATTGGTAAGTTCATATTTTTTTGTAAAATTTTTAATTTTTTTGACTATTGTATCAATTTCTTTTTTTCCATCTTCGCTAAAATATCCTTTTGACCTCAAGTTAGTTATAAGTTCTGGGCTTCCCCAGTCATCATTTTTTCCTCTTCCCAAGAGGTGAGGCGATTCAAAATATTTAAAACCATATTTTCTGAAAATATCAATAAAAGAAATCATTTTAATCTCGTCTAAATGAATTTTATTATTTTTTAGACTAATAAGTTCTTTAGGAATTATTATGCAATTTTGCCTGCCATCAGCCATAATTTTAGCATATTTTTCAAGCATTGAATACCAATTTTTTGACCATCTAGTAAGGTTGTGTTTCTCTTCCATTTTTTGGAGGTTAAACCAGTTGGTATAAAAAAAATTGCTATCGCTTAATATTGGAATAGAGGCTTTATGAACTTTAATCTTAAAATTAAGCTTTTTCTTATTTTTATAATTTTCAATTAAGTTAATTTCAATTTTATGATCTTTTTTGTAGTTAAGATCATTGGAGTCAACTGATAATCTTAATAAAGAATACTTGTTTTTTGTTGTAAAGTTATTTCCGTTTAGTGGGTGTATGACTTCATAGATATTAAATGGAGCTCTTCTTATAACATGTGGATTGATTTTTCCTTTAAATTGCTCTGTTCGGCTATCAATTCCAGTGTTTTCTTCAACAGGAACAGAGGAAATTAATTCCCAATTAACTTTGTGTTCGTAATTTGACTTCGCTTCAAATGAAATATTTTTACCAACAGCCGATTCAATTAGAATTAATACTTCTGCTTTTGAATTTGAAGCTATATCAGCTACATAATTTTTTTTAAATTTTAATGTATTAATGTCAGGGTAAACAGCTTCTAATGGACTTAATAAACCTGCTTTAATTTGACTATTGTTTTTATTATAAAAAAACAAGAAAAAGAGTGATAAATAAATAAATTTTAATTTCATTAATTAAAAGATTTAATTTATGCTTACTATATCTATTAATTTATGAAATTTTAACTATTTTAACATTATTATATTTAATTTAAAATGAAAAGTTATACTAATATCTTTATTATTACCCTATTATTTACTACTGTAGCGTGCAGTTCAGTAAAGTTGTTTTCACCAGAAACTAATAATTATAATTACTCTAAAAAAAATCTTAAGCTCAATGATAAAAAATCGAATAATCTTTTTAATGGAAAGGATTTGAAAGGATGGATAATTTATGGATCAGAAAAATGGTATGTTGACGATGGGCTTTTAGTTTGTGAAAGTGGTCCAGAAAAAAAGTACGGCTACTTAGGCACAGAAAAATTCTATAAAAATTTTATTTTGAATTTAGAGTTTATGCAAGAAGCAAATGGAAATAGTGGAGTTTTTTTTAGATCCACAGTTGAGGGAACAAAGGTTAGTGGATGGCAAGTTGAAGTTGCTCCACCAGGTTTTCACACAGGTGGAATTTACGAGTCTTATGGAAGAGGTTGGTTAATAAAACCTGATCAAGGTAAAGATTCCTCCCTTGAAATGGGTAATTGGAATAAACTTATGATAAAAGTTTATGAGGATAATGTAACGACTTGGCTAAATGGCAAGCAAATGATTTCTTTCACTGATGACAAAATTGGAAATGCGACCGGAAGAATTGCTTTACAGATACATGATGGCGGAGGTATAAAGGTTAAATGGAAAAATATAAAAATTCAGGAATTTTAAACTTTAAAAATTTCGCCTGATGAGTGATTTTTTATTGCTCCTGTTACACTTTTTAAACAATTTATCTCACCTTTTATTTTTAATAAACCAATGAATGCAAAAATTAGAGCTTCCTTATAGTCTATAGTCTCCTTTTTAGGTATTATTAATTTAGTTTTAGTTTTCTTTTTTAAAGAATTTATTAGAGTTCTATTATATACTCCGCCACCAGTCATTAAAACTTTTTCATTATTATCGTTAATACATTTACTTATTTGATATGTAATGTGTTCAATATAGGTTTTAAGTATATCCTTAGGATCTAAATGATAACTATTTGTAATTGGCAAAACCTCTGACTTTACAAATTCAATACCTAATGACTTTGGTCCTATTTTTTTATAAAAATTTATTTTATTAAGCTTATCTAAAAGCTCAAGATTTATATTTGCTTTTTTTGAAAGTTGACCATTAACATCACAGCTGTGACCTAGTTTATTTGAGTAATAATTCAATACTGTATTTACAGGACAAATATCAAATGCTTTAATATTTCCTTTATTTTTTATCGATATATTTGAAAAGCCACCTAGATTAATACAATATTTATAATCCTTAAAAAGGAGTAAATCTCCAATCGGAACTAATGGAGCTCCTTGACCCTTGTATTGAACATCTTGCAATCTGAAGTTTGAAACAACATTTATTTGTGTCTTTTCACTAATTATTTTTCCGTCCCCAATTTGATAGGTGAATCCTTTGTTTGGCTCATGAAAAATTGTGTGACCGTGAGATGAAACAAAATCCACTTTGGCAATCGAAAATTCTTTGATAAATTGATTTATATGAACACTAATTAAATTGCTGTACTCAATGTTTAGTATTTTAAGATTTTTTTTATTCAAAAAAATACTTTCTTTTAATTTTTTTACCCATATTGAATCATAAGTAATGGTTTTAGTATGTAAGATGTTAAATTTGGATAGGTCAGACTTGTCGAAGCTAACAAAACATAAATCTAAACCGTCTAATGAGGTTCCGCTCATTAGTCCCAGCACATAATGACAATTGTCAAAAGACATAAATTAATTTATATATTCAAATATAAATTATAAAAAATTTTAATTTATGATTGCAGAAAGATCTTCAATTGTTTTTTTAGGATTTTCTGACTTAAAAACAAAACTTCCAGCAACAAGAATATCAGCACCCTCATCAGATAATTTTTTTGCATTTTTAGAATTGACACCTCCATCAATTTCAATTAATGCCTGAGAATTATATTTTTCAATAAGAATTTTCAAATCTCTAATTTTTTGAAATGTGTTGTTTATAAATGACTGTCCACCAAAACCGGGGTTGACACTCATCAAACAAACTATATCTAATTCACTAATTATTGATTCTAGTGAAGAAATGGGAGTATGTGGATTAATAGCAACGCCAGCTTTCATATTAAAGCTTTTAATATTTTGCACGGTCCTATGTAAATGATTACATGCTTCATAGTGAACAGTCAAAATTTCACTTCCGAGTTCAGCAAATTTTTCGATATAATCATCTGGATTGATAATCATCAGATGAACATCTAATGGTTTTTTTGCACATTTTTGTAATATTTTCATTACTGGTGTTCCAAAGGAAATATTTGGAACAAATACCCCATCCATGACATCAATGTGAAACCAATCAGCTTTACTATTGTTTACTAAATTTATTTCACTTTGGAGATTTCCAAAATCACATGCAAGCATTGAAGGGGCTATCATTTTCATTAACCCAAATATGTTTTTAAAATTTTGCTTCTTGATGTATGTTTTAACCTTCTTATTGCCTTTTCTTTGATTTGTCTAACTCTTTCTCTTGTAAGATCAAAAGTTTCACCTATTTCCTCCAAAGTCATAGCATGTTTTTCACCTAAACCAAAATAAAGTCTAACAACATCAGCTTCTCTTGGTGTAAGAGTTTCAAGGGCTCTTTCAATTTCAGTTCTTAATGATTCGTGTAAAAGATTTTTATCAGGATTTGGAGATTCTCCACTTCTCAGTACATCATACAAATTGGAATCTTCACCTTCAACAAGCGGAGCATCCATTGAGACGTGTCTGCCAGAATTTTTCATAGACTCTTTAACGTCTGAAATAGTCATATCTAGCCCTTTGGCTATTTCTTCAGCTGAGGGTACTCTTTCATTTGCTTGCTCTAAAAAAGCATACATTTTATTGATTTTGTTAATAGATCCGATTTTATTTAATGGTAAACGAACTATTCGAGATTGTTCAGCTAGTGCTTGTAAAATAGACTGTCTTATCCACCAGACGGCATATGAAATAAATTTGAAACCTCTTGTCTCATCAAATCTTCTAGCAGCTTTTATCAGACCGAGATTACCTTCATTTATTAAATCAGGAAGTGTTAGACCTTGATTCTGATACTGCTTGGCAACAGAAACTACGAATCTGAGGTTTGCTTTGGTTAACTTATCTAACGCATTTTCATCTCCAGCCCTGATTTTTTGAGCTAATTCAACTTCTTCTTCAGCTGTGATAAGATCTACTTTTCCAATTTCTTGTAAATATTTATCTAATGATGCAGTTTCCCTGTTAGTTACTTGTTTGGTGATTTTTAATTGTCTCATTCTAATGCTTTAAAGTTATTATACGTAGAAAAATGTAAATAGGTTACATTTTGTTAAAAAATACTTTTTAATGTGAATGAAAAATTTAATTATCTTCTATTTTTATTATCTCTGTTCCTATTATCAGTTCTTTGTGGTCTAGGAGGTCTTTCAACATATCCTTCAGGCTTTTCTAACAATGCTTTTCTTGAAACCTTTTCCTTTCTGGTTCTAGGATCTACTCCAAAATATTTAACTTCTAATTCATCACCAAGTTTTAATACATCACTTACATTGTTCGTTCGTTCCCAAGCAATTTCACTTACATGTAATAACACTTCGTTTCCTGGTGCATCTAAATATTCAACTACAGCCCCGAAATCAAGCATTTTAATAACTTTAACTTTATATGTATTTCCTTTTTCAGGTTTAAACAGTAAAGAATCAATCTTTGAAAGGACCTCATCGATTCCTTCTTGATCAGTTCCCAGAATTTCAACAATTCCTTCCTCTGTTTCTGGATCTTCATTGATTACTATAGTACATCCTGTGGTTTTTTGTAATTCTTGTATTACTTTTCCGCCGGGACCAATAAAAGGACCTATAAATTCATTAGGAATTCTACTGGTCACCATTTTAGGAGAGTGAGCTTTAACATCAGCATTTGGTTTTTCTATTGTCTGAGCTATTTTATTCAAAATATGTAATCTTCCATCTCGAGCTTGTTTGAGGGCATTAACTAAAATTTCATATGATAAACCCTTAATTTTGATATCCATTTGGCAAGCTGTAATTCCCTCAGTAGTTCCAGTTACTTTGAAGTCCATATCACCTAAATGATCCTCATCACCAAGAATGTCACTTAATACCGCATACCTTTCACCATCTGAAATTAATCCCATAGCAATTCCTGATACAGGTCTTTTAATTTGAACTCCAGCGTCCATTAATGCCATCGTACCTGAGCATACAGTTGCCATTGAAGATGACCCATTAGACTCAAGGACTTCACTAACAACTCTAACTGTGTATGGACAGTCTTCAGGAATCATTCCTTTAAGTCCTCTTTGTGCTAAATTACCATGACCAACTTCTCTTCTAGATGTTCCTCTTAGTGGTCTAGCCTCGCCAGTACAAAATGGAGGAAAATTATAGTGTAAATAAAACTTTTCCTCACCCTCGAAAGATGGCATATCAATTTTATTTGCTTCTCTAGATGTTCCAAGTGTGACAGTTGCTAGAGCTTGAGTTTCACCTCTGGAAAATATTGCAGATCCGTGAGTTGAGGGCAAATAATCAACCTCGCTCCAAATATCTCTTATTTCATCCGTTTTTCTTCCATCAAGTCTAACTCCCTCACTTAATGTGAGTTCCCTGATGGCTTGTTTTTGAGATTTATTAAAATATTTTCCAATTAATCTTCCATTTTCTTCAATTTCTTCTTCGCTGAACATGGCTTTTACTTCTTCTTTTAGATTTGAAAAAGCTAAGCCGCGTTCTGCTTTTGAAGTGCCTTTTTTTGCTATTGTATAACATTTATCGTAACAAGCATCATGGATTGTTTTTTCTAAATCTACATTTTCAATGCTAGATTCATATTCTCGAACTTCTTTTTTACCAACAGCGTTGGCTAATCTTTCTTGTGCTTCAATTTGAATTTTGATGGATTCGTGAGCAAATTTTATAGCATCTGCCATTTCTTCTTCACTACATTCATCCATTTCACCTTCAACCATCATGACGGAATCAGCTGATGCTCCAACCATAATATCTATGTCAGAGTTATCTAATTGAGATCTGCTAGGATTAATTATGAATTCTCCGTTAACTCTTGCAACCCTAGCTTCAGATATTGCACATTCAAAAGGAAAATCACTTAATTGAATTGCAGCAGAGGCTGCAAGTCCGGCTAGTGCATCAGGCATTACATTCTCATCATGTGACATTAACTGAATCATAACTTGAACTTCGGAATGATAATCTTTTGGAAACAAAGGACGAAGGACCCTATCAACTAATCTCATGGTTAGTATCTCTCCATCACTTGGGCGAGCTTCTCTTTTAAAAAATCCTCCAGGATATCTTCCAGCAGCAGCAAATTTTTCTCTGTAATCAACAGTCAGCGGAAGGAAGTCTACGTTAGATGCTTCATAATTTGAAACAACGGTACATAAAAGCATAGCTTTTCCCATTTGAACCACAACTGATCCATGAGCTTGCTTTGCAAGTTTTCCAGTTTCTAATGTAATTGTACGTCCATCTCCAAGATCTATGGACTCATTGTAAGTTTTAATTTTCATATTTTTCATTAATTAATTAAGGGTGTTGTGTCTTAAAGTAGAATACCAATGAAAAACTATGTAAAAATATCTATTTACGCAGGTTAAGTTTTTTTATGATTTCTCTGTATCGAGAAATATTTTTGTTTTTTAAATAACTGAGAAGGCTTTTTCTTTTACCAACCATCATTACCAATGACCTTTCAGTATTAAAATCTTTTTTATTTAATTTTAAATGTTCTGTAAGATGATTTATTCTTGATGTGAATAGAGCAATTTGACCTTCAGTTGAGCCAGTATCTTTTTCAGATTTACCATGCTCCTTAAAAAGCTTCATTTTATTTTCTTTTGATAATAACATATCAATAATTTATAAATAGTTTTTTTCCTAACATTTTAGGTGCGGCAAATATAATATTTAATTTATTAACTAAAAATTAATTATCAACAGATCTGATATCTTTGTTAAGAATCAAGTCAATATAAAGGTTCAATTTTGTTTTCAGATTTTTTCTTGAGGTTATAAAGTCTAAAAAACCATGTTCTAGTAAAAATTCTGAGGTCTGAAATCCCTCAGGTAAATCTTGTCCTGTAGTATCTTTTACTACTCTGGGTCCTGCAAAACCAATTAATGCGCCAGGTTCTGAAATATTTATGTCTCCAAGCATAGCAAATGATGCAGTTGTTCCTCCTGTTGTTGGATCAGTACACAGTGAAATATATGGAATTTTATAGTTTGAAAGTTGTGCAAGTTTAGCAGAAGTTTTTGCCATTTGCATTAAAGATATAGCACCCTCCATCATTCGTGCCCCACCAGATTTAGAAATAATTAAAAGTGGAATTTTCTTTTTTATTGCTTGATCAATTGCGATAGATATTTTTTCTCCAACCACTGAACCCATTGAACCACCGATATATCTAAAATCCATACAAGCTATAACTATTTCCTTTCCAATGGATTTGCCAACAGCAATTCTAACAGCATCTTTTAGTCCTGTTTTCTTTTGAGCTTGTTTGTTCCTGTCCTTGTAACTCTTGTTATCCTTAAAATTTAGTGGATCCTTTGAGGAAATTTTTTCTCCCAACTCTGAGTATTCATCGTCAAATAATATTTGAAAATATTCTTCGCTTCCAATTCTTAAATGAAATCCGTCCTCGGGAGATACATAATTATTTTGCTCTAATTCGTCTGTATCAATTATTTTCCCAGTTGGAGTTTTATGCCATAAACCTTCAGGAGTATCTTTTTTATCTTTAGTATTGGTACGAATTCCTTTAATAGTTCTTTTAAACCAAGCCATTTTAAAGTAATTTATTCAAATATAATAAACCTTAACTATTGAAGAGTATTAATATTGTTCAGATCTGAAAAAGCTTGGGAGAGTCTTTCTTTAAAGCTTTCTTCAGCTTTTCTTAACCAAACACGAGGGTCGTAATATTTTTTATTTGGAATGTTTTTTCCTTGGGGATTTCCAATTTGAGACCTAAGATAATCAGTATTTGATTCAAAATAGTCTCTTGTTCCAGAACTAAATGCATATTGTAAATCAGTGTCAATATTCATTTTTACCACTCCATATCCTATGGCCTCTCTGATGTCTTTTAATGATGAACCTGAACCACCGTGAAAAACAAAATTTATACTGTTTTTGGGTAGATTAAACTTTTTTGAAATATAATCCTGGGATTTTTTTAAAATCTTGGGAGTTAATTTCACATTGCCAGGCCTATATACACCATGAACATTTCCAAAAGCAGCTGCAACAGTAAACTTTTTACTTATTTGAGACAATTCTCCGTAGGCGTAGGCAACCTCTTCGGGTTGAGTATACAATTTAGAAGCATCTATATCAGTATTATCTACACCATCTTCTTCACCTCCAGTAACCCCAAGTTCAATTTCGAGAGTCATTCCAATTTTATCCATTCTACTTAAATATTTTTTACAGATTGAAATATTTTCTTCAACACTTTCTTCAGATAAGTCGAGCATATGGGAACTAAATAGGGGTTTGCCATATAACTTAAAGTTTTCTTCGCTTGCAGTCAATAATCCATCAATCCATGGTAAAAGTTTTTTAGATGCATGATCTGTATGAAGAATTACAGGAACTTTATACTCTTTACTTAATTCCTGAACATGCTTTGCTCCAGCAATGGCTCCCTTGATTGCAGCATTTTGATTTTCATTAGATAAACTTTTACCAGCATTAAAAATCGCACCTCCATTTGAGAACTGAATAATAACAGGTGAATTGAGAAATGATGCTGTTTCTAAGACAGCATTAATTGAGTTAGAACCAATTACATTAACAGCAGGTAGGGCAAAATTATTTTTTTTTGCTTTTTCAAAAATTAATTGTACACCATTACCTGTAGCTACTCCAGCTTTAATTATAGACATTTAATATTTTTAGTAGTAGTGGGCAAAAATAAAAAAATATTACTCAAAAGGGGTAATTCAATCCAATATTAAATACTGCTTTTTTAAGTTTGAAGTCCGTGAACCATCTTTTATCTTTATCCAAAGCTGGGTTATATGTCTTTAACCCCATATCTAATCTTATGATAAAATAACCCAAATTATATCTCAAACCAAACCCAGAACCTATTGCAATTTCGTCAAGATCTTTAAATCCATCAAAAGTTCTTTTTTTGTCATTTGTATCATCAAAAACATTCCAAATATTTCCAAAATCGGTAAAGATTGCAGAATCAAGTTTGCCAATTAGTCTAAACCTGTATTCAATATTAAACGCAAGTTTCATATTTGCTTCATTAAACTCGCTAATCGCACCACTACTTCCAGGTCCCAGCCTGTAAACTTCCCAAGCTCTATTATCATTTGATCCTCCGGAGAAAAATGATTTTGAAAATGGGATGTTTTTTGAATTACCAAAAGGAATTGCAATTCCGTAAAATCCTCTAATTGCAAATGTAGAATTTGGTGTTATTGAAAAGTGCTTAATATAACTAAATTCAGTTTTTAAAAATTGAGAATAAGCTAGTCCTAAAATTTCTTTATTTCCAAATTCGTCCTCACTAACATTAAATTGTTTTGCTAAAAAATCTGTTAAATTACCTGCTAATTCAATTTTGAATTTATATTGTGAAAAATTATTATCATAAATGCTTTTTCTTCCGTCTTTTGTTAAAGAAAAATTAGACCCGATTATTAAATTGTTTGAAATTAATCTGTTTTTTCTATCATTAATATAGTTTACAGTGTTAAAATCATTATTATTTACATTAAAATTTAGGCTTGTTACATCGTAAATAAATGAATTTATTCCATAAGGAATTATTAGGTTGTTGGATGAATTTAAGTAACTATTATTTATAGTATAATTTCTAGCTATTTGATTTATAACTTCATAAGAATTTGAATAAATATTAAAGTAGTTAATGCTGTTTTTGTTATTGACAAGTTCAATATTAATTAGACCTAAATTGATTTTCTTATTTAAACTTTGGTTCCAATCGTAATTGAAGTCAAATTTAAAGCTCTGTCTATCCAGACCAATGTTGGTTTGTTTAGATGTTCCTAAGCCTACATAAGTTACAGGGTTTTTTTCTATAGATATAGGTTTTATTGAAAAGAAGGGGATATAAAAACGAGGGAATTTAAGTCTGAAATCAATTCCAAATTCAGAAATTGTTGTATTTGAAGATTTTCCAATAGTCCCTCGTGTACTAATTTCCAATCTTTCAGCACCTCTAAAAACATTTCGACTGGTGAAAGAATTTTGGAAAGCAATCCCAATATCTTCAATATTTGAGTGTTTAAGGTCAAAACCAAAACCTAGGGTGAATCTTTTTTTTGGAATTAATAATATATTGGCCTCCAAATCATTTTTGTTTTCTAGATATTCATAATTAACCGACGGGTATTGAAAATTATCCAAATTATTTAATTGTTTGATTGTATTGGATCTTTTTATGTCACTATACAAATCATTTTTTTTAATTGAAACCAAATTTGTCAAGTTTTGTGGATTATAACGAAGTTTTCCCCTCGAATAAATGTTAATACTATCATGTAAAATGATATTATCTAAATCAAGTTCTGATAAGATTAAAGGATCATTGGTAAATAAATTAATTTTTTTTATTCGATGTATCCTGTATGCATCATTTATATTTGAATTCTCATTTTCTAAAATGTTAATTTTAACTGGAATTCTCAAGTCCACACCACTTTTATCTCTAGAAAGTTCAAAAGATATTGAACTAATTTGAAAATTATATATTCCTGAATTTTTGAATAATTCATTCAAACGGTTTCTTTCAGACTCAAAATCTAATGTATTGAAAGGATTATTTTTTTTTAAAAACGAATTTTTTGTATTGGCATAGTAAATAGAATCAAGTAATTCAGATTTAATATTTGATTTAATGCTGTCGAGATAATATTGATTACCAAGATTAATTTCGTAGGTTACTTTTCCGTATTTTTTTTTATCATTAATTTGCTCAACGGAACTAGAAATTTTAGAATCGAAGTAACCATTATTATCAAAATAAGATTTTAAATTTTCAATTGAAATTTGTGTTTTTACTGGGTCGATCAGTTCAAGTTCTTCTCCATTTCTCTTTTTCCAGTTATTTAAATTCCGCACGTATTGTTGAATCTGTAAAACTTGTTTTTTTGAAAAAATTTTGGTTAATGTATTTTCTCTTTTTTTTGATTTATTTAACCACTTTTTGAAAATAGAATCTGAATTTTTTTTTGACGATTCATATAGGGAGGCTGAAAGTGGATAACCTAGAAAATAATTATTTTCATTTTGTATAAGTAATGGTTTCAAAGAATCTTTTTTTACTTTTTCTCCATCAATAACTATTTCATTCGATTTTAAAATTATTTTTCCATTTTCGATTTTTTTTGTGACTCCACAAGATTTGATAAAAACTATCAAAAAAGTTAATAATAGTATTTTAGCTAATTTATATTTCACTATTTTAAAGAATGATAATCAAAAATACACCTATTATATATGCTTAGCAAGAAGGATATAAAATTCATTAGAAGTCTTAAATATAAAAAATACAGAAAACTCTACAGCTGTTTTTTGGTTGAGGGAAAAAAAATTATTTCTGAATTTTTAAACTCAAATTATGAAATTGAAAAACTTTTTTTTGTAGGTAGCTCTATTTTTAATTTGAATTGTCAATTTGAAATTGACAGTAATTCCTTAAAAAAAATAAGTTCTTTAAAAAATCCTGAAAATTATTTAGCCATATTTAAATTAAAAAAACAGCAAAAAATTAATAATCAAAATTTGATTATTGCACTAGATTCAATTAGAGACCCTGGAAACTTAGGAACAATAATTAGAACTTGTGATTGGTTTGGTGTCGAAGATATTATATGCTCTAATGACTCTGTGGATTGTTACAATAATAAAGTAATACAATCTTCCATGGGATCAGTTTCAAGGGTAAATATTTCATATTTAGATTTACCTAATTATATTAAGTCTCAAAAAAAAATTGTAGCTGCAACGTCTATTTCTGGCTCCTCCATTTACCAAAATAAAACAAACATGAAAAAAGGAATACTTTTATTTGGAAATGAGTCAAATGGAATATCTAAGAATTTATTAAAATTGACAGATTTAAATTTTAAAATTCCAAGATTTAAAAACGAAGAATATCCAGAAAGTTTAAATTTAGCTTCATCTGTAGCAATCTTTTTAAGTGAAATAAAAAAACTTAATGGAAAGTTAAATTTATAAATATTCCTCTGGTACTTAATTTTTTTATATGGCCTGTCCATGGGCTATTTGGGTCATCATCTGGAACAAGTTCATTTTTTAAAGAAAAAAGCCCTCTTATGGATGGCGAAAATTTAAAATATTGAAAATAAAAGTCAATACCAAAACCTAATTCGTAATAAAAATTCAGACTTTTTAATCTAAAAACATCATTTTTATTGTCTTCTGGTGAGTTTTGATTACTTGAGAGATTTAATGATGTTGATAAGCCACCTATCAAATACGGTCTGTAATTATCAATTCTTTTTGAACTGAATTTTAATAGAAAAGGTAAATGAACATAGGTTGATTTAATTGTTCTAAGTGTATCACTATTCTTGGAAAATTTAGATCTCTCATTGTATTTCATTGAACCTTTGTTAGTGTGTAAACCTGGCTCAAATCTTAAGTTGAGGTATTCACCAAGTCTTAAATCCCCTACCAGTCCAATATTTAGTCCTATTTCTTCAATATATTGAGTAGTATAGTTAGGGTTTTCTTTATAATCAAGTTTAAAATTGTACTGATTAGTCCCTAAAAAGTAACCAAAATGAATTTTTTGTCTATCAAAATTTTGAAGATTCAAAACTCTGGTTTTGCTTTTTTGACTTGTTCCAGAGAAAAAAAGCATTGAAAAAATAAAAATTGTAATATTTTTCCCCATTTAATTAAGGTAAAAATAAAAAAGATAATTGATAAAGGTCTATTCTATATTTCAAATAAAAATCCTGTGATTTTATAAAATCAAGTATATTTGTCCAAGCATTAAAGGCTGTAAAATATGAAAATCATTATAGCAGGTGCTGGTGAGGTCGGATTTCACCTAGCCAAGCTTTTGTCTTTAGAATCCCAAGACATAACACTAATTGATAATAAAAAATCAAATTTACTTATTGCTGAAAATCAACTAGATATTAAAACAATTGAGGGTGATTCCTCTAGTATTTCTGTTCTCAAAGAAGCTGAAGTAGGTAACTCTGATTTAGTTGTTTCCCTTACCACCTCAGAAACAACTAATTTTACTACATGTTTTATTGCAAAACAATTAGGCGCAAAAAAAACTATTGCCCGAATTTCAAATGCTGAATTTATAGATTGTGAAATAAATTTTAGTTCACTTGGAATTGATGAACTAATCTCCCCTGAAAATCTAGCAACCGACGAAATTAAGCTTTTAATTCATGAAACAGCTTTTACAAACAGTCATGATTTTGAGGGAGGTGCTTTGAAAATGATGGGAGTTAAATTAGAGAAAAACGCTCCATTTGTCGGGAAAACAGTAATGGAGTCAGCTTCAGTATTTCCTGGAGTACATTTTATGCCGATTGCTTTAAAGAAAGAAAACAGTGATGAAACAATTATTCCCAGAGGTGACACTGTTTTTTGTGATGGTGATCAATTATATTTTATCACTGACGAAAAAGGATTAAAAGAGTTGTATAATCTTCTGGGTACAGTTAAGCAAAATATCCAGAATATCATGATCTTGGGAGCTGGAAGAATTGGTTATAAATTAGCAAGTGATTTAAGTAACGAGGGACTTCATATAAAAATTGTTGAAATAGATAACGAAAAAGCAAATCACTTAGCAGATGAACTTACAAATGTTATGATGTTGAATGTAGATGGAAGAAATGTAGATTTGCTTGTTGAAGAAAATTTAGATAATATGGATGCATTTGTAGCAACAACTGGAAATTCAGAAACCAATATCATGTCTTGCTTAATGGCAAAGTCAAGAAATATAAAAAAGACAATAGCATTGGTAGATAATATGGATTATTTCAATTTATCTCAATCCATTGGAATAGACACTTTGATAAATAAAAAACTTTTAGCTGCAAATGATATTTTTAGATTTGTTCGAAATGGGGATATTGTTGAGTTAGCAAAACTGATTAATATGGATGCTGAAATTGTTGAATTCAATGTTAATCAAAATTCTAAAGTTTTAAATAAAAAAATTGCCGAATTAGATTTTCCGAGAAAAGCAATTATTGGGGGTGTTATTAGAAATGGTAAAGGGATAATTGCTCTTGGGGATTTCACAATAATAGAGAATGATAGGGTATTAGTTTGCTCAACACCTGATGCTCTTAGTAAGGTCGAGAGTTTGTTTTTATAAATTATTATGACCAAACTAAATAAAAAACTAATTTTTTACTTGATAGGTATGCTTCTTATTTTCAATGGAAGCGCAATGATTATTTCTGCAATTGTAAGCCTAATTTTTAATGATGGGGTAATAAAAGAAATTGCGTTATCTGCATTTCTAACAATTGTAATTGGATCAATAATTATGTTATTCAATAAGAATAATATTAGACAAATAAACAAAAGAGATGGTTATGTAATAGTTACGATTGGCTGGCTGACAATGGTTTTGTCAGGTATATTACCCTACTATTTTACAAGCTCAATAGATACTTTTCCAAATTTATTTTTTGAGACCATGTCTGGTTATACTACTACTGGTTCTACTATACTTAACGATGTAGAAGCATTACCCAAAAGTATTATATTTTGGAGAAGTATGACCCATTGGCTTGGGGGCATGGGTATAATTGTATTGGCCATTGCAATTTTACCTTTACTTGGAATTGGTGGGATGCAACTTTTTAGTGCCGAGGCACCTGGTATATCAAGTGATAAAATTCACCCAAGAATTAGTGATACAGCAAAAAGACTTTGGATTATTTACGTTGGACTAACATTTCTTGAAACAATACTTTTAAAACTTGCTGGCATGAATTTCTTTGATGCAATAAATAATTCAATGAGTAACATAGCGTCTGGTGGATTTTCATCCAGAAATGAAAGTATAGCATATTGGAACGACGTCCCTATCGTTCAATACATAATTATTTTTTTTATGTTTTTAGCGGGAACTAATTTTATTTTAATTTACTTCGGATTAACAGGTAATTTTAAGAAAGCAATTAAAAATACTGAATTTAAATGGTATATATCATTGATTGGTTTATTTGTAATTTTAGTAACATTAACATTATTTTTCTCAGTTGATTTAACAAAAACGAGTGTCTACCACCCACAAATTTACGGAGAGTTAGAAAGCAGCTTTAGACACAGTTTATTCCAAGTTGTGGCTATTGTTACAACAACTGGATTTGTTACTGGAGATTTTATTTCTTGGGGTCCTTTTTTGACTATGTTTTTCTTTGCAATTATGTTTTTGGGAGGGTCATCTGGGTCAACATCTGGTGGAGTGAAAATTTTAAGACATTTGATTCTAATTAAAAATGGATTATTAGAATTTAAAAGATCTTTGCATCCTAACGCAATTCTTCCTTTAAGGCACAATAATTCAGTTCTAGAAAAGCCGATTATTATACACGTTTTGGCTTTCTTTATTTTATATCTGATACTTTTTATAATTGGAGCAGGAGTTTTAAGTCTACTTGGACTAGATTTTGTTTCTGCTATTGGTGGTGCTGCATCCTCAATTGGTAATGTGGGACCAGCATTGGGTACATTAGGTCCTATTAGTAATTTCGATAGTTTGCCCGATTTAGGAAAATACTGGTGCTCTTTTCTAATGCTTGTTGGAAGGTTAGAGCTATTTACTGTTTTAATATTTTTTACACCATTTTTCTGGAAAGATAATTAAGCTGATAATGTTTTTTTTATCCTTGAAACGGCCTTTTTAATATCATCCTGTGAGGCTGCATACGAAATTCTTATATTTTTTGGACTTCCAAATGCATCTCCAGTGACAGTTGCTACATGAGATTCTTCAAGTAAAAGCATAGCAAAATCAGATGCAGTTATTATTTTACGGTTTTTTATTGTTTTACCAAAAAAGTATGAAATGTCAGGAAAAATATAAAAAGCTCCCATGGGGTTGTTTAGTTTAATTCCTCTAATTTCAGAAAGAAGATTTAAAATTAATTTCCTTCTCAATTTAAATTCATCTACCATGTAACTAATTTTACTTACTGGAGCATTAAGTGCAGCTATTGTTGCGCGTTGTGCTATGCAGTTGGTTCCACTAGTTATCTGTCCTTGCATTTTAGTACATGCTTTTGCTATCCAATTCGGTGCACCAATGTATCCAATTCTCCAGCCTGTCATTGCAAATGCTTTGGCTAATCCGTTTACTGTTATTGTTCTGTCATACATTGAAGGAATTTTTGCAAAACTAAAGTGAGGAATTCCATAATTTATATGTTCATATATTTCATCTGACAGCACAAAGATTTCAGGATATTTTTCAAGTACTTTGGAAAGCTCAAAAAATTCTTTCTCTGTGTATACAGAACCACTTGGATTGTTGGGAGAATTTATGATTAATAGTTTTGTCTTTTTTGTAATGGAACTTTCTAATTGCTCTGGGGATATTTTAAAATCATTAGAAATATCAGAATAGACCTCAATTGGATTTCCTTCAGCTAACTTTACAATAGCTGAGTAACTTACCCAGTAGGGTGCAGCAAGTAAAACATCATCACCTGGATTAATTAAAACTTGAATGGTATTTGCAATTGACTGTTTTGCACCAGTGGAAACAACAATTTGATTTGTGCCATAAGTTAAATCATTATCTCTCAAAAATTTTTCACAAATGGATTTTTTTAAATCTAAATACCCATCGACTGGAGTGTAAGAGTTATAGTTCTCATTTATTGCATTGACTGCAGCATCTTTTATAAAATTTGGGGTGTTGAAATCAGGCTCACCTAAACTTAAGCCGATTATATCAATCCCTTTTTCTTTTAGTTCTCTTGCCTTAGATGCCATTTCTAATGTTGCAGAAATTGGCAGATTTTTAATCCGTTCGGATAGCATTTTAGATTTTTTAATGAATGCCACTAAAGATATTTATTTTCATAAAATTATTAATGTAATTTTGATGAAATAATTAAAAGTTTTGAACATTTTTAAATCGAATTTTCCTGAGTTATCAAATCATCAAATATCAAAACTTGATCACATGAAAGAACTTTATGAAATGTGGAATAAAAAAATAAATGTAATCTCAAGAAAAGATATTTCAGAAATCAATACCAGACACATTCTTCATTCTTTGTCCATTGCTAAAATTGTAAAATTTAAAGAAAAATCTAAAATTTTTGATGTTGGAACAGGTGGAGGATTTCCAGGAATTCCTCTTTCAATTTTAAATCCAAATTCTGAATTTATATTATGTGACTCAGTTGGAAAAAAAATAAAAGTGGTAGAGTCGATAGTAAAACAACTGGAACTTAAAAATGTTCGTACTTTGAAAACCAGGTCAGAAAATGTTAGAGAACGATTCGATTTTATAGTATGTAGAGCTGTAACTAATATGTCAGATTTTTTAAAAATAGTTGATGGTAAAATCTCACCAAAAAACAATCACAAATTCAATAATGGAATTTTTTATTTGAAGGGCGGTGACCTTTCAAGAGAGCTAAAAAATATTAAAAACCATAAAGTTTTTGAAATAAAAGATTTTTTTAAAGACAGTTTTTTTGAAAGTAAAAAAATTGTTTACGTTCCTATTTCATGTAAGGATAAGTATAATCAGTAGGTGGACTGAAATTTTCTTTTATTAGTCTTGGAGATACCCATCTTAACAAGTTGAGTTTGGATCCTGCTTTATCATTTGTTCCAGAGGCTCTTGAACCACCAAAAGGTTGTTGTCCAACAACAGCTCCAGATGGTTTGTCATTTATGTAAAAATTACCTGCACTATATCTCAAATGTTTAAGTGCATATTCAATACTATCTTTCTCATTACTTATGAAAGCACCTGTTAAAGCATATACTGATGTGTCATCAACTAACTTTAAAATTTCTTTCCAATCATTATCCTCATAAATATAAATTGTAACAACTGGTCCGAAGATTTCTTCAGTCATTGTAATATATTTTGGGTTTTTTGTTACAATTACTGTGGGGGAGATGAAATAGCCCTTAGAATCGTCGTAATCACCACCAATTATAATTTCCGCATCTTTATCTTTTTTTGCATTTTCAATGTATCCAACAATTTTATCAAAAGATCTTTTGTGAATCACTGCAGTCATAAAGTTTTCAAAGTCAATTGGAGATCCCATTTTTATGGTAGATACTTGTTTTTTTAAATGACTCAATATTTCATCAGATTGAGATTCAGGTAAATATATTCTTGAAGCGGCAGAACACTTTTGTCCTTGATATTCAAAACCGCCTCTTAAAATTGCAGTTGAAACAACTTCAGGGTCAGCTGATGGGTGAGAAACAATAAAATCTTTACCTCCAGTTTCACCAACAATCCTAGGGTAATCTTTATACATATGGATATTAGTTCCAACAGTTTTCCAAATGTCTTTAAAAACTTGAGTAGATCCAGTAAAGTGAACACCAGAGAGATTTGCATTTTGCAAGGCAATTTTAGTAACCATTTCAGGATCTCCAGTAACCATATTTATTACGCCTTTCGGTAATCCTGCTTCTTTAAAAATATCCATGATAACTTTAGCTGAATAAATCTGATGGTCACTTGGTTTCCAAAGCACGACATTGCCCATTAATGCGACACTAGCACATAGATTTCCGCCAATAGCTGTAAAATTAAATGGTGTTATTGCGTAAACAAATCCCTCAAGCGGTCTGTATTCCAAACTGTTCGAGACATTCCCAACTGTCAATGGTTGTTCATCATAAATTTCTGACATGTAGATGACATTAAATTTTAGAAAATCAACTAATTCACAAGCAGCATCAATTTCTGCTTGAAAAATACTTTTAGACTGACCTATCATAGTAGCTGCATTAATTTTGGACCTGTAAGGACCAGCAATTAGATCAGCTACTTTAAGGAAAATTGAAGCTCTGTCTTGCCAAGGCATGTTAGTCCATTCGTCCTTAATTTCCAAAGCAGTGTTAATCGCACTTTCAACATGCCCAGAATTGCAAACGGAATATGTTCCAACAATTTTTTTATTGTCATGTGGTGGATATATATTGACCCTTTGCTCAGTTAAAATTTCATTTTCTCCAATATATAACGGAACGTCTAATTTTTGAGAATACATTGAATTATAAGTTTCAATTATTTCTTTTCTTTCGCTTGAACCTGTAACATACTGTTTGGTTTCTTCGTTAGTTCGTTCAGGAACCTTAAAAGTTTTATTTATCATGTTAGTATTTAAATTTTAATTAAGTGCTTGTGGTGCATTTAGTTTAAAAGTTGGTATATATGCTTTAAATTTTTTTCCGCTATTAACATCAACCATATTATAAAACCCTCTCATTGCTCCGACTGGGGATGTAATTAAACATCCTGATGAATATTTGTATGAGTCACCAGGCTTTAACAGAGGTTTTTTACCAACAACTCCTTCACCGTCTATTATAATATCAGAGCTAAGTGAATCAAAAACCCTCCAATGTCGAGTTTTAAGTTGAACCGTACTTTTGCTTTGGTTTGTAATTATTATTATGTAGTTAAATGAAAAATGTAAGCTGTAATTTTTAAAATATGAACCATCAAAGGAGGTTCTTACAGAAACTTTAATTCCTTTTGTTACATGATTAATCATACAAATAATTATATATTTGGCTAATATATATATTTTGAAAAAAAAAATAATCTTTTTCAATTATTAATTTTTGTTGAGCTCAAACTGTTTTGACCAATGATTTTAAAAAATTTATCATTAATTTTTTTATAAAATAAAAGTACTTGATATTCATTTTCAGTTTGCCAAAAATTCCCACCATATATTTCTAATTTGTTTTCATTTTTAGGATCAACGTAACCATACATATAGTCATAAAATCCTTGTTTAAATAAAAATGAACCCTCATATATCATTTTTTTTGAATTAAAATTTAGTTTATTGTAACTGTTTATTTGAAAGTTATTAAATCTCCCAATTACATAAATATCTCTTTTATCAATAATTTTATCAGGTTTAAATTTGAAATGAACCTTTGCATAATCATTTTCAATTTCATCCCTGTTTGCTGAGAAATTAAGTTTGAAATTTCCATTTATGTCTGGACCATACTTGTAAACATCATTAGATCTATCAATATCAGTAATTAAATAAGTGTTATAAATTTTTTCAAGAGAAGATCTTAAAATTCTATAATTTGTTTGCTTTATTTTTGAGTTATCGAAATTTAGAAATTCGTTTCCTCCATCAAAAATTATATCATCATAAATCAAACTGTTAGACATTATAAATTTTGGTTTATTTAATATTTTGCTGTAATTGAGGTTTTGATTTTTTATAACCACAATCTTAAGTTCAGATGAATTATTATAAATCTCAGAACAGTCGTTACAGTTTAATATTATTTTTAATTTTTGTACGAAGTCAATGTTGTCTATTAAATTTGACCTGCTTATGCTCATTTGTATTTGATACTGTTGATCAATCACAGAAAAATATTTTTCGAAGATTTTTTCTCCGTTTGAAAGATGTATACTTATTGAGTAATTTCCAGATGCTTTTATTTTTAAATCATTATTTGGAATTCTAAGCTTATAGTTGGTGTATGGAACTAGTGTGTTAAATGAATTTTTCACAACTTTAATTCTATTGTCATCAAAACCTTCCAAGTAATCAGATTTTTTTGCATTTGAAGGATTCCAGTCATAATCGTGATGGGTAATTTGATAATAATAATACTTTTCATCAGCTTCTAAATCATCAAAGCTAAATTCAATGGCATCACCAAGGTTAATGAACTTAGTGTTAGTTCCGTTATGCTGAACTCGCACAGACTTTATGTTTTCAGGAACATATAAAAATTGCGATTGAATATTTGCTACAAAAAAAAGCAAAAAATATAACTTAAATATTTTAAAATAAAATTTCATTTTAGGGATAAATATAATTTAAAAATAAACAGAACACATTCTTTTATTTAGAATCAATATAAATAAAAAGATTAGTCAGAAATAAATCAATATTGACCTTTTAGTTACAGCTTTTAATTAATAAATTTGCATAATATTTTTGAGTTAAATTAATATGTCAAACGACATCAGGATTAAAAATGGTTTAACCATTAATTTGAAAGGTGCTGCACAATGCATAACCAAGAGCGCTGCACATCCAATTTCAGTTTCCTTGAACCCCTCTGATTTTCATTTAATAATACCCAAAATGGTAGTAAAAGTTGGGGACAAAGTTAATCGTGGTGATACGGTTTTTTACTCAAAAAAAAATGAATCAGTTAAGTTTTGTTCACCTGTAGATGGAACAGTTCACGATATTGTAAGAGGAGCAAAAAGAAAGATAATTGAAATTATTATCAAAACAACATCGGTAAAAAATAAAAGCACACATAAGGCTGTAAATTTCGAAAAATTATCCCCTGAAAAAATAAAAGAAATAATTTTAAATTCTGGTTGTTGGCCTTTTATAAAGCAAAGACCCTACGATATTATAGCAAATCCCTCAGATACTCCGAAATCAATTTTTATTTCAGCTTTTAACACTGCACCAATTTCTGCTAATCTATCATTTATTTTAAATGACCAACAAGATGAATTTAAATTGGGTATTGAAGTCCTTAGAAAATTATCTGACGGTCCAATAAACATATGTGTTGAAAAAAATGAATCTTCATTCATTAATGAAATCGATAATGTTAATGTACACTCAATATCTGGTCCTCACCCTTCTGCTAACGTTGGTGTTCATATACATCACATTGACCCAATTAACTCCGGTGATCGCGTATGGACAATGGGAGCTGAAGATGTAGCTATTTTGGGTAGATTTTTTAGTCAAGGTATTTATAATCCAGTAAGAACAATTGCAATTGCTGGTCCGCCAGTAAAATCACCAAAATATTACAAAACTATTGTTGGTGCTGAGCTAAAAGAAATAATTGATGATTGTGGTGTAAATGATTTTCAATCCCTTAGGTTTATTAATGGAGATGTTTTGACGGGAAGGAAAGTAGAATATGATAATTATTTAGGGTTTTATAATAACACGGTTTCTGTACTTAGAGAGGGAAATAACTACAGAATGTTCGGTTGGATGCCTTTTATTAATAATGAAGTGCCAAGTGCATACAAAACTTCATTTTCTTGGTTATTTCCAAAGAAAAAATATGATCTTGATACAAATCTAAATGGTGAGGAGAGGGCATTTGTTGTTACGGGTGAAATGGAAAAAGTATTTCCAATGGATATCTTCCCAATGCAACTGCTAAAAGAATGTATGGCTGAAAATATAGAAAAAATGGAAAGTTTAGGTATTTACGAAGTTGCTCCTGAAGATTTTTCATTAATTGATTATTCTTCCTCGTCAAAAATTGAAGCTCAATACATAATAAGAAAAGGATTAGATTTAATGATATCTGAAGTTGGATAATTTATTTTAAATATGAAATTAAGAAACACAATTGATAAACTAAAAAAACCTTTTAATCAAGGGGAAAAGTGGGAAAGATTCGCACCAGCATTTAATGCTTTGGATACTTTTCTTTACGTTCCAAATCACACAACAAAACACGGTGCACACATAAGAGACGCGGTGGATTTAAAAAGAACAATGATTACTGTTGTTCTTGCACTTTTACCTGCTTTGTTGTATGGAATTTATAATACTGGTTATCAGTATTATTCACAACTGAACATCGAATACACTTGGATCGATGCTTTTTTGCATGGCTCATTAAAAATACTTCCAATGATAGCAGTTTCTTATATTGTAGGCCTAGCAATAGAGTTTGCATTTGCTGTTTTCAGAGGACATGAAGTTAACGAAGGTTACTTAGTTACAGGTTTATTGATCCCCATGATCATGCCAGTTGATATTCCTCTTTGGATGGTAGCTTTATCAGTTGCTTTTGCTGTTATTATTGGTAAAGAAGCTTTTGGTGGTACTGGAATGAATATTTTGAATCCAGCACTCACAGCAAGAGCTTTTGCTTTCTTTGCATATCCTACATATATGTCAGGAAATCAAGTTTGGGTTTCTGAAGCATCAAATATTGATGGAGTTTCTGGTGAAACAATTTTGGGAATACTAGCATCAGGCAGCAGTGCTGTACCATATGAAAGTATGAATATGTTCATGGGTTCAATTCCTGGTTCAATTGCTGAAACATCAACTTTAATGGTTTTAATTGGTGCTCTTATTTTAATTTACAGTGGAGTTGGTAGTTGGAGAATAATGCTTGGAAGTGTAATAGGAGCTGCAATAACAGGCATTTTGTTCAATCTTTGGGGTGCAAATGAGCTTATGAGTTTTAGCTGGATGGATCACTTACTAGTAGGTGGATTTGCTTTTGGAATTGTTTTTATGGCTACTGATCCAGTTTCTGCAGCTCAAACACAAAAGGGTAAATGGATTTATGGCTTACTAATTGGTTTATTTTGTATTTTGATAAGAGTTTTTAATCCAGCTTATCCCGAAGGAGTTATGTTAGCAATATTATTAATGAATGTTTTTGCTCCAACTATTGACCACTATGTAATTGAGGCTAATATTAAAAAAAGAAAACAAAGGCAGTTAAATCAAACTGTTGAACTAGCATAGAATTATGAACAGAGATTCTAATTTATATACTTTTTTATTTGCAGCAGTCATGGTATTGGTTGTAGCTACTGTTTTGGCTTTTACTTCGCAATCTTTAAAAGATTTACAAAAAGAAAATATTAGGAAAGAGAAAATGCAAAACATTCTATCCACTGTTGGGATAAATGTTACAAGAGATGAGTCGGAGGAATTATACAAAAAATATATAATTGAGGAACTCGCACTTAAAGTTGATGGTTCAGTAAATGATCAAATTAACCCTTTTTCGGAAATTGTTTTAGCAAAAGAAGTAAAAAAAGATTACGAAGATCAACATTTTCCTCTATTTATTGCTGAGATTGATTCTGAAAAATATTACATTATAGAATTAAGAGGAACAGGACTGTGGGACGCTATTTGGGGATATATGTCTTTGAAAAAAGATTTAAAAACCATAAAAGGAGTTTCATTTGACCACAAAGGAGAAACAGCTGGATTAGGTGCTGAAATAACCAAAGATTGGTTCAAAAATAGTTTTGTTAATGAAAAAGTATTTAGTTCTGAAGGTGAATTAGTTGGGGTTACTGTCTTGAAAGGGAATAATGATCCTGAAAACTTAGATAAGGATGATCACGAAGTAGATGCTATTTCTGGCTCAACTATTACAGGTGATGGTGTAACTGACATGATTTTGGAAAGATTGAATAATTATTTAGCTTATTTTGAAAAAATAAAACCAAACTCCGATACAAACCAAATATGAGTAAAAAAAATATAGATCCGTTGTATCTTTTTATTTCTAAAGGAAAAGAACCTCTTTTTTCAAAGAAAAACAGAAAATTACTTAAGGATCCACTAGATGATAATAATCCCATAACTGTTCAAGTTTTAGGAATATGTTCTGCTCTTGCAATTACTGTTCAACTCAAACCCGCAATTGTAATGACATTCTCTGTTATTTTTGTTATGGCTTGTAGCAATGTTATCATTTCAGTACTAAGAAACCTGATCCCAAATAGGATTCGTATAATTGTATTTTTAGTAGTTATCTCATCATTAGTTGCTTTAGTAGATCAATTCTTAAAAGCTTACGCATATGATGTTAGCAAGGAACTTAGCATTTTTATTGGACTAATTGTTACTAATTGTATTGTGATGGGTAGATTAGAAGCTTTTGCCCTCGGAAATGGGGTATGGAAATCTTTTCTTGATGGAGTTGGAAATGCCTTTGGATATGGAATAATTTTAATTGCTGTTGCATTCTTCAGAGAACTCCTGGGATCAGGAAATTTAATGGGTATGCAAGTAATTCCAGATTTCCTTTATGATATAGGGTATGTTAATAATGGATTGATGCTTTTATCTCCTATGGCTCTAATCACTGTTGGAATTATCATATGGGTTCAGAGATCAAAAAACAGAACTCTAATTGAAGAGAATTGATTATGTGGGAACAATACGCTAACCTTTTTGTAAAAAGTATCTTCATTGAAAATATGGTGTTTGCTTATTTTCTAGGTATGTGTTCTTATTTAGCAATTTCTAAAACTCTGAAAAATGGTGTTGGTATGGGGTTTGCCGTAATATTTGTATTAACCATTACAGTTCCTTTAAACTATTTAATTTATGAATATCTGCTCTCAGATGGAGCTTTGAAATGGCTTGGTCCTGAGTATGCTGCTCTAGATTTAAGTTTTTTAAGTTTAATAATGTTTATAGCCGTGATTGCCTCAATGGTCCAATTGGTTGAAATGATTGTTGAAAAATTTTCACCATCACTTTATGGATCTTTGGGAATATTTCTTCCATTAATTGCAGTAAATTGTGCAATACTTGGAGGTTCGTTATTTATGCAAATTAAAGATTTTTCAGGTGTTAGTGAGGCTGCAGTTTATGGCCTCGGTTCGGGAATAGGATGGTTTTTAGCAATTGTAGCAATTGCAGCTATAAGAGAAAAAATGGCATATTCAAATGTTCCTGCTCCACTTAGAGGACTTGGTATAACATTTATTATCACCGGTCTAATGGCATTAGGTTTTATGAGTTTTATGGGTATTAAATTATAATTTTTATGACTTCGATTTCAACATATGTTTTATTAAGTGTAATAGTTTTTTTGTTAATTATCTTTCTTTTGGTTGCCATGCTTTTGGGTGTTAAAGCCAAGCTATTACCATCTGGTCCCGTTACTTTGCTCGTAAATGGAGAGAATGAAGTCGAAGTTTCATCTGGTGGAACTTTATTATCTACCCTTGGAAACAATAAAATATTTTTACCATCTGCATGTGGTGGTGGTGGAACATGTGTACAATGTAAATGCGTTGTTAAAGAGGGTGGGGGTGAAATTCTCCCAACCGAATCACCCCATTTCAGTCGTAAAGAAATTGCTGAAGGCTGGAGACTTGGGTGTCAAGTAAAAGTCAAGCAAAATATGGTCATTGAAGTTCCTGAAGAAGTTTTCGGAATTAAAAAGTGGGAAGCAACAGTAGTAAGAAACTGGAACGTTGCATCTTTCATAAAAGAATTTGTAGTAAAAATTCCAGATGACATGGGATATAAAGCTGGAGGTTACATTCAAATTGAAATTCCTGAATGTGAAATCGATTATAAAAATATTGACATTAGTGCTCATCCTGATGAACATCCTGAAGATGCTCAAAAATTTAAATTAGAATGGGATAAGTTCAAACTTTGGGATTTAAAAATGAAAAATCCGGAAACAGTTGAAAGAGCATATTCAATGGCTTCCTACCCTGCAGAGGGTAAAGAGATTATGTTAAACGTACGAATTGCAACTCCCCCTTGGGACAGAGAGTCTAATGGTTGGATGGATGTTAATCCCGGAGTAGCTTCTTCTTACATTTTTTCAAGAAAACCTGGAGATAAAGTAACAATATCTGGACCATACGGAGAATTTTTTATTAATCATTCTGAATCAGAAATGCTTTATGTTGGAGGTGGTGCAGGAATGGCACCCATGAGATCGCACTTGTATCACTTGTTTAGAACCTTAAAAAGTGGAAGAAAAGTTAACTTTTGGTATGGTGGTAGATCCAAAAGAGAACTATTCTATGTGGATCATTTTAAAGCTCTTGAAAAAGATTTTCCAAATTTTAAATTTTATATAGCCCTTTCTGAACCAACTGAAGAAGATAATTGGAAAGTTAAAGATGGTTTGGATGGTGAGGGAGATGGATTTGTCGGTTTCGTTCACCAAACACTGATTGATAATTATCTTCAGGATCATGAATCGCCTGAGGATATTGAAGTTTATTTCTGTGGTCCCCCACTAATGAATCAAGCGGTTGAAAAAATGGCTGATGACTTTGGAGTTCCGCCAGAAAACGTGAGATTTGATGACTTTGGAGGATAATCTTTTGCCAAAGCCTTTAACCGAGTTAGAGCTTCACCAAGTTGCTATGAATTTTGTTGGAAAGAAGCTTCAGAAAATGAAATATGAGTTTTTATCTGTAAATAGTAAATTAAAGAAAGATCCGCAATTTGTTTGTTTGAAAAATAAAAAACTATTTTTTGTAGTCGTTAAAGCTGTAAGTTACCCCCAAAATCCAAAGAACATTGATAAGAATTTTATCAAAAAACTAAAAGATCATGCGGATAAATTCAATGCAACTTTATTATATGCAGGCATTGGTTTAGCAAATGCTGAAAATTATGATTACCCTGTTTTTAAAAATTCTGATTACCTAGTTAATTTTTCTGATTTTGAAAAAATTATTTAGTTTATTCTTGGTACTAATTCTTTTATTTGGCTGTGTTGAAAACAGTCAAAAGATTCATTCTGTAAATGGGCTAGCTCTTGGAACAACCTATAAAGTTTTATATGTTTCAAAAAATTCATATCCAAATCTCCAAAGTTCATTTGACTCAATTTTCAAAATAATGAATCAATCGTTATCAACTTATATTGATGACTCTGATATTTCAAAAATAAATAAAGGACTAGAATTGATTAAAGTGGATGAACATTTTACTAATGTCTTTCAAAAATCAAAGGATATATGGAATTTAACTGATGGTTTCTTTGACCCAACAATAGGAATTATAACAAAAGCATACGGTTTGGGACCACAAATCAATGATATGAACAAAATCAATATAGATAGTTTGTTGTCTTTAACAGGTTTTGAAAAAGTCACGTTAAACAATAATTTAATAACAAAGAAAAGAAAAGATATTTTTCTTGATTTTAATGCAATAGCTAAAGGTTATTGTGTCGATGTTATTTCAGATTTCTTAAAGAAAAAAAAAATCAATAATCATTTGGTAGAGATTGGTGGTGAAATGGTAGCTAGTGGAAGAAATTTGGTTTCAAATGATTTTTGGAAAGTTGGGATTACCAATCCGATAAATCCAGATAGTAGAAATGTATTAAAAAAGTTATTTCTTGAAAATTCTGCGCTGGCATCCTCTGGAAATTACAGGAAATATAAAATTGATAAAAAAACCCAAGAAAAAATCGTTCATACAATTAATCCAAAAAATGGTATGGCTTATGAAACAAACGTAATTGGATCTACAGTTATAGCAAAAGATTGTATGACAGCCGACGCTTATGCTACAGCATTCATGGCTATGCCTTTAAAAAAATCTATTGAAATAATTTCTAAAACACCAGGTATAGAAGTTATGATTATATATATGAACAAACAGGATGAAATGAATTTTTATTTCTCAAAAAATTTTGAAAAAAAAATCTTAAAATAGTTTTCTGCAAATAGGTATTATCTCATTTTTATTAATTCCATATTTATAAATTTCTTCATTGCTGAAATTTTTAGAATAAAAATTTTTTTCAACCTTAAATCCCGATTTTTCTAATCTTTCAAAATAATCTTTGCCGTAAATCCTCACATGATCATATTGCCCAAATGCCTTCATTCTTTCCTTTTTGTCTGTTATTGTAGAATCCTCGTATGTTTTATTTTTATTTAGATCTATTGGAACTTGAAGTATTGCTACGCCATTTTTTTTTAAAACTCTGAATAGTTCAAGCATAGCTGCAATATCATCATTTACATGTTCAAGCACGTGGTTGCATAAAATAAAATCAAACTGATTTTCAGAAAATGGCAAATTACAAATGTCCCCTTTGATTTTTGCGATAGGTGAATTCATATCAAAAGTAACGTAATCTAGATTATTTAATTTTATAAATTTTTTGTAAAAAGCTTGTTCGGGAGCTACATGTAAAACTTTAAATTTCTTTTTAAAAATTTGGGTTTCATTTTGTAAGTATAGCCAAAGCAATCTGTGTCTCTCAAGTGATAGAGATCCAGGACTTAGTGCGTTATCTCTTATATTATTATAACCATAAGGCAAAAATTTTCTGTATGATTTATTATTAATTGGATCATGAAATTTTGATCCTCTATAAAAAAAATCTAAGAATGGTCTAAAAAGAATACTTACCGAGATCAATAATTCTCTAGGCATGATATTGAGTAAACTTTTGATTATAAAATTCAATTTTTTAGTTTAAAAAAATCTTCTTCATTACTTTTTATACCCATTGAATCATAGATGTAGTCAAAAGTAGATAATAGATTAGGTCTACCATTGATAATCGCAACATTGTGTTCAAAATGAACACTTGGTAAATTATCAGCTGTTAAAATGGTCCACCCATCTTTTAATTGATTTACTTTTGGTGTTCCAAAATTTATCATGGGTTCAATAGCTACAACCATCCCATCTTTAAATTTTTTTCCAGTTCCTTTTCTGCCATAATTAGGCATCTCTGGTTTTTCATGCATTTCTTTGCCTAAACCATGGCCAACTAATTCTCTAACAACTCCGTAGCCATGAGATTCATTATGTTTTTGAATCACATACCCCACGTCTCCCACTCTATTATCTTTTTTAAATTCAGCAATTCCTAAATAAAGAGATTCCTTTGCAACTTGTAACAATTTTTTGATTTCTTTATCCACGTTACCCACTTCAAATGTGAATGCGTGGTCACCATAAAATCCGTTTTTTAATACTCCACAATCAATCGATAGAATATCACCGCTTTTCAACTCTTCTTTATTAGGAATTCCGTGTACTACCTGGGAATTAGGGCTAACACATAAAGTATTTGGAAAATCATATAAACCTAAAAAACCAGGAACAGCCTTATGATCTCTTATAAATGTTTCTGCTAATTTATCAAGATACAATGTGTTTACACCAGGCTTAATTTCCTTTGTTAACATCCCAAGTGTTTTGGAAACTAGTAAAGCACTTTCTCTAATTAGCTCAATTTCCTCTTTGGATTTGATTAGACTCATATATTAAAAATCAGCATAAATATTTTTATATTCTTGGCCGCTTAATATTTTAAGAACATCTTTTTCTAGAGTTTCAACAGGAAATTCGACAATCCTGTTTATTTCTTTACCATTTTTTTTAAAAATGTAGGTAGGAATATTAAAAATATCTAAATCTTTTTCAAGATTATCAGGGGTTGTTTTCTCTTCTGTCATTCCGATGAGCTGTAATTTCTTTTTATCTAGATCTGCCATATCAAAAATCTTAAGAAATCCAGGTAAATCTTTTTGGCTTTCTTCGCACCAAGTTCCCATAAAAATTGTTATTTCAAAATCTTTTGTCAGTGGTTTAATTTCTTCAATAATGAGTTCATCCAATTTATAGTCTTGATAGTTTTTATCAAACCATAAAGAATGTGGATGATTATTTAACTTAGATCTGTTAAAAAATCCAACAATATCTTTTGCATCAAAATCAATATTTTCAATTGATTCATCATTATTTTGCTTTTTGGAATTAGAATTTTTAGAATTACAGCTTAAAATAAAAATTATGCTTATTAATAATATTATTCTTTTCATTTTAAATAATTAAAGATTTACCTGTCATTAATTCCGGTTTTTCAAGATTCATTAGTTCCAAAATAGTTGGAGCTATATCTGCTAAAATACCATTTTTTACCTTTTTAATGTCTTTATCGATTACAATTAATGGAACCAAATTTTTAGTATGTGCTGTGTTGGGGCTACCATCAGAGTTTTTCATAATGTCACAATTACCGTGGTCTGCAATTATAATTATTGAGTAGTTTATTTCTGTAGCAGAACTAATTATTTCCTCGCAACACAAGTCAACTGTTTCACATGCTTTTATTGCAGCCTTCATAACTCCAGTATGACCAACCATATCTGGATTGGCAAAATTTAAGCATATAAAGTCAGCACAATTTTTTTTTATTTCTTTTATAACAGAGTTTTTAATTTCAAAGGCACTCATCTCAGGCTTCAAATCATATGTAGGAACTTTTGGTGATGGACATAGTATTCTATGTTCATTTTTATATGGTGATTCTTTTCCTCCATTAAAGAAATAAGTTACGTGAGGGTATTTTTCAGTTTCAGCTATCCTAATTTGAGATTTGTTGTTTTCCGAAATAATTTGACCTAATGTTTTTTTTATGTTTTGAGACTTAAAAACACAATTTATATTAGTAAATGAATTATCATATTGAGTCATTGTGACTAACTCAATATTTAATCTTTTCATTTTGAAATCTTTAAAATCTCTTTGAGTTAATGCCTCTGTTAGTTGTCTTCCTCGATCAGTTCGAAAATTAAAAAAAAATACATAATCTCCATCTTCAATTAATCCTTGTGGTTTTCTATTTTCATTAACTAAAGTAATAGGTTCAATGAATTCATCAGTCATCCCATTTTTATATGACTCTTCTATTGAAACTATTATGTTATTTGATCTTTTTCCTACTCCATTAACTAGCAGATCATATGTTTTTTGAATTCTTTCCCAACGGTTATCTCTGTCCATTGCAAAATAGCGACCAATTACTGAAGCTAGAACATATTTTGTATCACTTATTTTTTTTAAAATTCTTTTTAAGAATTTAACACCGGATTTTGGATCAACATCTCTACCATCTGTAAAGCAGTGTAAAAAAACATTTTCGATAGATCTCTTTTTACAAATATCGATGATCTTTTCTAAATGCATAATATGTGAGTGAACACCACCGTCGGATAACAAACCCATTAAATGTAAATTTTTTCCAGAAATTTTTACTTTTTCTAAATATTTTTTTAAAACTGGTTGATTTTCAATATCATCATTTGCTATGGATTTATTTATTTTTTCTAATTCTTGATCTACAATTCTACCAGCTCCAATATTCATGTGTCCAACCTCACTATTACCCATTTGATTTTCTGGAAGACCAACGCTCTTCCCATGTGTTTTCAAATTTGCTGTTGGATATTTTTTATAAAGAGAATCGATAAATGGTGTATGAGCTTTATCAATCGCAGAGTTGTTGGGGCTTTTTGCAATTCCCCATCCATCTAAAATAACTAAAAGAACTTTTTTAGAATTGTTCAAAATTGAGCAATGTTAAATTTTAAACAAATATAATTATATTGAAGGGATCTTATTTTTTTAAAATTATATTAATGTCAAGTATGTACTCATTAATATACTTTGTTATGAAATCATCTGTGAAATATTCGGAGCCTCTAATCTCATCATTTTTAATGATTTTTTTTAAATCAGATTTTAAGAAGCTTTCGAGGAATTTTTTTGAAACAGGATAATAGCTATAATGCCATGGTTCATGCTCAAAACCTTTTCTTTGAGGATCATTATTATAAGCTATATAAAATCCAAATTTTTCAGAATTTTTATCCAGCCATTTTTTTACTTTATAAAAAATACCACCCTCCATGAATTTTTTTTCAATCAAAACATCTTTTTCTTTTGTAAACCTACCATCGATTATATCAATTTCAGTTCCCCAGTGATGACGAGATGTTCCGGGAATTGTAGAAAATCGAATTATTTCATCAATTGCATTTTTTGGCTTTAAACCGATCTCTGTTGTATATTTTTCAAATTTATTATTCCAAATTAGTTTTTGCCTTTCATATGATCTATAAGCAGAAACAATTTTCAGATCAACTCCGTCATCTTTTGCTGCTTTTTGCATTTTTTTAAATGCTTTAAAAGTATTTTTTTCAAGCTTTATTGAATCTCCAAGTAATTCAGGATTTTTGAGCCCGTGAAGTATTTTTATTTCCATATTTTGAGTAAAACACACATTACAAAATATTAAAAAAAGTACTAAATTTTTATCAAATTTCATTGTATTTTTTTATACATAAAGTGATGTAATCCAATTCCCTTGATATCATATTTAATATTGGAATCAACATAATTTAATTTCGCATAAAATTTTACGGCAATAATCCTTGCGTTCATCCATAAATTAGATGTATTCAAATCTTTTGCGCATTTTTCAGCATATTTTAATATTTTTTTTCCAATGCCCCTTTTTTGATATTTATCATCCACACACATTCCTCTAAGCTGATAACAGTTATTGAGATTTAAATAGGACGAATCATTTTTAATTAGCGAAACACCCCCAATTAGAGTTTTTTCTATGTATGCACCTACATGAACTGAGTTTGGGGAGTTATCACCATCATACTTGCAAAAGTCAAAAGCAGCATTATTTCTTAATACTTTACTTCTAACTGGAAGAAGATCTTGGGCATCAACTTTTTTTACAATAATTTCCACTAGACATAAAATTATAATATAATTTTTAATTGAATAATTATTTAAAATAAATAAACTCCATTAGTGTTATATTTGTAATAAGCGGGAGTAGCTCAGTTGGTAGAGCGTCAGCCTTCCAAGCTGAATGTCGCCGGTTCGAACCCGGTCTCCCGCTCAAAGTATTGAGCAATGAAAATTTTAAATACCGTCGTATTATTATTTTTAATTTCTAATCTATCCTATTCTCAATCGGATTACAGAACTTGGATAAGGGGTAAGGTTTTATATAAAGATAGTAATGTTGTTTCTGCAAATGTTGTAAATAATACATCACGTGAGTCAACAATTACTAACGAAGAGGGTGAATTTGAAATTAAAGTAAAGTTAAACGATAGATTAGTATTTTCCTCTGTTCAATACCAAATTAGGTCTTTATTGATAAACAAAGAAATTTTACAAAAAAGTAGAATTGTTATCGATGTTAATGAAAAGGTAACTGTTCTAGACGAAGTAGTTGTTGGTCCTGAAAATACTGAAAAGTTTATGGACTTGAAAGAGGAAGAGTTTAAAAGGATTGATTATAGTTTTGATAAATCCTCAAAAATTGAAAATCAACTCCTTCAATCAGGAAGATTCAATAATGGTTTAAATTTTATTAATCTATACAAAATGATAGCTAATAAAAACTCAGAAGAACAAAAATCTGAGGGATCTGAAAGTCTGTCTTATAAACCCAGTAACTTGTTGAGAGAAGTTTATGATGATAATTTTTTTATCAACAACCTAGGTATCCCCAAGGATAACATTCCGGAATTTTTATTGTTTTGTGATGAAAAGTTTCCTGAAAAATATCTTTTCAAAAAAAGTAATGAATTTCAATTAATAGATTTTTTAGTTAAACAAAGTGATAAATACAAAAAAATTCTCAAGAGGGGTTAAGCTTATTTTTTGCTTTATTATATTAAGTTCAACAACTCTATTTTCTCAAAATAAACAAAACTATAAATTATTTAAAGGTGAGTTAGTTAGTGACTCATTAAATGTTAGTGGTCTTCATATTATTAATAAAAATAGCGGAGCAAAATCAATTTCTGATGTTAATGGAGTTTTTGGTATTGGTGTAAAAAAAAATGACACTATAATTATTTCTTCCATTCAAACAAAACCTAAGGTAATTGTTGTTAATGAAAATATTTTTGATGTTGAACTAGTAAAAGTTTACCTAGAACCATTTGTAAATGAGCTAGATAATGTTGTGGTTAAACCACATAATTTATCCGGTAATATGCTTAATGATATGTTGGATTCTGGAATTAAAAATCCAATAAATTTTAGTGATGTAGGAATACCTGGATATAAAGGGGTTAGAAAAGAAAAAATAGTTTCTGGAAAAAGTCTCATTTTATCCACTTTGTTTCTCCCCTTGGGTGCAGCTCTTGATGTAGAAGCAATTTACAAACATATATCAGGCTATTACAAAGATTTAAAAAAAGCCAGAGTTTTAGATAGACAGTTTGATTCCGTTGTAAGAATAATGGAATTTTATGGCTTAGTATTTTTTATAAACAATTATAATTTAGATGAAGATCAAGTTTATGAGTTTGTAATGGGAGCAATAGAAAATTCAAATATCGAAAATGATTTTAAGTCATCAAATCATAACTTGGTTTTGGAGTCTTTCGATAAATTTTATGTATCAATAAATGAAAAATAAAATAATAATTTTCATCATTGCATTTGTAATTTGTGGTTTTGGTTATCATAAATATTATGTGAGTACTGGATTATATGAATACAGACAAGATTTAAATTCTTTACAAATTACAATCAGGGTTTTTGAGGATGATTTCACAAATATTATCAAAAAAAAATACCAATTGGATTTAGGTCTTAACGATTTAAGTTCTGTTAAATGTAAAACCAATATCAAAAATTACCTTGACAATAACTTAAATATATTCATAGACAATAAAAAAAATGAATATACTTATATAGGAATTGAAAAGAAAAATGAGATGTTTATAATTTATGCAGAGATTGAAGATGTTAAAATGTTCGAATCAATACAAATTCAAAATACAATTTTATTTGATTCATTTTCTGACCAAAAAAATATTATTCATTTTAGAAGTGGCTCAAAAAGAAAAAGTTACATATTAAATAATAAAGAAAATAATATCTTATTTGAGTTATAAACTTTTTATTAATTTTGATTTATCTAAATTTTAAAATATGAATTTAAACAAACTTTTACTGTTAGCAATTTCAATTTTTATTTCTTCACAGGTTTTTACTCAAGAAGATCAATCAAATAAAAAACAAGAAGGTCATTATAATATTAATAAATTTAGACAAATGTATCAGGAGTTCTCATCTCCAAACATGTTTAGAACAGCAGCTGGTGCACCCGGTCCTGCTTATTATCAACAACAGGCAGATTATGTAATTGACATTGAGCTAGATGATAAAAATAAAAGAATTTATGGTGAAGAGACCATAACTTATACAAATAATTCTCCTGATAATTTAGAATATCTTTGGGTGCAATTAGATCAAAATGTTAGAAAAAAAGATTCCCCATCTCTCGAAATAGATGGCTCTGGTGTTAGACCATTTTATCGTCCATCTGGATTTACAAGCCAGTTCTTGGATGAACCTTTTGATGGAGGTTTTAATATTGATTATGTAAGAGACTTAAATGGTAAATCTTTATCACACATTGTCAATCAAACAATGATGAGAATTGATCTTCCGGAACCATTAAAAACAGGTGAAAATTATTCATTTTCAATAAAATGGTGGTATAATATTCAAGACCACGTTAATCAAGATGGAAGGTCAGGATATGAAACTTTTCCAAGCGATGGAAATAGATCATATATAATTGCTCAGTTTTTCCCAAGAATGGCTGTTTACAACGAAGTTGAGGGATGGCAAAATTATCAATTTTGGGGGGATGGTGAGTTTGCCTTGCCATTTGGCAATTATGAGGTGAAAATAACAGTTCCGGCTGATCATATATTGGACGCAACTGGAGTTTTACAAAACAGAAAAGAGGTTTTTTCCAAAGAGATGTTAAAAAGATATAACAAGGCAAAAAAAAGTTATGAAAAACCGGTTATGATAGTTACTCAGTCCGAAGCTGAAGAAGCTGAAAAAGGTTTTTCAAACAATAAAAAAACTTGGCACTTTAAAGCACAGAATGTAAGAGATTTTGCTTTTGCTACGTCAAGAAAATTTATTTGGGATATGATGGCTGTTAAAATTGGAAAAAGAGATGTTATGGCAGTATCGATGTATCCTAGAGAAGGTAATCCTTTGTGGGAAGATTATTCTACTATTACTGTAGCTGAGACATTAAAAACCTATTCTGATTATACATTTGATTATCCATACCACAAAGCTATTTCTGTGCATGCAAAACAGATTGGAATGGAATATCCCATGATTTGTTTCAACTTTGGAAGACCTAACATCGACGGATCATATTCAGATGATGTTAAATTTGGAATGATTGGGGTTATAATCCATGAAATTGGTCATAATTGGTTTCCAATGATTGTTAATAATGATGAACGACAGTGGGCATGGATGGATGAAGGGATAAACACTTTTGTGCAGTATATTACTGAACAGAAGCTAGGTAAAGATTATCCTGAAATAATTAATCCTTTGGAGAACTTCCCATCTGATCGAGGCCCAGCAGAGATGATAACTAGATATATGAGTGTAGATCAAAACTTTTTAGCACCAATAATGTCTAATCCCGAAAATGTCTATAGCCTTGGTCCCAACGCATATGGAAAGCCAGCAACAGCACTTAATATATTGAGAGAGACTATAATGGGCAAAGAATTATTTGACCATGCTTTTAAAATTTATTCTAAAAGGTGGAAGTTTAAGCATCCATCACCTGAAGATTTTTTCAGAACCATGGAAGATGCTTCAGCCGTGGATTTAGATTGGTTTTGGCGTGGGTGGTTTTACACAACTGATTATGTTGATATAGGTATAAAAGAGGTTAATGAATATTTTGTATCATCAGGTCCCTCTAAAGAGATGAAGGAAGCAATGAAGGAACAAGGAATTCCACTTAGCAGGTTGAGACCTTTAGTTTATTTTGAAAAGTTTGAAAATGATACAGAAAATTTAAAAGATGGTAATCCTCTTGAAAACTCCAAGCTTTTAAACAATTACCTTAATGAAAACTATTCTCAAGAGGAGATATCAGATTTAAAAATACCAAAATATTTTTATGAAGTTGTTTTTGATAAACCTGGAGGTCTTGTGATGCCCATTATAGCTGAATATGAGTTTGAAGATGGATCAAAAAAGAGAGTTAAGTATCCAGCCCAAATCTGGAGAAAAAATGATAAGGAGGTTAGTAAAGTACTTTCATCTGATAAGAAAATAATTAATATTTCTCTTGATCCCGATTTAGAAACAGCAGATATTGATACGTCAAATAATTCTTGGCCAAGAAAAAATGAAAATTCTGAGTTTGATAATTTTAAAAATAAAATAAAAGGTTAACAATTTAATCTTTCTCTATGACTTATATTTTGTTTTTTATTAGTGGTCCAGAAATTCTTTTTATTGGTTTAGTTGTTTTATTAGTTTTTGGTGCGGATAAAATACCTGAAATATCAAAGGGTCTTGGAAAGGGGATAAGAGCTGTAAAAGATGCTACTGATGAAGTTAAAAGCGAAATTAAGAAAAGTGCTAAGTCAAAGGGTGTTGATACAGAATCATTAAAAAAAGACATAGAAAATGTCAAAGAAAAAATTGATGATTTGGGAGGTTCGGTTAAAAGAAATCTTTAATTTTTTCTACTTATTGTTAATCCATCTCTAATTGGTAAAATCACAGTATTAACTCTAGAATCATTTTTTAACATCTTATTGAACTCAATTAATTCATTTGTTATAAAATCATCGTTTGTCTTTTCTACTACTTTACCACTCCAAAGTACATTGTCAGATAATAATAATCCACCCGGAATAATTTTATCAATTATCAAATTAAAATATTTTATATAATTTTCCTTGTCTGCGTCTAAATAAACCAAATCAAATTTATCCTTCAGTGTGGGAATAATTTTTAATGCATTCCCAGTGTATTGTTTAATATTTTTCCTGAATCCAGATTTTTCAAAAAACTTGTTCTGAATAGCAATAAGTTCTTCGTTTATGTCAATTGTGTGTATCAAACCATTTTTTGATAAACCCTCTGCAAAGCAAATAGCAGAGTATCCTGTGTAGGTTCCTATTTCTAAAACCTTTTTTGGTTGAAGAATTTTTGATATTAAGGATAAAACTCGACCCTGATATCTACTGCATAACATTCTAGTATTTAGAATATTTAAATGTGTTTCTCTATAAAGTTCTTTTAAAATTTTTGATTCTGAATCGGAATGAGAATCAACATATTCAAAGATCGATGGTTCTAAAAATTCATTCATTTTTTGGGTTTTGCATACTTAAATCTTTTAACTAAGTTAGGTAAAGCATATCCGTCTAAACCATTTACTGTTACAGATCCAACTTTATCAAGTTGAAGCCATCCGTCCGAACTAATGCAGTGTTTTTCAAAATATATATCCAAAATTTCAGCTACTATTAAGACTGTATTGTTTTCTTTTATTTCATATTCATTTAAAAATTTACAACCAAGTTTTATTTTTGAACTTTTTACAAAAGGAGCTGGAAAATTATTTAAGTATTCGCTCTCCAACTTAGTTACATCAAATTCAGAAATCTTGGGTGAGTATCTAGCAGATGTATGGTGAGCGTCTTCAATATCACCAACATTTATGTGATTAACAGAAAAAAAAGCATTGTCTATTATATTTCTATAAGTATCCCTCGGAACAATGGTAGGTCGAACTACAAAACCTAACATTGATGGGTTACTTCCCAAATGAGTAATCGAGCTAAATACGGCTAAATTTTCAATCTTTTCTTTGGATATAGATCCTAATAAATTAGCTGACTTATATCCCGTACAGCTGTTTATTAGGTTAAGCCTAAAAATTTTTTCCATTGAATTGATTTGATCTTTAGAATAGTGTTCCATCATTTATTTTAATATCATATAAAAGTATAAAAAGATAAAGATTAATAATACTAATTCTTTCTTGGGTTAAAGCACTAAATTTTTTAAATTCAAGAAAACAAGAGATTATTTTCGAAAGTTTTAATTATGAGAGCTATTTATTTACTTCTTTTAGTTCCAATTTTAATTTTGAGTTGTTCAAAATTTCAAGCAAAAAAAGAAAATCCTACTCCTAACGTAATATTAATTATGGCTGATGATATAGGATTTGAGGTGCTTGGTATAAATGGTGCCAATGAATATAAAACTCCTAATCTTGACTCTTTAGCAAGAAATGGTATAAATTTTACAAATGCTTATTCCCAGCCACTTTGCACCCCTTCACGAGTGAAAATTATGACAGGAAAACCCAATTATATCAATTACGAATATTTCACCTATTTAAATCCAAATCAGAAAACTTTTGGAAATTTATTTAGTGAAAATGGATACAAAACTGCAGTTGTTGGCAAGTGGCAGTTGAATGGAGTACAATTTGATTTAGAAAATAACCAAGATCTCAGTAGACCTAATCATTTTGGTTTTGACGAATATTGTTTGTGGTGGTTAAATGAAAGAGGAGACCGATACGCGAATCCTTTAATTATTAAAAATGGAAAAAAACTCTCAGCAAATTTAAATGATTATGGTCCTGATATTTTCTTAGACTTTACTGTTGATTTTATAAAAAAAAATAAAAAAAATCCATTTTTTATTTACTTTCCAATGGCTTTAGTTCATGACCCTTTCAGACCAACTCCATCTTCAAAAAGTTGGACTGATTTAAGAACCAGAAATATTGGAAATGATCCTAAGTTTTTTAGTGAAATGGTCAATCATATGGATGGTGTCATTGGAAAAATTACAAGTGTACTAGACGATTATGATTTAGACCAAAATACAGTCCTAATATTTGTTGGTGACAATGGGACCGATACAAAAGTAGTAACATTAAACAATGGCATTAAAATTAAAGGTGCTAAAGGCTCAACCACAAAATATGGAACTAATGTCCCAATGTTAATAAACTGGAAGGGTAGAATTAAAGAACCAAGTTCTAGTGATGTATTAGTAGACTTCACTGATTTTTATTCAACTTTCGAAGATATTTTAAATAGTAAAAACAAGGAATCGTGGGGGAAAAGTTTAATTCCTTTAATAGATAATGAAGATTATACTCCAAGAGATGTTTTAATAACATATTACAACCCAATGTGGGGGTCGCTTTATAATAATAGAGGAGTTTATGCCCAAAATAAAAGGTTTAAATTATACAAAAATGGTCACTTTTTTAATTTTGTAAATGATCCATATGAAAAAAGTCCTATTGATTTAAAGAGTTTAAAAAAAGAAGAAATCAGTATTTATAACTTGTTCAAGGAATCTTTGGATACTGTACCTGATCTCCCTGTTTTGAATCATAATAATTGGAAAGAAAAATTAGTAAATAAAAATTCTAAAAAAAATTAATGAAAATTTTAAAAAAATATAGGTTTGGTTTTTCCTGTATTACATTGGGTTTATTTTTCTTCTTTGTTTTTCAATTGGAGGATTCTTATGTTGATACAAATGGAATTCTTATTGAGCCATTTGCATTAATTCCGGTTGGATGGATATTTTTAATTATTGGATTAATAAGTTTTCTATTTATTTTACTTAAAAAAAAATAAGCCCCAAATTGGAGCTTATCTTGTTATTTTTATAAAGTAAAAAATTAATCTTTCTTTTTATCATCTCCTTTATCACCTTTGGCTCCTTTACAATATGCCATAACTTCCTTCATGGCTTCGTGTGTTTCAATTTTTTTCTCTATTACGTTTTTATTGTCATCCATGGATAAAATAGTTACTGGAAAATTAAGTTTCGGTTTATTCTCTTTAGTTTTACCATTTTTTTCAAAATATTCTTTCATTTTACCATGTATTTCCTTTCTGTCATTTCCAGAGATTACTGTGCCATCTCCCATCGTATATGAAACAGGGTATTTAAATTTGAAACATGGACCCTTTTTCTTTTTTCCATCTTTTCCATCTTTACTTTTTTTATCA